>Ga0209599_10000021_pt1 | contig 121496 bp, 88 predicted proteins | sample Shrwel_input2_FT_FD_187534 | JGI IMG/M metagenome (GOLD analysis project Ga0209599, IMG submission 187534) | Subsurface microbial communities from deep shales in Ohio, USA - Utica-3 well 1 S input2 FT (SPAdes) (version 2) ...
AGTTTATCGCCCGTTAACGGGTGAATGACAGAAAAGCCCGTTGCCGCGCCTTTTTTCTCCATCGTCGCCATATCGGCTTCAGCCACCGAACCTGCTTTGCATTCGGCAATAAACGCCTGTAGCTCTGGATTATTGGCTGCGGCTAATGTCGCTAAGGGATGTTCTGCCGCGACAGCAACATAAGTTGCACCCATCAAGGTATCAGGACGGGTAGAGTAAACTTTTAACTGACCTGTTTGGCCGATACTGGCTTGGTCGTAGTCAAAAATAATATCCGCGCCAAAACTTTTGCCAATCCAATTACGTTGCATGGTTTTGACTTGTTCAGGCCAACCGTCTAATTGGTCTAAGTCGTTTAACAATTGCTCGGCATAAGCGGTGATTTTGAAGTAATACATCGGGATTTCGCGTTTTTCCACCAACGCCCCCGAACGCCAACCGCGACCATCAATCACTTGCTCATTGGCCAAGACAGTATTATCAACAGGATCCCAATTCACCATACCTGATTTTTTATAAATAATGCCTTTTTGAAACAAACGGGTGAATAACCATTGTTCCCAACGATAATATTCAGGCTTGCAAGTGGTCACTTCACGCGTCCAATCGACACCTAAACCTAATGCCTGCAATTGCTTTTTCATGTAGGCAATATTGCTGTATGTCCAACCTGCGGGCGGGACGTTGTTTTTCATTGCTGCATTTTCGGCAGGCAGACCAAATGCATCCCAACCCATCGGCTGTAGGACGTTAAAGCCTTGCATTTTTTTAAAACGGGATAACACATCGCCAATCGTATAGTTACGGACGTGTCCCATATGCAGCTTGCCTGATGGATAGGGAAACATCGACAAACAGTAATATTTAGGTTTGTCGCTGTTATCGTCAGCAGCAAAGGCTTGTTGTGCATCCCATGTCGCTTGAACAATGGGTTCGATTTCTTGGGGTAAATAATTTTCTTGCATGGCAATGGGTTGAGTCAAAAATAAAGTGTTGTAGGATAACGCAGCTTGCCTGTTAAGGTTAAGTCTGTTAAGAGTTTATCACCTAAAAAATAAGATATTTAGTCAAAAATCGCTCAATAGCCGCCCTTTGTTTTAAAAGTAGGGGATTTTTATGGATATACAGTATTTGCAATTATTACAAGCGATGCCGATTTTTGGTGGCATTCACGAAGCGGCTTTAGAATTGTTATTGGCTTATTGTCCCGAAAAAATCGTGCAGCAAGGCGATTATTTTTTTAAAGAGGGCGAGGCGGCAGATTCTTTGTTTATTTTAAAGTCGGGTCGGGTGCTGGTGCTAAAAGGGTCAGATATTAAATTACAGTATTTGGCGAGTGGTGATTGTTTTGGTGAAATGTCGGTGATTGATTTGAATCCGCGTAGTGCTTCGGTGGTGGCTGTAGAAGATTGTGTGGCTTTGGAAATTTCGCAACAAGCTTTGTATGTGTTGTACGAGCATTATTTAGAGCAATTTACCTTAATCCAAATGAATTTGTTACGCGAAGTGAGCCGCCGTTTACGTGCTTTAGATGAGCGATTAATGACTTTAGATAGAGATTTATTACGGCTTATAAATGTGTTGTGAGCTTAGGACTTACGCATTGCACCGCAATTATCGCGTTTTATGAGCTAAAAAACGTTGAAAACGATTTTTGAGCGAGCAAATAAGCGATAACCGCGTTAGTCCATAAAAGTCCAGCTTGTTTGTTGGACGATATGTATGTATCTTTGGCCGTATTGGCTTTAGAGTGCGATACCTCCATGAAAACAGCAATTACCGAACTTTTAAAGATACAGTACCCGATTATTTTACCGGGTATGAGTTGGATATCTACCCCAGAGCTAGTGGCTGCGGTCAGTAATGCAGGTGGCCTAGGTATTTTGGCTTTAGGGCCATTAACTGCCGAAGAAACGAAAGCCGCTATTGTGCGTGTGCGTGAGTTGACCAATAAACCGTTTGGCGTTAATTGTGCCTTAATGATGCCATCAGCCAAAGAAAACGCACAAATTGCGTTAGATTTGCAAGTACCTGTGATTAACTTTTCTTTGGGTAAAGGTGATTGGTTAATCAAGGGGTGTCATGCTTATGGTGGCAAAGCGATTGCCACGGTGACAATGGCCAAACATGCCTTAGCGGCTCAAGAACAGGGGGCAGATGCGGTGATGGTAACAGGTCACGAAGCAGCGGCGCATGGCGGAGAAGTGACTTCTTTGGTGTTAGTTCCTGCAATTGTTGATGTTTTAAAGATTCCTGTGATTGCGTGTGGCGGATTTGCCGACCAACGTGGTGTATTAGCAGCATTTGCTTTGGGAGCAGAAGCGGTGGCGATGGGGTCTCGGTTTGCGACTGTTGCCGAAAGTCCACTACACGATAACATTAAGCAAAATGTGATAGCCAAAGACCAACATCAAACGATTTATTCGCCTCATTTTGATGGTTTGCCTGCGCGATATATGAAAACCCCAACAGCGGATAAACTGACCAAAAAACCGATGAACTTTTTTGCGGCTGCATGGCAAGCCTTGTTTGCCGCATTAGAATTGCGTGTGCCAATTTGGAAAGTGATGGCAGGTTTGGTGCTTGAACCACAAAAAATACGTTTATTGGCTAATTTTGGTGCAGCAACCCCGCGTCTTAAAGCAGCCACTGAACAAGGTGATTTAGCACGCGGTATGCAGTTTATTGGCCAGTCGCAAGGTTTAATTCACGATGTTTGTACGGCTGATGAAATGATGCAGCGTTTAGTGAGTAATATTGAGCAATCTTGGCAGCAAGTGCAGGGTAAAATTAGCAGGACTTACGCATTTCACCGAAATTAGCGCGTTTTGTGAGCATAAAGGCGTTGCAAACGCCTGAAATGTGAACAAATAAGCGATAACCGCGTAAGTCCTAATTAGTTAGTTTTTCTGTTGCAACCTGACCAGCAAACTAGAGGTATCCCATCGACCGCCACCCAATTGTTGAATTTCGGCATAAAACTGATTAACCAACTGCGTAACCGCCAATTGTGCGCCGTTATGTTCTGCTTCGGCCAAACAAATCGCCAAATCTTTACGCATCCAATCTACCGCAAATCCATGATTATATTGTTCGGCTAACATCGTAGGATAACGATTAACCATTTGCCAAGAAGATGCTGCACCATGACTAATCACATTTAGGGCTTTTTCGACATCAATGCCCGCTTGTTGTGCAAAATGAATACCTTCCGCCAAACCTTGTAGCAGCCCAGCAACACAAATTTGATTAACCATTTTGGTTAATTGTCCTGACCCAACCGCGCCCATGTGGGTGATGGTTTTGCCATAAGCTTTTAAAATGGGTTGTACTTGATTAAAAATTGATTCATCTGCGCCACACATAATACTCAGTTGGCCCTTGATAGCGCCTTGTTGTCCACCCGAAACAGGTGCGTCCATAAAATCAACACTACGCTCCGCAAGTAAAACCGCCAAAGTGCGAGAAATATCAGCTGATACGGTCGAATGGTCAATCAAAATTGCACCTGACTTTAAACCGTTAAGCAAGCCATCTTCACCTAATACCACAGCGCGTAAATCCTCATCATTACCCACACAAGTCAATACAATATCAGCTTCTACGGCGGCTTCTTGAGGGCTAAGAGCTAATGAATGACCATACTCTTTAATCCATTGTTCAGCTTTGCTCAGAGTGCGATTATAAACAGTAATAGCGTGATTTTTGGCCAAATGTCCTGCCATTGGATAGCCCATATTCCCTAAGCCAATAAATGCGAGTTTCATATTTTCAAACATCCAAAAAACAACAAAGGCCGCAACAGCGACCTTTGAAGGTGTAACCCAAACTTAACTTAGGCGATTAACGCTTATCAACAGGTACAAAATCGCGTTTGGTTGCGCCAGTATATAACTGCCGTGGACGACCTATTTTGTAAGAAGCTGAGTGCATTTCTAACCAGTGGGCAATCCAACCTGGTGTACGACCCAAAGCAAAAATAACGGTAAACATAGAAGTTGGAATACCGATAGCTTTGAGAATAATACCTGAGTAGAAGTCCACGTTAGGATAGAGTTTGCGTGATACAAAATACTCATCTTGCAAAGCGATTTCTTCGAGTTTCATCGCTAATTCTAATTGTGGGTCAGTAATGCCTAAAGCACTTAATACTTCATCACAAGTTTGCTTCATCACTTTAGCGCGTGGGTCAAAGTTTTTGTATACACGATGACCAAAGCCCATTAATTTAGTGCTGTCGTTTTTGTCTTTAACGCGCGCAATAAAGGCATCAAGATTAGACACATCGCCAATCTCATCCAACATCTTCAATACGGCTTCGTTAGCACCACCATGAGAAGGCCCCCACAATGCGGCAATACCTGCCGCGATACAAGCATAAGGATTTGCACCTGTAGAGCCTGTTAAACGTACAGTAGAAGTGGACGCATTTTGTTCGTGGTCAGCGTGTAATACAAAAATTCTGTCCATTGCTTTGGCAATCACAGGATTTACTTTGTATTCTTCGCAAGGTGTACCAAACATCATGTGCAAGAAGTTTTCGGAATAGCTCAAGTCGTTACGTGGATACATAAACGGTTGGCCTACCGTGTATTTGTAGCTCATAGCGGCCATCGTTGGCATTTTGGCAATCAGGCGAATCGCGGCAATATGGCGATGTTCGGGATTATCAATATCTAAATTATCGTGATAAAACGCCGATAACGCACCAACCACACCACACATGACAGCCATTGGGTGAGCATCGCGGCGGAAACCACGATAGAAAAATTGGAGCTGCTCATGTACCATCGTATGATTCGTAATCAGTTTGTCGAAGGTTGATTTTTGCTCGGCATTAGGTAACTCACCATTTAACAATAAATAGCAAGTTTCGAGAAAGTCAGACTGCTCGGCTAACTGGTCAATCGGGTAACCACGATGTAATAACACACCTTTATCGCCATCAATAAAAGTGATTTTCGATTCGCAAGCAGAAGTTGCCATAAAACCAGGGTCATAGGTAAAGTAGCCGTTTGATAAAACGTCTTTTACATCAATAACATCTGGGCCTAATGTGCCGCTGTAAATAGGCAGGTTGATACTTTTATCACCAATGGTCAACGTGGCTTTTTTGCCCGTCATGGCTGTCTCCTGTGGTTTTTCAGTGCAATAGCAAGGTCTTGGCTTAGGTTAATTCGTAGGTAAATCCTAAGGTGATACTACAAAATGTGACTAGGTTAATAGACGAAATTTATGTTCACAAAGCATTTTTGCTCTTTTTAGTGATTAAATGTGTCAAAACGCCAAGTTGATTTTGAGCTTATCTTATTTCTCTACCATACAGCATAAGTTCTTCAATATGCAGAGTTTAAGGCAAAAATCATGCCTATAATACTGAGGACTTAGGCATAAGTCCAAGTCAGTGAGAAACTATCAAAAACCGCGCTAGCTTAAAGTCTGTAGCGATTTTGTCAATCGAATGTAGTGCTTACAAAGGCATACAATTCTGTTCAAATAGCTATAGCGGAAGCGATTGCCTGTATTTTGAGCTATTTTTGTAGAGAACTGTATCTTGTTTGTAATCTCGCGCTAAGATGTCTATAATTTCGCGCCGTCCACAACATTGGCAACGCCGCCACTTTTTGTCGAATAAAGCTAGCCGTATCTGCTCGCAAGTTTGCATTTTAAGCACCGCAAGCAGGGCATAGTTGGTCTTTATTCTTCCCTTTGGTTCCGCTCACTCGATGAGCCTTAATTACACAGGGTGTCCGCCGTGAAAAGCAATAGACCTGTCAACTTGTCCTTAGGTATGGTTCTTGAAGTAAATATGAAGTCGCCTGTTGCAATGGCTTCGATTTTACATCGTATTTCAGGCATCATCGTGTTCTTGTTGATACCCGTACTTCTTTATATTTTACAAGGCTCTTTAGCCTCCGAAGAATCGTTTGCCGCTATCAAAGACAGCGTTTTTGGTGGATTTATTGGCCGTTTTGTCGTTTTTGTGGCTCTTGCTGGTTTGATTTACCATTTCTTTGCAGGTATCAAGCATCTTGTGATGGATTTTGGTGTTGCAGAAGAGTTGCAAAGTGGCCGTACTATGGCAACTGTGACCATTGCGGTTGCGGCAGTATTCATCGCTTTAGCCTTCTTTTGGGTGGTGTTATGAAAAGTGCAACCAGTTTTAGCCGTTCAGGTACCAGTGATTGGTTGGCACAACGTGTCAGCGCGGTCATTTTGGCTGTTTATTTTGTGGTGATTGTGGGGTGGTTGTTACTTGCTGGTGAGGTCTCTTACGAGGCATGGCACAGTTTTATGACTTGCACCGCCATGAAAGTTTTTACGTTACTTGCATTATTGTCATTAGCTGCTCATTCGTGGGTAGGTTTGTGGACAGTGACCACAGACTACATGACTACCCGTCAAATGGGTGCAAGTGCAAACTTTTTACGTTTAATTGTCCAAATTGGCATGGCATTAGTCATTTTTGTCTATGTGGTTTGGGGCATTATGATTTTGTGGGGTAATTAAGCATGGCTAATATTCGTACCCTCAGTTTTGATGCGGTGATTGTTGGTGGCGGTGGCTCTGGTATGCGCGCTTCCTTACAATTAGCGCGTGCTGGTTTAAGCGTTGCCGTATTAACTAAAGTGTTTCCAACCCGTTCGCATACGGTGGCGGCTCAAGGTGGTATTGGGGCATCTTTGGGTAATATGAGTGATGATAATTGGCATTATCACTTTTTTGATACCATCAAAGGCTCTGACTATTTAGGTGACCAAGACGCGATTGAATTTATGTGTCGTGAAGCTCCCAAAGTAGTCTATGAATTAGAACACATGGGGATGCCTTTTGACCGTAACGATGACGGCACGATTTATCAACGTCCGTTTGGTGGTCATACGTCTAATTATGGCGAAAAGCCTGTTCAACGTGCGTGTGCGGCGGCTGACCGTACAGGTCATGCTTTACTGCATACCTTGTATCAGCAAAACTTACGCGCCAAAACCAAGTTTTTTGTGGAATGGATTGCTCTAGACTTAATTCGTGACGAAGAAGGTGACGTATTAGGTGTGACCGCGATTGACTTAGAAACAGGTGAATTAGCGGTGTTTCAAGCGAAATGTACCTTGTTTGCGACAGGCGGTGCAGGGCGTATTTATGCCGCTTCAACCAATGCCTTTATTAACACAGGCGATGGCTTGGGTATGGCAGCGCGTGCGGGTATTCCTTTGGAAGATATGGAGTTTTGGCAGTTCCATCCCACAGGCGTAGCAGGTGCGGGCGTGTTGTTGACCGAAGGTTGCCGTGGTGAAGGTGGTTTGCTGCGTAACAAAAACGGCGAACGTTTTATGGAACGTTACGCGCCTAATTTGAAAGACTTAGCTCCGCGTGATTTCGTTTCTCGGTCAATGGATCAAGAAATTAAAGAAGGTCGTGGTTGTGGGCCAAATGGTGATTATGTCGTGCTTGACTTAACCCATTTAGGTGTAGAAACCATTATGAAACGCTTACCCTCTGTTTATGAGATTGGTAAGAAGTTTGCGAACGTTGACTGTACTAAAGAGCCAATTCCTGTTGTGCCAACCATTCACTACCAAATGGGAGGTATTCCAACCAACATCAATGGCCAAGTGGTTGTGCCTAAAGACGGCAATCCAAACAGTATTGTTAAAGGTTTATACGCGATTGGTGAGTGTTCGTGTGTCAGTGTGCATGGTGCTAACCGTTTAGGTACTAACTCGTTGTTAGATTTAATTGTCTTTGGTAAAGCGGCAGGTGATCATATTATTGATACTGTGCGCCGTGAACCAGCGACTTACAAACCTTTGCCCCTCAAAGTCTTAGAGCAAACTTTGTCGCGTATTGATGCTTTGGATAATTCTACTTCAGGTGAATATGCACAAGACATCGCCAATGACTTGCGTAAAATTATGCAAACTCATGCAGGCGTATTCCGTACACAAGCTTTGCTGGATGAAGGTGTACAAAAAGTCCTTGAGTTAGAAAAGCGTTTGCAAAACATTCACCTCAAAGACAAATCTAAAGTCTTTAATACCGCACGGATTGAAGCCTTAGAGTTGTACAACCTCATCGAAGCTGCTAAAGCCACGATTATTTCTGCCGCTGCGCGTCCAGAAAGTCGCGGCGCACACGCCCATGATGATTATCCAGAGCGTGATGATAAAAACTGGATGAAACATACTTTGTGGTACAAAGAAAATAACCGTCTTGATTATAAACCCGTCAAGATGATTCCCTTAACAGCAGAAACCGTAGAGCCTAAAAAGCGTACATTCTAAAGGGGAGACAGATAATGAGTGAAGTGCGTATTTTTGAAGTGATGCGTTATAACCCTGATAAGGATAACGCGCCCTATATGCAAACTTATGAGTTGCAACTCGAAGGTAACGAGCGGATGTTGCTTGATGCCTTGTTAAAACTCAAAAAAATGGATGAAACTTTAAGTTTCCGCCGTTCGTGCCGCGAAGGTATTTGTGGCTCTGATGGTATGAATGTCAATGGCAAAAACGGTTTGGCTTGTTTAATCAATATGCAAGAATTGCCGAAAAAAATTGTCATTCGTCCTTTACCTGGTTTGCCAATTATTCGTGATTTGGTGGTGGACATGAGTATGTTCTACAACCAATACGAAAAAGTACAACCGTATGTCATTAACGACACGCCACCGCCGCCAAAAGAGCGTTTACAAGCTCCTGAAGACCGTGAAAAGTTAGATGGTTTGTATGAGTGTATTTTGTGTGCTTGCTGTTCTACAAGTTGTCCTTCGTTTTGGTGGAATCCCGAAAAGTTTTTGGGCCCATCGGCACTGTTACAAGCCTATCGCTTTTTGGCGGATACGCGTGACACGCAAACCGAACAGCGTTTGTCTAATTTAGATGACCCGTTTAGTTTGTTCCGTTGCCGTGGCATTATGAACTGCGTCAGTGTATGTCCTAAAGGCTTAAATCCAACTAAAGCCATTGGTCATATTCGTAATATGTTGTTAGAGCAATCGAGTTAAGCGTTACTTTCTCCCTCCCTCCCTGATAAAAAAGGGAGTTCCCTCCTTTTTTAAAGGAGGGTTAGGGAGGATTTTAAAGTTCTTAAATTGGCACAAAAATTGCATTTTTGTGCAGGAATAAATATCTGATTCGGCTCAAAAACCGAATGAATACTCTAAAACTGCTAAGTTTTAACCCCTCAAAATCCTGCTAACGGTGGTAGGTCAAGTAAAGCGTCAAATTTGTCGCGCTTGTTATATTTATACGGCTTACGCGCTATTTTGCCACTTTTACGCATTTCAACCACTTATCGTGATTTTTCATGCTACAAAGTGCCAAAATAAAACGATGTTTTGCGTAAGGCCTATTTATTTCCTGTCTTTTTTTGCTTAGTCTCTACCGATGCTGGTAACAGACATATGACTTTAATTAGGACTTACGCATTGCAGTGCAATTAGCGCGTTTGGTGAGCTAAAAATCGTTGAAAACGATTATTTAGTGAATCAATAAGCGATAACCGCGTAAGTCCCAAGATGGCTGCACTTTTTTAGCGCGTAATGTGGCGTATATTGGTGCTTTAGGCGTGATGATTTTTGTCGTTACTAAACAAGACCGTATTGGTCTTTTGTTTTAGTTTGTAACTCAAAACGCAATTATGTGGCCTAAGTCTTAAAATTTATAAAATCTCAGAAATAACATAGCGTACTATCCTTATGTTGTTTTTAAAAAATCAACCGTGAAACATCTGGTTTGATTGGGTTGTAAACAACTTATTCTTAGGACTTACGCGGTTATCGCTTATTTGTTCGCATTTCAACCATTTTCAACGGTTTTATGCTGACAAAACGCGCTAATTGCCGTGCAATGCGTAAGTCCTGATCGTGTTGTTTGCGTATCAAATGATAAAGGAAAGCAAAATAGTTTTTTTACTAAATTTGCCAGAGAGATTCACTATGCAAAATGGTTTGGTGCAGCAGCGAAGCTCGTCCCAGCTTTCTGCTGAAAATGCTGCTTATGTCGAAGATATGTATGAGCAGTATTTAACAGCTCCTCAATCGGTATCAGAAGAATGGCGTAGTTATTTTGAAAAATTGCCTGCTAACAATGGCAATCAACAAGACATGCCACACAAAAATGTCCGTGAGCAGTTTTTGTTGTTAGCGCGTAATAGCACCCGCGTACAACCAATGCAAGTTAGCAGCGTCAGTACCGAACACGAAAAACGCCAAGTTGGAGTGTTACAACTGATTGCCGCTTATCGTAATCGTGGTCATCAAAAAGCTAAACTTGACCCATTAGGTCTCATGCAGCGCGAACACGTTCCCGACTTAGAGTTAGCAGCACATGGTTTATCACGCGCTGACTTTGACACTATATTCCAAACGGGTAATTTAGCCATTGGCAAAGCCGAAGCAACCTTGGGCGAAATGGTCAATGCGATGGAAGCGATTTATTGTGCGTCAATTGGCGCGGAATATATGCACATTGTTGACACTACCGAAAAGCGTTGGTTGCAACAGCGTTTAGAAGGTGTGCGTGGCAATCCTAATTTTTCATCATCCATTAAAAAACATATTTTAGAGCGTTTAACGGCTGCCGAAGGTTTAGAAAAATATTTAGGTAATAAGTATGTTGGGGCTAAACGTTTTGGTTTAGAAGGTGGTGAGAGTTTTATTCCACTGGTTGATGAAATTATTCAACGTGCGGGTAGCCAAGGCACTAAAGAAATTGTGATTGGCATGGCGCATCGCGGACGTTTGAATTTGTTAGTCAATAGCATGGGCAAAAATCCTGCTGATTTGTTTGATGAGTTTGAAGGCAAAACCTTTAACAAATACGGCTCAGGGGATGTCAAATACCATCAAGGTTATTCGTCAAACGTGATGACCGCAGGTGGCGAATTACATTTGGCATTAGCTTTTAATCCCTCACACTTAGAAATTGTGTCGCCTGTGGTTGAGGGTTCAGTGCGGGCGCGGCAAGTACGCCGTGATGATATTGCAGGTAAACAAGTTATTCCCGTGATTGTGCATGGTGATGCTGCTTTTGCAGGTCAAGGTGTGGTCATGGAAACCTTTCAAATGTCGCAAACTCGCGGTTATATGATTGGTGGCACAATTCACATCATTATCAACAACCAAGTTGGCTTTACCACCAGCAAACGTGAAGATGCGCGTTCGACAGAATACTGTACCGATGTGGCAAAAATGGTGCAAGCACCGATTTTTCATGTCAATGGTGATGACCCTGAAGCGGTATTGTTTATCACCCAGCTGGCTTTAGATTTTCGCACTCAGTTCAAAAAAGATGTCGTCATTGACTTAATGTGTTATCGCCGCCGTGGCCATAACGAAGCCGATGAGCCATCATCAACTCAGCCTTTAATGTATCAAGTTATCAGCAAATTGCCGACAACCCGTACTTTATATGCCGATAAATTAGTGTCTGAAAATGTGCTGAGTCGTGCCGAAGCCGAAGCGATGATTGAAGATTATCGCCAAGCCTTAGAAAATGGTCAGCATGTGGTTAAATCTTTAGTGCGTGAGCCAAACAAAGCCTTGCATATTGATTGGACACCGTATTTAGGTCACAAAATTATTGATGATTGGTCAACGGGTGTCGCTGCGGACAAATTGGCTAAATTAGCCGAGGTTATGCGTGTTTTGCCTGATGGTTTTGTGGTGCAGCGTCAAGTGCAAAAAGTATTAGATGACCGTGTGCAAATGTGGTCAGGTAATATGGAGTTAAATTGGGGCGCAGCAGAGGTCATGGCTTATGCCACTTTATTAGATGAAGAATATCTTGTGCGTTTGACAGGCCAAGATGTTGGGCGGGGTACGTTCTCTCATCGTCACGCAGCATTACATAGTCAAAAAGACGCACAAACCTATGTCCCTTTGCGTAATGTTCGACCTAATTTGCACCGTTTTGCTTTGTATGATTCTTTATTATCCGAAGAAGCGGTTTTGGCTTTTGAATATGGTTATGCCACAACTTATCCCAATTCACTGATTATTTGGGAAGCGCAATTTGGTGATTTTGCCAATGGCGCGCAAGTGGTGATTGACCAATTTATTTGCAGTGGTGAAACCAAATGGGAGCGAATTTGTGGTTTGACTATGTTGCTGCCACATGGTTTTGAAGGTCAAGGGCCAGAGCATTCTTCAGCACGTTTAGAGCGTTTTTTGCAATTGTGTGCCGAAAATAATATGCAAGTTTGTACGCCTACCACGCCTGCACAAATTTTTCACTTATTGCGCCGCCAAGCAGTACGACCCTTACGCAAACCATTGATTGTCATGACACCAAAGAGTTTGTTACGTCATAAATTAGCCACTTCTAAGTTAGAAGAGTTAACGACAGGTGGGTTTAAAACGGTATTAGCTGAGGTTGACCCAATTGTACCGACTGCCGTTAAGCGAGTAATTTTGTGTGGTGGCAAAGTTTATTATGATTTATTAGAAAAACGCCGTGACATAAAACGCGAAGATGTGGCGATTGTGCGTGTTGAACAGTTATATCCTTTCCCTGAAGAAAAACTGATTGAAACCTTATCTGCTTATACTAACGCAAGTAGTGTGGTTTGGTGTCAAGAAGAGCCAATGAATCAAGGGGCATGGTATAACACACGTCATCGTTTTCAGCGCGTTGTCGCATTATGGAAGCCTGAGTTAGATATTCACTATGCAGGTCGTCCATCTTCTGCCGCACCTGCTTGCGGCTCACCGTATCTTCATGCCAAGCAACAAGCAGCTTTGATTGCACAGGCATTTCAACTCGAACAGTAAATAGGATTATAAACATGGCTATTGAAATTAAAGCACCGCAATTTCCCGAATCTGTTGCCGATGGTACTGTCGCAGCATGGCATAAAAAAGTCGGTGATAAAGTTACCCGTGATGAAGTATTAGCGGATATTGAAACCGATAAAGTGGTTTTAGAAGTGGTTGCGCCTGCCGATGGCGTATTGGCACAAATTGTTAAAGCCGAAGGCGATACCGTATTAAGTTTAGAAACTTTAGCGATATTTGAAACAGGCACAGCCAGTTTAACGCCTCCTCCTGTGAGTGCAGCATCTGCACCTCAAGTTGCTGTTGTGCCTGCTCCCACACCTGCGGTGACTGCGGCATCAAATACCGATTTAGCTCCTTCGGTACGCAAAGCGGTGGCCGAAAATCAACTTGATGCGAGTCAAATTGCAGGAACAGGTCGCGGTGGTCGGATTACCAAAGAAGACGTGACGAGCCATTTAGCAACACCTGCACCCGTTGCCGCACCTGCTGTAGCGGCAGCACCAGCCCCCTTGAGTTTAGCAGTGGGTGAGCGGGTCGAAAAACGTGTGCCGATGACGCGTCTGCGTGCCAAAGTCGCCGAGCGTTTATTACAAGCCTCACAAAATACCGCCATGTTGACCACTTTTAACGAAGTTAATATGAAGCCAATTATGGAAATGCGTAAGGCGTATGGCGAGCGTTTTGAGAAGCGTCATGGCGTTCGTTTGGGCTTTATGTCGTTCTTTGTTAAGGCGGCAGTAGAAGCTCTAAAACGCTTCCCCGCGGTGAATGCTTCGATTGATGGTAATGATATTGTCTATCATGGTTATCACGATGTCGGGGTGGCAGTGTCTTCGGATAGAGGTTTGGTTGTACCGATTATTCGTGATGCCGAACGTATGAATTTGGCTGAAATTGAAAAGAACATTCTTGAATATGGCAAAAAAGCCAAAGATGGCAAGTTAGGCTTAAATGATATTACAGGCGGCACTTTTACCATTTCTAATGGTGGCGTGTTTGGTTCGTTATTATCAACACCGTTATTAAATCCACCACAAACCGCTATTTTGGGGATGCACAAAATTCAAGAGCGTCCGATGGCAGTAAAAGGTGAGGTCGTGATTCTGCCGATGATGTATTTGGCTTTGTCTTATGACCATCGTTTAATTGATGGTAAAGAAGCAGTCAGTTTCTTGGTGACGATTAAAGACTTGGTTGAAGACCCCGCTTTGTTGTTATTAGATTTGTAAAACAGAACACCTCTCTCTCGCTCTGCTCACTCTCCTTGAGGGAGAGGGTTGGGGTGAGGGTTTAAAAATAGGACTTTAAAAAATGTCTCAACAGTTTGATGTTGTTGTTATTGGTGGTGGGCCAGGCGGTTATGAAGCCGCGATTCGTGGCGCACAATTAGGCCTTAAAGTTGCCTGTATTGAAAAGCGTATCCACAATGGCAAGCCGAGCTTAGGTGGTACTTGTTTAAATGTGGGTTGTATTCCATCCAAAGCCTTACTTGATTCTTCTCACCGTTACCATGATGCCAAAGCAGGTTTAGCGATTCATGGTATTAGCGTTGGCGAAGTGGCAATTGATATTGCTCAAATGCAAGCGCGAAAAGAGACCGTGGTTAGTCAATTAACAGGCGGCGTTGCCCAATTATTAAAAGGTAACGGCATTGTTTGGTTGCAAGGTTCGGGTAAGTTATTAGCCAACAAGCAAGTCGAGTTTGTGGCTCACGATGGCACAACCGAAATCATTCAAGCCACACAAGCGGTGATTTTGGCGGCAGGTTCAGCCCCAATTAACATTCCTGCTGCGCCTTTAACCGAAGATATTATTGTTGACTCAACAGGTGCATTAGAGTTTAAGCAAGTACCTGCACGTTTAGGTGTGATTGGTGCGGGTGTCATTGGTTTAGAGTTAGGCTCAGTTTGGAGTCGTTTAGGCTCACAAGTCACCGTCTTAGAGGCTTTAGATAGCTTTTTGCCGATGTTGGATAAATTGGTCGCTAAAGAAGCACAAAAAATCCTCACTAAACAAGGTTTAGATATTCGTCTCGGTACAAAAGTAACGGCAACTCGCGTCAGTGATGGAGTAATCACAGTCACCTATCAAGACAAAGACGGCGAAAAAACCGCAGAATTTGATAAGTTAATTGTGGCCGTTGGTCGCAAACCTTATGCTCAGGGCTTGTTGGCTGAAAACAGTGGTATTGCTCAAGATGAACGTGGTTTTGTCATTGTTGATAAACAATGCCGTACCAATCTTGAGGGAGTATATGCCATTGGTGACTTAGTTCGCGGCCCGATGTTGGCGCACAAAGCGATGGAAGAAGGGGTCATGGTTGCCGAGTTAATTGCAGGTCATTACGCGCAAATTAACTACGATACCATTATTGGTGTCATTTACACTCATCCTGAAATTGCATGGGTTGGCCAAAACGAAGAACAAGCCAAAGCCGCAGGTATTGAGGTTAAAACAGGCCAATTCCCGTTTGCGGTTAATGGCCGAGCGTTAGCTTCTAACGACTCCCAAGGTTTGGTGAAGTTTGTTGCTGATGCCAAAACAGACCGTTTATTAGGAATGTCTGTTATTGGTGCAGGCGCAGGTGATATGGTACATCAAGGCATGATTGCTTTGGAGTTTGCTGCCAGTGTCGAAGATTTACAGTTAATGACTTTCGCCCATCCGACTTTATCGGAAGCGGTGCATGAAGCGGCGTTATCGGTGGATGGTCGAGCAATTCATGCCATTCAACGTAAACGTAAATAATTTTTTGAAGTGACAAACAGGGTGAAATAATGAATTTACATGAATATCAAGGCAAGCAACTTTTTGCCGAATACGGCTTACCTGTTTCTACAGGTTATGCCGCCTCTACTCCCGAAGAAGCGCGTCAAGCTGCCGAAAAAATTGGGGGTGATGTTTGGGTGGTGAAAGCTCAAGTCCATGCGGGTGGTCGTGGTAAGGCAGGTGGCGTTAAGTTGGTTAAGACTTTAGATGATGTGGAAGCATTTGCTAAAGCGCAGTTAGGCACACGTTTAGTGACTTATCAAACAGACAGCAAAGGCCAACCTGTTAATAAAATTTTAGTTGAAACCTGTACTGATATTGCCAAAGAATTGTATTTAGGTGCTGTTGTTGACCGTGCTAGTCGGAGCATTGTCTTTATGGCCTCAACCGAAGGCGGTGTGGAAATTGAAAAAGTTGCCCACGAAACCCCCGAAAAAATCTTTAAAGTGACTATTGACCCGTTAATTGGCGCACAAGCCTATCAAGGTCGTGAAGTTGCTGGCCAGTTGGGTTTAAATGCCACACAAACCAAACAATTTGTCAAAATCTATTTAGGTTTAGCGAAAATGTTTGAAGAGTGTGACTTGGCAATGATTGAAGTCAATCCTTTGGTTGTCACTAAAGAAGGCAACTTACATTGTTTAGATGCCAAAATTGTCGTTGATTCGAACGCGATTTTCCGTCAACCCAAATTAAAAGCAATGGATGACCCAAGCCAGTCAGATGACCGTGAACGCCGTGCCGCCGAATGGGAACTTAACTATGTGGCTTTAGAAGGTAATATCGGTTGTATGGTGAACGGTGCAGGTTTGGCGATGGCGACAATGGACATCATCAAACTCAAAGGCGGCCAACCTGCTAACTTCTTAGACGTTGGTGGCGGCGCGACTAAAGAACGTGTGACCGAAGCCTTCAAAATTATCTTGTCGGATAATGCGGTAAAAGCGGTATTAGTGAATATCTTTGGTGGTATTGTCCGTTGTGACATGATTGCCGAAGGGATTATTGGTGCGGTACAAGAAGTAGGCGTAAAAGTACCTGTCGTGGTGCGTTTAGAAGGTAACAACGCCGAATTAGGCGCGCAAAAATTGCGTGACAGTGGCTTAAATATCATTGCAGCCACCTCCTTAAATGAAGCTGGCGAATTAGTCGTTAAACAAGTGTAACTGGAGGCTGATAATGAGCGTTTTAATTGATAAAAATACCAAAGTTATTTGCCAAGGTATCACGGGTTCTCAAGGTAATTTACATACCGAACAAGCAATTGCTTACGGTACGAACATGGTCGGTGGTGTTACTCCTGGTAAAGGCGGCACAACCCATTTAGGTTTGCCCGTATTTGATACCGTTGCCGAAGCTGTTGCCAAAACAGGTGCAGAAGCAACCGTGATTTATGTGCCTGCTCCTTTGTGTAAAGATGCGATTTTAGAAGCGGTTGATGCAGGTATTAAATTAGTGGTTTGTATCACCGAAGGTGTGCCAACCATTGATATGTTATACGTCAAAGAATATATCGTCCGTAAAGGCGGTGTACGCATGATTGGTCCTAACTGTCCAGGTATTATCACACCAGGTCAATCCAAAATCGGCATTATGCCTGGCCATATTCACCTCAAAGGTAAAGTCGGTATTGTGTCGCGTTCTGGCACATTAACTTACGAAGCGGTTAAACAAACCACTGATTTAGGTTTTGGCCAAAGTACCTGTATTGGTATTGGTGGCGACCCCATTCCTGGTATGACTTTTATTGATGCCCTAGCGTTATTCCAAAACGACCCACAAACCGAAGCCATCATCATGGTGGGCGAAATTGGTGGTTCAGCCGAAGAAGAAGCCGCAGCATTTATTAAAGCTAATGTGACTAAACCTGTTGTTTCCTATATCGCTGGTGTCACTGCGCCTGCGGGCAAGCGTATGGGTCATGCTGGCGCGATTATCTCTGGCGGTAAAGGTACGGCAGCTGAAAAGTTTGCTGCTCTTGAGGCGGCAGGCGTAAAAACGGTCGCTAATCCTGCCGAATTAGGCAAAGCGATTGCCGAAGTGACGGGTTGGAAATAATTTAAACCTCCAAGTCACATAAAAACCATCATGGCAACATGGTGGTTTTTATTTTTAAAAGTGTGACACATCGCACAAAAAAAATAAAAACAAATGCAATCAAAAAGATATTTGCTACATTTAGCCATCTTTAAAAATTATAGCCAATCACCATGTCCAATTTTACCGAAGAACAAGCTCGTACTTATATGATGAAGTTGTTGACTGCCATGAGCCAAGCGGGGGGGTCAGACTTATTTATTGCCAATGATTTTCCACCTAGCATGAAAGCTAATGGCGAAATGCAGCCGTTGGCCAGTCAAAAATTGACAGGCGAAATCACTGCCAAGTTAGCCCATGCAATTATGAATGAAGCACAACGTGCTGAATTTGAAAAAGAAATGGAATGTAACTTTGCCATTAACGTCCCCAATGTCTCGCGCTTTCGTGTCAATGTATTTATGCAGCAGCAACATGTGGGTATGGTGATTCGTACCATTGCCGCCGAAATTCCTAACTTTGAAAAACTCGGGTTACCTGAAGTTTTAAAAGAAGTGATTATGAATAAACGAGGTTTGGTTCTGGTGGTAGGTGGTACAGGTTCGGGTAAATCAACGTCATTGGCGGCGATGATTGACCATCGTAATCGAACGTCTAAAGGTCATATTATTACCGTTGAAGACCCTGTCGAATATGTGCATCAATCCAAATTATCGTTAATTACCCACCGTGAAGTCGGAGTGGATACCCATAGTTGGCATCATGCCCTCAAAAACACCTTGCGCCAAGCACCCGATGTGATTTTGATTGGTGAGATTCGTGATGCGGAGACAATGGAACACGCCATTGCTTTTGCCGAGACAGGCCATTTGTGTTTAGGCACATTACACGCCAACAGCACCAACCAAACCTTAGACCGAATTATTAACTTTTTCCCTGATGAGCGGCGTAATCAATTATTGATGGATTTATCGGCCAATTTACGCGCCATTGTGTCGCAGCGTTTAATTCGTACCCCTGATGGTAAAGGTCGCCGTGCCGCGATTGAAATTTTGCTCAATACCCAAATGATTTCGGAGTTGATTTTTAAAGGTGAGTTTCACGAAATTAAACCGATTATGGAAAAATCGCGCGAATTGGGAATGCGTACTTTCGATTGGGCATTATTTGAGCTTTATAATGAAGGTCATATTTCGTACGAAGATGCAATACGTAATGCCGACTCTGCTAATGAATTACGTTTAAATATCAAACTCAAAAGTAAACACGGCGAGCCAGCTGGTTTAGGTGGTATGTCTTTAAGTTTTGACCGTTCGACTCCCGAAGAAATGGATGCTAAACGTAAAGAAGAACAGGAGCAACAACGTATTAACAAATGGAAAAGAGAGCAAGAAGCAAAAGCAGCACAACGAGGACAATAGTGATAGAGCTACGCCATTCTCTTTAATCAGCGCGTTTTGCAAATCCTCCCCACCCCTCCTTTAAAAAGGAGGGAGTTCCTCTTTTCGCAAAGGGGGATAGAGGCATTTATTGAATAAATCAGTGATAACCACGTCAGTGATAAACGAACCATATTAGGGCATTTAATATCAGTTTTTTATTCAATTGCCTGTTTTTTGTGCGTATTTCATTACAAAAAGTGTGGACATTAGTGCTGGACAAGCATATTCTTAAGTTGTAAATATTTTGAAATACTTTGTCTTAGTCGCAGAAAACAGAAAATTGTTTGTTACTGATTTTTTAGTTTCATAAATTAAATCAGTGACTTAAATGTAAGTTATCTAGACTATATTGGTTTGTTCTTTGATAAGGAGTCGCTCATGCGTACTTTAGCTGTGTCATTAGCCGTTGCATCATTAGCCTTGTTACCTTTAACTGCCAGTGCCGAATCGCCGTGGACAGTCAAAGTGGGTATTAGTCAAATCAATCCCAAAAGTGATAATGGTATTCTTCTGGTAAGTGGTACACCTTTTTCTTCAGAAGTCAGTTCAGAAGTAGGTTTAACTCCAGCGATTGAGTACAAATTTGCGCCAAATATTGTCGGTGAAGTGCTCCTAGCAATTCCTTTTGAGCATGAGGTAAAAGTCACAGGTGGCGGTTTGAATGATGCTAAAGTTGCAACATTTAAACATTTACCACCTACCTTTACCGCTAAGTATTTGTTTACACCCAATGCCGCCTTTTCGCCTTATGTAGGTTTAGGTTTAAATTACACCTTGGTTTATGACGAAAATACTGAGGGGGCTTTAGCAGGTACAAAACTCAAAGGTAAAGACAGTTTTGGTTTGGCAGCAACTGTAGGGTTTGAGTACCGTTTACCTAATAGCCCTTGGGGCGTTACCGCCGATTTACGTTATGTGAAAATTGAAAGTGACTTAACGTTAGATGGTGCTGATATTGGTACATTGACTGTTGACCCAATGGTTTTTGGTTTGAGTGCTGCTTATCATTATTAAGCCCTAGTGAATATACAAAGAGCAGTTTATGACTGCTCTTTGTTATTGTGGGCGCGTAAAAAATCTTTCTCGTAATATACATAGGCCAATTCGTATAGTTTTTCTTGAATGTCACTCCATTGACAACCTTCTTTTAAGCTAAAACCTACTTTTTCTGTACTGATAATACCTTTGTCAGCTACGCGTAAGAGCTGATAAATACCGCGCCATAAATTATTAGCATCATAGACAATATGCTGCTGCTGCAAGGTTTCAATTATTTGACGAGGGTCATAAATCCTTACATATTGTGGTAGAATTAGTCGTAAATGTTCATCCAAACGCTGCCAAATAATGGCCTTATGTGTCGCGTCATAGCGATTCCAGTCGATGACTTCGTGAATAAAACGCATACAGCCACGACAAACACTGTCACCAAAGACAGTTGAACATAAGCCAATACACGGCGTTTTAGGTGATGAATTAAGCATGAGTTATTAACGAGTTTAAGAGCAAGGTACTTTATGGATACTATCGTTGTTGCGGCATTATATCAGTTTAAAGCCGTTGCTGATGCGTCAGCACTGCAACAAAATTTAAAAGCATTATGCAAAGAGCAACAAATTTTAGGCACGTTGATTGTTGCCAATGAAGGTATTAACGGTACAGTGTCTGGTTCACGGCAAGCGATTGATATTTTGCATCATTTTTTGTTAGCGCAAGGTTTTGACCGTATGGAATATAAAGAGTCTTTTGCGCCAGAACACACCTTTAAACGCCTAAAAATCAAACTAAAAAAAGAAATTGTCACGCTTGGTGTGCATGTTGACCCGCGTGAAACAGTAGGTACTTATTTACAACCTAAAGAATGGCATGAGTTTATTCAACAGCCCGATGTGTTGGTGATTGACACTCGTAACGACTATGAATTTGTGACAGGTACATTTGAAGGGGCAATAGACCCACAAACCAAAACCTTTGGTGAATTTCCGAATTATGTACAAGAACACTTAAAAGATGCAAAAGACAAAAAAATTGCGATGTTTTGTACAGGTGGCATTCGTTGCGAAAAATCAACCAGTTATTTACTACAGCAAGGTTTTAAAGAGGTTTACCATCTTAAAGGCGGCGTATTAAATTATTTAGCCGAAATTCCTTCCGAAGAAAGTTTGTGGAAAGGAGAGTGTTTTGTTTTTGACCGCCGTGTGGGTGTAGCACATGGGGTAGATTTGGGGCATACGCGTATGTGTTTTGGTTGTGGTCATCCTTTATTTGAAGGTGACGCACAACACGCACATTATGAAGAAGGGGTGAGTTGCCAACATTGCTATCAGCAAACTACACCTGAGCAAAAAGCACGTTTTAGAATGCGTCAGAGCCAAAAAGCTCGTAAGTAGGTAGGGGCAACTCTTGTGGTTGTCCCCTGTGCCAAATTAGGGATGATTTGGCGCATGAAAAAACAAATATAACTCGGTTAATACTTCAGGAATTTCACGCGCAAACTGTTGTAGTAATTGACGATTTTTACGAAGTTTGTCTAACTCAGGGTCTTCAATTAAATCGCTAATTGTGACCATAGGTAAGGTTAATTCAATCACAGTATCTTCACTTTTGGCATACCATGCGTCTTCATTACTAAACATGCCCTCCATAAAGCCTACACACCAATCAGATAAATCATTATCTTCAATATCAACGACTAACTCGCAAGGTAAATGTAGTGTTTCTTGATGATAGAGCAGCGCGTGAATACTTTTTTGCCACGCACACAAATCGGCAATCCATTCTTGTGGTACTTGTCCTTCAAATAAAGCATCCAACCAAACGTGTATATCGGTTGCTGGGCCAACAGTAATAGCGCACAAAAAGCCATGTGTGCCACAAAAATTTAAGCCGTTCTCATTGTCTTCACTGTCTAAATAGTCTTCTAAACGGGCTAAAGTCTCTTCTGACAGGGCGTATTGTTCGTGCATGATGGAGTATCCTAATAAAAAAGGCCATTAGCTTTAAGACTAACGGCCTTTTGTGTCAATAGCGAGAATTTTTTAATTGGTTGAAGCTTCTAACCATTTTTTGACCCGTTGTGCGTCACCAATACGGGTGTATTTACCCCACGAATCCATTAACACGATAACAACGGGCGTTGAATTAATTTTGGCTTGCATCACTAAACACTTGCCTGCTTCGTTAATAAAACCTGTTTTAGAAACACCAATTTCCCAATCAGGGTTTTTAACTAAAGCATTGGTGTTATTAAATTGCTGTACTGAGCTTTTGATAGCCAGTGCGTGGCCACCTGTGGTCGAAAAACGGCGAATGAGCGGGTAGTTATTAGCTGCTTTAACCATTGCTACTAAGTCTTTGGGTGAGGCAATATTATTACTACTCAAACCTGTACCATCTTCAAAACGGCTTTGAGTCATACCTAAAGAGTTTGCTTTACGGTTCATTGCCGCAATAGCTGCTTGTGTGCCACCTGTATAAGTACGGGCTAAAGCATGAGCAGCACGGTTTTCGGAGGACATTAAAGCTAATAACATCAGCTCGGCGCGTGATAAAACAGTCCCCACGCTCAAACGTGAGCTAGTATTTTTTAAACGGTCAATATCTTCTTCGGTAATGGCAATCGGCTCATCTAAGGGCAGCTTGGCATCCAATACCACCATGACTGTCATCAACTTAGTAATAGAAGCAATCGGCATTGATTGATTAGTATTTTTGGCGTATAGCACTTCGCCTGTTGCAGCATTCATCACTAAAGCGGCTTTAGACTCTACGTTCAGGGCTTTGGTAATTTGTTCACTTTGCTGAGTGATTGATTCTTTAATGCTATTTTGGTTCGCAAGCGCTGCAGCAGAAGCAGTAGCAGCGGCGGCAATGACCATCGGTTTGGCGGTGTATTTAGCAACCTTGGCTTTTTGTCCTGTTCTTGATACTTGAGCCAGACGCTCACGAGTACGCTCTTTGCGCTCCGCTAAACGTTGCTCTTTGGTTTTAGCAGTTTTGTTATTAACCACTTTAACTACATCTTTTTCACGCGCTTGTTTGGCAAGTTTACGTTTTTCGGCTTTAGTGAGTTTGCTCGTATTGGCAACTTTTGCTTCAGCTTTTTTATTTTTAGCTACTTTTTTGCTAGTGGTTTTTTGGTCTTTGTCGGTTTTTTTGGCAGTTTTAGTTTTGACTGCTTTTTTATTATCAGCAACTTTTTTATCACTTTTACTGACTTTGGCAGGAGACGTATTTTCTTTCGCATCAGCCTGCTGTGCAGGTGTAATCGCCAGCATTAAGCCTAAAATGAGCGAAGGTAATAAAGCGGTACGGAAGTTAATCATGATACACAACTCATTTTTTTCAAAAAATAAAAAAGCAACTGCCGCTTTCTAACAGCGACAAAGCTAAAAAGTATTTATTGGTTAATGCTGTCAATATCTATGGCTATTATATTGAAAGCGGTTATTAAAAACTGCGACTCACTATCCGTACGAGTGCCGATGATATTAGCATGACCTAATTGATATATCATGCAAAGGCTGTGACAACTCAATCAAAGATTTTGTAACAAAATAATTTCTTATACGATGAGCATAGACCCAACTGGCTATCAATTCAAGGTGAGGTGTTCACCGTTTACGCCATTTTTTATTAAAATGATGACTTACGCATTGCCTCGAAGTCCTAAAAACGTTGAGTGATTGTTTAATAAAATAATTGTATTTTTTGAGAATGAGTTTTTATTTATGGGGTGCTAAATGACTTATGTTATATTCAGCTCGGGACTTATCTAGTTATCAATTGAGTGAGTGTTGTAAATGATAACAAGTCCGATACCGATACTATAAAACAATGATTGGTGGTTTTATAGTCTATTAAGTGTGAACTATGACACTAATCGCGGTTAAATGCGTAAAATTTAAAGTTTTTTAGTTTTTGAGGTGTATGTTGATTAAAGTCCTCTTGGTTGACGACCATGATATTGTGCGTATGGGCGTAGCTCGTATGTTAGATGATATTAAAGATTTAGTCGTTGTTGGCCAAGCCAAAACGGGCGAAGAAGCGATTACCAGTGTAAGGCAATTAAAACCTGATGTGGTGTTAATGGATATTCAAATGCCTGGTATTGGTGGTGTCGAGGCGACGCGCAAATTAGCAGAGCGGTTTAGTAAAATAAAAATTTTAGCGGTTTCTGCTCACCAAGAAGAGCCTTTACCTTCGCGTATTTTAGATGCAGGGGCATCGGGTTATATTACTAAAGGCACTTGTTTGGATGAAATGGTGCAAGCTATTCGTAAAGTGGCGGCAGGAGAGCGTTATTTTAGTGCAGAGATTGCGCTATCTTTAGCCAAAAATTGGGCAAATCGAGATAAAGCGGGTGTTTCACCTTTTGATTTATTATCTCGCCGAGAAGTACAATTAGTGCAAATGATTGCAGACGGTAAAAGTAATCAAGATATTGCTGATATTATGGGAATAGCAATCAGCACATTAAGCACTTACCGTTATCGTATTTATAATAAATTAGAGATAGAAAACGATGTACAGTTGACGCATTTGGCGATACGTTTTGCTTTGGTACAAAAAGAATGAGCGAGGAGAAAATTGCCGCAATTTTGGCAACTTTGCCACAATTAGCGGGTATTTATAAAATGCTCGATGAACAAGGGCAAGTATTATATGTCGGCAAAGCCAAATCACTTAAAAATCGTGTTTCTTCTTATTTTCAAAAAAATATTATTCATCCCAAAACTCAAGCATTGGTCGCCAAAATTCGAGATATAGAACTAACTATTACTACCTCCGAAACAGAGGCTCTATTACTTGAACAAAATCTGATTAAAACCCTCAAACCACCGTTTAATATCTTGTTAAAAGATGATAAATCCTATCCTTATATTGTAATTTCCGATGCCGAGCCGTATCCACAAATTTATTGGCAACGTGGCAAAAAAAGTATCAAGTCAGGGCGTATTTTTGGCCCATATCCTAGCAGTCAGGCCGTTTATGATAGTTTGCTGTTATTACAAAAGTTATTTCAAGTACGTCAATGTGATGAGTCAACCTTTAAACATCGTGACCGTCCTTGTATGCAGTATCAAATTAAACGGTGTCGTGCGCCCTGTGTAGGTTTGGTCAGTCCGCAAAGTTATCAACAAGACGTGCAAAATACAGTACGTTTTTTAGAGGGCAAACAAAACGAACTGCAACAAAAAATTATTCAGCAAATGGAGCAGGCATCGGAGCAGCTTGAGTTTGAACAAGCGGCAATTTACCGCGATCAATTGGCAACACTAAGAACGATACAAGCCCAACAAGCGGTTTATGTTGAACAAGGCGAAGCCGATGTGTTTGCGCTCATTAACGAGCATGGTGTGGTGTGTGTGCAAACCTTATATATACGCGGCGGGCGAGTCTTAGGTAGCAAAAATTATTTTTTACCCACTACCGAGCAACAACCAACAGCGATGATGATAGAGTTTTTAAGTAGTTTTTATTGGCAACAAGAGCGCGATATTCCTGCTGAAATCATCGTCAATCAGCCTTTAGAAATAGATGACAAACAAACTTTAATAGATGCTTTTAGCCGTAGTTATCAACAAAAAGTACAAATCAAGTCGCGGGTCAAAGAACATCGTGCCGCATGGTCGTCTTTAGCGGAGTTAAATGCCAAAGAAGCAATTAAAGCTCATGTGCAAACGGGTTTACAAGTGACTAAACGCTTGCAAGCATTACAACATACTTTGGGTTTGGCACACCTGCCACAGCGTATAGAGTGTTTTGATATTAGTCATCTACAAGGTGAAGCAACCGTTGCATCTTGTGTTGTGTATGATATGCAGGGCGCAAAAAAGCGTGATTATCGCCATTATTTAATTAAAAATATCACTGCGGGCGATGATTATGCCGCGCTAGAGCAAGCGATTCAGCAACGCTTTAAAAAAATTAATGATGAAAGTATTTTGCCTGATATTTTATTGATAGATGGCGGTAAAGGTCAAATACAGCGCGTGCGTCAAACCTTAGCGACATTACAATTGTCACACGTTTATTTGTTGGGAATTTCTAAGGGAGAAGGGCGTAAAGCAGGTTTAGAAACCTTGCATTTGCCTGATGGACAGCTCTTACAATTGGCCACTGATGATATTGCTTTTCATTTGTTACAATATATCCGTGACGAGGCGCATCGTTTTGCGATTACCAAACATCGCGCCAAACGTGATAAAGCGCGTCAATCTTCGCCACTTGAGGCCATTCCTAATTTGGGCGCAAAACGCCGTAAAGCCTTATTACAGCATTTTGGTGGTTTACAAGGAGTTATCAATGCCAGTGTTCAAGAGCTAGCGATGGTTTCGGGTATTGGTTTAAACTTAGCACAAACAATTTATGCGATTTTACATTAAAGACTTACGCATTTGACCCTTAGCTCACCCCTACAACTCTGTGGAGTCTCTTTTGGCTAATAAACATTTATGGAATATCCCCAATATCTTAACGCTAACGAGGGTTTTGCTTATTCCCGTATTAGTGTTATTGGCGTATTTGCCGCCCTTTGCTTGGCAACATTGGCTGATTGCAGGTGTGTTTTTATTAGCAGCTATTACCGATTGGTTTGATGGTTATTTAGCACGTGTCTTAAATCAAACGTCTGCGTTTGGCCGATTTTTAGACCCTGTTGCTGATAAATTGATGGTGGCGGCGGCATTGGTGTTGTTAGTACAAAGTTATCCTACTTTAGAGATGGTGATTCCTGCCATTGTGATTATTTCCCGTGAAATTACCATTTCTGCTTTAAGAGAATGGATGGCTGAATTAGGTAAACGCGCTCATGTAGCAGTTTCACATATTGGTAAATGGAAAACAACGGCACAAATGACCGCAATTACCGTATTATTGGTACAACATCCGATGCTCAACTACTTAGGTTATTTTTTATTATATGTCGCTGTTGTGTTAACGATTTGGTCGATGATTATTTATATTCGCGCAGCATGGCCAGAATTAAGTCGTGTTGATTGAAGAATCGTTTGTTTTGTAAGCAAATAAACGCCAAGTGTTTATTTCTAATCATAATCTACTTGACGCTAGAGAAAAAATCACTAAAATAATCGTCCTACAAACGCGGGAATAGCTCAGTTGGTAGAGCACGACCTTGCCAAGGTCGGGGTCGCGAGTTCGAGTCTCGTTTCCCGCTCCAGATTTAAAAAAGCCGACTTTATTAAGTCGGCTTTTTTGCTTTATGCGTTTTTGTAGGTTAGATTTAGAGGTGAGACTTACGCATTTCGCTGAAATTAGCGCGTTTTGCTCACTCATCATCGTGAAAAATGATGATGAGTGAGCAAATAAGCGATAACCGCGTAAGTCTGAATGATTTCAGTTTTTGAGTGGAGAATAAACTAATGATTACGGGCAGCTTAGTCGCACTTGTTACCCCAATGCATGATAATGGTGATGTGGATTGGCCTGCACTTAAGTCATTAGTAGAATGGCATATTGCCCAAGGGACACATGGTATTGTTGCGGTAGGTACCACAGGTGAATCGGCGACTTTAGATGTTGATGAGCATTGTGCCGTCATCAAATGTGTGGTCGAAACAGTTAATAAACGCATTGCAGTGATTGCGGGTACAGGTGCTAATTCCACCCGTGAAGCGATTGATTTAACCAAACAATCCAAACAAGCTGGTGCGGATGCTTGTTTATTGGTGACTCCTTATTATAACAAACCGACACAAGAAGGTTTGTATCAGCACTATAAAGCAGTGGCTGAAGCAGTGGCTATTCCACAGATTTTATACAATGTACCTGGGCGCACAGGTGTAGATATGTCCAATACAACTGTAGCGCGTTTAGCAGGCTTACCCAATATTATGGGTATTAAAGATGCCACAGGTAACTTAGAGCGCGGTCAAGAACTGATTAGTTTAGTTGGTGACAAAATGGCGGTATATTCGGGTGACGATGCGACGGCCTATCAATTGATACTTAAAGGTGCAAAAGGCAATATTTCGGTAACAGCGAATGTTGCACCACAAGCCATGAGTGCCGTGTGCGAAGCTGCTTTAGCGGGTCAAGCACAGTTAGCACAACAATTAAATGCGCCTTTAGAGGCTTTGCATAAAGATTTATTTGTTGAGTCAAATCCCATTCCTGTCAAATGGGCATTGTTTGACATGGGGCGAATTGGACAGGGTATTCGTTTGCCATTAACACTCTTGGCCGAAAAATATCATCCTGTCGTGCGTGCTGCCTTAAAACAAGCAGGTATTTAAGATGAAAAACGCGAGTTGTGTACTTGCTGTTTGTGTGAGTTTAAGTGCTTGTAGCTTATTGCCCGATCGCTCTTTAGAGTATTTACAAGCTAAAACTGTACCGAATATAGAGACCGTATCGACAGAGCAACGCCCAATTAAACCCCTGTATGCGATTCCCACCGTGACTACTGCCAGTGAGAATACAGCACAGCTTATTCAGGGCGAAGGTCGTAAACAAGTCTTTGTTGTGCCTGCTCCTCGGTCAGTGGTGATTGCAGCTACAGAAGTTTCAATCAATCCTGTTGCCAATAACGCCTCTAAACCCGATATGGTGTTTGATGGTAATAGTTATCCTTTGTTGCATGTCAAAGGGAACTCTATACAGGTTTGGGAGCAGCTAGGACAAGCTCTACAAGGGGCTAATGTGCTGGTAGTTGACCGTAATCAAAGTTTGGGTTTGTATTTTATTGAGTGGATAATAGACAATAAAAAGCAAACTTATTTGCTAAAATTGACACCAGCCGCTATCAATAATGTTATCGCAGTGCAAAAAGACGATGATAACTTAGTAGAAAGTAGTCTTAGTCAACAGGTGCTAGCAAAAATCATCAAGCACTGGCCAAGTTAAATTATTTAGTCGAGAACAACCCATGGAAAAGCGCGATTTATTATATACAGGTAAAGCAAAATCCGTATATACCACTGATGACCCCGATTATTTAGTATTGGTATTTCGTGATGATACCTCGGCGTTTGATGGTAAAAAAGTAGAGCAATTAGCCCGTAAAGGGCGTGTGAACAATGCGTTTAATGCCTTTATTATGCAAAAATTGGCTGAGGCGGGTATTGAAACTCATTTTGAAAAATTAATTACGCCGAGTGAGGTATTAGTCAAACGTCTAACAATGATTCCTGTTGAATGTGTGATTCGTAATTATGCGGCGGGTAGTTTGTGTCGGCGTTTGGGTATTAGTGAAGGTTTGGCGTTAAATCCGCCTACTTTTGAATTGTTCTTAAAAAACGATGCGCTAGGCGACCCGATGATTAACGATAGTCACGTTAAATCCTTTGGTTGGGCAACTGAAGCACAATTAGCAAGAATGAAAGAGTTGTCGTTTGCAGTCAATGAGGTATTAAAAGACTTATTTGATGCGGGCAGTATGTTGTTAGTTGATTTCAAACTAGAATTTGGTGTTTTCCACGACCGAATTGTGTTGGGTGATGAGTTTTCGCCTGATGGCTGTCGTTTGTGGGACAAAGAAACTCGTAAAAAATTGGATAAAGACCGTTTTCGTCAAGGTTTAGGTGAGGTGGTTGAGGCTTATGAAGAAGTAGGTCGCCGCTTGGGTATAGATTTTAATTGATAGGCTAAAAAAGAGTATTACTATCAATATAATCGCTAAACTTATAAAACACTGAATTTTTCTTGTGTTTTTGCGTTAATATCTATATATTACATCGCCTTACGGAGAGGTGGCAGAGCGGTTGAATGTACCTGACTCGAAATCAGGCGTAGGTGCAAGCCTACCGAGGGTTCGAATCCCTCCCTCTCCGCCAAGAATGTAAATAAGCCCATGATTTATCATGGGTTTTTTATGTCTGAAATTCTCTGCCCACAAATGTACCCACAAACGCTTTTGCATACTAACGGCGTTGAGGCGGTCATTATTCTGCCCCGCGTTTCGAACGTACTTGTTCTTAGTCACAACATTTTATAGTTTTTCGCTTTCGCCATGACGAGCTGATTGTGTGTAAAGACCCATACGCATAGTTTTATTACGCTTACTCGCCTTGTTTGGCTTTCGAATAACTTTCCTCAATCAATTGTTCCAGAATCTCGGTGGGTTTTTGACCTGAGTTTTCTGCGAGCCAGTCTAGTTTCTTTTTGGTTTGTATTGTTAGTGGAAGGTTGTATGGTTTTTTGGCTTTTCCAGAGTCGCGGTATTTTTTTTGGCTCCATGTTTTTTTCATCTGCTCCATAAACAGCTTCTTTTCAGCAGGGTGACTGTAGGACATGTCATCCAAAGATGCCAATACAGCGGCATGATACTCCATCAGGTCGGCTGGTTTAGGGATTCTTAAAGCTTTTCGATGATTTTCCAAATACTCCCAAGCCCAAACTAACTGAACTTCATCCTTCTGATTGATCCATTTTATTTGTTTGTCGTGGGTTTTGTGATGAGCCCATTCATTTTTCTTTTCTAATAAAAAATTGATCTTTCCTTCGCGGTTTATTGGCCAAATGTCAATTGAGGTCATAATTTCCTCGTGTCGTATGGCTGCAAAAGTATCTAGGTGCGGCATTTTCGGTCGGCGTTTCGGCAATACAAGCGAAGTATGAAACGTATTTGGAATAGGTCGGTTAAGGTTGTTAAGACACCAAATCAATAGGCGATGATTTTTTTTGTCTATCCATTTTAAGTCTTCCTCTGGAATTAGATCATCTTTGCAGCAGAAAATTATTCTATTCACGAGTCTGTCAAGATATCTATCACTTCTAATGGCGTTATTCATCATCCGAAGACGTTCCGATTGACTGAGACTTGCGTATGGAGGAGAAGTGCGTTTACCTTCATCCAGTTTGCGATACCCATCCAAATAATACCATAGCCAACGCAGCTCACGAGGGCTGAACTTATCAAGAGGTTTAGGGAGTGGTGAAATAATCTTTGGTCGATGAACACTCATTAAATGGGCCTCAAAATACATCTACAGTGTAGATATTAGTGTAGTATTTTTAGGGTAATCATGCGTCATTTTTTTGATGACTTTTCGAGGTATTTTAAAGTTATTATTATTGCATAAATTTATCTGTATCTCATGTGCCACAATGGGTTTTTATGTATTTTCATAGGGTTAATAACAGGATTTATGACGTAGTGATCTATTTTTCAGATCAACCGATCGCATCTTTGCGATAGTGAGTATCAAAACTAAAGCAATTAAAGTCTTTCGTTGGTGAATGTGGAATCTAGTGGTAGATGATTCATGAAGTAAAAATTCACGCTATCTTCTTATCGCATGAGTTAAATTTAGAGGACTCTCAAAATGAAAATCATGCGTTTAAATGAGGTTATGGATTGTACTGGCTTAGGTAAGTCGTCAATTTACAAGTTTATGGCAGTTGGTAATTTTCCTAAGTCTGTACCATTAGGTCAGAGGGCAGTAGGCTGGTTAGAGGGCGAAATTAAAGAGTGGATCACCAATAGAGTTAAGGAGAGAAATGAGGCAGTCATTAAGAAGGGGCTGTAAGTGTTGTGAGATTTTATCAATCTATTACATGATGTAGGAGTAATAGCGGCTTGGCCGCTATTATGCCGTCCTTAGCTATTTTGTAGCAGGCCTATATACTCAACAGAAATCAAGGGTCTGGAGAATTTTTTACAACACACTGATGTGTGTCGTATCTTTTTGATATATAAACCTAGTGCCTTCAAGTTAAATGATCGAGTCAGATATTTTATTTCCTGAGTAGAATGGCCAAAAAGTGGTTGTTTGTTTTGGGGATTTTGCATATTTATGTTCTAGAAGCGTAGGGATATTGATTGGTATATGACTGCGTGCCTGATGGTATATCTTGTTATCTCATTGTCTGTAATAGCTATATTAATATTATTAATATTAATTAGGTTAACCCTATTACCTATAACCAATACTCATAAGCATGGTTAATAGATATCAATCACCCCAAGTGATTGATGCTTAATGCTATTAAAACGATAGATGGTAATAAGTTTAAAGTCTAAATATAAATAACGATGTAGATACTGTGTACTAAACACAGGATTATCACCATGAGTCATCGTCATTCTTCAAACCGTAATCTTACCTTGTATTCAGGAGCAACTTGGCAAAATCATCCTGTACAGACTAAATGTGGAACATTAATCAGCAATTACCTTGATCGTATCCATCAAGTAATTCAATGTGCTGTTGATGAACATCCAAGGACATGGGTTATTCGTTGTGAATTGAGTTTTCCTGATAACGGATATGAACCTGACACAGCAGTAATTTCTCGTTTTATTGATTCCTTAAAAGCTCAGATTAAGGCTCATGAAGCACGTAAGCGTAGAGAAGGTAAGCGTATTCATTACTGTCATTTGCGTTATGTTTGGGTAAAAGAACGGGCTAGTTCGCACGTTTGGCATTACCACGTTGCACTTTTCGTCAATCGTGATGCTTACTTTACCTTGGGGTTGTTTAAGTCTATGCGTGATGTGAATAGTCATGAGCGTTCGCAGTCATCTATCCATGATTCTGATACCACGAACATGTCTGACCGTATTCGTACGGCGTGGGCTAGTGCATTAGACCTGCGTTTAGATGCAACGCGTGGCTTAGTGCATTTTCCTAAAAATCCAACGTATTCTTTGGATGTCAACGATCGAGATTATGATCGCCAGTTTAATGATGTCTTTCATCGGCTAAGTTACTTCGCAAAGTCTGATACAAAGCATTTTGGGCAATGGAGCAAAAACTTCGGTAGTAGTCGACGATAGTACGATAGTAGCCTTTGGTAATCAGAAGCTATATGGCTTGATAACGATGTTTTATCCGTAATGCTTCAATACGTTTCACCTGAGCCATCGCCTCATCAAACGAACTAAAGATTTCAACCTTACGATGATTTCGTTTACAGCCAATACGTCCCCATTCACATGACACCACGTAAGCATTAAACAAATCACTCGCCATTGTGATTGCATAAAAGCGGAAGCAGTTTTTAGCAGGGTCTATTTTTGTCCAAGTAGAAATCATGATGCTGCTCAGTTGTACAAGGATTAACCTGTATGACTGTAGTGCATCTCTTTTAAACAATCTAGTTTGAATAACAAGCTGTGCGACAGAATGAGTCGTTTATAGCGAATTAGCGTTTTAACTGTTTCAGGTGTTCAGAGCCTAATGTCCAATGGCCTCACTTAACCTCCAACAACTCATCTCAGCACGTCGTATAACGGGGTGATCTTAACTCTTGGCGCATATGCCATGATTGCCCTAAGAGTTCAGTAGCCGTTTTTACCGCCCCACGCCCATATTGCCGATGGATTTGGTCGAGTACCTTCATCAACGATTCACGCGCTTCATTCGGTGGTTGGGCGAATAAATCAGCTCGCCGTACAGTGTTGGGTAAAATGCCCGACAGAATAATGCCTGCTTTTTTGTAGTGATATTCAGGCTTATAGATTTGGCACAAGGCGTGGTTATCCGCTTTTTAGAGGTGGAGTGACAATTTTATGATCAACTTCAGGTTGATGAATGACGAATACTGCTACCAAGCGGGCTTTTGGTACACCGAAAAAGATCACTTAAAGGCTGAAGAGCCAGCAAAGCTCAGTATTGGGCAGGAATAGCCTCTATTTATACTCAATGGGTCAGTTTTAATTTAGTATCGGCATCTATTGGCGAGGCCGTTTTTCAACGAGACTTTTTAAGTATGAATACACGAGAGGAAGTTCTGTTTTAAATGGTTCAATAATTTCTTGACGGCTTCTCACCCAGTCTGACAATTCGTTCGTCTTAACGACCTTATTTTTTAATCGCTTCATAAGTTCCGCATATTGAACTTTCCTTGAAGCTGGTATTTTAAAAATCTCCTCTAAGCACTTAAGTTCTTGTGGCACGAGGCCCTCGCAGTTGCTTTTGGGTACTTTGACTTCTCGACTGTCGCCAAAATAGATGTTTGGGAAGTTGTCCTCAAGAAAGCGATCGTCAATAACGGATTTCCCCAAGAGGCACGCCCTCAAAATTAGGCCTTGAAGCTCGCGCGCATTTCCTGGCCACGAATATTCCATTAGACGATTCCGCGAAGAGAGTTCTAAGCTAACTTTAGTAGTTAGCCCATCCTTCGCCAGATTATGGCTTATCCGATCAAAAATGCACTCAATGTCATCGCGGCGCTCTCGGAGAGGTGGAATCACAAAGGGGCTCCCCAACCGCATTTGGAGGTCGAGTCGGAAGGTGTCGCCAGCGACCAAATCCACGATGGGTTTGTTGCTGGCAGTGAGAACTACGCCTGAGTACTTCTGAGTTATCTCATCCTCTCCCAGTCGAGAGAATTCGCCGCGCTCAATGACGGTCAGAAGTCGAAACTGCAAATCAAGGGGATAAGAGTTGATCTCGTTGAGGAATACTGGATACTTCTTGTTCTTAGCAAGGCCAAAAATTCCATCACGCTCCTTAGCTGAACCAGTGAACGAACCTCTAGCATGTCCGAACAGTTGTGAAAGTATGAATCGGGGATCCGCAGCCACGCCAAAGCGAATCAAGGGCGATGATGTAGCATGTTGGGTATCCAAATAATCGATCAATTCATCTTTACCGCACCCTGTTTCACCTTCCACGAGCAGGGCGATTACGCGGTATGACCCTTTCCGAGTTAACTCTAAGGCTCTTTGGTAAACTGATTTCAGTTCCTTGACTCTTTCTGCAAGAGTCTCATCATACGTTACGAATTTGCCGAATGTATGAGGTTGCCTGCTTTTTCTTCTCGTATTGATGTACGCCGAACTTGCAGCTTTTGTGAGACCTGATGTCATTAATCTACTAGAGAGCCTTGCTAGGTCCGGTCTAACTCTATCAAGGATACTGGTTGTGGCGGAGACAGCCGAAAAGCACGAAAACGGTTCTAATGGAGAGTCAAGCTGAGATAGACGGTCAATTACGTCATCACATGTGACGACTGGCGGGTTCTCCACCAGCGACAGAACGTGCTGAGTTAGCGTAGTCATCGTTTCATTATTCACGTCAATACTTGCCGGCTCCTGCTCAGTCTCGCTGAAAAGGTGCTCAAGAAATTGCCGCGCAGGAAAGTCTTGTGTTTGCCCCTTTTCGGCGTATAAACCGAAAACATGCGACTTACCTGAAATATCAAGAGCATGTGCTGCCCCGAGTTGTTCAGATGTTAACTGTAATGGTGTTACCGCCGAAGTAATCGAAACAACAGTGGAAGCCTTCGCAAGCTCCTTGGCTATCTCAGGCGCAAGCCCTTTGCCCAATATTGAGAATAGGCGTGGATCCGCAACCCGGATGTCTCCTTTCCTCAAAGAGGATACACATTCTTTTCCAACTATCGGGTCATTGCTGAGTACGACAACAGTTCCAGCTTTATCGCTAGGATTTAGATATCTCGAGATGCGTCTGAGGCAAGACCATTTTCCCGGCCACGTCACATCTTCGGCACTTAGAGCTTCTTTAACCTTGCCAAGATTCGAGTCGATCTCTCCTAAGTCTTCCAATGCCAAACGAGTAATCACGTCAAGTGCATAAGCCATTCCTGGAGTAACTCCGCTCGGAAGCTTGGGAACTCGAATGTGGTTTTGAAAGAAATGCTCTGTCAACGGCTTCATGACCCGATCGCTTAACTCCATCCTTAACTGATCCAAGAAGTCTGGACATGTTAGTGAAAACCAAAGCTCTGCAGCTTCGCGATCAGTTCGGACTTGCCTTTGTGAAAATCGAAGTAGATACATGGATCTTGTCGCATCGTCAGGCGGACCGTTATATCGTGCCAGCTTTACTTCTGTGAATCCGAGCATCGAAACCAGAAAGTCGCCAGGTATCAGGGGCGTGTCGCGACCCGCTTGTCCATAACCCCCGCGAATCCGAGAAGGCGAGATTGCATGTAAGGTCTCATTTATCTGCGCCGATGAAATCCATCTCAATGCTCCATTGTTGGGACGCTCTAGAAGTGGGCTTCTTTGTGCTCGCTCTTCTGAAGCAATGAAAATGTCATTAAAGGTGGGGGCATTCCAAGTCTCTCGCTTAATTCGAAGTGTTATGAAACGAACTTGGTAGTACCAGCAGTCCAAGCGTCGCTTGGCATCAATTTCTAAACGGCAGACACTCCAACTATTTGAGAGCTCGAGGTCAAGACGGTCCACAGGCGGATCCATCATAACTTCACTAACCGGTGATAGGCCGTAGGTGCAAACACTGAATGAGTTTGGCTCATCCATAGGTTTATAAGAGCGTTCTTGGTTTGCTAAGGGGGTGATGCGGATTAAAGTTGGAGCAAAAAGCGCAATCCGGTACGCTTTATATTTCAATACTAATTCTTGGCTAGATTTCTTACGCGTAGCGTCACATAACACTCTGTCTTGTACAAAAATTAGAATGGGTTTTGATCGCGACTTACTCAGAAATGCCGCTAGGTCACTCGGAGTACCTGGTAACGTTTCGCCATACTGCCATACATCTGCCTTGCTTGCGGATGCTTCATCAATCTGCAGTTCGATTAATTGTTCGCTTTTTTCGTCAAGAAAGTAGTTCATCGGAGATAGGCTTTCAAATAAGGAGTGCTCATAATACTATCAGGGTATTCCTTTAAATATAAGGATATTCCTTAATTTAATTAAAAGAGTATTCTAATAATAATTTTATTATTTATATATATCAATTGGTTAATGATATATTTTAAATTTGGCACGACTGATGCAATATATAAAATGCCGTTTCAAGTGATGCGGTCAGGGCACACTGAATAATACCGCCCTTAGAGGGGGGGAGCATATTTTGGCTAGTACCATTAGGCCCTGTAAATGCTGATATTTTGCTGGAGGTTAATATGTTTTTCGCACCGCAAAACTTGTGGAGCTGGCGCCGGGTTCTAGATACCGTAATCAAAGAAATTAACGATGTTGTTAAAGTGAAGGAGGTGTAGTCATGGAATTCTTGAAGGTATTGTCAACCATTATCAACGCAACGATTGTTGTAATCGAAACTTTGGATGATTAGAGGAGGTGGAAAATGAACTGGGGAAAACTTATTCTGGCGGTAGCTACAGTTATTTCCATAATTGTAGATGGTCAAAGTAAAGGCAAGAACGGAAAGGCTTAGGTGCGCAAGGTTGAAATATGACCGATACTAGAAAGTTAGCTTTTCTGGCTTCGGTCATAACTAACAAAATGCCAATAGGCTATTATCACTTTGATACAATTTTCTGGTTAAGGATTGGAAAATGGCGATGGACTGCAGTAAAGTGAACACACATCAATTCATCTTAATGTGAATATATAGATCTGACAAAAAATGAATAATCGCAGTCTTAAACCTAAATGGTGCGGTAATCTCGTTGATGCCCATCGCCATGGGCTTTATGACATTTCTTGTGAGTGGAGTCTTGCTGGTGTAGCCGTCGAGGACTGGTCTGCTAATTCCAAATTTCTCGCCCACGAGCGTCGAACAAAGAGCCTCTTTGGTACCGATCTTCACGATGCACTTCATCCGTGGATTGAGTATTCGCGTAATGAGGGCGTTGGGACTGTGCTCGACTTTAGTGGCAAACATGCAAGCTCAGATGTTCAATGTGTATACGGTTTGTACGGTGTGCGATTAAAGCCCACAGTGTTTTGGAGCACTTGGAGAGAGGATGTCATGCCAAGCTCGGAAGTAATGATACTTCCTGACGAGCGTGAGATCGGCCCAGACGTGGCCGAAGTCGCTCGGTCTTTTCTCACTGCGAACCCAGAAGGAATAATTACGCTTCATGCAGGTGAGTCTGAGGCTCGTACAAAAATCGGTAAAGCTCGATTAGGCCTATCAATTGTGGAGTGGCTGGCCATGGAGTCCCTGTTGGATTCACGTACGTTGCTGGTTCACGCGAATACAATGGCATCAAAAGATTTTGGCTTGATTGAGGATAGTGGTGCTGGTGTGGTTATGTGCCCGCTCACTAGATTAGCACTAATCAATCCAGTTCCAAAAGTTCCTCAGCGGGTTAGAGTTTTTTTCGGAACCGATGCGCCCTTGGTGTCCGGCTCTCGAAGCCTAATTGCACAGGCTCTGGCAGAGGCTGAGTTATGGGTATTGTTTGGGTATACCAAAATTGCTGCTGCCGAACGCGCGGCTATAGCACTAATGCGTCCGCTAACTGGGGAACAGCGCGAAGATACTGCTATGACTACCGACTTAGCAGGGTTTCTATTTAGCTGTCTAATTAAGGAAAGGTACCATGATTGTAACTGAGCAATTAGTTAAACCATTAGGAGAAACATGGAGAGACCTGCTCCTACTTGTAATGGAGAAAGGCGATGAGCCCGATGATGAAATTAGGGAGGCTAGGAACGTAACAATGAACTTCACAGTTGAAGCATTTGACTATTCGGATTTAGATAAGTATGGCCTCAAGGAAAATTTGTCTGAAATGCGTAAGGTGTTTTTCACAACAGAAGCTAATCGCTTTGGACATAGCTACCGGTCTTTCTGGCGAGGTCCCTTTGGCAAAAACGATCTCTCTGACGTGGTAGACTTGTTGGAGAAACAGCCATCGACAAAGAGAGCACTGCTAACGTTCGTCGATCCTATAGGGGGAAAGGTTCCTTGCGTAAATGTCATACATTTTCTTATCCGTCAAGGACGTCTGGACTTGAGTTATTTCGCACGTGGACAGGATATTTACCTGAAGTTCTGCGCGGATGCCATCTGCGTCCACGATTTCGGGTTGATGATTTCCGAAGCGCTCGACATTAAGATAGGAACAATAGCTGGAAATATAAGCTCTGCACATATCTATCGGAAAGATTTTGATCAAGTCGAATCCATACTTAAGGGGACAAGAAAATGACTATAAGAAAAATCCCCTTTTCTCAAGGGAACAGACAAATATCAATAAAAAAAATTCTCTTTGTCGTACCGCGCTCACTGAATCCAAAGCAAATGTATAGGGAGTATCCGCTCGGCGTTGGATTTATCGGCACAGTATTGCAAGAGCGTGGCTATGAAGTAACAATTTTTGATCAAAATGCCGAAGGGGCTGATGAGCAACTGTTGTGGGATAGAATCTCCTTGTTTCAACCTGATGTCATTGGTTTCTCCATCATCACGCCAAATTATCCGGTGGCACGCCTACAAATAGCTGAAATCAAACATCGATTTCCGGAGATGGTCATGATCGCCGGTGGCATCCACGTAAATCTATTTCCAGAGGATATTTTGTTCGATGGCGTGGATATTGCTGTGCTCGGTGAGGGTGAGTACACCACCTGTCGTTTGTTGGAAGCGCTTGGCACTGGTCATCCACTTATGGATGTCCAAGGGGTGGCATTTATGGAAAGCGGTTCAATGCGCATCAATCCAAAGGATCCACGGCCTTTGAGCATCGACGAATTGCCAATTATCGATCGTAACCTGTATCGGCTCGAACTTTACAGTCACCATTCAATGGTCGCCTCTCGCGGCTGTCCGTATGACTGTACCTTCTGCTGCAACTATACGGGCACCGTACTTGTTAAAGGCGTCGCTGTTTCTGGGCACGAGAGAGTTATTCGGGAAATGGCCATCCTGGAGAAGGATTTCGGTGCCAAAGAGATCTTTTTTGCTGATGATATCTTTTTTCTAAAAAAGAAAGGCATTATCACGTTCTGTGAGGAGTATGTTGCAAGCGGACTTAGCGCATCATGGATAGGTCAACTGAGAGCAGATTCAATGGATGCTTCAGTAGCTGAGGCGATGGCGTCGGCGAACTGTAAACGGATTTATTTCGGGATCGAATCTGGCTCTGATGATATTTTGAGTCGAGCCAGTAAGCGAGCAACCGCCGAAAGAATGTTGTCTGGGGTGCAATGTGCATCCAATGCCGGAATCCGAGTTAAAACTGGATGGATTTACGGCCTGCCTGGTTCTTTGGCAGAACAGCGGAAATCTATTGATCTCATGCTACGCATGCGTCCCCATGAAATCTCAATCCACCAGTTAATCCCATTCCCAGGTACGGCCTACTATTCTCGTTCGCAAGAATTTGGAATTCAGATAAAAAACCCGAAAGATTTTGAGAGCTTTTGCTACGGTGGGTTAGGTGGAAACATTTCATTTGACTATATGTCTCCCTCAGAATTGATTGCACTTTTGGAGGAAACGGCAATTGCTTTGGAACGCGAAGGATATGTGAGCAGCGACATAGCAACACCCGAAGATGAGTTTGTATATACGTCCCCATTACACCAAAAATCAATGACCGTATTTAGAAATGGGTCTTGACCAAGGATTTGGCGATGAAATTAAATGAAGTTTCCTCCGTTGATGTAATGGCTACCATCGGACCTACCCTGGAGTCGGAGGAGGCCATTGCTGAAGCTATTGACGCTGGGGCAAGATGGTTTCGTTTTCCAACTGGATACCGCAATCGAGATCATGTATCGCATGCATTACTTGTCCGAAAGGTGGCAGACAGCAAGGGAGTAGACATAAAAGTCCTATTCGATCTTCCCTCAGAGCGATTAAGGCTGGGTAATATCTCCCCGCGCGAAGTTGCACCTGGGAGTGAACTTACATTTTTCGACCCTAGCAGAGGGGTGGCTGGTGATGGCATTGAAATCCCAGGTCTGGACAAACTCCGAGGGGCTGTGGCACCGGGTCATCGTGTTTTGGCTCTTGACGGGCGCATTGTCATGAGGGTTTTGGATTTCGGCCCTAGGATCATGCGTGCCTGCATTGAGCGTGGATATGGTCGACTCCAAACTAATAATTCTGTCGTTTTTCCAGATAGCAAAGTTAATTTCTCTTTGGTTGAGTCGTCCGATATAGATCTATTGCGCAAGGCGCAGGCATCTGGCCTTGTGCTAAATTGGATAGCACTTTCCATGATTACGTCAGTTGGGCAATTCAACTCAGCCATTACCACCCTGCGGGAATTTTTGCCGAATTCGGTTCAATTCATGGCAAAGTTGGAAACCCAAGAAATCATTAACAGTAGCGAGGAAATAGTCGATGCTTCTGATGGCATCATGGTCGCAAGAGGTGATCTTGGTATAGTAGTTGAGCCGAAGGATATGCCGCAAATCCAAGAGCGGCTTGTTGAAATTGCAATAGCAAAAGGTAAGCCCGTTATAGTTGCTACTCAATTTCTGGAAAACTTCGCTTCAAGTGGGGTTCCGCAGCGGTGCGAATTGACGGATCTCGCCACCGCTGCACGTCAATGGGCAACAGGAATAATGCTCGGTAAGGAGACCGCCTTTAGCGACCGCCCGATCGAGAGCATCGGCCTCGCGACTCAATGCCTAAAAGCAGCGTCCTGTAAACGCCTGCCTATTAGCTTGTTTCTCCGCGAACCTCGGAGTTCATTTGCTGGCGGATCGATACCGATAATTGCAATTGAAGGGAGTAACGGAGTGGGGAAGACAACCCTTATCGAACGACTCAGAGCAGTGCATCCTGACTGGACCATTCTTCGGGGTGTACCAGATGCATGGATGGAACCACAAATGAAAATGCGGATGATCCGCGATGCAGATTGGATGGCATCAGCTTTTTACTTTTTTTCAGGATCCATGGAGTTGACCCGCGAACTGACGCCGTTATTTCAAAAGCAAGTATCGTCATCCAAGATTTGCTTGGATCGCAGTATTTGGTCGACCCTTGCGGTACATATTGGCCACGACCCGAAGCGCTTGGCAGATTTGATACCGATGCTGAAATTTATGAGTGGTCATGTCTGCGTGCCTAACAAGACCATTGTTCTTACTGCATCCGCAGAGACATTACGGCGACGAGTTTCGGAAAAGGATCTATCTGAACGTGTATTCGACGAGCTTACCCAAGATTCAGTTTATTTGGAGCAAGAGTCGGCTTTCTATCATTGGCTGCGAGAGGCCGTCGAGGAGGTTGGAATGCCTCAATTCCAAGTTGAAATTGTCAAAACTGATGATTTTTCTTCTGATGAAATCTTCAATTACGTTGATAAGTTGATTTCGTGATGCAAAAATCCATCCCCCTTGTAACTTCAAATTTTGCGAAATACGCAAATTTTAAGCCCATTTTGGAGAGGCTCGGCATTGAATTAGTCAAGCCCCCTCAAACTTTTTTTGAAGTCCAATCCGATAGTTGGGAAGTAATCATCGAAGAGAAGGCTCGTACTGCAGCACGAGCTCTCGGTCGCCCTTGCATCGTGGACGATGCAGGACTCATCCTTGATGCCTACCCTGGGTTTCCTGGTCCATACACGAAGTCAATGATTCATTCCCTTGGAAATGCAGGGTTTATGAGGTTGTTAAACCATCAAACCTCGTCTGGGCACATGGTCGCGTATCTAGCATGTTCTGACGGCGAGGAGTGTCTTAAATGGACAGGGAGTGTTCACGGTCACCTTGTCCTTTCAGAGTATAGCGGCGAAGGTCCAGGACCACTTCACGAGTGGTTTCAGCCGACAACCCATGGCCCGTTTCGAAAGTCACTTCATCGATTAAGAGCTTGGCAATCGTTGGAGCGCGATTGGCATCTTTTATGTGCAAAGGGATGGGCTAACCAAGCCAACAGCGATTCGCTTTGCTATACACGTGGGTTGACGTCTGGTTCGTGCGTATTCTGCATAGAGCTATCTGGTGATACCGACTCGGTTTTTGAAAAATTATCGGATGGTTCCCCGAGTAATCGAGTGGTACACATGAGCACATCGTTTCTGCTATTACCTCCGTTAGGCCAATTTATGGAGGGTGGGTTATTACTGCTGACGAGGGAACACTTGAAAAGTATGGCTCACCTAGAGGCAGAACAAGTCTCGGAATTGGAAGATATGATTGCGGAAGTGACATTGACGCTCCGAAATGCGTATGGCTCAAATCCTGTTTATTTTGAACACGGGCCTGGAGTAGGGCGAGGAAAGTCAACGTGCTGTGTGGATCATGCACATCTGAATATCTTTCCTGCGGATGTTGATTTGAGGCCTCTACTTCAACATTTCCCAGGTCATGAAATCAGTTCGCTCGGTGAGCTTGCATCACTGCGTGAAAGCCGTGATGATTATATATTTGTTCAGCATGGAGATGGCTCTCGAACCGTCCACTTTTCAGAACACTTCCCTTCTCAATTAATCCGCAGAGAAATCACCAGACAACTTGGGTGTCAGCAGCGTTGGAATTGGAGAGACTATCCTGGGATCATTGAACTTCGAGCCACATATGACCGTCTTCATGGAGCATTCTCTGAACATGTCTCTTTCTAAGAAAATTTATGGCATCCCTGAGAGTGATCCAGGTTTGTATGCCTCACGCGACCTTGTCACAATCGCTCAACGTTGGGACTCTAAAGCTGCTCAGTGGGACTCTGACTTGAATAATGATTCTTGTCATCTTAACGATGGTGACGCTTATCGACGATTCATTAATTTGGGTAAGCAATTGGTACTTGAGCGGACGAAGCTGTGTTCGACGAGTAGCCTCGTCGATCTTGGTTGCGGAACTGGAGCTATACTTGCTGAACTCTCAATGCACTTCAATAACTCTATCGGGATCGACATCAGCCATGAGATGTTGAAAGTTGCAGAATCAAAATGTATTTCAAATGCAGACTGGCAGTTGGGCGATGTTTTCGATGTAAGTTGGAGCAGTAGAAAGCACGCCGCAGTGCTGTCCAGAGGAATCTTGCTTTCCCACTACGGTGACGAATTAGCGCAACGGCTTATTGAACAAACCATCAACGCACTGACTCCAGGCGGTTTCGGGTTATTCGACTTTCTCGCTGAGGATGCTTCAGAGGCTACCAAAATACTTGCGCCGAACAAGACCTATTTTTGTTCCAATTGGCTTATTGATCAAGCAAGGCGCTTAGGATCAAGTGGTGCCGTTGTGGTAGGAAATGCCAATGCCAGGGTTCGTTATTTAATCTTGAAAGATTAGTTGTCGCATCCCTTACAATTACATCAAAAGCTATCTCACCATCTGGGTCAATCTCCTCGGACATCAATGAGGTGCTTTTCGTTTATGTGCGCATCAACGCTTTCAAAAGATGCACTTGCGCACCCAAGTGAATACCTAATTTAAATCACTTTACTAATCTAGAGCGACAAATGATGACGCGAACTCTTCTTGGCGCCTTGAAATCTGAATAAATGAATTGATAATAGATATGCTGTCAAAGAAATGTTCGCAGAAAAACCCATTTCCTATCAGTAAATATAGGGCAAATCATTTTTAGATAAAGTACTGATTGAATATTGCTGTGTGCAATGGTACTAAAGGGTCACAAAATAACTAATTGCCATCGCGCATTAAATGGATAGCCAGTAAGAAAATATTAGGAATCTATATGACACAACAATTAGCATCTGGTATGCGGGTAGTAATTCGGGATGAAGAGTGGTTAGTACGTCGGGTTGATCCCTCCGTGGATGGCGGCCATGTTTTGTGCTGTGATGGAATTTCTGAATTGGTTCGTGGTCAGGAAGCCTTGTTCCTAACGGCCTTAGAAGGTCCTATTGAGGTTCTTGATCCTGCCAGTACTGTACTGGTGGCTGACGATAGTTCTACATTCAATGCTGCCTTACTGTATTTAGAAAGTCAGCGTCGTCGTAGTATTCCCAATGACGAGCAGATTCATCTGGGTCACCGCGCGGTGATGAACGTGGTGCCCTATCAGCTAGATCCAGCGTTACAAGCTTTGCGTCAGCCGCGTAGCCGAATATTGATTGCCGATGCTGTGGGTCTGGGCAAAACGCTAGAAGCGGGAGTGTTAGCAACGGAGCTTATTCAGCGTGGTCGTGGTAAGCGTATTTTAGTCGTGACGCTAAAAAGCATGCTAACTCAGTTCCAAAAAGAGTGGTGGAGCCGTTTTTCTATTCCCTTAGTTCGTTTGGACTCGGTAGGTTTAGCCAGAGTAAGAAACCGAATTCCCAGTAATCATAATCCCTTCAATTATTTTGACCGCAGCATCATTTCGATTGATACGCTAAAAAACAATTTGGAATACCGCAATTATCTCAGCAATGCTTGGTGGGACATAATTGTTATTGATGAGTGTCACAACGTGGCCGCCCGTGCGAGTGAGCAGGGTATGTCGCGACGGGCAAGGTTGGCTCGCTTACTCTCTGCACGTTCAGATACCTTGATTTTATTGTCTGCGACTCCGCACGATGGTTCTGCAAGAAGTTTTGCTTCTTTAATGAGTTTATTAGATCCAACGGCTATCAGTGATCCAGACGATTACACCCCAGAAGACTTCAAGAACAAGGGATTGGTAGTCAGGCGTTTTAAGAAGGATATTCGCGATCAGGTGTCGGCCGACTTTCAGGAGCGTGTAACGACCTGTTTGAGGCATGCAGCATCGGCGGAGGAGGAAGCAGCATATCGTGCGTTGCTAGACATTCCTTTTACTCAAAGTGGTAAGCATCATGTGGGTAAGCCGCAGGAGCTACAACGGGTTGGCATGCAAAAGTCTATGTTCTCTAGTCCATTCGCGGCACGAGAATCAACACGTAAACGCATAGAGCTACTCAGCAAAAAAGTAGCAACCTCTCCTGATGAGCAAACTGAAATAGAGTATCTGCAAATATTTGAGTCGCGATTAGCTCTGATCAATGCGGAAAATTACAGCAAGTACCAATGTCTGTTGCGTCAATTAAAAGACGCAGGTCATGGTTGGAAAAGCCATGATACTGCTGACCGTTTAGTTGTTTTCTCTGAACGTATTGAAACACTGCGTTGGCTGAAAGAGCAGCTCAGCAAGGACTTAGGGCTAAAAGATAAACAGATAGCAGTCCTAGATGGACAGATGACCGATACTGAACAACAGGAGCTGGTGGAGCGTTTTGGTCGTGGAGATGACCCGCTTCGGGTGATGCTGTGTTCGGATGTGGCATCGGAAGGTTTAAACCTGCACTATTTCTGTCATCGACTCGTGCATTTTGATCTGCCGTGGTCATTGATGGTGTTTCAACAGCGTAATGGTCGGGTTGACCGTTATGGCCAAAAATTCCAACCGCAAATTACCTATCTATTCACTGAAACGTCGGTGGAGAAGATCAAGGGCGATTTTCGTATTTTGCAAATTCTGCAAGTTAAAGATGAACAGGCTAATTATAACTTAGGCGATCCTGCGTCGTTTCTGAATGTGTTTGACCCTGAAAAAGAAGCGGAAAAAGTTAGCGACTATATGGCTGCAGGCATTAGCCCTGAAGAGGTGGAAGAACAACTGGATGCCGCTGCCTCCGCTGAGGATAACGAAGGTGACTGGCTGATGAATTTGTTTGATGGTGTGGATACGTCAGAAGTCCCTGTTGTAGCACTAAATCCGTTAAAGTCAGAGTTTTCGCTGTTTAGTAATGATTACCATTTTGCCAAAACTTCGCTGACTATTTTGTCGAAAGAACAAGAAATTGCCCAATGGCAAGGCTTGGATGAAGAACAAACGATCAGTATTACCGCACCGCTAGACTTAAAAGAGCGTTTACGACAATTACCTCGTGAAGTACAGGCTGCAGACCAGCGTTATGTACTTAGCGCGCGTAAGGAGCTATTGGAAGACGCCATTGAAACCGCTCGTCAAGCACAGGCTGAAGAAGCGAGTTGGCCGAAGCTACACTATTTGTGGCCACAGCATCCGATTATGGATTGGTTGGTTGATAGGGTGCTGACCGCGTTTGGTCGGCATCGTGCGCCTGTGATTCGTAGCCCTTATTTACAGTCAGGCGAACAAGCCTACATTTTGATGGGGCTGGTGCCTAATCGTAAGGGGCAGTCTTTATTGGTGGAGTGGCAAGTCGTTACTGGGATTAACGGTGCTATGAAACTAGAGCCATTTGAGGCGTTTGCCGAACGTGCCAAGCTGAAAGCTGATGCGCTACCAAACCGAGCTTCAGCTTTACCATTAAGCGATTTACAAGCAAATTTACCCTCTGCGGTTAAAATGATGCGTCAGCACATGATTGCGCGGCAAGGCGAATTTGCGAGTGCTATGACTCAACGACTATCTGGCACGTTGAGTGAGTTGGAGCGATTGCAGGAGCGACAAATGGAGCAATTGGAATTACGACTCGAAAAGCTGGTTGAAGGTGTGCGCCAGTCGCGTCGTCAACAACGTGGCCAGCAAATTCGTCAGGTGTTTGACGAATACCGCCAATGGGTGGAAGACACCATGACGACGGAACCGTTGCCTTATATCCGTGTTGTTGCCGCTGTTTGCCAATAATAATACTCAGGGAAAATTCTCATGTCTGTTACCGATGCCATTCAAACCTTTGCTGGGATCACCAACGAGAACGAGTTCTATAGCCATCATTATTTGGCCGAAGTCTTTAAGGGCGACATCCGGAGTCGTATTGACGCTTGGCAGCAAGCTGAGGAAGCGGCAGAGAATGTTAAAGCACCCTATAAGCAGTTACAGAGTTGTGCTGGGCGTTGGTTTTCTCGCCGCAATCTGTTGAGTCGTTCGCGCTCGTCGGAAGAAAAAATAGCTCTTCATAGAGAACTGCATGAGCCGCTAATAGCGGCTCTAGGTTATGCCATTCATCCTAAGCAACTGGAGTTACAGTCGGGGTTGCCAATACCCGTATGGCAATTGCGCGGTATTGACGGTAAAGCGCCTCAAGTGTTGGTCGTGCCTGCTTATAATCCCAGTCAGGACGATGAAGACCTGCTCGATAACACGCTATCTGCTGTTCATTATCAAGGTCTACCTGTCCCTAAAGGACTAGTTGACCTTAGCTGGGCAGAAATCATTTCGGATGCGCTGTTTGGTGCTGACCAACCACCACGGTTTGTTATTTTGGCGGGGCTGGATCAGTGGTTGTTGTTAGATCGTTTTAAATGGCCCAACAACCGCGTCTTGCGTTTTGACTGGAACGATATTCTCGACCGTAAAGACAGTGCGACCTTACAAGCGGCTACCGCGTTGCTACACGTGGATTGTTTAGCCCCTGATACGGGCGTGAGTTTGCTCGAAAGTTTGGATGAAAACGCCCATAAGCACGCATTTGGGGTTAGTGAAGACCTTAAATATGCTCTGCGTGAAGCCATTGAATTGCTCGGTAACGAAGCAGTGCGCCAGCTACGCCAACAAGCGGTGGAACAGAAAAAAGGTTTCTTTAGCGGCAAAGACGAGCTTGACCCGTCACAACTCAGTTTAGAGTGCTTGCGGTTAGTCTATCGTCTATTGTTTATGTTTTATATTGAGGCACGGCCAGAGCTGGGTTATGTGCCAATTCAAAAAAGTGAAATCTACCTTAAAGGTTACAGTCTAGAATCGCTACGCGAATTAGAACTGGTTCCGTTAAATATTCCCCATGCGCGTGATGGCAGCTACTTCGACCAAACCTTGCGCCGCCTGTTTCGATTGGTAGCGGAAGGTTGCGGTATGAGTCTGCAACATCAATTAACGGCAGGCAGCGTGCGCGATGTGTTTACGCTTACGCCTCTAGACAGCCGTTTATTTGATACCAATGCTACCCCTGTACTGAATAAAGTGATATTTCCCAACCATGTTTGGCAAATGGTCATCAAGCTGATGTCGCTGTCGGGCGGAAAAGGCAAACGCAAAGGGCGAGTTAGCTATCAATTATTATCTATTAACCAGTTAGGCGCGGTGTATGAAGCCTTGCTGTCGTATCGGGGCTTTTTTGCCGCTGAAACGCTGTATGAAGTGCAACCAGAACCCAAGAAAGCCAAAGCGGTTACTGGCGATGATGACGAAGACAGCGAAGAGTCAGGCGGAAATACCAGCAGTGGTGATACACTCGACAACGCGTGGTTTGTGCCAGAAAGCCGCATTGGCGACTATAAGCCGAGCGAGAAAGTGCATGACGTGGATGATAACGGCCACAAGCGCTTACGCAAATACGAAAAAGGCACGTTTATTTATCGTTTGGCAGGACGTGACCGTGAGAAATCCGCCAGTTATTACACACCGCAAGTATTAACTCGTTGTTTGGTTAAATACGCACTGAAAGAATTGCTCAAAGATAAAAATGCCGACGATATTTTAACGCTGACGGTGGTAGAGCCTGCGATGGGCAGCGCGGCGTTCTTGAACGAAGCCGTCAATCAATTGTCTGAAAAGTATTTAGAGTTAAAGCAGCAGGAATTAAAGCAGCGCATTCCACACGAACGCTATGCTCTCGAATTGCAAAAAGTGCGCATGTATATCGCCGACCGCAATGTGTATGGGGTGGATTTGAATCCAGTGGCGGTGGAGCTGGCGGAAGTGTCGTTGTGGCTGAACGCGATTTATGGCGAACCCACCGAAGATGAAAACGGCAAGCCCTTGCCGCCGCGCCCCGCACGAGTGCCGTGGTTTGGCTATCAATTGTTTTGTGGTAACAGTTTGATTGGCGCACGTCGTGAGGTGTGGTCGTCTGGTCGTTTGCGTAAAAATGCCAAACCTCAGTGGTATGACGAAGCTCCGCGCCGTTTGAATCCACAGACGGGTGAGCGACGAGCCGATGAAATTTATCACTTTTTGTTGCCAGACCCCAACATGGCCAACTACACCGATAAAGTGGCCAAGAGTTTATATGCTGCCGATTTTGAGCGTTTAAGAACGTGGCGCAAAGAGTGGGTAAAACCGTTAGACGATGACGAAATCACCCGTTTGCAGCAGTTAAGTCAACGTGTGGATGAGTTATGGGCAGAGCATGAGCAAGGGCTGATTCGTGACCGTGCCGCAACCGAAGATGTAATGACAGTGTGGCCTGCCAAATCGGTAGAGCCATCGGCGACTAGTCGACAGTTTAAGGAAGACACGCGCAAAAAAGGCTTGTTGAATGAAGACGGTGATTTAGCTACGCCGTACCGACGTTTGAAGTTGGTGATGGATTACTGGTGTGCGTTGTGGTTTTGGCCGATTCAGCAGTCGAAGGAATTGCCAAGCCGAGATTTGTGGTGGATGCAGATTGGCGCGATTTTGGAAGGAAGTGTGGTTGAGTTAGCTGGCCAATCCGATTTTGATTTTGATGCGACACCGATTGTGCAAACCAAGTCTGTAATGGAGGCTGTTCAGTCAGATATGTTTGGTGAGATACAGCCTGTATTGGCGACAGTCACGCCTGAGCGGGTGCTGCATGATAAGTTTGGCCAGTTACGCATTAGTAAGTTGCGGCAGAACTTTGCCACAATTGCTTTGATTGAGGCTATTGCAGCGCGGCAGCGTTTTTTGCATTGGGAGTTAAATTTTGCCGATGTCTTTAAGAAAAGCGGTGGTTTTGATTTGGTGTTGGGGAATCCGCCGTGGTTGAAGGTGGAGTGGAATGAGTCGGGGATTTTGGGCGAGGCGAATCCGTTGTTTGCGATTCGTAAGTTTAGCGCGACGGAGTTGACGCGCTTGCGGGAGCAGGCGTTTAAGGATTTTAAGGGTTTGCAAGCGGATTGGACGGTAGAGTTAGAAGAGGCCGAAGCTACGCAAAACTTTTTGAACGGGGTGCAGAATTATCCGTTGCTGAAGGGTGTTCAAACCAATTTGTATAAGTGCTTTATGCCGTTGGGGTGGATGCTGGCGGGTGAAAAAGGGGTAACAGGCTATTTGCATCCCGAAGGGCCGTATGATGATCCGAAGGGTGGGCTATTACGAGAAGAGATTTATGGGCGACTGAGGGCGCACTTTCAATTCCAAAATGAGTTTAAGCTTTTTGAAATTGGTAATCGAAATAAATTCGGCATTAACATTTTTGGTGTTCAAGCATTACAACCAAGCTTTGATTTGATTAGTAATCTGTTCTCTCCATCAACTATAGATTCTAGTTATTTGCATGATGCTACTGGCATGGCTGGTGGAATTAAAACTGAAGAAAATCAATGGGATATTTCAGGTCATCGTGACCGTATTGTTACCGTAGGTTTGAAGCAACTGAAAGTATTTGCTCAATTGTACGATGCGGCAGGTACTCCTCCAAAACGCGCGCGTTTGCCTGCCTTGCATGCGGGGGCGTTAACTGCAGTATTGCAAAAATTGGCTACCTATCCGCGGCGTTTGGCAGATTTGGGTGAGGATTATTACTCTACCGAAATGTGGCACGAAACCATGCAGCAGCATGATGACACAATCACTCGCCGTGCTGATGGCGATAATGGCTTTGCTGACTCTACCGAAGAGTGGGTGCTGTCGGGGCCGCATTTTTATTTGGCTAATCCGCTTAATCAAACGCCTAAACGTATATGTGATACACATAGAGCTTATGAGAATGTTGATTTAGAAACGATTCCTGATAATTACCTGCCGCGTACTAACTATCGCCCTATGGCTGACGGTGCTGAGTATTTACGTCGTACACCTGTGGTGAGTTGGGTTGAGGAAGGGGAAACAAAAGCTAAGCCAGTAACTGCCTATTTTCGCTACACACATCGTAGAAGAATTAGCGTGAGTATGGAACGTACACTGATTTCGACACTAATGCCTAAGGGCTCTGCTCATGTTCATACAGTGCTTTCACTAGCATTCAAAAAGCCAAGACAACTAGCGAATTTATTAGGCATTTCTCATTCAGTATTAATGGACGCATTTATTAAGTCCACTGGCCAAGGTGACTTATATGAGTCCACTTTAGGACGTATGCCATATTTTGAAACTATTCAAGTTAGTTGTAGAGCTTTGATACTCAACTGTCTCACTAATCACTACTCTCTTTTATGGCAAGAAGTCTACAGCTCCGACTTCAACACCCAACTCTGGAGCCAACCCCAAAACCCCCGACTCCCACAAACCTTCTTCACCAACCTCACCCCAAACTGGCAACGCAATTGTGCCCTCCGCACCGACTACGCCCGCCGCATGGCCTTAGTCGAAATAGACGTATTAGTTGCCCAAGCACTTGGCCTCACACTGGACGAACTCATTCTAATTTATCGCGTCCAGTTTCCCGTCATGCAGCAATACGAACGCGACACATGGTACGACATTCATGGCCGCATCGTTTTTACCAATAGCAAAGGCTTGGTGGGTGTTGGCCTACCACGCAAAGGCAGCAAAACAACTCCAAAATGCCGCATCACCACACCAGATGGCAAAGTGCGCGACGGCAACTTCGGCTGGGAAGAACTCTACAAAGACGGCGAGTTTCTTGTGCCAGACGGCACGGTTATCCAGCAATGGGTAGAAGACGACACCTTGCCTACAGGTAAATACCTTAAAGAACGTAAATGGGAAGCCCCGTTCGCACTGGCTAATCGGGAAGAAGATTACAAAGTGGCGTGGGTGTTTTTTGAAAAAAACAAGGATAACAAATAATGACAAGCTCGCCACTATTTGCGGTCGCCAACGACGAAACCTTGTCACACGCCATTTGCAACAGTCAAAAAACGCTGGTTTATGTAGCACCCGGTATTACCAAGCGCATCGTTAACGCACTAGAGACGCAACTGAATACTCGGCCAAACTTGCAATTAACGCTGATTATTGATTTAGACCCCGAAGTCTATCGACTGGGTTACGGCACCGAAGAAGGCTTACGTGCCTTGCAAGCATTAGCCAAACATTATCAGCTTGATATACGCCGTCAGGAAGGTCTGCGTATTGGCGTATTGATGAGTGATGGCCAAACCTTGCTGTATGCGCCTACGCCATTGCTGATTGAAGCAGGCTCTGAGTCGCAGACTAAACCCAATGCCTTATTGATTGAGCCAAACACTCAGCTAGTCGAAAAGCTGATGTACGCCTGTGGCGCAAGTGGTTCATCAAACGACAATACACCTCCACCCAATGCCGCTGAAATTGGCCAACAGGCGGCTGATGTCAAAGCAGTCGCACAATCATTGCAATCATTAGTCGACACGCCACCCAAAAAATTTGATGTGGCGCGTGTTGAACGTGTATTTGAATCAAAAATTCAATTTGTCGAATTGGAGCTTACAGGCTATCGGTTGTCTAGCAGATCAATCAATATTCCTAATGACTTACTCGTCGGTGAAGATAAGGCCTTAAAAGATCGCCTCAAAAACAGTTTTAAGCTGTTAGATAAAGCGCAAACACTGGAAGTATTTATTCCTGAGTTTGGTGACTACGCGGAGGAAGTGTTCGATCTGGATGGCGTAATGCAAAAAGAGCTTTGGTCGGAAGCTGAATTAGAACGGCAGCGTAAGTTACTCTATGAGGATTTTTTGATTAATGTGCCATCTTTCGGCCAAATCATCATGCGCCATAACCGCCTTGAGTTTGATTGGCGCATTACAAAGCTGCAACGCCAAATTGAGGCATTTAAGTTGGCGGTGATGGAAACGATAGAAAAGTCAATTAACGATGCTATTGATGAGTTGGCAAAAACGCTTTTACCCAGAATCAAAAACAAATTGCCGACACGCTATACCAGAACGAAACCACATTACAGTGATGAGGAATTGCTGAAGAAAATTGGTGATGACCTAAATAAAAGTTGCGGTGGAGCAGCTGGTCTGTTTAATCCAGAACTGCGTTGTGTATTTAAAGACGTGACGTATGAATCTATTCGCGATATAAAGTTTCAGCAATCACTAACACAGGCTATGCGTAAAGAAGGCTGTGAAGACATAGTGCGAGAATTGTTTAAAGAATACGATGCAGCACCAGAGAGTAAGACTAATCAACTTGAATTTTTCTCCTGAGGTTTCAAAGGAGGCAAGCATTTTTAAAGGATAACAACAATGAATAACAAGATGTCCAAAAGAGTCATTGAAAAGCTGTTTCCTCAACTACAACCTCGATTTGCTTTATATGGCACTCAGCCAATTGGTCAACCCAGCGGTGTTGGTGTGGTATGGAAGGCGCGTGACACATGGTTAGAAAAGTACGTAGCCATTAAGTTTAGTGACCAGGACCTAACCCCCGAAATACAGCTTTGCCATGATATCGAAGGCCAAACCGTTCGTGTTTATGAGTACTTCCGAGGCGAAGGTGATTGGAATGGCTATGCCATGGAACTTTTAGAGAAGCCTTGGAGTAATTTATCTCAATACATCAGTGTTCACAAATATAAGGAAAACGACCTTCAGCACTGTTTTGACTGCTTTGAAATCGCCAAAAGTCTACTTAAAGGACTAAAGCATATCCATGGTCGCCCCTATAGCCGAGAAGGCCGCTATGTACATGCTGATATCAAACCAGACAACTTGTTTGTATTGTTTCAACCAAAAAAATTCAAGAACACGGTATTTCGTATGCCAGTTCACGATGATGTCGTCAAAATTATTGATTTGGGCATTTCAACTGAAAATGGTGACAGCCTAAAGGGAAAAACATATGACTATGCACACCCGACACTGACGGTCGCGCGTCATGGCAACGATCTGTATTCATTGGCTATTGTGTTTCTGGAAATGTTAACTGGAGAGCAACCTGATCATGATGATCTTGCAAGTAAGAAGGGAGTCCGAAAGATTCTCAATAACTACTCTTCTGGTTCCTCTTATATTGACAATATTGTGCTTGAGTTTGCTAACAGCTGTGCTCGAGCAGCAACTCAGTCAAATATTACTGCGAACAAACTTATTACTTATTTAGATGATGAGTTATTTGAACTGGATTCTGGCTACTTATTCGCATTAAAAGCTATCAATACATTAAATGAAGAAGCCAGAATAAGTGACATGGCCGATGCATTATTTAAATCATTGAAAGGTTTGTATGGATGGAAACGCACATCTGAAAATCGGCGCTCCATTTTAAAAGGAATAATTACAGAGATGTACGAGCAAAACATGCTAGTAAGACGTGCACAGAGTTATTTTGTAAGGTAAAAGTCAGATACAAGCCAGCACTTTGTATGTCTTGGTTAGAATTAGAAATAAAAACTTCAAGGAGTGGGTTATGAGCAAGTTTCCGTTAAGACATCTTTCTGTGCGTGTGCCTTGGCATGACTCTGGCTGGAATGGTCGAGTCTGCACGAACCCACAACTTAACGGAGCTTGCACTAAACTCAAAGCGATTGCAGCTGGTAAAAATGATGCCAATGAAATTTTACTAGCTGGAAAAAGTCTAGAGGATATTCCCAAAGAGCAATGGCCCTGCTGTGTAAACGAACGCTCTACCTTCATGGCACCCTTCGAACTGGAACTGCTTAAACGACACGCATTGGCGCAAAAAAGTCCCAGAGACTACGGTCATTTTCGACCAACACTTCAGCGTTATCCAGCTTATTCCTTCGGACTAGTTCCGTTTCGTTGGATGATGAGGGAGTACTTGGAGGAGGCTGGATCAGCATTGGAGCTGGATGCGGATGTTGCACGTGAGCCTGAGCTTGCTTACAAAACTAACTGGGTGCATGAGGCCAATAACCAGAGAGCAATGCTGGACGCTTTTAGTGGGCATTTGCGCGAAGAAGATTCACTGTGCCTGTTTTATGCGAAGCATGTTCCCTTCGTCGAAAGTACTGGACGAATCCTCATTGGTGCTGGTCGCATCAAGAAAATTGGTGGGCTAACAGAATATTTGCGGGAAGGCGATGGTATGCCTGGCATGGTATGGGAGCGGCCTGTTCAACACTCCATTCGTCCGCTGGGGACTGATGGCTTTCTGATGCCCTATCACCAGCTATTAGCTCGAATGGAGGAAGACTCATCGCTGGATATGACACGTTATACCGCCATGGCGCCAGAGGAGCACTGGGGCGAGTACTCATACGGTAGTGAGCTGGTCACACATGATGGAGCCATTGGCGGCTTGCTTTCGCTAGATATTGCGCTCACGCGAATTGAAGAAGAGCAAGGTATTAATACGAGTGCCCAACGGCAGTGGATTCATACTGAGCTGGTGCGGTTGTGGAAAGTCCGTGGCCCATATCCGGGTTTGGGTGCTGTACTGACGGCTTTTGGTTTGTCTCGCGGTGTTTTTGTAGCCCATGCACTGCAAGAGAAAGCTGGTGAAAATGCTGATCCGTGGCCCATGGTCGATAAAGCATTTCAGGAGCCCAAGGAGACATTGCCGAAAGAGCTCCGTCGAGACATTAAGGAGCTGGCTCCCGTCTGGAAAAAACTAAAAGAAGAACGCAGATGTTATTTGAAGCTTCTGAGCCGGTTCGAATTAACGGTTGAGCAAGCTTCGTCACTATACGAAGAAGGCACGCGTCACAAAAAAGGTTGGTCATGCACGGATTTGGATATTCTTGAAAATCCATATCGCCTTTACGAATTGAGTCGCCATGACCCCGATGGTCTGCGTTTGTTGACCGTAGATCGAGGTGTTTTTCCCGATGATGTAGTGCGTATAAAACACCCCTTGCCGCAACCCTCTGCACTTGAGTCTGCTGTAGATGTACGTCGGATTCGTGCTTTTACTATTTCGACATTGGAAGGTGCCGCATCTAGTGGCCATACATTGTTGCCAGGCTCACAAGTGGTAGATCTAATTAGCAACTATCCAATTCGGCCGCCATGTCCACTGACACAAGACATATTGGATGCTTCAGAAGACCCATTTATCACTGAGATAATCAAGGTGATGATGGAAGGCAAGTCAGCCTTCCAGTTAAAGCGTTATCAGCAAATTCGTGAGTTACTGGTACGAGAAGTTAAGGGAAGGTTAAAAGGTGTTCGTCATAAGCTGCCACAGGACTGGAGCATGTTGCTGGAACAAAAATTCGGTTCTACAACAGATGAAGAAGAACGACGTGCCCGTGAGGAAAAAGCCTTAGCCCTGAAGGAGTTGGCAGAGGCGCGCTTCAGTGTTTTAGTTGGACCTGCTGGTGCAGGCAAAACAACAGTCTTGGGGCTGCTATGTTCACAGAAAGCAATCATTGATGGTGGATTGCTACTATTAGCACCAACAGGAAAAGCCCGTGTTCGTATGCAGGAGCTGGCCACGGGAGGTGGGGTAGAGGCTAGAACCTTGGCCCAGTTTTTAAACCAGAATGGACGATTTGATGGTAAAACAGGACGTTATTTTCTAAGCGAAACACCTAAGACATCAGGTTATGAAACTGTTATTGTTGACGAGTGCTCTATGCTGACAGAGGATATGCTCGGTGCATTGGTAGACGCGTTACAAGGCGTAAAACGCTTGATTTTGGTGGGTGATCCTGCGCAATTGCCACCGATAGGTGCTGGTCGTCCTTTTGTAGATATCATTGCTCGTCTCAAACCTTCCAATGTCGAGGGCATCTTCCCCCGTGTCGATAAAGGATACGCCGAGCTGACAATTGAACGCCGTCAGGTTGGGCAGGACAGACCTGATCTGCGCTTTGTCCGCTGGTTTAGCGCGTCTCCACCAGGCGCAGGAGAAGATGATTTATTTTCTGCTGGGGATAACGAGCATCAAGCTATCCGTTTCGTTTCGTGGAAAACACCAGAAGACTTTCAGGACAAACTGTTAGACGTACTAGTTGAGGAGTTATCACTTCAGGATCGTGATGATACTCGCGGATTTAATCGTAGTTTGGGGGCTATTGAGTTTAAGGGTTACGATTACTTTAATGCAACGGCTGGAGGTACATCAGGCTCAGTGAACCAGACTGAGGCATGGCAGATTCTAAGTCCGTTGCGTGGAATACCTTTTGGTGTAGCTGATATTAACCGGCAGATTCATGCACGATTCCGTAAAAACTTCGTCGAACTGGCGACGCGACAGTGGCATCGACCCATTCCCAAGCCCATGGGCCTTGAGCAGATTGTATATGGGGACAAGGTCATCAATCTGGGTAACCATCGGCGTGATCGGGTCTACCCTACAGAAGGAGCGTTGGGTTACCTTGCAAATGGCGAGATTGGTTTGGCAGTTGGACAATGGAAAACCAAAGGTAATCCGAAGATCCTAAAGATAGAGTTTGCATCCCAAAAGGGTTACACCTATGACTTTTATGCGAGCGATTTTCAAGAGGAAGGAGATGCCGCACTTGAGTTGGCCTATGCCCTAACAGTTCACAAAGCACAGGGTAGTCAGTTCAAAGTGGTCATTGTTGTATTGCCTGAATCTCATCCCATTCTGTCACGCGAACTGATCTATACCGCGCTAACTCGCCATCAGGACAAGGTCGTGGTCATGCATCAAGGGCCTCGATCCTTACTAAAGGATTTCACGGCTCCCCACCGTTCAGAAACAGCACAACGCATGACCAATTTACTCCAAGATTGCCGCATGCTGGAAATCCCTCTCTCCAAGACCAGTCTTTTTATGCAGGAGGGGTTAGTTCACCGTACAAGTCGTGGGTTGGCAGTACGCTCCAAGTCCGAGTTGATTATTTGTGAAGCACTGGCAGCTGACAATATCGACTTTGAATATGAAAAGCCTCTGTCCTTGGCTGGTGGTACTCGTTATCCTGACTTCACTATTGATGATGCCATTTCCGGACGTGTCTACTACTGGGAGCATTTGGGCATGCTGGATCGCGAGGATTACCGTAAGGCTTGGGAACGCAAGCTGCAATGGTATCGCACTAATGACATTCTACCGCATGAAGAAGGTGGCGGTGAAAATGGAACTCTAATCACCACTACTGAGTCGATTGCGTCTGGCTTTGATATGGCAAGTATTACTACTATGATTAGGCTGATTAAGGAGTAGATTATGCAACCAGGCGATAAAGTTAGACTTAAAGCTAATCCTAGTAGAGTTGGCATTTTAGGCAATGAGACGGATGGTCCACAACATCGCCAACGAGTTCTTGTGACTTTTTTGGATGGTGAAGAGGAGTTTGTCCTTCGTTCGGCTTTAGAAAAAGTTATAAAAGAAAATCTAGGGCCTTATGCCAGTTTAAAGAATGGTCGCTTTGGGCGAGTTGATGATCTGCGTGGTGCCATCACTTATTATCGACTAAGCGGCAAGTTGGCTAATCTAATATATAGCCTTAACACCACCAATACTCAGTTCTTAGCTTACCAGTTTAAACCTGTTTTACAGTTCTTAGAGTCGCCATGTAACGGAATTCTAATTGCTGATGAGGTAGGTCTTGGTAAAACGATTGAGGCTGGTTTAATTTGGACCGAATTGAGAGCACGTTTTGATGCCCGTCGATTACTTATTATTGCACCAGCAGTATTGCGGGAAAAATGGAAAGACGAGTTATCTAATAGATTTGGTGTCAATGCGGAAATAGTTGACGCCAAGGAGTTATTACAAAAACTAGAGTCCGTTCGAGAAAAGCCCCAAACATCATTTGCACTGATAGCCAGTATGCAAGGTATTAGACCACCAAGAGATTTTGCCAAAAAAGACATTAAAGAGTTGAATTCAGCTGGAAAACTTGCTCGTTTTTTGGATGATGCAGAAGTAGAGGAACCCTTACTAGATATGGTGGTCTTTGATGAGGCTCATTACCTGCGCAATCGAGAGACTCAAGTAAATCGTCTAGGGCGTCTAATTAGGCCAATTACTCAAAATCTAGTTATGTTATCAGCAACACCCATTCAGCTGCGTAGTAGTGATCTGTTTAACTTGTTGAATCTTATCGATGAAGATGCATTTCCATTTGAATATTCATTCGAAAACTCTCTAACAATGAATGCACCGGTTGTCCGTTTAAGAGATCTTGTATTAGCAAGGCCAATAACACTTGAGGAGTTTAAAGCGCATATCGACGAGGCACAGGCTGCTTTGTGGCCTCGTAAAAATCTTCAATTAGAGTTTTTGCGCAACAATTTGTCCGAAGAAGTGTTGGTGACGCCACGAGGGCGTTCGGAGCTTGCTGAGCAACTAGATAAAATCAACCCCTTGACCAAAGTAATCACGCGTACATTAAAACGTGATGTGCATGAAATGCGAGTTGTTCGCACTCCAACAGTGATTCGTGCTGAAATGCATGAGCGTGAGAGGCTTTTTTATAATCAGGTTACCGAAAAAATTCGGCAATTTTGTCAGCGGAAGGATGTACCTAAAGGTTTTATGCTAACGATTCCTCAACGACAAATGTCTAGCAGTATGGCTGCGGCTTGTCGTGGCTGGCAAGAAAAGATTGGCTTTAATCAGGAAACATTGGAGGAGACTGTTTTTGAGCTAATTGGTATTGATGATGATAGGCAGTCTGATGCTAGTATTCAATCAAATATGGGCGTGTTACTAGAGGAGTTAGTAGATATTGCTTTATCTGTAGGTAGTTTTGCGCAACTTATGCAGTATGATAGCAAATACGCTAAATTACTCGAAAGTCTAATTAAATATTGGACAGATAATCCTACAAAAAAAGTTATTTTATTTTCTTTTTATCGTCAGACCTTAAGGTATTTATCAGAGAGGCTTGCTCAGGCTGGTATTGAATCCATCATTGTTCAAGGTGGAATGGACAAACACGCTGCTATAAATGCATTTAAAGATGTAAATGGTCCTAGAATATTATTGGCTTCTGAAGTGGCATCTGAAGGGGTTGATTTGCAATTTTCAAGTTTAGTTATTAACTATGACTTACCTTGGAACCCAATGAGAATAGAGCAACGAATTGGCCGTATAGATCGTATAGGTCAAGACGCCGAACAGATATTGATTTGGAACTTTATCTATGCAGATACTGTAGATGAAAGGGTTTATGATCGCTTATTAGATAGGTTAAATATCTTTACTCAGGCTTTAGGCAGTATGGAGGCCATACTAGGTGATCAAATTTCTAACCTGACAGTGGAACTTCTTACTCATAAACTGACACCAGAGCAGGAAGCCGAGCGAATTAATATAACTAGTCTAGCTATAGAAAACAACAATCGTCAGCAAGAAGTACTAGAGAATGAAGCTACTCAATTAATAGCTCATAGTGAATTTATTCAAAATAAAGTAAAGGCTGCAAAAGAGTTGGGACGATTTATTAGAGGAGAAGATTTGTTAGTTTATGTTAGAGATTTTCTGACTGATAAATTTCCAGGAAGTAGATTAGTTGGAACAGCATTAAATCCAATGGAGTTTACATTAGAACTGTCCACTGAGTGCGGATTGGCATTTAATGAGTTTTTGGCCGAACATAGACTGATTGGGCGTACACAGATTATGACATCGCGGCAACTGAAGTTGCTTTTTGAAAATAAGACAGGAAGTACCTCCGCAAAAGTAGAAAAAATTACTCAGGATCATCCATTAATTCGCTTTGTTACAGAGTCCCTTCGTAGAGAAGGAAAAGGCCCTGCAAAATATTCAGTCTCTGCAACAGAACTGTCTGCGCATCTTCTTAAAGGTGGAATGTCAGGTGTTTTTGTGTTTGTAATTTATCGTTGGACTATTTCTGGTGCGCGTGATGTGGAGCGACTTGAATATCGAGCAGTTAGCTTGCAACAAGGCGATGCTATAGATGGGGAGCAAGCTGAATATCTTGTAAATACAGCAGCACTAGATGGGCGAGATTGGTTGAGTGCGCCAAATGAGTTAGATACTAATTATGTAGCTGGAATTTTTGATGATTGCACACATACTTTAGAGCAAGAGTTTAAGGATTACAGAGAAAGTCAATATAGAGCTAACAAAGACAGAATTAATAGCATGATTGATACTTTACAAAAGCATTTAGAAAGTCAACGGCAAAAAATTCTTGTTCGTATTTCTAATTACAGAAGTGATGGTACAGATAAACAAAAGCGAATGATTCCAGCAGAAGAAGGAAAGCTTAAAAAATTAAGTGCGCGACTGCAGGCTAGAATTGATGAGTTGCGTCTTAAAGAACAACCTATTGCTAACCAAAGTTTTGTATCTGGCGGTGTCATCAAGCTGTATTGAGGATTGGGATTATGAAAACTGGATATTTTGGTAAAAAATTGACAGCAGCACTAGAGAGCTTGAAATCTAGAGTAAATGATACTTTTTTAGCTACTGCCAATGCTTTGGAGAAAGCAATAGAGGCTAAGGAAGTCATAATCAACTCTACTAAGGAAGCGAATGAGTCTAATGAAACCATCAGTACATCAAAAACACACAAAAAATCAGCCTCTAAAAATAAAGCTATTGGCCATGCTAAAAGATCTAAAAAAGTAGTTACTACACGAAAAGTGTATAAACCAACTATTCCAATAAAAACAGCCAATGCCCATCAAAATTTGAAAGAATCACCGACAAATCATGATGGCATAGACCTATCCGTTTATACTCAAGGTATAAGCAAAAAAGCAAAGCCTATTAAGGTTTCACCTCAGCTCAGACCATACGAATTGAAATTAAGTAGTAGTTCTCAATTACTTTGGAATCCTGGAGAGCCTATTTCTCCTTCACAGTTTCTAAAATTGAATGATAGTGGAAAATCGACACAGCCATTAGAGAAGTCACAAAGTGAGGAAGGGCGAGAGTTAATGCTGGGTATAGACTTTGGTACTTCAAGCACCAAAGTAGTTATTGGTGATTCTGCTTTAGGAAAAGCATTTGCTGTTCCTTTTTTTGAGGTTGTTGGTGTCGAAAGGTTTTTACTACCAAGTCGCATCTTCCAAAGTAATAACGAATTTTCTTTGCTCTCAGGTGCCAATTTGTATCGTGACCTAAAGCTTGCACTTATTTCAAATCCAGTAAATAAGGACTGTCAGTATAGGTTTGTTGCTTTTTTGGCATATACCATTCAACATGCTAGAGGATGGCTGCTGGGTGAACATGGATTGTTATTTAAAAATCTTAATATATTTTGGAAGATGGCCGTAGGCTTACCTGCCGAGACTCATCATAACTCTAGCTTTAACGTTTTATTTGAGCATCTTTGTCGGGTAGCATGGATTGTAGCTGGTTCTACGATTAAAATTAATAAGCAAAATATTGATAGTGGATTTGCGCGTGCCATAAAGCTTGAGCAAGGAGATATACCAACACAGGATGAAGACATAGAGATATCGATTGTTCCAGAAATTGCAGCCCAAATATATGGTTATGTAGCTTCTGATAGCTTTGATAAAAAGGCACCAAATGATTTTTTATTCGTAGATGTTGGTGCAGGAACAGTTGATACATCATTGTTTCATGTATCAAAAGGTCGCGCCAAAAAGTGGGATTTTGAGTTCTATACATCGAGTGTTAAGCCATTTGGGAGCATGAATTTTAATCGTTACCGTTTAGATTGGTGGCTCAAGGCATTAAGAGATAGCACTCATTCCGAGTTAATAAAGGATATTATTTCCATCAAAGACGCTACAGATTCACAGCGAGCCTTACCAAAAAATGTTCATGATTATATTTCTTTGTGTACCCTAAAGTTTAATGATGAGACTACAAATCCCGATAAGGTTTTTTTTCAGAAGAATCTAATTCCTCAAATCAAAGGAGAGACTTTTTGGCGGGCTTGGAAAGAAGAGCATTTAAGAAAAGAAGACTTATGTGAGATTCCTACATATCTTTGTGGTGGAGGAATGAGATTATCATTTTATAAACAATTAGAAACTGCTTTACAACATCAACCGAATTGCTCATGGATGACAATGAAAATACGTTATATCAATATGCCTAAAAATTTGCGCGCTGATACTTTGCCCCCCCAAGATTACGATAGATTATCAGTAGCTTATGGCTTAAGCTTCTTGGATGTTGGCTCTGTTATAAAGAGTTTGCCTAAACCTAGGCTAATAGAAGATTCAGCAACATCATGGATTGATAATTACATCGATAAGGATCAAGTCTAAAATGTTGCCATCGCTATTAGTTCGTGACATTCAGAATGGTCTTAAACAGTTCCTGCAAACAGGTTTTGAACCATCCGACACCTTTTTTAACGGCTTGATAAGCCGTTTTGTTGCCACCGAAAAGGATTGGATGAAGGGGCCGTACTTGCAAATTGGCTTGCCATTTAGAGCGGGTGGAAAAGGGCGGGATTTTTTTGGCTCCTTCCAGACTGAATATAAAGGTCATGTGCATCAGGAAGTTGCTTGGCAAAGACTATCCAGCAATCGATTAGCAGCTAATAGTTTGATTGCCACTGGTACAGGTAGCGGTAAAACGGAGTGTTTTCTTTATCCATTGCTCGATCATGCTGCTCGCGCGCGAAAGAGTGGTGAGTCTGGTATCAAGGCATTAGTTATCTATCCAATGAACGCACTAGCGACGGATCAAGCCCGCCGCTTTGCCGAGGTGATTGCACAAACCCCCGCATTTGCTGGGTTAAGAGTCGGGCTATATGTGGGTGGACAAGCTGGAAACCCTAGTAGTGGCATGGTCATGAGTGCGTCTAACGTCATTACCGATCGTCAAACTTTGCGAAAAGCACCGCCTGATATTCTGCTGACCAACTACAAGATGCTCGACTATTTGCTCATTCGTCCGCTTGACCGAGTGTTATGGGCAAAAAATAAACCCGAAACCCTACGTTACATCGTAGTTGACGAATTGCATACCTTTGATGGAGCACAGGGAACTGATCTTGCTCTATTGCTACGTCGCTTGCGAGCCCGATTGAAAACACCTAAAGGACATCTACTGTGTGCAGGCACCTCAGCGACATTGGGTAATGCCTCTGATACAGCACCTCTTAGAGACTACGCAAGACAAATATTTCAAGCAGAGTTTCCACCTGAATCAGTGGTCACCGAAAACAGGCTGACTGTCTCTGAGTTTTTGGGCGACCTGACTATTGAGCACTTTTTGTATCCACGAGCCGACCTTGCAGAAGTTCTGCGGTCGGATCGTTATGCCAACTCAGCAGAAGCCGTCAAGTCATGGTTTCACGTATTCTTTCCTGAGCAGCCTGAGCCTGTAGATGTAGATTCACCTGAATGGCGCCAAAAACTAGGAAAGAATCTCAAGCAGCACGTGTTGTTTGTCAACCTACTCCGATTATCGAGTGGCGGTGTTATTACCCTAGAAGAGTTGCAGTCACAGTTGCGCGGGCCTATTCCCGAATCAGCTAGACCATTTATCAGTGCAATTTTAGACGCATTACTAGTTTTAGTTGCTTGGGCGCGAAATCCTGAATCTCACCATTTACCCTTAGTCACTTTGCGGCTGCAATTATGGCTGCGTGAACTACGACGCATGGTGGCAAAAGTGACATCTAAATCGGAAGATGTTCATTTCAAGGCGTCTGCAGACCTGAAGGCTAAAGCAGAGGGACTGTATCTACCTCTGATTCAATGCACTGAGTGCCACACAACAGCGTGGCTTTCGCACTTGCCAACGGGACGGTCACGAGTTTCATCAACTCTGGAAGAGATATACAACACATGGTTCGCTCATCAATCTGAGGTTGTCCGACTCTATCCAGGCGATATATCCGCTAATCCACAAGTTGAAGGTTTACCTGCTAAGTTGTGCTGCAATTGTGGCCACCTACAAGGGCGTGGAGACGAGTGTACTGCCTGTGGCTATGATGAGTTGGTGACGGTATTTAGAACCACAGGAACCAAGAATTCACTGCGCGGAAATTTAGCATTTAGTTGGCACGATAATACATGCCCATCATGTGCCAGTAAGGACAAGCAATTGCTTATGGGTGCTAGAAATGCCACCTTGGGTGCACAGGTTGTTGAGCATAGCTGGTCTAGTATCTTTAATGATGATAAAAAAATGATCGCCTTCTCTGACTCAGTTCAAGATGCAGCGCATCGTGCTGGTTTCTTTGGTGCAAGAACTTGGGTCAACACTGTAAGAACGGCTATGGCTAAAGCGATTGATGACATGGGGCAGGAAGTTATTCCTTGGAAAGACTTTCTTCATCGTTTTGGTGAGGTATGGACTGACAAAAGCTCAGCATTGTGCATGGATAGCGAGGCAACATTTGTCTCAGAGTTTATTGGGCCTAACATGCTCTGGCAGCGTGACTGGGCTGATGAGCTGTTGAAGAATGGGGCATTACCGTTAAGCAGCCGTTTACCACTTCGTGTAAAGAAGCGTCTCTGTTGGCAGGCGTATGCTGAATTTACTTACCTCAATCGACGAGGACGCAATTTGGAGCGTATCGGCAAAGCCGTTCTTGCACCTGATTATGAAGTTGTCGAGTCGATTTCAGACGCGATGGGCAATATTCTGCGAGAAGAGTTTGGTGGCCACCATGTTGACAATAAGATTGTATTTCAATGGGTATGGGGATTTCTGATACAGCTTCGTAGAAGGGGGGCTGTTTGGCATCCTGAGTTGGAAAATTATGCCACAGATGGCAACGTCTGGGGACTAGCCTTCCGTCAAGGCCGAAGTGAGTGGATGCCAGCCATGGGTGAGCGCACTCCGCACCCAGTATTTATAACATTAGGCAACCATCGTCACTTCGATCGCCTGACCAATAATACGCGTCAATCTTGGTATGCACGCTGGCTTCATGTGGTCTTGGGACAACAAATGCTTTTGCCTGCCAAAGTTGAAGAGCCGCTTTATCATAGATGTATTGATCTATTAGTTAGTAATAAGTTGCTAGTAAAAACCGAAAGTACAATGGGTTTTTCTATCGCGCTCGCCGATGATGTTTTGAGCTTGTATACCCAAGTCAGTTTTCTGAAAACGGGAGATGGTAAGCGGCAGTTATCTGTTCCCACAGTCGTCGCTGATCAGTTGATTGGCATGCCTTGTTTAGATGCACCTGCTTTTCAGTACGAGACTACCCACAATGCAGAAGGCTGGTTAGCAAAAAGATTTAGTCATGGCGACCTAAAAAGGGTTATTGCGGCTGAGCACACAGGTTTATTAGAAAGAGATGATCGAGAGCAGTTGGAAACGCGTTTCAAATCACGCCAGCCACAACCTTGGTTTGAAAACCTATTATCTGCAACACCTACCCTAGAAATGGGTGTCGACATTGGTGACTTGTCTTCAGTGTTACTTTGTTCAGTACCGCCTAGTCAGGCAAGCTTCTTACAACGCATTGGCCGTGCAGGGCGAAGAGATGGTAATGCGTTAGCAACGACATTGGCTGATGGTAACAGTCCACATGACCTTTATTTTTTCGCAGAAACAGATGAAATGTTGTCAGGTGCGGTTTCTCCACCAGGTGTATTCTTGCAGGCAGTCGAAGTTTTACGTCGACAGTTATTGGCATACTGTCTGGATGATTGGGTAGCCAGTGACATTCCAGATAATGCTTTGCCAGAAAAAACCTCTCAAGTTCTTGATGCTATTGAGAAGTTTGATAACTTCCGCTTCCCATATACATTTCTGACGCACATGGAAAAGTATGAAAGCCGTTTACAGGAAGGCTTTATCGACATGTTGGGGGAAGATATCACGCCCGTCATTGCGGATAGACTTAGGGATCATTACCAAGGTAAAGGTGACTCCGATAGTCTTCGTGTCAGATTACTAAAACATTTGGAAGAGTTGAAAGATGAAAGAAGTCATTATCGTATCAAAGCTGACTTGCTTAAAAGCCGAATTAAAACGCTGAAAGCCAGCCCTCAGGATGAGGCATCTATCAACGAAGTTGAGAAGTTAGATCGTGAACGTCAGGGAGCACTAGAGTTGGTACGTGAAATCAACCAGCGAGAGCTTCTGAATTCACTTACGGATGCTGGGCTGATTCCTAATTATGCTTTTCCAGAGGCAGGAATAGAGTTGAAGTCGGTACTCTGGCGCAAGAAGGGAAGTGATGATACGGGTGACAGTGGCTATGTTGCTCTTCCCGCTATCAAATACGAACGTCCTGCAGGCTCAGCTTTGTCAGAGTTTGCTCCTGAAAACAGGTTTTATGCTAATCAGAGAAGAGTCGAAGTAGACCAAATAAACATGGCTCTGGCTAAGCTAGAGCCATGGCGTTTATGCCCATCTTGTCATCACATGGAGAACCTCATACTAAAAGCGGATACTCAATCCGCTTGCCCTCGATGTGGCGATGTCATGTGGAGTAATGTCTCTCAGTTGCGTCATTTATTACGATTTAAGCAAGCCATTGCTAATAGTGATGACACAAAGGTCAGGATTGACGACAGCGCAGATGATCGGGAGCCTCGCTACTACACTCGGCAGTTATTAGCTGACTTCGAAGGTAGTGAAATTAAGGAGGCATGGAAGCTTGCCGCCAATGATTTGCCGTTTGGTTTTGAATTTATAGCCAGTGCTAATTTTCGTGATATTAATTTTGGCGAGATTGGCAAGAGTGGGGATATTTTTAAGGTTGCAGACAAAGAGGTGGCTCGGCCTGGGTTTAAGCTTTGTCGCCATTGTGGAAAAGTTCAGGTTCCTACACGCCGTGAGCAAGAGGAGACTCAACAACATGCTTTTGATTGTCTCAAGCGGGACAATCATGAGCCTAGCAATATTATTGACTGTCTTTATCTGTATCGGGAGTTTAGTTCGGAAGCCTTACGAATTCTGGTTCCCTATACTCGCTCGGGGATTGATGATGAAGTCGTTCAATCATTCATGGCGGCACTCCAATTAGGTTTAAAAAAACGCTTTGGTGGCAAGGTCGACCATCTGCGTCTGGTGACGCAAGATGAACCAGGTCGAGATGGTGGGCCACGTAGGCAATACGTATTGTTGTATGATTCTGTTCCTGGAGGTACTGGCTATTTACACCAATTATTGAGTCTAGATGCCCAAACCTTGGTAGATGTCTTTCGGATGGCTTATCAAGCTGTATTGGAATGTCACTGCAATGAAGATCCTGACAAGGATGGTTGCTACCGCTGTGTTTATCAATATCGCCTCGGGAAAATGATGAATCTGGTTTCCCGCAATAAAGCTAAAGAAGTGTTTGGCGAGTTGCTAGAAGCTATCCACTCCTTGGAGAAAGTGCCAACTATTTCAGAAATCTATATCAACCCAAATTTTGACTCTGCACTGGAGGCTCGTTTCATCGAAAGCTTGCGACGTCTGGGTGGCTGCAAGAGTATTCCACGTACTCGCTTAGTGCAGGATATCGTAAATGGTAAATCAGGCTTTCAGCTTGAGGTTGATTCACAGCGCTATTGGATTGAGCCACAAGTTGATGCCTCGAAAACGATCTCGTTGGCATATCCATCTAAACCAGACTTTGTGATTTGGCCTACTCAGTCGAACTCACCTCGTAAACCAATAGCCATTTTTTGTGACGGTTGGGCATTTCACCAGCAAAGCGTTCGAGAAGACGCACGTAAACGTAGTGCTCTGGTGATGAGTGGAAAGTATTGGGTTTGGTCTGTAACCCATGAGGATGTCAAGGCGGCACTTAACGGAGAAATGGAAACGGATCTGGATTCTCCCTTGACGTTAATGACGCGTCATGCAGTTGTAAAGGAAGAAATTAAACCAGAACCTGGGGCATTCAACCTTCACGCAGTGAGTCGATTATTAATCTGGCTTGGTCAGGTGACAGACAAGCTGCAAGACCCTTATGAGAATCGTCTCTTGCGTAATGCCGCTGGGTTGACTTTTCGAATGGTGCCTCATCCTAAGGATTCCGATAACGTAAAAGTCAAAGTGGAACTGGACAACTTTTGGGAAAAACTACCTGAATGGATGCAGAATACGCCAGTAAAATCAGTTGTTGCTGCAAGCAAATCAGGTGTCAATCCATTACTCATGATGCGCTGGCCTATGAGTTTGGCAAGTGGCAAGAAGACAGAATCCTGCTTTGGTGTGTTATTGCTTGAGGAAGAAAATCAATCCAACAACGAGAAAGACTACTGGCGTGCTTGGCGGCTTTGGTTGCATTTGTTCAATACCTTGCAAGTAATGTCGGGCTTACTACTGACAACACGCGCAGGCATTAATGGTAATGACTATGCAGCGATTTTACCTGCCACGATTGAACCAACATCAATCAATTTACAAGCAGGTGCTCAGGTACAGGAATGGAATAATGCTATTGATAGTGCAATGAGTGATGTACAGGACGGCATGCGATTATTAGCAGAGTCAGGTATTGACGTTCCTGACGTTGGGTTTGAATTAGCTGCCCACGATGGCAGTATCTTTGCTGAGGCAGAATTGGCTTGGCCTGAACATCAGATTGTCGTGTTGTTAGCTAGTCAAGAAGAATATCTTCCATTATGGATAACACAGGGATGGCAAGCCTTTCTTGCAAGCGTAGACTGGGTGTTTGAAGTAAGCACTCTACTTGAACAAAAAAAAGGGGATGAATGATGAGTCTGAAGCCGAAAGTAGCTTTATCGCAAGATTTTTTAGCCAACTTATCCAAATTGCCCTCTGTTGCACAGGGCAAGGTATTGAAGTGGGCTATTCGTTTTCAGACAGATCCACAATCTTCGAGTATTAATTACGAGAACATTCATGCCGCTCGTGATAAGAATCTAAAGTCAGTACGAATTGATCAGGATTGGCGAGGAATTGTGTTTAAGCCATCACAAGGTGATGTCTATGTTCTGTTGTATGTAGACCATCACGATGCTGCTTATCAATGGGCGGAGAATAGGCGAATTGCAATTAATCCTGTGACTGGTGCCATGCAGGTAGTGTTGGTGGAAGAGATTGTAGAAAGAGTTGTTGTCTCTGTTGCTGAACCTTCTGTGACAAAGCTTTTTGATCGTCTAACAGACAGAGAGTTGCTCAGTTTAGGCACTCCTGAAGAGTTATTGCCACGTATTCGCATCATTAGGGACGAATCTGAACTGGATGCATTGCAAGAGCGTTTGCCTGTTGAGGCTTATGAAGGCTTATTTCTTTGTGCGGCAGGCGATAGTGTTTCGCAAATCTTAAGTGCTCGTGAAACTAGGGTCGACCAAATTATTGATACACAAGACTTTGCCAAGTCACTAGAACGTGCAGAGTCTCAATCAAGATTTGTGGTTGTTGAAAATGATGAGGCATTGACCGCAATCATGAACGCACCACTTGCTCAATGGCGTATCTTTTTGCATCCCACGCAGAAAAAATTAGCTACAGCTGATCTTAGTGGGCCAGCGAGAGTGCTAGGTGGCGCAGGTACGGGTAAAACAGTATTAGCAATGCACAGAGCCAAATGGCTTGCTGAGAATAAATCTGAAAGTGGCAAAAAAATATTATTCACTACTTTTACTCGTAATCTTGCCATAGATGTCGAAGAGAATTTAAAGACTCTTTGTGGGCAAACAACGATGGCACGAGTTGAAGTACGCAATTTAGATGCTTGGGTGCATGGTTTTCTACGTAGCCATCGCTATGAGCACACGATTGTATACGGACGTCAGGGCGAGGCAGGTGAAGCTTGGCAAAATGCTTTGGCTATTAAGGATGCCACATTACAGTTGCCAGAAGGCTTTTACGAGTCTGAGCTTGAACAGGTGGTATTGGCGCAAGGTATTACTACTCGTGATGAGTATCGTTTGGCTCGTAGAGCGGGTCGTGGTGTTGTTTTGACTCGGGGTAAGCGTGACGCTATTTGGCCTGTTTTTGAGGAGTATCGCTCACAGCTTTCAATTCGTAAGCTAAAGGAAGTAGATGACGCCTATAGGGATGCAGCTACGCTACTGGTGCAGAAAGCCCAGTATGGATACTCGTCAATCATTATTGACGAGACTCAAGACTTTGGTCCTCAAGCTCTAAAGCTTTTGCGGGCCATGATTCCTGTGGGGCGGAATGATTTGTTTTTTGTTGGTGATGGTCATCAGCGTATTTATTCTCGGAACAAAGCAGCTTTAAGTCGTAGCGGTATTGATATTCGAGGGCGAGCGCGAAAACTCTACATCAACTACCGTACTACGGATGAAATTCGTAGACATGCACTAGCCTTCTTAGAAGGGTGTGAGATTGATGATTTGGATGAGGGCATTGATGAAAGCACTAGATACAAATCATTGTCGCACGGCTCCCAACCATTTGTTGATGAGTGTGGAAATCTTGAGGAAGTTATGCAAGCACTTAGTCGCCGCTTGGCTGAAATGAAGGAGTCTTCGGAGATTAACAACCTAACGACCTGCGTTATTACACATAGCAAACAACTACGTGATCAGGCTCAGAATACGTGTAAAAAAGCGAATTGGAAGACAGGTGTGATCGAAGCAAATCAAGCCCATGCTGCTACAGCAGATACTTTGTGGTTTTCGACAATGCACCGTGCTAAAGGTTTGGAGTTTGACCAAGTAGTCATACTCGCAGATGGACGTATGTTGGGGGATATCGCAGAAACAGCAGAGCAGCGTCGATTACTCTATGTTGCGTTGACCAGAGCTAAAAGGTACGCAGGGGTGATTTTGTATTAGATATAGATTGGATATAAACCACATCTAAGCAGAGAGCTTATAGTTTTTCTTTGATTGATTGTCAACGTCAATTTAAAACTGATTAATAATTGCAGTATGGGTGTATTGATGGATTCTTCAAGCTCTGATCTGCCACCATGATAACGAGTACATTTAAAAGAGAATAAAACTAGTCAATTTTAGAGATATTAAAAATGAATCAAGTCAAGAGTACTATGCACGAGAGAGGAATATTAGAATGACCGATTACAGTGCAGCACGTCGAAAGTTTGTTACTTGGGTAAAGCAATCGCTAACTGGAGAAGAGCTTAAAGAAAATATCCTGCGCGAAACAAATCCTTTTGACCGGTATACGACAGGTATTTTATATCCTGCAGGCACGGAGTATGAAGTTGAAAATGATAGCGAAACACCTGATGAAGAGGACGTTCTAGCTAAAGAGCTTCCTAAAAAAGCGAAATACCAACCACCATCTTCAATGGGATTTTCTTTCTACATCGATAGCTCCTTAGAGTCGTTAAGAGTTTTTTACAGTGCCGCTAGTTTTGGAAAAATAGATAAGAAAGACCATGTACAAAGGTGGGAGAAGAGTTTGCTTGTTCAAGACGACGGTGAGGAAGTGGAGGCATCTTTAGCCTCTTCGACTCAGCATAAAGTATTGGGTGATAGAGGGCGGATTGATATTGTTGTTCGTCCACATGGTGATGGCAAAATCATCACAGTTACTTTGTCAAATATTAGCTCGGCCAAAGTAGGTGAAAAGGATAAAGAGCGAGATGTTACCGCTGCAGGTTCTCTTTTTGAGGCTGAGTTACGCTGTTTCGTTCCAGAGCAAAACGTTCGAAATTATCCGAGAGTTAGTTATGCTTTGTTATCGGATGAAGAGCAAGAGCTTGAGTTACGATACAAAGATGAACGCGTCTATGCTATTGGTCATGGTGTGGCTGTAGATTGGTTATTAAAAAACGACAGTATTGAAATTTTTAGTGATTTTATGCCCATAGTTGAAGTGCCTCAAGTCACAGCTAATACTGGCAATTCCGATGAAGTTTTAACTTTTAATTATTTAAAATCCGTTGAAGACAATCAAGATGTTTTTTCTAAGCTTGAATTATTTGTTGATGCTTATGAGGATTGGATTGAGCAGCAAGAAACGCTGGCTGCTTCAGGAACATTTGAAGAAAAAAAGGTCGCCGAACGTTTAATCTCTCGAATGGATGAGGCAAAAGCTCGCATGAGGAGTAGTATTTCTCGCTTACGTGATGATGACAATGCACAACATGCCTTTGCAATTGCGAATAAAGCCATGTTAATGCAAATGGAGTTAAATGGCTCGGCACCTGATAAGGCTCCTTATGCTTGGCGTCCATTCCAGCTGGCATTTTTCTTAATGGCTCTTGAGTCATCAATTGATGAAGACAATGAATTTCGTGATTGCGTTGATCTAATTTGGTTTCCTACGGGCGGCGGCAAAACCGAAGCTTACCTTGGGGTTATGGCCTTTGTGTTTGTTTACCGTAGACTCCGTTATTCAAGTAGTGGTGGTGGTACAACTGCGATTATGCGCTACACCCTAAGGTTGTTAACATCTCAGCAATTCGTCCGAGCATGTAAGGTGGTGTCCGCTCTTGAATTAATTCGAAGGAACTCAGGGAACTTGGGTGCCGAGCCTTTCAGTGTAGGGTTGTGGTTAGGCAATGCTTCTTCGCCAAACACGTTTACTCAAGCATTTGATGCGTTCAATAAACACAATTTTAGTAAATTTGTGCTGCGACAATGCCCTTGGTGTTCAACAGAGTTTAAAGCTGAAAACTACCAAAGTGATGAGAGTAAATTTAACTTTGTGTGCTCAAATAGCAGCTGTGAATTAGGGTGTAATGGCAAAAACATTTTACCTTTTAATGTGGTTGACGAAGCATTGTATAAATCGCCTCCGACATTGCTTATTGCCACAGTAGATAAGTTTGCACGTTTACCTTGGGAAGAAAGAGCGGGATCATTTTTTGGCGGTAAGAAAAATCGCCCACCAGAGTTAATTATACAGGATGAGCTTCATCTCATTTCAGGAGCGCTGGGTTCTATTGTCGGGTTGTATGAAGTAGGTTTTGAGACCATATTGGTGTCCAGAGGTGTATACCCTAAGTTTATTGCATCAACAGCAACGATTCGGCAGGCAGCAGAACAGATTAAGTCATTATTTGGTCGGGAAAAAATGGCGGTTTTTCCCCCTGTAGGCTTAAGGCAGAAAGACTCTTATTTTGCTCGCGAAATTCCAATCACTGAAAAGCCTGGACGGCTTTATGTTGGATATATGGCATTTGGACGCAAGAGAGTCGAATGCCTTGTTGATCTAGCAGGAGCGTTATTGGCGGCTCCGCAGGCTTGTTTCGATGATGAAAACTCTTCATTAAAAGATGCATGGTGGTCCCAAATGGTTTACCACGGAAGCTTGAAAGGTGTGGGCAATAGTAGAACTAACTTTCAAAGTGGCATACCCAAAGTGCAACACCAGTTATTACTTAAAGACTTTTTAAAAAAAATGGATGAATTAGTGCCATTGTTGTCCGAAAAATTTATGGCGAATAAAGTAGCAGATACAAAAAGTTTTTATACTGGTAGCTGCCCTGAATTTTTACTTGATAGTTTGGATCTAAAAAAGCTTTATTATCAGTATTTTCCTGTTAGAAATTTAGAAATAAAGTCACTCACGAGTAATCAATCAGCTGAAGAAAATGCACGTGTATTTGAGGGACTCAAAGCTAATTATTTACATGTCAATTCAATTGACGTCACTTTGGCTACTAACATGGTATCTGTTGGCTTAGATGAGCCTCGTCTTGCTTTGATGGTAATCAATGGTCAACCACTAACAACGGCTGAGTACATACAGGCTAGCAGTCGAGTTGGGCGAGGAAAGACTCCTGGAATTGTCTTTGTCAACTATTACAAAACACAGGCAAGAAGTTTGTCTCACTATGAAAACTTTCGCGCTTACCATCGCTCATTTTACCGTTTTGTCGAACCATCAAGCCTAACCCCATTTACACGCCAAGTTCGAAAACGAGCACTGCATGCAGCTTTGGTTTCCGCTGTTAGACATAGTGAAAATGGCTTAATACAGAATGCAGATGCTGAGAAGTTTGATGTATCAAATGTGTCGATTTCTAAAGTGATTCAACTTATGAGAATAAGAATAAAATCTGCGCTTTTGGGCAATTCAAGAGAAAAGCAATTGATTCTCGAAGATTGTGAAGCTCACTTGATGACGCTAATTGATGAATGGGTAAATGAAATCGCATTGGTAACAAATCTTAGGTACAAAGCTTCAGACAGATCCACAAGTAGTCTATTGATTGCGTTTGAAGAACGTAAAGGTGGAGCTGGATTGTGGCCCACATTAAATTCGATGCGAAATGTAGAAAAAACAGGACTTTATGAAGTCGATGGAGGGGCTGAAGTTGAATAATAAGTTGAGGTGCACGCCAGTTCGATTTTCACATCTTACTAATCATGCTGGAGTAGGGGCAGTTGTTCGAGACCAAAACGATTGGCTGATGGTTGTTAAAGATATATCAACTTGGCCTGAGCGTGATATGCAGCAATTATACGCTGTCGAGCGTGTTAAGCATCATTTGTCAGTTTCAGGTCGCCGCCTACTACTACCACCAACGGCAGATATTGATGAAGAGGCTAATTTTCGTATAAATGGAGGCACAATACCGACAGTGCGCTTTCCTTCTTGGGCTAAATGCCAATCTTGCCATCTTTTGCATTTTAAGCCTTGGATTAAAAGTAAACTGAATATTGATGAAAAAATCAAATGTCCAACCTGTTTAAAAGGAGTTTTAGAGCAAGTGACATGGTGTGCGGTAAGTAGCTTTGGTGGGTTAACTGATGTTCCGTGGCATTTCTTTTGCCATAAGGATCAAAAAGCTGAGTGCCGAATTGAGAAAGATAAAAGTTATCTTAAGCTAGTTCTTGATAATCGAGGTCGTGGCAAAGTTGAATGTACAAAGTGTAATTCAAGTGAGTTCTTCGAACGAGCGGATTTTAAAAGAAATGAATATTTTCAAGCTGGAGCCAGACTAGAAAGCAAAGTGTCTGAAAAACTAATTACTTATACGGTAATGGAGGTTAACGATCCACGAGTTTATAGTGTAATTAATGAGCGGGCTTTAGTAATACCGCCAGAATCGAATATTGATAAAAGCTCTTTAGTTTTTCTGCTTCAGCAGCATTCCCAAGTAATTTCCAACATAAAGAGTTCGACTCGAGGGCTACAGCGACGACGAGAAATAAAAAAGGCATTGAGACAGTTTCGGTGTACAGAACCAGAATTATTAGCTGCGATAGATACTATTGATCGTGAGAAAAATGCAGGAAGTATTTTAGAGAATATTCAAATTGACGATCTGATGAGTGATGAATATGAAGCACTTACTACTACGCAATATTTTAATAATGATGCGGACTTTGTTACGAGGCATTTGACCAGCGAATGGCGTACCTATATTGCTGAATTCCTGAGTTCGGATGAATTAAGATTTGTAGCTAACTTGGTTGATCATCTAGTCGCTGTTGACCGATTGAGAGTTATTGAAGTATTTAAAGGCTTTCAAAGAGCGGCGAGCGACTGCGAAGATTTTGATCCTAAATTCACACAGGTGCCTGATTTTACAGAAACTTTAGATTGGCTTCCAGCCATTGAACTTTTTGGAGAGGGTGTGTTCTTTACACTGGATGTCGAAAAGTTAGAGCAGTGGGAGTCGAACCCACAAATAAGACGACGGGCTCAGGAAATAGAAAAGCGTTTTCTGGCTTCGACAATAAATTTGCCAGCAGACGTATCTCCGACCCCACGATTTATTATGCTTCATACACTTTCGCATCTTCTAATTCGAGAGTTTGAGTCATCTGCAGGTTACCCAGCGGCATCGCTCCAAGAAAGAGTTTACTGCTCTTCTAGTGGTGGCATGGCTGGTATTTTGATTTATACGGCAGTCCCCGATATTGCTGGTTCGTTGGGCGGGATTGTTGAATTAGCCAATCCAGCGAAATTCATTCGGCTTTTGGATGCAGCTATGAGACATGCAGAATGGTGTTCATTGGACCCAGTTTGTGCCGAAATGGAAGGACAGGGACCATCTTGGTTAAATAGGGCGGCTTGCCATGGTTGTGTATTGGTACCAGATACATCATGCAGTTATCACAATGTGTTTTTAGATAGAATATTTATTAAGGGAAAGCCTGATGAAAACATCCCTGCTTTGATAGATGTGATGAGGTAAAAATGGCTAAACGAATATTTATGCTCCCAAAAGAGCAGGATTTGACTAAGGACCAGCGTATCGCAATTCGTAAGCCAGCAGACGGGCAATATTTGGTTGTGGGAGCACCTGGTACGGGTAAGTCAGTTGTAGCTCTTTGGCGACTTAAGAAGTATGCCGATGAGAAAGATATTCAGTTTTTAACTTTTAACCGCGTGTTGAATCACGCGAATCGTGCTCTAGTTGGTGATTCACAAAAATATGAGATGAATACCGCGATGTCTTGGTTGTACGATTTACACTGGAATTTGGTTGATGGTAAGCGCGAAACCTACAATAAAGACAAAATGCCAGAAATCAGTGCGCATAAACCAGATTATGAAAAATTGATGGAGACATTCAAAAATCATAATGTGGATCGTTCTAACTTAAGCTTAATTATTGACGAAGGGCAAGACTTACCCCCAGCTTGGTATGTAGCTGTAGAGGCACTGAACATAGAAAATTTTTTTGTGGTTGCAGACCAAAATCAGCAGATAACAGATCAAAACTCCTCTCATGATGAGTTGATAGAGCTTTTAGGATTAGAGAAAGCAGATGTCATCCATTTAAAGGAAAACTGGCGTAATACTACGCCAATTGCGGCGTTTGCCAATTACTTTTATACCGATAAATCAAGCTTTAAACCAGAGCTACCTAATAAACCTTCTGTTAATGTGCCAATATTGTATGAATATCCGAATCTTGATAGTGTGAAAGAGATAATTCTCAGCTCCTATGACAATGACCCATCGAAGTTGCTAGGCTTGATTGTTGCAAATGATAATAAGCGAGACTGGTGGGCAAAAAATCTTAAAAAAGATGATAAAGCCAAAACCAGAAGAGAGTCAGCACCAATAGTCAGTACTTATGATTCAAACCAAAAAAATGAAGTCGGTATTGACTTTGAACAAGGTGGAATCGTTGTTTTGAATGATAAATCGGTGAAGGGTATTGAATTTGATGAGGTGTTTATCATTATTGATGACTTCAAGTCAATTAACAATGATAAGGAGTCGCTGATGAAGCGAATGTATGTCATGGCTTCAAGGGCTCGTGACCGATTATTTCTCTTTAAAAGCGGACGAAAGAGCATATTAGAAGAAGTGCTTCCACCTAGTGGGACAACAATATCTATTGAACGAAAAGGTAAATTCGAAGACTTGGAACTTATGAAGAGAATTAAGCTATGACTTCATCTCGTTGGTTTATTGCTACAAATACGGAAAATTTAAAATTCTTCTATGACTGTGGTTTGATTGTTGATAGGCAAGCATTTCCAAATAACTCTTATATGCATGATATGCAAGCCGAACGGCCAAAAGGTTTTTTGCCCTGCCTTTCGGAGGATAATCTGTCAGAGGCTTTAAAATTAGCTAAGCGTGAAGACGAAAATCTTATCGCTTGTTTAGTCGAAATAGAATTGAAAAACATAAGGTTTGAACAGCTTTTTGTCAAAAATCGAAAGAACGGTGAATTCGAAAATATTGATAATGAAGGCTTTACTCCAATTGATGCACTCGAAATTTTGCTACCTTCGCCACTTCCACTTAGTTGTATAAAGAACATCTTTCTAAGTGATGCAAAAAACCAAAAAAGGGTAGTTCAGGAGTTTACTTTAGCTTTTGGTGAGTTTTCCAAAGATTTCTTTAAGAGCGATGCAAAGCTTTTCAAAGAAAAGAAGGCAGATTTATTAGAGGCAGATCCAAACCTTGAAATAGTGCCATTTAAACGTATCATTGATCGCGAGCTAAATTACAAAAAATCTTTTGCTTACGGGAATGCGTTTTTTCTTGGTTTTTATCAAACCAAAAATGGTCGAATTTCCAGTGAAATATTTGAGGATTTTGCAAGTAAAAATAACCTCAAAGAGGATAAATATCCCCATCTGTACCCCTTGGTAAGCTGGGTTTTTAATAATAAAAATGAAAGTGAGCTCGCATTATTCTATTCATTAATATTTGATTTAATAGTTGCCGAGGATGAACTAGGCACAGTTCATTATGATCTATTAAATTTATTTGAGAATAAGGAGCAATTGCCCCTCGGATATGCTCTTGTATCGAAATTGGCAATCAGGTTGCGACAGCTTGTTGAGCGTACTTACAAAGATGATTTAGATACTTACTTCTCTAAATTGATTGAAGCGTATGAGTCTACGAAGAAAGGGTTTTCGAAAGCATTTATCCTAATATCGATGATTTTTATTCGAGACTCTTCAGAAAATATGTTGAAGTTCTACCACGAACAATTCACCGAAGAGGACTATTTCCTTTTAGCTGTTTTCTTTGGCTTGATTAAAAGTATAAGAACCACCCCTAAAGAGATTAAAAATATTGCAGGGCTAAGAAATTGGGTTTCATTCAAAATGGCCGAGTTAATGCACCAAAGCAACTCAACAGCAATATTTTTTGAAAAAGAACCTACTTTGCCAGCACTAATACATAAAAGTTATTTGAAAAAATCTTCAGAGCAAAAAAGAATGGATGCTTTACAGAAGTTTTGTTCACACATTAAGGTGGATGAAGCTGAAGTTATTGCGTGGAAGTTGGTACCTAAAGATGAATATAAAGTTAATTCCGGTGCGATTACTTTCTCAAAACGTCCTTCTCTTTACGCCGAAGTAGACAATAAGCGTCTTGAAAGTTTGATGTTGGCTAGGATCAAAGAAACAGATGAGCTTTTTGGTTTCAATGAAATATTTAAGATTTTTAAGGACTAACTTGTGAAAGTAGTACCAAATCGACCACATGATAACGAAAGCCGAGCTGAACAGGTAGTCTTTGATTCATTGGTTTCCGCTGAGTTTGGTGACCATCGCCCAGTAGCTTTTCATTCGCTATCTCTTACAGCACACGCTCAGAAAAGAGTTGGTGAGGCTGACTTTGTGATTATATCAAAGTACGGATTGTTTGTATTGGAGGTTAAGGGTGGCGGTATAAATGTGACTAATGGTGTTTGGTCGACAACAGGGCAAAAAGGTACATTTAAAATCCAAGATCCATTTAAGCAAGCAAATACTGCAGTACATGCAATTGATGCAAAAATTAAAAAATTGGTAGAAACGGATGAAGTAAGAATACCAATAGGTTATGCAGTAGTTTTCCCGAATGTTATTTGGAAACAAAAGGGTGCCGAGTGGGATCGCGAAATGGTTTGCGATAGGGGTGATCTCAGTAACTTCAATCATTGGCTTAAAGAACTTTTCGAGTATTGGAATTGCAAGCGGCCTGCTAATGCTAATTTGCTCTCGCAGGCTGATATTGATGCTATTTCACTATTCCTACGACCAAGTTTTGAAGTTGTTCAACCGCTTTTTGACCAAGTGAAACAAGTCGAACAAGTTGCTGTTAAGTTAACCGAGGAGCAATATCATTTTGTCGATATTGCTATGGAAAACAGACGGGTAATTTGTAGTGGTGGCGCAGGTACGGGGAAGACGTTTTTAGCTGCGGAATTAGCACGTCGTATGCTTGACACAGGTAAAAATGTATTATTGGTGTGTAAGTCATCTTGGCTTAGGCACTATTTAACGGCACGGATTCCAAATGATCGACTTACCGTTGCGACGATTTCTTCAGTTTCTTCAGTAATGAGACGATCGGGTTTGGATGCTTTTGATGTATTGATTATGGATGAAGGCCAAGATCTGTTGAATTTTAAAGATCTCAATCAATTGGATAATATTTTGAGCGGCGGCTTTGTTGGCGGGCAGTGGTACTTCTTCCATGACTCTAATAATCAATCAAATTTACTAGCTACCGTAGAGTTGGGAGCGTTGGATTGGTTAAAGTCACAAAGTAATCCTGCTGTTTTGAAGTTGCGAGTTAATTGTAGAAACACGTCCAATATTTTGGGCGCAATTCAGTCCAAGCTGCAATGTGATCTTGGTAAACCAACGTTGGTTGGAGGTTCTGAAGTTACCGAGTATAGTGGTGATAGTAATGAGTTGTTAGAAAAGTTGGAGGCATTGATAAAAGATCTTATATCTTCAGAGCTAGATTCTGGATCAATTACTATTTTGTCATCCGTCCAGAAGCGAAAGTCGATCGTTGCTAAGCTTTCACCTGAAGTCCAAGCTATGATTTCTGAGCTTGATGACTATAAAGTTAGAAAGATACCATTCGATGGAATAACTTTTTCTCAAATTAAAGACTTTAAGGGACTTGAGAATGATGTGATTATTCTAGTTGATTTACCTCCTCCGAATGGCTTGGCCGAGGGAGATTGTAAGGCTCTTTACTACGTGGGAATGAGCCGTGCGAGAGCTATACTTTATTGCTTCTGGAGTGTCGAATTACCATAAGTTTATATCTGTAAAAAGTATTGTTCACTTTGCTCGCGCCACAACTTAAGTAGATCAATCTACGCATTAAATAAAGTCAGTGTTGCTAGTAATCGTCCACCTCATCCAAGATTGACTCGACTTCGTCATAAAGCGTACAGTCAACAATATAAAATATATTAGTGTTGAATGTACGCCGACAGGTACCTTAAAAAATGCTAACTGTCAGATCAAGTCTGAGCTAGTACAGCAGATATTTCAGCTTTTTTGTTGACTAGAAAGGAATCTCATCATCAGGGTACACAGGGTGTTGTTGCTGTGGTTGATGGTTATTTGATTTTGGTACATCTGCTTGTTCTTGCTGTTGTTCGCGTCTGCCATCCTGCACAAAATCAAAACCAACAAGTGTTCCTTTTAGGCTACTTTTTCCGTTGTATTCTTCGATATGCACATCATCGACGCGAACAACCAACTGTTTGCCTTTGGTGAAGTGTTCAACCACTTTTTCAGCCTGTGCGCCCCACATAGCCAAGTTTAACCACTGGCTTTTCTTGTTTGCGCCATAGCCTACGTCATAAACAACAGACAGACTTAAAACAGGTTTACCGTTCGCTGAACGTAACTCTGCATTTTTTCCAATACGTACTAATTTGATCATCATAATCATTTTTCCTATTATCATATTAAGTGTGACTCAGAGAGCCGAGTTTAAAGTACGCTAAGCTGTGTTTTTTAGTTTCAAGCGTACGGTTCAAATACTGCCATACTCTAGAAAAATTACCAACATCGCCAAACGTCATATTTACTGTAGTTGTTGATGAGAGTTGTTTTAAAGTTTTTTGGTTTTCAAATGTTACACACATGGTCTCAGTGCCAAAAAATAAATTTAGCCTTCAAAGTTACTTTTGACGGACTGCCGAAGCAGATCCGTCAAAGCAGAGCCATATAACGACTAAGTGACTAAAGCCACTTTCCTACCTAATTTATCTTTCAAGCTAGGCTTTTGATTTACCACAGGCTGATTAGTGGTTTCATTAGCAGCACCTCCATCCTCCGTAGTAACAGGATAAAACTCCTCCAACAACTCAGGAATTTCCTCCTCGCTAAACTCAAACGCCGCATTGGCAAACCCTTGTCGCGCCGCCTCATCTAAAGCCGTTTGTTTAAACCCCATTTCCTCCCGCTGTTGTGCCGTTGTTCGTGCTTCACGTATTGCATCCGCCAGTGTTAAACCGTCCCTGACTGTCAAGTCCACATAATAAATGGCCGAACGATGGCTTTGTGTCGTACTTTTACCGCGCAGTTTTAATTGCAAAGGCAAACACGCCAACAAATCGCCCGACACCGCTTGGTAATAACGCAACCGAGCCGCCAATGTCCGAATACTGTTAAAACCTGTGGTTCTAAAAATAAACGTTCCCATCTCATCAGCCTCACCAATACTTACATTCAAACGGCCATAAGGTTTACATAAGCCTGTTTTGGCTAATTCACAGCAATCAGGTGACGGGCAGGGCAGGGTTTGAATGCCTTGATTGGTAAAGCGTCTGCACGTCTCACCATTACCCACACAAACAGGTCTGCCTGTTTGTCGATCAAATAAACTGTATTCAGCACGTAGGTTTAAATCAGGGTCATTAAACAACAGGGTCACAGGAATGGTTCTTAACTTTGCATGGGGGGAGGCTTGGCGTAATTGCTCATCGACAGGATGTAATAACCAACCGTCACGGTTTTGAACTTGGGTGGTAATGGTAAATTGGTCATCTTTTTCGGGTAATCGCTTCCCGTTCTTTTCCACCACTTTACCAATGCTAATCCGTCCTAAAACGGGCGGGGTAATCGCTAAACCTTTAATCATGATGTTCTCCACACATGAAAATGACATACAAGAAAATAAAAAAGCCCTTTGCTTGAGAACAAAAGGCTTTGAGTTTGTTTATGCTGCTAACTGCTAACTGCTAACTGCTAACTGCTAACTGCTAACTGCTAACTGCTAACTGCTAACTGTGAACCAAGAAACGCCGACTGCCTGCACGGGTGAGGGGATACTTGCTTAATAACTCAGGTTGTTCTTGCAGCAAGGTCGCCACATCAAGACTGAGACTGTCCTTACTGCGTTTCCACGACACACTGCCTGTGGCAAACACCGCCTTACTACTGTCCCCCATCCGCTGTTGAATCTGTTGTCGTAAAAAGTCCTCACGCTTTTTCCCATCATCCAAATTCACTCGCACTTGCACCAACTCAGTAAACATCGCCGAAATTGCCTTGTCTTCGCTTAAATCCAGCGTATTACCCGCATCACGCGGATATAACGCTTGCAAGGCTTTCGCGGCTGATTCAGACCCATCGGCAGCGGGTGCGGTATGAGTTAACACCTGATGCCAAAAACGGCGTTCTAACTCAATCAACTTCGCAATCAACGCCTCATCGCGTTCAATGCGATGAATCTTAATTTCCTGCCCACAAATCAGCACACACACATCCGCCGCGTGTTTACCTGTCACTGCTAATTGATGTTGCACCTGACATTGCACATACTCAGGTACTCCCTCACGCCATAAACGCGCCCCATATTCGCCTGCGGTTTTACACTCTAAAAGCTGCACATCGTCTGCCCCAACCACCATATAATCCAAATTAGCCAACATCCACGACTTATCCTTATCGGGATGTTGCAGTACCGCATTTACCCGCCGTACTTTATGGCCTGTGTGTTTGGTGTAATGAGCGGCCACAATCGGCTCAAGAATATTGCCCCAGTACATCGGTGAACTTTCATCCTCGGCATCGGGTTTGACTAAATCGGCATCACGGCCTGTTTTAATCAGCCATAACTCTAGTTGCGATTGGTAAGGATTCAAGCCAACAGCGGCAGCCGCATCACTACTCCCAATGCCTTGTTTACGGACATCAAGCCATTGTTGACGGTTAATGTCTTTGGTCGATACCAGCCGTATCGCTGTATTTGAACGAGTCATATTGCACCTCATGAATAAGGAATACTGAATAATCAGCAAACATAAAAAAGCCCATCTCGCCAAAGGCAGAGACAGGCGGTGACATGGTTAAGAGGGTAGGGAAAGGATAAAAGCCGCGATAAGCTAAGCCGCAATCGTTTTCATCGTGACAGTTGAAGCCATTGAAGCGATTGAAGCAGTTGAAGGGATTAAATTGGAAAGACTTTGTCGTCCCTCAGAAAACAACACCGCATCAGAATTCACCTCTGCCAACAACGACCACCACCACGGCACAGCATCAACCTCAAGCGCATGATGTTGGTCAGCAGAACCATCATTGCCACTTAAATGCACCTCCAAACATTTCGGACTGGCTAATAACTCACGCACTAAATTCCACTCAATCCGTCCCGAAGCTGTTGCCACAATATGCAAATGGGATAAATCTAAAGCGTAATGCACGCCTGACTCCAGTAATTGCTGATACTCTGTCCATGTACTTAACAACCAAATATCGTGTTTAGTCGGATAATGACCTTCAATCCCAACTGGTATCCCAAACAGTTGTTCCGCTTCTAAGGTATAACGCAGTACTTCCGTCAAAGACGATTTACCGCGCCGTCCTGCATGGGCGGTATAAGCAGGAGCAGCCAATAGCGAGGACAAGTGAGACACTTGCGCGAACCAATACAACTCATCCCGCCAATCACACAAATCTACGATACGAGCCTGATTATCCACTTGCACATTGGCATGTAATCGCCACTCAATCTCAGGATGATTTCGCCGTAAAGCCCTCACCATTTCACTATCAATCCGTCCCCGATTTTGCGGACAGAGTTGCAGCTTGGCCGTTGACAATGCACCAATCAGCGGATCAGCAGGACAGCCATTTAACGCCTGTTCAATCGCGACATGATGCGGACAACGACCATACGCCCCTAGCGACACATGAACGGGTGAGGGTAATAGCGGTGAAGAAACAGACGAAGAAAGAAAATCAGGGGCAGGATTAAAAGCAGATGAAGTAGGGTAAACCGCAGTAGCCTGACAAATCCTATAGTTCATGTTCATAACCTGTGGACTCCGTATAGTACTCAATATGCTCTAAACGAAAGATTCCCTCGCTGACGTTAATGGTCACCGTACCTGAACCACCGTCATTGTTCTCCCACCCGCCATGATGGGCATCAACCCACGTCAAGGTAAAATCACGTAGGGCATCATGAAGTGATAAATGTTGCTCCTCTAAAAAGTAATGATATTCAGCTTCTTGAGCATCCGTCTTGAGATACTCACCCGCCAAACACTGATAAGCGAGTTGTTGGGTTTTAAGTGTGTCTAATATCTGAGTATTGGCTAACTCAACAGGAAAAACGTCTAACTCACAGACATCACCTGAATCACCACCGCCTTCATAGCGGATAATGATTTCGGTAATAGCCAGTGCAGCAAGGGCAGTTAACAGCGGTTGACGATTGGTACGTACCGCTTCAAACGATTTAGGACTGTAACCCATCATGATAAAACTCCACATTAACGGTTAATCAGAAAATAAACGGCATAAAAAAAGCCCTGTGCCAAAGGACAACAGGGCGGATGAAAGCATCAGAGCGAAGGTAAAAAGATCATTCAATTGGCGAATTATTCACCGAGGGTTGTGCGGCATCGTGATAGGGTGAATGACGGGCATATTCCATAAAGTATTGGGTATGAATCAATTCACAACGCTGTTCATCGGCATCTAAAATCACTTTACCCTCTGCACCTTCTTCGCTATCCCAATCGGGATATTTGACACTTAAACAGCTTAAGGCAAAATCACATAAGGCCACCCGTAGTGACACCTGATTGACTTGACCTGCACTCAGATAATGACCTTGGGCATCACGCGTCACGATAAAGAATTGATAAGGAATGAGTAATCCCGTATCTAATTGCCCACATTGTGTGGTGGGTAAGACTTCTAACAGCGTGACATCGCCTGAATCAGCATAACTTTCATAGTGAATGATAATTTCACTGATGCTGAGCGATTGCATGGTTTGTAATAACACATCACGGTTGGCATGAATGACGCGTAAAGTATTGGCATCATCATCGGGTTTAGGGGGAGTAAAGGAATCGGACATGATGATTCTCCATAAAAAGTTTGAATAAAACTCACAAGCAATAAACATAATCATTGCATTCGGTGTAATACTCGGTATGTTCCAATGAAAAATCATCATCGGCGACACGAATGGTCATCACACCTGCACCGCCTTCATTGTTTTCCCAGCCCCCATGATGTACATCAAGCCAAGTAAAGACAAAATCACGTAAGGCCTCCTCCAGCGACATCGACTTCTCAACTAAAAAATAGTGATATTTCTCCTCACGATATTCACTACACACCACGCAATAATCCAAAAAATGGCTTTGTAAGGTAGGTAAACACGACTCAGGCTTAAGCACCATCTCGCACACATCACCCGAATCACCACCACCCTCATAACGGACAATGGCCTCAGTGATATTCAGCGTGATGAAAGCACCCAACACCCGTTGACGATTGGCATACAAGGCCTCAAGCCCTTGTGGACGACAAGAAAACATAAGGAATACTCCAGAAAATGCACGACATAAAAAAACCCCATTCCTGTAAAGGAATAGGGCATAGGCATATAACAACGCAGGTAAATTAAAATTAACGGCTCAAAGTAAAGACACCACTAAGCAATCATCAACAACGCTTCATCCAACGCCTTTTGCTTAATTGCCGCACCTTGACCAAACCACGCCGAATCTAAACGGTTATCAGGATTTAATGCCCGACGCTCATGGTCAACAAATTCAGTAATCGAATTTAATAACCCAAACGCCGTGCCTTTAGCCGAAGACAAATCAGCCCCTTGACCACCGCCTTCAAATAACGTCATCACTTTCGCCATTGCCCGTTCATTACTGGATGGAGAGGACTTATTACTGTTATCGTTAAACACCCGCCACACGTAATTCTGCGCCTCTGCTGATTTAACTTTACGCTCGCTTAAATTCTTTAAGCCGTACATAAACTCATCCCATGCTGACACTGAAATACCCAATTGCTTTTTAACCGCCTGAGCATCAAAAGACGTGTTGTGGGGTACTTTCACCACGCCACGATTACCATTCGCCAAAGCCACCGCCAAGGTGTTATGACACACCACACGGATACTGGTAAATTGCGCGGTTGTCGCCAACGTCCCATCACACGCTGTCGCTAAGAGAATATAACCATTGGTCACGTCATTGCCTTTTAAAGCCATCGACTGACCCGTCTTAGCTAAAGCCCAAATTTTACGACCGCCTTTTAAAACGCCTGCCGTTTCTAACTCAAAGCCTGAGACTTCGGTTAAATCGCGATAGAACTCTAAAATCTCACGCGGTTGAACCACTTGATACCGCTGACTCACCACCGACAACGGCGCGTTATTATCCGAACGGAAGAGTACTTTGTTTTCGGGGAAGGTCATGATGGATCCTGTATAGGCATCATTGCCTGCAATAAAACGAACGGGAGCTTCACGGATAGACCAATCCATGCCTGCTTCTTTTGCCCAAACGTCAATGGGCTGATTTTCAGAGAGTTGATTGCCTAAGCCATGCCAAGGGGTAGAGCCAACATAAGCCATTGTTTCAACGAGATGTGCCATGATGATGTTTCCTGTGTTGTGTGAAATAAGTATAGTCAATGTAAATGAGACGCATTAACTATTTTAGCTGGTAGAGAGACAGTAGATAAATGAAGAGAAAAGGGTGATGGGAAGGACGGATTATTTCCGTTGACGCTTGTTAAAAGAGAATCCACAAGCGAGGCACTGATAGTTGTCGAGAATGTTTTCATCAACATATTCGCCACACTTAGAACCAGTTGCTCCACCAGCCGCTCCGCCCAGTAAACCACCGAGCAACGCGCCAGCGAATCCTCCCATCACAGCACCGACAGGGCCAGCAATCATACCAGCGGTTGCGCCGACTTTTGCGCCACCCATAGCCCCCGATGCGCCACCTAATGTGCCAGCGGCAGTACCAATAGCACCACCAGCTTTTTTGCCATGATTTTTTTTGCCAATCCGTTTGGAGTGACAATTAGGACAATGTAAACCCATGATAAGAATTCCTCATTTGAATAAAAGACGGCATAGACTAAACACATCGGGGATAAGCCCAATGTGTTTAGGTAAGCTAGAAAGTTGAAAGTTAAGACAAAAACGAGATTAAGAGCGAGCCTTGTATAGGGTTAAAAGTTCACTCTCATGAGAGTAATGTGTATCTGAAAAGAATTGGAGTTGGGCTAAAATTCAGACCTTGGTACTGTTATTATTGATAAGTTAAAATGATATAACATCATGTTTTTATGCGTGAATTTTTTATCTTGGAGAGTGTTGCTGACTAAAGAGTTGGAGATTGCACTAGATTAATATTTAAACTTGTGCATTTTTTACATTAATGGGTGTCACTTCCGCCATGCCCGAAGAGTGCTCACAATAAGCAGCCCATGCCTCCATAAGCTTTGCCCGTTTGATCAATAAGTCTCCACGTTGGTAAGCCGCTTCAGCTTTGTCTTTCAACTGGTGCGACATGGCGTGTTCAATTACTTCTCGAGGGAAAGCAGTTGTTTCGGCTGCCCAGTCTCGAAATGAAGACCTGAAGCCGTGAACGGTAATGTCATTACGACCCATGCGTCTAAGTACAGCAGTTAATGTCATATCAGAGAGAGTGTTTCCTTTCAGTGAGGGGAAGACATAGCGACTACCTGTACCTGAACGGAGAGTGGACTCCAACAGCTTACATACAGACTCAGATAAAGGAATGCGATGTTCTTTACCAGCCTTCATGCGCTCAGCGGGAATAGTCCATATTTTTGAAGCTAAGTCAATTTCAGACCACTCTGCGCCACGAGATTCACCAGACCGAGCGGCAGTCAAAATGGTAAACTCCAGTGCTCTGGCAGCTATCCCTTTACGCTGGCGTAAATCAGTCATAAATGCACTCATGTCGACGTAGGGCAGTGCAGCATGATGTTCGGTTTTTTGTACTTTAGCAGGTGCTGGTAAAATGACATCCAAATGGCCTTTCCAGCGAGCGGGATTATCTCCTTGACGATAACCCCGTACAGTCGCCCAATCCAAAATTGACTCAATACGTCCACGCACTCTGCTTGCTGTTTCGTTTTTAGTGTTCCAGATAGGGTCAAGTACTCGCAACACCAGTCCGAGATCTATATCAGCAACAGCTAGTTCACCTAGAACAGGATTGGCATAAGAGTTGATCGTACTTTGCCATTGGGCTGCATGCTTCGGATTTTTCCAACCCGAGCGTTGAGACTCAATATATTTGACTGCACAATCTGCAAAAGTGATTTTTCGGGCGGATAGAAGAGTTTTCTGTAATTGTTGCTCTTGTTTATTTTCGACGAGGTCAATACCTTGAGCCAGCAATTTTCGGCATTCGAGTGCTTTTGTTCTGGCTTCTGCAAGTGTACATATATCAACTGAGCCCAACCCGTAATATCGGGCTTTACCATTCAGCATGAATCGGAACACCCAGCTTTTACCACCATTCTTTATCTGGAGCCATAAGCCACCACCATCACCATACATACCAGGTTTACTTAGCCGTGTTACGCCAATCGCTGTAAGCTTGTTATGTGCCATGATTTTTCTACCCACAAATCTACCCACAAAATGATTGTGGATTAGGTTGTATCCTAACAGACGCTAATGGAATTGTCTAATTGGTAACATGTTGTTTAACATTGGAAATATTTATTTTAATGGAAGGTAATAAACTGTAATGGACGTTAGATAGGCGGACTCCCTCTCCGCCAAAAAATACAAAAAACCTATGATTTATCATGGGTTTTTTTATGGGCGAAATTCATAGCTACAAAATTATGTTTGGCTTAAAATTGATAATTTAAACCAATACTCAATACACCTTCCCGCGTGTTTTTAAGGCCATTATCGTGTTTGTAATCATGGTTAATGGTTAGAGCCACGACTTTGGTAATGTTTTGTTTGAGCTGATGTTGTAAGCGGGTAATCGTGTTGTCTTCGCCTGCCTCGACAGTGCTTTTATGAATAAACTTGGTGTTATCGCTAATTTTCCAATCATAATCCAAACTTAATAAGGCGATTGCGTTATCTTTAGGAGCTGCAAAACGCAGTTCACTATGACGTACACCAGGCCCTGTTTCGATTTTTAAATAATGTTTATCTGTTTTTATTAGCTCTTTGCCTAAACCTAAAGAGACGAAAGCCTGATATTCAGAGCTACTTAATAAGTCTTTTTCCCATTGAGCGCGTAAAGTAAAAAAGTTAGCATCACCAAAAAAGTGTCGGGCTTTATAACTGCTTAAATAACGCTCTGTATCATTGGTAGCAGGAATTTCGTCACGTACGCTCACGCCTTCAACCGTGAGAGTTTGTGTCCAATAAGTCCCTTTATAATTAAGAGCCGATTTACCTCTAAAGGTTTCTTTACTACCACTGGTTGAACCCATACTCGCGATATAACCGACATCAATATGGCCATACCATGTGTCAGTTGCTTTGTTATTTTGGGCATAGACGACGTTTGAAAAGCCTAAATGACTGAATAGTATGATTAAACAAAAACGCATTATTTTTTCCTATATTGATTCTTTAGGACTTACACGGTTATCGCTTTTCGACTGCGCTCAACACAGGCATTTCGGTGCAATGCGTAAGTCCTATTTTTAGGGGTTGAAGATAATGCGTGAATTTTTATCAAGGCTCAAGTTTTTAGTTGTTCAAAAACCTCAATACTACGTTTGGCGGCGGCTTTGTGGTCAACCATTGGCATTGGGTAGTCTAAAAATAATTGGCGTTGTTTGCCGTGAGGTTCGTGGATAGTTTTATTATCTAAATGCGCTAATTCGGGTAAATAATGACGAATAAAATCACCATTAGCATCAAATTTTAAACTTTGTAAGATTGGGTTAAAAATACGAAAATAGGGTGCTGCGTCATTACCTGTTGAAGCACACCATTGCCAACCTCCGTTATTGGCGGCCAAATCGCCATCAATTAAGTGTTGCATAAAATAGCGTTCACCCCAACGCCAATCTATCCCTAAATCTTTGGTCAAAAACATTGCAGTGACCATGCGTAAACGATTGTGCATCCAACCGATAGTATGTAATTGGCGCATGGCTGCATCTACCAAAGGAAAACCCGTTTTGCCAGCACACCAACGGGAAAAATTTTCTTCATCGTGTTGCCAAACAATCGCATTGGTTTCAAGTTTAAAGGGTTGATGCTTGCACACGCGCTCAAAGCCAACCATGATGTGTTTGTAAAATTCGCGCCATCCTAATTCGCTAATCCAGTGGTCTATGCTGTTACTTGCGCCATAAGCCTGTTGTTCGTTAATCGCAGCTTGATAACATTGCCGTGACGAAATTGCGCCAATTGCTAAGTAAGGAGATAAACGGCTTGTACCTTCGGCATGAAACGGAAAATCTCGGTTATCTTTATAGCCGCGTATATGTTGCTGGCAAAAAATATCTAATCGAGCCAATGCCGCTTGTTCACCTGCTGGCCAATACTTTTGAGCAATATCATCTGTTAAATGTGATGCAAATCCAAGCACTTGTGTGGGGATGGGCGAGGGAGCTAAAACTAAGGAAGGGCGTGGTGTAGGCTTGCCTAAAATAGATACGCCTTGTTGGTTAATGTGTTGTAGCCATGCTTTTTTAAACGGGGTATATACCGAATAAAAACGGCCTTCACCCGTTTTAATGTCTTGTGGTGCAACCAGACATTGGTCATCAAAAGCATGAACAGTCATACCCGCTAATAACGCTTGTAATTGTTGGTCGCGTTGCTGTTCATTGATTTCGTACTGTTTATTATAAAAAACGGCTGTGATATTTTGCGCTTGGCAAAAGTTTTTTAAATCAATCAGTTGTTGTTTAAAATCGGCATTGTATAAAATCTGCAAGCTGATATTGAGTCGTGCTAAGTCATCACTGAGCTGTTGTAAAGTACGCAGTTCAAAATCAACTTTACAGCCCGCCACGTCATGCGCCTGCCATTGTGCTGTGCTAATAAAATACACGGCAATAACAGGCGTGTCTGGATGCTGGCAAGCCATTGCCAGCGCGGTATTGTCAATAGTGCGTAAGTCGGCACGAAACCACATCAGATGTCGAGTCATATTACAGTACCTTCATACCCTTAGCGCGTCGCCATTGCAAAACGGCCTGACGAATACTCGGTAAGTCATGAAAAATCTGTACCGATTCTACTTGGCGGCGACTGTTGCGTAACGCGCCACCACCTGCCCAAATATGCACGCTTAAAGGTAATCTAAAGCGCAACTCTTCTAAAAAGTCGATGGCACGGTTGGCAGGAAAAGCAGCACTAAAAGACAATACGACAACATCCATTTTATGTTTTTGTACCGCTTGCACAATTTCTCTAATCGGCATTTGTGCGCCAAAAGATACCGCATCCACTTGGTCGAGTCTAAATAAGGCTTCCACCATGAGTGTACCTAAAGTGTGTAATTCTTCTGGTGCAGTGGTGAGCATAATATGGGGTGCAAGACTAGCAGGCCGTAAATGGCCAATGTTTTGTCGTAATAGGCTTTGAATTTCTTCGGTGTATAAATGTTCTTCATAAACCTCAAGATTGCCCGCCATCCACGCATCACCAACAATGTTATTGGCATGTTGCATTAAATCTAGAATAAATGATTCTAAGCCCATACGAATCAATTGATGGTTAAGATACTCACGCACCCGATACGGGTCACGGCTTTTTAACACGGTCAGTAGTTCAGTTTCCAAGTTTTGTGGCAACACAGGACTGGGATTACCATGACTTGATGCTACTAATTCCTCAAGTGCGGGCATATCCAAACCAATAATTTTACCCGGTCTAAAACCTGCGTCTAACAAACGGCGGATAATGCGTAATTTGGTAATTTGCGCGCTATGATAGACACGGTCGCCTTGTGGGTCTCGTTCGGGATTAGGAAAGCCATAACGCCGCTCCCACATCCGTAACAATTCTTTAGAAATGCCCGTTTCACGCTCGACTGCATTGATTGGTAATAACATGGTGTTTTTATCCTGAGAAGCCGAAGAAGCAAATAAAGTGTTCATGATGATTTTTTCCGAAAAAACAGGGTTACTTCGCCTAAACGAATACCAAATTTGGACATCACAGCGCGATTGACTAAGGTATTTTGGTCATGTAAATACATCCAGTCATCAAATTGCACATGATAGGTTTTGCCATTGACAGGCAAAGCCATCGTGTATTTCCAATTGAGTACCGAACCTGCAACATGGCCTTGTGCGCTACCAATCACATCGTCTGCTGTACCTACATAACGCCCATTGTCTAGTGCTTCAAGATGCCAAACACGGCGTTGTTTACTACCATCGTCATAGACAAAATATTCGTCTAGGGTGCCTTTGTTGCCTTGCCATGTGGCTGTCATGTTGACATGAAAACGTTTGACTAATACGCCAGAACGGTCTTGAAACTGTCCCCATGCTTCTAACTCGCCATTTAAATACTGCTTTAAGTCCAATTTTGGTTCTAAAGCCGCATATTGCATGACGGGAGACTGGCTAGTACATGCGCTTAATAACAGACTAAGAGTGCCAATAGCTAAAACTTTCATGGTTTAATTCCGCGTTAATAAGAGCTGACAAACACTGGTACGTTTGCTGATAAAGCCTGCTTCGCAATACCAATAATAAAAACGCCAAATTTTGATAAAAGCCTCATCAAAACCTTGTTTTTTAATGTTAGGTAGTTGTTGCTCAAAGTTTTCGCGCCATAGTTTTAGGGTTTTGGCATAATCCAAACCAAAATCTAGGTAGTCAGTGACGGTTAAATGCGCTTGTTTGCTAAGCTGATACAATTTGTCAGGTGAGGGCAGCATGCCACCGGGAAAAATATATTGTTGAATAAAATCAGTATTTCGGCTGTAGTCAGCAAAACGATGATTGGCAATGGTAATGGTTTGAATGGCGGCTTTGCCACCTTGCACTAAACAACTCGCAACTTTGTCAAAATAACTTGGCCACCATGCTTCGCCTACCGCCTCTAGCATTTCAACGGAGACAATGGCATCGTATTTGCCCGTAATATCACGGTAATCACAGTATTTAAAATGAATTTTATCAGCGACATTACTGTCTTTAATGCGTTGATTGGCATAGGCTAATTGTGCTTTTGATAAAGAAATACCCGTCACAAAACAGCCATATTCTTGCGCTGCATATTCGGCAAACGCACCCCAACCGCAACCAATTTCTAAAATATGATCACCTGCTTTAACACCAAGCTGTTGTAATAAACGGTCATACTTGGCATATTGCGCGCTGACTAAATCTTGATGAGGGTCAGTAAAATAAGCAGAAGAATAAGTCATTGACTCATCTAACCACAAACGATAAAAGTCGTTACCAATATCATAATGGGCATGAATATTTTTTTGGCTATTGGCTTTGGTATTACGATTAAGCCAGTGGCGTAGTCTGTAAATCAGTGTACCTAAAAAGCTACCATGTAAGGCATTATCAAGAGCCTGTTCATTAGCCAAAGCTAACAACAACACATCCAACATATTAGAGCTATCAATCCAACCATCACGATAGGCTTCAGCCACACCAATATCACCACTACGAATGATTTTATGTACCGCCGCCCAATCTTTAATGTGCAGATGCGCTTCAATACCTGCATGTTTACCGTTAAATACCAGTTGATCGCCTGTAGGCAAGGTCAAACGCATGGTGCCTTGTTCTAATTTTTCGAGCATTTTAAATAGCAAATTTGCTTTTAAAGGCATTGTGTTATTGATGCTGACAGATTGAGTTGTCATGAGCTGATCTCCATGCGTGGGGATTGGGGTTTAGAATGAAAAATTGCACCTTTACGCCATAATTTGAACGCTTGCCAATGAATACCAAGCACAACATTAACCGTTGTCCAACCCAATTTAGTTAAGCTGCGTAAGATGTTGGTGGCGGTGAGGGCTTGTGCGCGGCCTGTCACCACGGTTTTGAGTTGTAATTGTTGGTTAACAAAGTAGTTAATGGCAACGCTGCGTGTTTGGCCGTGTTTGATAAATTTGAACTGATATTCACCTTCAACCGCAAAAAAGGGTGAAACATGAAAGACTTTTTGACACTGTAAAACACTGTGATTGTTAATGACCTCATGTTGTGCATGAGTTAATAAATAACAATGACGTTCACCAAAAGTATTGTTTACTTCGCAGACAATGGCGCGTAGTTGCTGTTGTTGGTCGTGGCAATACCAAAAATTGACAGGATTAAAAACGTAACCTAGCACGCGTGGTTGGGTTTGTAGCCAAACTTGACCATTAGCAATGTCTGCTATGTCATGCCGAGTTAAAACATCGTCAATCCATGCTTGTGCATCTACGCCGTTGCCATAATCTTTTTCGTGAAATGAGAACACATTAAACCGATTATAGGAACATAAGCGGTTACTCAATTGTTTTCTGCTTTCAAGAGGAAAACAAATAAATAGGGCAGGATAAACAAACTGATGAGCCGCATGGCCGATGCGTTTATGTACCACTTGTCCTGTATATAACCAATGCTGAGTCAGATTATCCATGATGATTATCCAATACGGCTGTCCACGGGATAGTCGCACCCAGTAAACGTGCAACACGCATTCCTGCTTTTAAACCATCTTCATGGAAGCCGTAACTTGCCCATGCTCCCGCAAAATACACACCATCTTGGCCTTGAATCGCCGCTAATTGTTGTTGTGCTTGGTAAGCCGCCGCATCAAGTTGAGGATGAGCATAGTCAAACTCACGCAAAATATGTTGAGGCACAGAAGGTGGATTAAGCGTGACAAATAATGGCGTTTTAAAAGGCAAAGGCTGTAGTTTATTGAGCCAATAAGTGACTGCTACTGCCTGTGTTTTGGCCTGTGGCTCGGTGTAATAGTTCCATGCTGCCCATGCGTTTTTATGCTTGGGCATTAATGAGCTGTCGCTATGTAAATAAGCTTTGTTGGGGGCGTAACGAATAGCAGATAACACGGCTTTTTCGTTAGCGCGTATATCGCTGCCCAATAAGTTTAAACTTTGGTCAGTGTGACAAGCCAAAATAACTTTATCAAAAGTCAGTTGCTCGTGTGCGGTATTGACTAATACATGATTATTATGTCGTTGTACCGAGATAACGGGCGTATTTAAGCGCACATCACCAATACCCGCACATAGTTTTTTTACATAATTGCGTGAGCTACCGTTGACCGTCAACCATTGGGGGCGGTTGCTAATTTGTAATAAGCCATGATTAAGGCAAAATTGAATAAATGATTGAGCTGGAAAGTTAAGCATATCCGCCGAGGGGGTTGACCAAATCGCGGCACCCATCGGTAGTAAGTACCAATCAGCAAAGGTTTTGCAGTATTTTTCGGCTTGCAATAATTGTCCAAGTGTCCAATGGTTGTTGGTCGCTTTGATGAGCAAAGAATTGGCTTGTCGGTTAAAGCGTAAAATATCACTAATCATTCGCCAAAAATCAGGACGTAATAGGTTACGCCGTTGAGCAAATAAGCTATTTAAGTCACTGCCTGCCCATTCAAGATTTTCTGAGGGCAAGCGCACACTAAAACTCATATCGGTGTTGGCAATTTCTACATCTAATAAGTTAAACAATTGAATTAAATTAGGATATGTTTTTTCATTAAACACCAAAAAGCCTGTATCAACAGGGTAGTTGATGCCATCAAGTTGCACATCAACAGCATTACTGTGGCCACCTGCGTAATTATTAGCCTCAAACACCGTCACTTGATGTTTGTTAGCCAGCAACCATGCAGCACTCAAACCTGTAATTCCTGAACCGATAACCGCGATTCTCATGTTTTTGTCCTATACAAAATTATTTGTTAACTGATTATTGTCCTAAAATTTGTATTTTGCAAGTTTTTGTATAATACAAATTGTAGCTTTTGGTTATACAAAAGTGGTACGGTTTTGGTCGCTAAAAACGATAACACTGTAAGCCCTAAAATTTTTGTGAGCGTTGTCTGTAACTACGCAATAAAGCTTTAAATGGATGCAATGTTTTTTGCTATAAAAGTCAGTTAAGATGACAAGCTGTGTCTTGTTCTCAGGACTTACGCATTGCACCGCAATTAGCGCGGAGCATAAAGGCATTGAAAATGCCTGAAATGTGAACAAATAAGCGATAACCGCGTAAGTCCTATTCTTTGATATTGATGAAAGCCTATGTTACATCCCAGTTTAGAACCTGCTTTAATGCAAATTCCGCAAGATAGACCTGTCATTTTGTTTACTCGTCACTCCTTACGAGAATTAGCTCCCAATAATGGTATTCCAAGTTATGACTTGCCGCTCACAGCAGAAGGTGTGGTATTGGCCGAACAATGGGGAAGGCGTTTAAATCGTCCTATTAAGGCGTTTTACTCAAGCCCTGTTGGGCGTTGTGTGCATACCGCTCAAGCGATGGCGCGTGGGGCAGGCATTCAATTACCTATTATCGAAACATCAGTCTTGGTTGAACCGGGTTGTTTTGTGCATAGCATTCGTCATGTGGGCGCATTATTTTTACAAATGGGGCCTGTTGCATTTGCCAATCATCATTTTAAACAAACGATGGACGGGATTTTGTCGCCCAAAGAAGGGGCGGCAAAACTGATACAACACTTTTATCAAAGTCAACAAGCGCATGGTCACGGTGATTTAATTGTTCATGTTTCGCATGACACCATTTTAGCAGCGTTTATTTATCATTTATTGCAGCAACAGGGCATTGAAGAACACGATTGGCCGTGGATGATGGAGGGTGCGTGGTTGTGGTTTGATAATTCGTCCCTATATTACTTATGGCGTGGTCAACAAGGTCAGGTCGATTTGGCCGATTATTTAGTTTAAGAGTACATAATGACAACCGCATTAGTTATCGAAAATTTAACCAAAACCTATAAAAATGGCTTTCAGGCACTTAAAGGCATTAACTTACGGGTTGAACAAGGCGAGTTTTATGCTTTATTGGGGCCAAATGGCGCAGGTAAATCAACCACCATCGGCATTATCAGTTCTTTGGTCAAAAAAACTGAAGGCAAAGTACGCATTTTTGATTATGACCTTGATAACGATTTGTCGTTAGCCAAACAGCAATTAGGGGTTGTGCCGCAAGAATTTAATTTTGGCCAATTTGAAAAAGTAGTCGATATTGTGGCTACTCAAGCGGGTTATTATGGTATAGAACCTAAATTAGCTTATGAGCGTGCCGAAAAATATCTCAAAAAATTAGGGATTTGGGACAAAAAAGACCAACAAGCTCGGATGTTATCGGGCGGTATGAAACGGCGATTGATGATTGCCCGCGCAATGGTGCATGAGCCTAAATTACTGATTTTAGATGAGCCAACCGCAGGCGTGGATATTGAGTTACGGCGTTCGATGTGGGAGTTTTTAACTGACATCAATCAACAAGGGACGACTATTATTTTAACCACGCATTATTTAGAAGAAGCGGAAATGTTGTGTCGGCGCATTGCCATTATTGATAAAGGGCAAATTGTTGAAGATACGGATATGAAAACCTTGCTGAGTAAATTAGACGTAGAACACTTTGTACTTGATTTGCGAGAACCGATTCAGCAGCCACCCGTGATTGATGGTATTAGCGTTAAGTTAGTTGATGAGCGGACTTTAGAGGTAGCGATTGCCAAAGCGCAATCTATCAATCAGGTATTTGTTGCTTTAAATAATCAAGCGATTGAAGTTTTGAGTATGCGTAACAAAACCAATCGTTTAGAAGAGCTTTTTGTCAGTATGGTCGAAAAGAATCTTGAGGCGAAAAAGTCGAGTTAATTGCCCTTGCGCTAAATAATCCCAGAGTAATTTATGAATAACCAGCAAATTTATGTTGCATTGCAAACCATTTTAACCAAAGAAATCCGCCGTTTTACCCGTATTTGGGTACAAACGTTATTACCGCCAGCCATTACGATGTCTTTATATTTTGTCATTTTTGGCAATATTGTTGGCAGTCGGGTGGGGCAAATGGGCGGTTTTGATTACATGCAGTATATTGTTCCCGGCCTGATTATGATGGCGGTGATTACCAATTCTTATTCCAATGTCGTGTCGAGCTTTTACAGTGCCAAGTTTCAGCGTAGCATCGAAGAGATATTAGTTTCACCTGTACCGCATCACATTATTTTAACGGGTTATGTGTTGGGCGGCATGGTGCGTGGTTTGTTGGTAGGGATTATTGTCACCTTATTGTCGTTGTTTTTTACCCAACTGCATATTCATCATATTTTTGTGATTATTTATTCGGTATTGATTACCGCGACTTTGTTTTCTTTGGGTGGTTTTATCAATGCAGTGTTTGCTAAGTCTTTTGATGATATTTCGATTGTACCCACCTTTATTTTAACGCCTTTAACCTATTTGGGCGGGGTGTTTTATTCGATTGAAAACCTATCGCCATTTTTTCAGACGGCTTCGTTATTTAATCCCATTGTGTATATGGTTAATACCTTTAGATATGGCATTTTAGGGGTAAGCGATGTCAACATCGGTTTTTCTTTGGCGGTGATGACTTTAGGCACAATTGCTCTGTATTGGTATGCGTTACGCTTATTATCGAGCGGTCGCGGTATGAAGGAGTAAAAGGGATGTCATTTAATTATCAAGCCACTGAGCTAGGCCAAGAAACGCAGTATCCTACACAATACAATGCCCAATTATTGTGTCCTTTACCGCGTTTACAAGGCCGTCAAGACTTAGGATTGAGCGAAGATTTGCCCTTTAAAGGGGTAGATATTTGGCATAATTATGAAGCCTCATGGCTGAATGCCAAAGGCAAACCTCAAGTCGCGATTGTACAGTTAATCGTGCCTTGTACCTCACCGTATTTAATTGAATCTAAGTCTTTAAAACTTTATTTTAATTCCTTGAATTTTAAGAAGTTTGATAATCAGAATGATTTTTTGGAATTAGTATCAACGGATGTATCTCATGCCGTGGGCGAAAAAATCTCGCTACGTTTATTACAGGTTGATGCAAGCTATTCTTTGCCTAAATTAGACGGCATTCGCTTAGACTTTTTAGATATAGAGTGCCAAGATTACGCACTTAAACCAGAGGTATTAACTTGTCAGCCCTTTGCACACAGCATTACTGAGTCTTTATATTCGCATTTATTACGCAGTAATTGTCCTGTCACCAACCAACCCGATTGGGGCAGTGTGCATATTCACTATACAGGCACAGCCATAGAGCATGAGTCATTATTACGTTATTTAGTCTCGTTTAGACAACACAATGATTTTCACGAGCAATGTGTAGAGCGTATTTTTTGTGACATTATGCGCTATTGCCAACCACAGCAATTGACGGTACAAGCCTATTATACGCGGCGTGGTGGTTTGGATATTAATCCCTATCGTTCTAATTTTGAGCAATTTACCTTATTTAAGCGTTTAGCAAGACAATAAGTTGTGTTTGTACACTCGTACTCATGGTGTTTAAACGACAGTTTTTTGTCAGTTGTTCACAATTTTGCCTTGCCATTCAATGGTACACTTGCCAAAATCAACCCCTAATACTTTATTAGGGCTTCGCGCTAAATGCGTCAGTCCTGTTATGTTATCGTTTTTGAGGAAAAAATAATGACCGCTTACTTTGGTTTTGAGCCCACACCTACGTTAAAAGCAGATATCGAAAAATTGTTGGCTAATTTAGCTAACAAATCACCTGAGCCACAGTACCAACTGTCCAATGAAATTGCCAAACTGTTTACCGATGAAACGATTGATAACTTATTATTAAATCTAGTCGGTGTGATGCAGCATCATGGCGATAACGAAGGGGGTGGCATGTTAAAGTTTTTAGGCGGATTGCTTAAAACGATGATGCACGGGGCGTTAAAAGTGATGTTGGGCAAATGTGATAATGCCGAAGTCAATAAACGTGCTGAGTTTGTGCGTAAGCGTTTTTTACAGTTACCTAACGATAAGCCACGTTTAGGTTTTGAATTACCGCAAGATGTGTATAACCATTTTCAACATGCGTTTGCCCAAATTGATGCAGGTAACGGTAAAAACTTTACTAAAGAGCTAACCGATACTATGTCCACATTTACCGATTTGGCCATTGTCGCGTTTTTTGATGACTTCATCAGTGGTCTTAACTTGGGCATGATTAACCGTAAAATGGCCAGCGTTACCCGTGCAGGTATTCACAAAGAAAGCCATAGCACCATTAAAAAACTGATTCCCTCATTAAATGACGCGCAATTAAAAGACTTTGCTGCTTATTTTAAAGCGATGTTAGTTGAGCGTTAATTCATAATGGCCACTTATTATGCGATTCCTTGCCCGCAGGAGCTGCGTGAAAACTTTTCGCTGTTGATTCATAACTTTGAAAACAACAGCAGTCAGCCACAAAATCAGCTATTGATTAAAGTTGCCAATGACTATACCGATAAAATTATCGAAGTCATGGTACTAGGTAATAGTCAAATGTTGGCTGAGGAGAGTTTTTCGGCAAAAGTGCTTAATAATGTGGCGGTTGTAATTAAAACCACGGCGCATACTCTGATTAAACAAGTCTTACATAAGATGAAAAATGAAGAGATGTCGTCGTTGGCGGCGCAAATCCGCGCACGAAAGTTGATGTTAGGGCAAAATGAATATATTAGTTTTCCTGTATCATCCCCTTTAGCGGCTGCCTATCGCCAGTGTTTTGAGCAAATTAAACAAGGTGATATTCAAGCGCGTGAGCCATTGATGCGCGCCATGTTAGAGTTTTCACAGTTAGCGAATCATTATTTTTATCACGAATCGCTTAAACCTTTAAAACTCGGTTTTGTCACCCGAAAAATTGCTGATTTAGGCGGCGTGACCATCAATAAAGCCTCACAAGCCGCGATTAAAAAACTCGTCCCCCAGCTTGATATCCAAGAATTACAAGCCTTTGTTGATTATTTAGAGCCATTTTTTATTGATGTTGAGTCATGAAAACCTTTTTTAGTTTTCCCTTTTTATTGATATATGTTTTATTGCTCTTAGGATTATTGTGGCATTGGCAATATAAACGTCTCGCACAAGTGGTGTTATTGAGTCTTATTATTGGCATCTATTTATTATCTACGCCTTTGATGACTCGTTTGTTATTTGAATTGATTGGTGGTCAAGTTAAAGCCCTTAGCCCTCAGCAAGTGAGCCAAACAGAGGCACAAATCATCGTTGTTTTGGGTGGCGGTTTTTATCGGGGTGTGGAGTTTAATCATCAATCTCATGCTGCATTTCGTTCATTATCACGAGTACATTATGCGGCTTATTTAGCCAAAAAAACGCAATTGCCTATCATGTTGTCAGGTTACGAAGCCCCCGCGATGGCAAATACTTTGCATAATTTTGGCTTGCAAGCACAGTTAATCGAAGCCCAAAGTTTAGATACCGACCAAAACGCACAGTTTTCGGCTAAGTTATTGTTGGCATTAGGGATTAGAAACGTTGTTTTAGTGACAGACGCATGGCATATCAGTCGCGCCCAACTTGCTTTTGAACATTATGGCCTTAACATTGTGCCAGCACCTACCGATTTGCCAGACGGTTTTTTTGAGCAAGTCCCACATTGGTGGTCAGCGCGTGCCTTTTTGTTTCAATACAACTTACAAGGCATTGCTGAAGTATTAGGACATGTTAAATATCGTTTAGCTTATTTTTAAAGCAGTATTAACGCTGTAAATCCGTTAGAATCGCGCTTTTTAGCCGATTCTTATGCACAAAACCGATTTCTTTCGTGCCGTCAATTTGTCTTTAACCCAAGACCGTCCGCGTTTAATCAGTCGTTGGCAGCGTTTACGCACTTTGTCAGATGAGCAGAGGCAACAGGCCACGCAGCAATTACAACAGCATCTGTACCAATCGCAACAACAAGCACAGCAACGGCAGCAAGCTGTTCCTGCCGTGCAATTAAACCTTGATTTGCCTGTCAGTCAACGCGCCGAAGAAATTATTGCAGCCATTAAACAACATCAAGTGGTGGTTTTAGCAGGTGAAACAGGTTCAGGTAAAACCACCCAATTACCCAAGTTGTGTTTAATGGCAGGGCGTGGCGTGTATGGTTGGATTGGTCATACTCAGCCTCGGCGGTTGGCAGCGCGCAGTGTCGCTGCACGCATTGCCGAAGAAGTCGGTTCGGCGTTGGGCGAGGTGGTGGGTTATAAAGTGCGTTTTAATGAAGCTTTTAAACCCGAAGGTTATATTAAACTCATGACAGACGGGATTTTATTGGCTGAATTGGCTAATGACCGTTATTTGAATGCTTATGACACCTTAATTATTGATGAAGCCCATGAACGTAGTTTAAATATTGATTTTTTATTAGGTTATTTACGCCAGTTATTGCCTAAACGTCCTGATTTAAAAGTGATTATTACGTCAGCTACTTTAGATGTAGAGCGATTTAGCCGTCATTTTAGCGATGCCCCGATTATTCAGGTAGAAGGCCGTACCTATCCTGTGGAAGTGTTATATCGTCCGATTAGCAGTGAAAGCGTCAATTCTGATGAAGACGAAGCCTTTGAAGCTCTTGAGGAAGCCTTACCGCGAGCGGTGGTGAATGCGGTAGAAGAATGTATTGAACATTCACGCACTCAAGGTAAATTGGGTCAGGGCGATATTTTAGTGTTTGCCAGTACCGAACGTGAAATTAGAGAGTTAGCCGACACTTTACGCAAATATGGCCCACCACACACCGAAGTTTTACCGTTATATGCGCGTTTATCGCTCAATGAACAACAACGGATTTTTCATCCTACTGGCAAAGGGCGACGGATTATTATTGCCACGAATGTTGCCGAAACCTCACTCACTGTCCCCAATATCCATTATGTGATTGACAGTGGTTTTGCGCGTATTAGCCGCTATTCTTATCGTTCTCGGGTGCAGCGTTTACCCATTGAAGCCATTGCCCAAGCCGCAGCCAACCAGCGTAAAGGCCGTTGTGGACGGATTTCCGCAGGCGTATGTATTCGCTTATACAGCGAAGCCGATTTTTTAAGTCGCCCCGAGTTTACCGAGCCAGAAATCAGACGTACTCATTTGGCGGCGGTGATATTGCAAATGCACGCTTTGGGTTTGGGAAACATTGCCGACTTTCCCTTTGTTGAGCCGCCCGATAGCCGTTTTGTCAACGATGGTTTGCGTGTGTTAGAAGAATTAGGCGCACTTGATAAACAACAAAAAATCACTGCATTAGGCCAACAATTAAGCCGTTTTCCTTTAGACCCTCGTTTAGCACGGATGTTAATTGCAGGCGCGCATTCGGGTTGTTTAGAGGAAATGTTGATTATTGTCAGTGCCATTAGTAGTCAAGACCCGCGTGAGCGTCCACCCGAAAAACAAATGCAGGCTGACCAAAAACACGCGCTATTTAAAGACAAAGATTCAGATTTTTTGTTTTACGTTAAATTATGGCAAAGTTTTGAAGCCACACGCAGCGACCTGAGCGAAAATCAACGTAAGCAATGGGCAAAAACGCATTTTATGTCGTATTTGCGCATGCGTGAATGGCGCGAAACACATCATCAATTAGTCTTAGTTTGCAAGGACTTAGGCTTACAACGTCAAGTAGAACCTGCAAAATATGAAGTGTTACATCGGGCGTTATTAACGGGACTGTTGTCGTCTATTGCTCACAAAAATGATGATAAAGAATACCTTGCTGCACGCAATCAAAAAGCCAAAATCTTTCCTGCTTCGGCTTTGTACAAAAAAGGCGTGGCATGGTTAATGGCCGCCGAAATTGTCGAAACCAGCCAAGTCTATTTACGCACCAATGCCAAAATTGAGCCTGAATGGATTGAGCAAGAAGCCAAACATTTACTCAAAAGTCATGTGTACGAGCCGCACTGGGAAAAGGCTTCGGGTAAGGTGATGGCTTACGAACAGGTGTCATTGTTTGGTTTGATTATTAATCCAAAGCGCAAATTAAATTACGAAACCGTCAATGCCCAAGAAGCACATGAGATTTTTATTCGCCGAGCTTTGGTAGAAGGTGATATTCATTTAAAGGCAGAATTCTTTACCCATAACATGAACTTAGTGCAGGATATTGTTGATATTGAAGATAAATTACGCCGTAAAGATATTCTAGTTGATGATGAAGTATTGTTTCAATTTTACGCCAATATTATTCCGCCCACGGTGGCTAATATCCGTACTTTTGAAGGTTGGCGCAGAGAAGCAGAGCGTCAAAATCCACAAATTTTATTTTGTCAGCCTGATGTGTTAATGGCGCAAGAAGACGAAGTGTGTGTGGCCGAATATCCTGATAATTTGGCATTATCAGGTTTGGTGTTGCCATTACGTTATAAGTTTGACCCTAGTGCCAATGATGATGGCGTAACGATTACTATTCCTCATGCGGTATTAACCCAAATTTCCGAAGCAGCATTGTCGTGGTTAATTCCTTCGTTATTAACCGACAAAGTAGAAGCATTGCTCAAAGGTTTACCTAAAGCCATTCGCCGTCAATTAGTGCCTGTCCCTGATACCGTTAAACGACTGCTAAACGATTTGCCCAATACACACGACACACAAAGTTTAAGCCAAGTGTTAAATCAGTTATTGCAGCCACGCGGTTTACGCATCAGTGCCGAAGATTGGCAAGATAGTGAAAAAAACTTGCCACTTTACTGTAAGTTTAATGTCGAAGTGGTTGATAATAAGGGTAAAGTATTAGCGACTGGCCGAGATTTTGCCGCACTTAAAATCCAATTTTCCAGTCAGCAAGTCGCTTTAGCAGTCTTACCGAGTAATCAACTATTAACCGAGTTTCCTAGCGAAATTGCACCCATTATTGAGAAAAAAGTCGCGGGGTTACCTACACGCAGTTATGCCGCTTTGGTATTGCAAGAGCAAGGAGTGACTTTACAGTATTTGCCTAGTGAGCGTTTAGCGCAGCAACAACATCAACGTGGCACAATGGCCTTATGGCAAAAAGCCTGTAGTAGCGAAGTTAAATTACTCAAAAAAATTATTACACCCGCGTTGGCGGTGGATTTTGCGCCTTATGGCACTAAAGCACAGTTAGAATATCAGTTGGTGCAAGCGGTTTTTAATCGCGTATTTGGCTTGAGCTTGATTTATACACTCCCTAATTTTAATGAATTATTGCAACAAAAACGCAGCCTGTTATTGTTAGAAGGGCAGCAAGCGCTTAAATTAGTCAGCGAGATTTTTAAAACATGGCGTGAAGTGAATAAACAATTAACCGCTTTTAAACAGCCAATTTTTGCCCAAGCGGTAGCTGATATCAATCAACAATTAGTCGAGTTAAAACCAAGCCAATTTTTGGCCGAAATAGAACCGCAGCGTTGGCAAGAATATCCACGTTATTTAAAGGCTTTACAGGTTCGTTTAGAACGATTGCCTAATCATCTTAATCGGGATAACTTGGCGTGTGTTGAGATGCAAAAACGGTGGCAGCAGTATCAACAAAAACACATCGATTATCAGGCGCGCAGTATTAATATGCTACTGTTGGATGACTATCGTTGGTTATTAGAAGAATACCGAATTTCTTTATTTTCGCAACCGATGAAAACGGCTGTGCCTGTTTCTGCAGAACGACTTAATCGGGTATGGCAGCAATTAAGCTAAAAATGGTCATAATTGGCTAATAAATTTAATTATTTGTCGGTTGAGTGCTAAATATATCTGCAATAACAAGGTAGAATCGGCCAATTGTTGTCTTTTAAAAATGGGAGTGATATATGAAAAAAGTGATGATTAGTGGGACAGGGTTATTTACTCCCGAAGAAAGTATTAGCAATGAAGAATTGATTGATTCGTTTAATGCTTATGTCGAATTATTTAATGCTCAAAATGCCGATGCGATTGAGCGTGGTGAAGTGACAGCCTTAAAAACGTCTTTTCCAGAATTTATCGAAAAAGCGTCAGGTATTAAATCGCGTTATGTGATTAACAAATCGGGCATATTAGACCCGCACCGTATGTATCCAATCATTGCCGACCGTAGTGATGAAGAGCAGTCTTTACAATGCGAAATGGCGGTTAAAGCCGTACAGCAAGCCCTAGCAACCGCAGGTAAAACAGGTGCAGAGATTGATGCGGTAATTGTGGCTTGCTCTAATATGCAGCGTGCCTATCCTGCCATGTCCATCGAAATCCAAAATGCGATTGGCGCAAAAGGTTTTGCTTTTGATATGAATGTTGCTTGTTCATCGGCAACCTTTGGCTTACAAACCGCCGCCGATATGATTCGCAGTGGTTCAGCCAAATGTGTCTTGATGGTTAATCCCGAAATTTGCTCAGGCCATTTAGAATGGCGCGATAGAGATTGTCATTTTATTTTTGGCGATGTCTGTACTACCGTTATTTTAGAAGCCGAAGAAACTTGCACCAATCCTCAAGCATGGGAAATTATTGGCACAAAATTACAAACACAATTTTCTAACAACATTCGTAATAACTTTGGTTTTTTAAATCGTTGTGATGAAGAGGGCGTGGGTAAACGCGATAAGCTATTCCGTCAAGAAGGCCGTAAGGTATTTAAAGAAGTTTGTCCGATGGTTGCCGAACAAATTACCCAACATTTAGGCGAGTTAGACTTGGAAGCGACAGGTTTAAAACGAATGTGGTTACATCAAGCTAACAGTAATATGAACGCCTTAATTGCGCGTAAAGTGTTAGACCGTGACCCAACGCCTGAAGAATCACCCACTATTTTAGATACTTATGCCAATACCAGTTCCGCAGGTTCGATTATTGCCTTCCATTTGCATAATCAAGACTTAGTCACAGGTGATGTAGGGGTAATTTGTTCTTTTGGTGCAGGTTATTCGATTGGCAGTGTGATTGTTAAAAAGCGTTAGGCTGGTTATAAAATAAGGATTTTTTATGTATTCAGATGAAGACTTATATGCAGCCGTGAAAGCAGGCATATTCGATGAGGCATCAGTAGAAAAGTTTAGAAGCCACATATCATTATTGTCAAATACTAAGTCAGTAGATGAGGAAAACTTTAGACTTATTTCAGGATTTAATGATGTATTTGTTACTATTGCTGCCTTACTATTTTTAGCATCGGCAGGATGGCTTAGTGGTCAGCTTAATGAAGCCTTAGGTTGTTTTATTACGGCATCTTTGTCATGGCTTCTTTCTATCTTTTTTATAAGCAGGAAAAAGTTGGCATTGCCTGCAATTTTTTTTCTAATCGCATTTATAGTGAGTGCTATTGGATGTGCTTACAACACTCTTCACTTATATAATACTGCTAAAGAGCTAACAATAGTAGTGTCAGGCGTAGTAGGTGCAATAGCTGCATACCTACACTGGTATAAATTTAAAGTTCCAATTACTGTTGCTGCAGGTGTTGCTAGTTCGGCTGTATGTTTAATAACGATAGCGATAACTCAAATTCCGTTTCTTAAAGATTATATGCTCATATTGATGGCATTGTCTGGTGTTATAACCTTTCTTATTGCAATGTATTGGGACTCTCAAGACACACAAAGGAAAACTAGAAAATCTGATGTGGCATTTTGGCTTCATCTCCTATCAGCTCCCTTAATAGTTCATCCAATATTTAGCTTTATGGGGGTTTTGAAGTCTGAGGTCAGCATGGAGAAAATTGCTTTTGTAATTTTACTGTATTTTTTTCTTGGTCTAATATCTGTTGTTATAGACAGGCGCGCGCTTATGGTTTCTTCATTGGTATATGTTTTATATGCACTAACAGCACTATTTAAAGTATATGGAATGGTTAGTTTTAGTTTTGCTATTTCAGGCGTATTTATCGGTTCAATGTTATTGCTGCTGTCAGCTTTCTGGCAAAAATTCAGAATATTTCTTCTGTGTTATATTTCTGAGTCTATAAAAAAATATTTGCCTGCATAATGTACATAGGCCTAATAAATTTAGGCAAAAAACTTAGGACTTACGCATTTTACCGAAATTATCGTGTAAGTCTTAAAGCAGCTATAACCACAGATTAGGGCTATTTAGCCCTAATTTTTTGTCTACAAAAAGATAAAATTAATAGGGCTTGTTGATGTTTTGATTTAGTCCTAACTCTAGCTCACTTCCTGTGGGAAAGAGCTAGAGTGGGGAAAACAAGGTAATATGCTCAAAATCAAACCAAAAATACGCTTTAGGTTAAAACGTTAACAGCCCCTACATTAATGAAAAAGTTGAATACTAAGGAATCATCAAAGATGAATGTCTGCTTTAAAAAAATCTTACTTGGCAGTTTGATAGGATTGATTAGCGTTGCCCAAGCCGCAGAACGTCCCAAAGTCGCCTTAGTATTATCAGGTGGTGGTGCGCGCGGTATTGCTCATATTGGTGTATTAAAAGTGCTACAAGAAGCAAGAGTGCCTATAGATTGTGTGGTGGGTACGAGCATGGGGGCAATTGTTGGTGGGGCGACAGCTACAGGTATGTCTGCACAAGTGATGGAAAAAGAAGTGCTTGCGGCGGATTGGGAACATATTTTTGGCGATAAACCTAAACGTAAAGATATGCCCTATTTTCGTAAGCGCGATGACCAAAAAGATTATTTTGATTTTACCCTCACGCTAAAAGACTTTTGGCCTGTCCCTCCGCGTAATTTGGTGGGTGTGCATTATATTACCCAATTTTTTCGGCAGCTAACGGGCGGCTTACAAGTTGAACAATTTGACCAATTACCCATTCCTTATCGTGCCATTGGTGCAGATTTAGAAACAGGTAAAACAGTGATTATGACGCATGGTGATTTACCATTAGCGATGCGTGCGAGTATGAGTGTGTCAGGCGTGTTTCCACCTGTGCCTTACGAAAATTATTTATTGGTTGATGGGGGTATTGTCAAAAATATGGGCATTGATGAAGGGCGTAAATTATGTGGCGATGTGGTGATAGCGGTTAATGTATCTTCGCCTACCACTAACCGCAAAAAATTAGAGTCCTTATTTGCCGTCAGTGAGCAAACCATTAACATTGCCGTACAAAAAGATATGCAGGCACAAATTGCCACGTTAAATAGTCAAGATGTGTTGATTACACCCGAAATGGGACAATTAACCTCGACCGATTTTAAAGAATCAGCACAATTGATTGCCGCAGGTGAAAAAGCGGCACGGCAAAATCTGGCCAAATTACAGCGATATGCTTTGTCGGTAGAAGACTATCAAAAGTGGCAACAAACGGTACAGGCGCGTAAGGCCAGCCAACCACAGATTAGTAAAGTTGAGATTACGGGTACACGCTGGGTAAGTCCGCAAGTATTAAAGTCTTTATTAGCGGTTGAAAAAGACACGCCACTAGCCCAAGCACAATTACATGACAATATCGACAAAGTTTATGCGCGTGGAGATTTTGTGCGTATTGGCTATCAGTTATTACCACAAGTTAATAACACCGCATTGTTACGCATTATTCCTGTCGAAAAAGATGGCCGCGACTTTGCGCGTATTGGTTTAAATTTACACACCGATTTTGCCAATAATTCTGCTTTTGGTTTGCAAGCCAGTTTGCGCCGTAGTTGGCTGAATCGTTTAGGTGCAGAGTGGCAGGCTGAAGGAGAGTTGGGTGAAACCCGTTCAGTTTATACCGAGTTGTATCAACCTACGGTGTTAAACGGCGAGTTTTTTATTGCCCCTTGGTTAACGATTCACGATGAGCCACGCGATATTGTCAAAAATCACGAAACGATTGGTCAAAATCGGATTCGTCATACAGGTGGTGGTATAGATGTGGGTTCAGTATTAGGCAAATGGGGCGAAGTGCGTTTCTCGGTGTCTGAGCAATGGGTTAAGTGGACATCAGCTTTAGAAACAGTAAATCCTTTACTAGGCGAAACGTATCAGCAAACGGGTTATGGTGTTAAAGCGGTTTTTGATCAGTTAGATAATCCGCGTTTTCCGCGTACTGGTAATTGGGCAAAGTTAGATTATTTTGCTGCCGAGTCAGATATGGGTAGTGATAAAGACTATCAGCGTTTGATGTTAGATTGGCGACGTGCTTTTACATGGCATGATTATACGGTGTTTGCGACAGGACGTGGCGGTAGTGCTTTAGGTAGCAACTTACCCTATGCCGAAAAGTTTCAACTGGGTGGGGCATTAAATTTATCGGCCTATCGACGTTCGGAACTGGTAGGAAATTCATTTTTTTTAGCACGACTTTTAGCGTATAAACAAATCAAAGAAATGCCTTCGGCTTTAGGTGGCGGGGTGTATGTGGGTTTATTGGCCGAAACAGGTGCGGTGTCTACACGAGAAGAATGGTCATCAGCGTTATTTAATAATACGCCTTATAGTATGGGCGTGGTGTTAGCCGCAGAAACCCGTTTAGGGCCATTTTATCTAACGATTGCAAAAGGCGACCAAGAGCGTCACGCGGCTAATTTGACGTTAGGGGTGAGTTATTAGGTTTTGCGTAGGGGTGGAATGTATTCCGCCATTATCGAAATGTGCAATGTCTTTCGGTTATTGCAGCATAACACGTTTTTTGGTAACCCGTGTAAAGTGCAAGCTAACACGGGGATGGGGTAAACGATTAACGTTTGACAATAATGGGATTAAGTGCCGCAACTTGTAATACATAATCACGCGCTTTGTTGGCAGTTATTTCGTCAACAAAAGGGCCAATTTGTACTTTGTGTTTACTGCTCTCTGTGGTGCTGACTTCAATGGGCAAAGCCACTAACTCAGACAATTTGCTTTGTAAGTTAAGTGCGTTATCTTGGGTGCTAAAAGAACCCACTTGCACAAAAAACTGACTTGGTGTGGGAGTATCTTGAGTTGATTTTTCAGGAGTAACGGCAGCAATCGCGGTATTTTCATAACTATCGGCAGAACTCACTACCTCAAGTTTGATTTTAGCAGTGCCTGTGCCAATCATATCTAATTTAGCGGCAGCAGCCCACGATACATCCATCACGCGGCTACCATGAAAAGGGCCTCTGTCATTTATCTTAACAATCACACTCTTGCCATTTTCAGTATTGGTCACTCGCGCATAACAAGGAATAGGTAAGTTTTTGTGGGCAGCAGTCAGTTTGTACATATCAAACTTTTCGCCACTAGAAGTACGTTTGCCATGAAATTGTTTGCCATACCACGAAGCCATGCCAACTTGTTTAAAGTTTTTAGCTTTAGCCATTACGGTGTAGCTTTTGCCTAACACGCTATATTGACTTGCATTACCATACTGGCTAAACGGTTCGGCAACAGGGGTTGCATCGGGAATTTGTGCCAGTTGCTCGGCATTTAAAGGAACATCAGGTGCAGCATCAACGTTGGTATGAGCCCCCAAAACCGTTTCATCAATGGCCATGGTATTAGACGAAAAGTACACCGAATTGCCAGCAACAGCAGCAGGTGTGTGTAAGCAAGTAACAAGCAAAACGCTTAAAAAAGCAGAACTGCGCGTACGTACATTTAATTTGTTAGATGTCATCGGTAACAACTCCTAGACATTATGCAGAATTTACCTTAAACCACTGTTTGCACAGTAGCCGTTTGCTCAAGACTCAATGAAAAACCCATTGATAAACTCATCAAACGCGCGTAAATCCTAACAAGTTAAAGACTTTACCCAAGTAGTTATTTTTATTAGCTGGGTGGCGATGGGATGATGCTAACCGTTTTTTGCTCAATTGTCTAAGCGTTTTGTTTAACAATCCGTCTTTTTAATGCTTAAAACGTGCCAAAAATGCAAATAAATGTTTCAATGTAAGTCAAATGTGTCTAAAAATACAGCAATTGAGAGTTGTGTTGTGCTTGCGTAACTGAACATAGGTGATTAGAAAAATCCCTCTTAAACAGAGGGATTTTGGTTTAACGACCGTATTTTGCAGTAAAACTAGTTTTAGCAATTTGATTGGCATTAATCATATAACCCACCATTGCGGCGCTGGCTTCGGCAGGAAGCTCTAATTTATCAACCTTGAGAGCATGAACGGTAAAGATGTAACGATGTAAGCCATGACCTTTGGGTGGACAAGCACCACCAAAACTATGGCTGCCAAAATCAGTACGGCCTTGAATTGCACCACTTGGTAAATTATTGCTATTTTCGCTGCCTGCACCTGTAGGTAATTGTTGATTATCCGCAGGAATATTATAAACAACCCAATGCCACCAACCAGAGCCTGTTGGAGCATCAGGATCATAAACAGTAACAGCAAAACTTTTGGTATCTTTAGGGGCATTTTTCCATGTTAAGGCAGGAGAAGTATTTTGGCCTGTACAACCAAAACCATTAAAGACTTGCGTTTCTGTCAGTTTACCTTGTTTGATGTCAGGACTAGTCACTTGAAAATTTTGTGCATAACTAACACTACTTGCTAATAAACAGCTTGTGAACAGTAATTGATGTACACGTTTCATAATCACCTCGATAGTTATTGATGTCGCTAAGCATACTTAAAGGATAAAACAGAGTGTTAGCCTAAAACAGTCAATGATTATGCAAAATTGCTCAATGTGTTATCAGCACGCAAATCAGAGGGTAAAAAGCCAAAACGGTGTTTAAAAGCCGCAGAAAAACGACTATGAGATTCATAACCACAATAAGCCGAAATGTCACCAATACTTTGTTGAGAGCTTTGTAAGAGTACCAGAGCGATTTCTAAACGGGTTTCGCGAATTAACTCACCTAAAGTTTGTTGGTGTTCGGCAATACGTCGTCTTAATGTGCTTGGACTGGTATGTAGCTGTTGTGCTAAGCACTCAATTGACCATGTGTATGCAGGTTTTTGGCTAATTAAATGGCGTACTTTATCTGCCCATGATTTTTCTCGTCCGAGTGGCAAAATAAATCCTTGTTCAGCTAACAATAATAACACTTCAATTAATTGATGATTTTTTAATAAATCGGAATGTTGGCTATTGAGGAGTTGATGACTACGTTGCATGGCGGTTAACAATGCAATGAGAGGTTTTTTAATGACAGTGGTTTGAGCTAATAATGGTTGCGGCAATTGATGGCGATATAATTGATGAAATTGTTGAAGAAGTTCGCGGTCAAACTGCAAATTTAAAGCTTGGTAATAGTGGGTAGTGGGAGGGCGATTAATCACATCCCACTGTGTATCACGCATAAAAATTAATAAATCACCTGCTTGACAGTCTAGTCGTTGTTGGTCTTTGACTAGCGTTTTATCACCCGCTTGAATCCAACATAAACAATGCTCACGAATGTTAACCGTATGAATATGATGATAAAAGCGGGTATAAATAACACAACTAGAACTATTCATTATGGTGCAAGGGGCGTGGTTGTAAGCGATGTTGTGGCTGTGTCCAGAATCGGCGAAGGCGCAATCGTTGTAGCGGTAGCTAAGGAATCTTGGGCGGTTTTCAGTTGTTGTTTGGCTTCTTTTAAGGCTTGGCTTAATTGAAAAACGGCCATCGCATACAAAGTGCTGCGATTATATTTAGTAATCACATAAAAGTTATCAAAAGCTAACCAAAACTCTGCGCCATTGTTACCTTGCAAACGTAATGCCGAAACGGGTGTTGTTGCCGCCAAAGTGTTATCACTGGCATTTAAGCCTTTGGCTTGTAATTCGGCGAGCGTATTGAGGGTTTTTAATTCTTTACTATTGATAATTTCATCATAATTATCGCCTGTAATTTTGCCGCGCATGGCGATTGGCTGGTCTTTTTGCCAGCCATTTGCCGCAAAATAGTTGCCAATCGAACCAATAGCATCAATGGGGTTATTAATTAAATCGGCTTTGTTGTCACCATCAAAATCAATGCCTAAATTACGCCAACTAGAAGGCATAAATTGGGGAAAACCCATTGCGCCTGCATAAGAGCCAAGTGGTTCGGTAGGGTTTAAGCCTTGTTGTTTGCTTAAAATCAAAAAGTGTTTTAGTTCTTGTCTAAAAAAAGTGCTACGACGCGGAAAGTCAAAGGCAAGGGTGGTTAAGGTATCTAACACTCTAAAACTGCCTTTATTGCCACCATATTTAGTTTCTACGCCTAAAATAGCAATAATCATTTCGGGAGGCACACCAAATTGTTGCTCTGCAACCTCTAAAGCCTCTCTATGCTGCTCCCAAAACTCAAGCCCTTTATTGATGCGTTCGTTAGTCAAAAATGAGGGACGATAATCTTTCCATTCTTTGACGCTTTCGGCGGGACGCATCATCGCTTCTAAAGCTTTGTTTTGCCGTTTGACTTGGCTAAACAAGTTATTTAATTCGTCTTTGCTGTAAATCGCTTCGCGTTCTAGATTAGCAATTAACGCGTTGAGTTCTTCATAATTATCAAAATCGCCTGCATGACCTTGATTTAAGGGTAATAAAGCAAAAACAGCACAAGATAAGAATTTAAGTAGCACAATCATTAGTCCAATAATTTTTTATGGGTATGAATCGACATTAAAATGCCAAAACCAGCAAGTAGGGTCAGCATCGCTGTACCGCCATAACTGACAAAAGGCAGTGGTACACCAACAACAGGCAATATACCACTGACCATTCCTGCATTGACAAAAACATAAACAAAAAATGACAGGCTAATTGCTCCTGCTAATAGTCGGCTGTAGCTATGGTTAGCACTACTGGCAATGTATAAACAACGGCCAATAATCGCGCTATATAAAAGCATTAATACGACTATTCCAAGTAGGCCAAACTCTTCGGCGTAGGTGGCAATAATAAAGTCGGTATGACCTTCGGGCAAAAACTCCAAATGGGCTTGAGTGCCTTGTAACCAGCCTTTGCCAAGCAATCCACCCGAGCCAATAGCGGTTTTGGATTGAATGATATTCCAGCCTGTACCTAAAGGGTCAGCTTCGGGATTGATGAGTGTTAAAATACGTTGTTGTTGATAATCATGTAAGAAATGCCACGCGACAGGTGCAATCGCTGCAAAGCCTACAGTCGCTAATCCCAAAAACCACCATGGCAAACCCGCCAAAAATAAAGCAAAAAAACCACTAGCAGACACTAAAATCGCGGTGCCTAAGTCAGGCTGACGGGCAATTAACAGGGCAGGTACAGCAATAATCAACAGTGCCAAAATAATATGCTTTAATCGAGGCGGTAAAATACTATGCGCTAAAAACCACGCCATCATCATCGGCATGGCTATTTTCATAAATTCTGAGGGTTGAAATCGCGTTACATGAGGAATTGTTAACCATCGTCTAGCACCCATAGCAACCGTGCCAAATAAAGCCACCATGATTAATAAGATAACAACAGCAAGATACAGCCAAGGCGAAAAAGCCTGATAGATACGCGGTGGAATTTGTGCCAAAAATAGCATGACCATTAAACCAATACCAAAACTGGTGGCCTGCTTGATGACTAATGCTATATTTCCTGCTGACGCACTATACAATTGAATCAAACCTAATAAGGTCATTAAACACAGTAAGGTGAATAAAGGTAAGTCGATATGCCATTGCAACCATAACGAAGGCGTTTTGATATTGCCTATTGCGGTGGGTTCGGCTAATAGTGATTTGGGCGGGGTATTATTCATGACGGGTTTCTAAGTATTCTGTGGTCAGAGCGGGAGCGGTGGTTGTCGTTGGTTTATTACTACGATTCATTTGATGGATAACGTAGTCAAACACTGCCTTAGCAATTGGGCCAGCCGTGCTGCTGCCATGTTTACCATTTTCAACTAATACCGCCACCGCGACTTGTGGTTTATCGGCGGGTGCAAAGCCCATAAACCACGCATGGTCAAGATGACGTTCATCAAGGTCTTTTTCGCTATAACGCTGACCTTGTTTAATGCCTCTGACTTGTGCTGTACCTGTTTTGCCTGCAATTTCATAACCTACTAAGTCTTTGCGTAATAAACCTGCTGTACCACGGCCATGTACTACATCACGCATGGCTTTGTGCATTAAATCCCATTGTGTCGCATCGCCAGAAAATTGTACTTTGCCATCAGGTTGATTGATGTTTTGATGTTCTTTGGCCGCGCCTGTCGTGCTTTTTAACAGATGAGGAGTAATGTGTTGTCCTTTATTGGCCATAATTGCCGTAGCCATCGCCAATTGTAGTGGCGTGACGGTAAAATAACCTTGACCAATCCCCACCGAAATCATCTCGCCTGTGTACCACGGTGCTTTAAGTGCTTTGCGTTTCCATGCGATAGAGGGCAGTGTGCCACTTTTTTCACCCGCAATATCAATGCCTGTCACGGCACCAAAGCCAAATTGCGCCATCCAGTCATGAAATTTATCAACCCCCATTTTATAGGCTAAATGATAAAAATAAGTATCGCAGGATATTTCGACCGCACGCCGCAAATCAACAATGCCATGTCCTGTTTTTTTCCAGTCCCTAAATACATGGCCATCTCCGGGAATGCTAAATCGTCCTCGGTCTTGAATTTTAAAATCCCAATCAACAAGGCCATAATGTAATCCTCCCATACCAGCAAACGGTTTAATCGTCGAGGCAGGAGGATAAATACCTTGTGAGGCACGATTATATAAAGGTGTATCGGGGTGATCTCGCCAAAAACTGTATAAAGCACTAGGTACACCCGAGACAAAGGGGTTTGGGTCAAAACTTGGGGTACTCACAAAAGCCAAAACACCGCCTGTGCTGGGTTCAATAGCAACCACTGCACCGCGCCGACCTGCTAATTTTTCGGTAATTAATTTTTGTAGGCCATAATCTAAGTGAAGAGTTAAGTCTGTGCCACGAATCGGTTCACTACGCTCCAATAAGCGTAATACTTGTCCATGTGCGTTTGCTTCAATTTGTTGATAACCTGCTTTGCCTTGTAATAAGGATTCATAGTGTTTTTCTAAGCCTGTTTTGCCAATTAAATCTATCCCCACATAACGCGCTGCATCTAAAGTGGTGGCATCTTTTTCGGAGATGCGTCCGACATAACCTAAGGCATGGGCAAATAAGTCGCCATAAGGATAATAACGGGCTTGTTTGACTTCGATATTTACGCCTTTAAATAAGTAATTAACTTCAGAAAAACGTGCAATATCAGTTTCGCTTAAATTGAGTTTAACCACAATCGCATCATAACCATTGCTGGCGCGTTGTAAGCGTTGTTTAACCCGTTGCATATCATCAGCACTTAATTGCAGTACGGGAGCGAGTCTTTGTAAGGTTTGTTTGATATCAACCACTTCTTGACGATTGATGACAGCGGTAAAAGTGGCACGATTATCGGCCAATAAAATGCCATTTCTGTCGTAAATATAACCACGCGGTGGGGTAATCGCTTGTAATTTTATGCGATTGGCTTGAGCAAGAGTGGTGTAGGTTTGATATTCAAATATCTGTAAATAGCCATAACGTAATATAATGGCTATCAAAGAGAGGCAAACCACAGCCCCTGCAAACAACACCCTACGCTTAAAAATTGCAGCTTCTAAGGCATTATTTTTAAGAGGGTCGGGGCGAGTGGGGCTGGGTCTAGGCTGCATACAATCAGCGTGGCTCACCTCGTTGATAACCAATTTCTACACGGCGATTTTCTGCCCATGCACTTTCATCATGGCCTTCATTGATGGGTTTTTCTTTGCCATAACTGACAGTATCTAATTGTGAGCTTTTTACGCCATTACTGCTAAAAAAGGCTTGTACCGCATTGGCGCGGCGTTCACCCAAAGCCATATTGTATTCGCGTGTGCCGCGTTCATCGGCATGGCCTGCTAATAACACTTGTGCTTGAGGATTGGCTTTTAAATACTGTGCGTGAGCTTGTAAAGTATTTAAGTCATCGCTGGATAATTCGGCACTGTCATAATCAAAATTAACAATTCGAGTTGCCAGTAGTGCAGCTAAGGATTTACCGCTACCATTGTAGTTGTCGTCACTGCTATTAGCATTAGCACGTAAGGCATCTGCTTCAGCTTTTAAGCGTTCTTGTTCGGCCAAAGCGGCAGCTTCGGCATCAGTTGCTTGTTTGTTTTTCTCATCTTGTTGGCTTTGATTGTTGTTAGTGATTTGCTCATCGGTATTTTTTTTACCTTTGAGTGTGGTGCAGCCGCCCATCGTCAAAGTAAGGGCAATACAAACCGCTAGTGGAAGTTTAGCATTTAACATTTTTACATCTCCAAAAGTAAAACAAAAAGCAAACGAATAAAAAAACAATCAAGGCGACCATGCTGGCTCGCGTACTTGTCCATCAGAGGCGGGCAGTTGTAACTTAAAACGTCCATCCAGAGACATAATCCCTAACACGCCTTTATTGCCTTGTCGGGTTGAATAAACAATCATTTGGCTATTGGGGGAGAAGCTCGGTGCTTCATCTAACGGTGTATCCGTGAGTCGTGTTAAACCACCTGTTTGCAAATCTTGCACTGCAATTTGAAAACTTTGACCACTCTTACGGTGTACCATTGCCAAGTAACGTCCATCAGGACTTACCGAAGCACGACCGTTAAATGAACCTTCAAAAGTGAGGCGTTTAACTTCTAAACTCGCCATATCCAAACGATAAATTTGTGGGCTGCCGCCTCGGTCTGAGGTGAAGATTAACCCACGCCCATCTGGAAACCAACGCGCTTCGGTATCAATGGCGTAATGATTTGTAAGACGTGTCAGCTTTTTGTTGCTTAGGTCAAATAAGTACAGTTCAGGGTTGCCATCTTTGGATAATGTGAGCGCAAGTTTTGTACCATCTGGCGACCAAGCAGGTGCGCCATTTAAACCTTTTAATTGAGTAATGATAGCGCGCTTTTGAGTGGCTAAATCTTGGGCATAAATAGCAGGTTTGCCGCTTTCAAAGGATACATAAGCAATAGATTTACCATCTGGCGACCAACTGGGCGATAAGATAGGTTCTGCACTGTCCAAAACGGTGCGTGGCTGACGACCATCGGCATCGGCAATTTCTAGACGGTAACGGTTTTTGCCGTCTTGTTGGTATTGTAATACATAGGCAATACGCGTGCTAAATGAGCCATCAATGCCCGTAATATATTTAAAAATTCTATCACTAATAAAATGTGCTGCTTCACGCCAACGATTAGCGGGAATAGTCATGCTTTCGCCCAATAAGCGTTTTTGTTGATTGGTACTGACTAATTCGTATTGAATAGTAAATTGGCCATTAAGGTCTGGGGTTACATTGCCGACTACCACATAATCTAAACCTAGAACCTGCCATATAGGAAATACAAATTCGGCACTGTTGCTAGGTTTTTCGGGGAATTGTTCGGCAGGTTTAAATAAGCCACTACGCATTAAGTTGGCACTAATAATACTATTTAATGCCTCAGAAGTAGGGTCATTGGCAAAGGGGACAACGGCAATCGGGGTACTGTTGGCACTGGATTTGACAATGTCGATGGTTAAGTCAGCATAACTGTGGCTCGCCACGAATGCCAATAATAACGATGTCCATAAGTTACGAAGATTAAACATTTTAGTCCTTACTACTAAAATTAAAAGTCACACTGCGAAATTGATTAAACAAAGCCGCATCAGAGGGGACAGGCAAGGGGCTTGCTTTGTTAATGGCAGCTTCGATGCTAGCATCAAATGCCTGATTGCCACTACGTTTTAAAAATAAAATACTACGAACTTCACCATCGGGTAACAAAACAATTCGCACCTGCGCGCTTAAATCAGCACTTTTGGGTGGAATTGACCATTCGCGTTTAATGGTTTCATAAATACGTTTTTTGTATTTGTCGGCTAAGTCAACTTGTTCTTGGTTGAGTTTGTCTTTAGCTTCTTTATCCGCTCTTTCTTTGGCGAGTCGTTCTGCCTCTTTTTGAGCAGATAAAGCAGCTTCTTTGCGTAATTGGGCTTCTTTTTCGGCTTTTATTTTGCCTTCTAAGGCGGCCATTTCTTTATCAAAGCTATTTTTGCTCAATGTTTCTTGTAGTTTTTTTCGAGCTTCTTCTCTGGCTTTTTGTTCTTTATCGGCTTTTTCTTTAGCGATTTTCTGTTCTTTGGCTTCTTTATCGGCTTTTTCTTTAGCGATTTTCTGTTCTTTGGCTTCTTTATCGGCTTTTTCTTTAGCGATTTTCTGTTCTTTGGCTTCTTTATCGGCTTTTTCTTTAGCGATTTTCTGTTCTTTGGCT
>Ga0209599_10000023_pt1 | contig 117190 bp, 101 predicted proteins | sample Shrwel_input2_FT_FD_187534 | JGI IMG/M metagenome (GOLD analysis project Ga0209599, IMG submission 187534) | Subsurface microbial communities from deep shales in Ohio, USA - Utica-3 well 1 S input2 FT (SPAdes) (version 2) ...
CCCCCCACCCCACCCCCGGCACACGACGCCGTCAGCGTCATCCTGCAGCAATGGCAGCAGCAGCGCACCGACCTGGACGTCAGCCCGATGGGCCCGGTAGGCCGACTCAAGCGCTGCGCCGCCCACATGCAAAAACGCCTGGACGCCGTGTTTGCCCAACACAGCCTGAGCAGCTGGGAATTTGACCTGCTGGCCACCCTGCGCCGCAGCGGCGAACCCTACCGCCTGGCCCCCACCGTGCTGTTTTCCTCGCTGATGCTCACCTCCGGCACCATGACCCGGCAACTGCAACAACTGGAAAAACGCGGCCTGATCCAGCGCCAGATCAACCCCGACGACGCCCGCAGCGTGCTGGTGCAACTCAGTGCAGATGGCTTAGCCCTGATTGATAGCGCCGTGGGTGAGCATGTGGATAATCTGCACCGGCTGACCGCCGGGCTGGAGGCGGAGGAACTGGCGCAGCTGGATCGGCTGTTGGGGAAGTGGATGGTGGGGCTGGAGGGCGAGGGCGGCAGGGGGGTGTGATACCATGCTGAATACGCTACACGCATTTTTATCTTGGGATGGTTTTACACATGTTGACCGACACGCGCGTAACTTTGGCTATGGTGCCAAGCCCAGTATTTTGATTGGCAACGGTTTGGGGTGTATTGAGCTGACTTTAGCCAGACTCAATGCCTTGGGCTACAGAGAGTTTTCCATGTGACGTGTCTTTTCCTGGAGAGTAAATGTCTGGAAGAACACCTTGGACGCGCGATAAATTGCTGGTGGCGTTCCATTTATATTGCCAAATCCCATTTGGGAAGATGCACCATCGCAATCCAGAAATTATCAAGTATGCTGAGCTGATTGGCAAAACGCCTTCGTCTCTGGCCATGAAGCTGAGCAATATCGCCAGCCTGGATCCTGAAATTACCTCAAACGGTCGTAAAGGCCTGATCGGTGCGTCGCGTGCTGACAAGTCGATGTGGGAGGAGATGCAAGCAGACTGGGCGAAATTTGCAGTAGAAGCGCAACAAGCGGCAAGTGTGTGTGGTGCTGTGGCTGTCGATGGGGCAGCCTCTGAGGAGGTGGCAGATTACACTGGGGAGAATAAAACCGTGCTGACGGCAGCTAGAATCGGCCAGGCTTTCTTCCGTCGTTCGGTGCTCAGTGCGTATAACTATCGCTGCTGCATCACTGGATTATCTGTACCTAAATTATTGGTCGCCAGCCATATTGTGCCATGGCGCGTCGATGCAAAAAACCGCCTGAACCCGAGAAATGGTCTGTGCTTGTCGGTATTGCACGATAAGGCGTTTGATGTGGGGATGTTGACGGTGGCCGAAGATATGACAGTGCAGGTTTCACGACAACACCTCAGTCAGGTAGATCCATTTTGCCAATCGGCGCTGCTGGCTTACCACGGTAAGCCGATATTTCTGCCAGAAAAATTTCTTCCTCTCGCCGAGTGTTTAGCGTATCACCGGGAATATGTGTTTGAGCCGTAGAAAAAGTGAGAAGCACTGCTTGAACAGCGATTTTCCTGGGGAAGATTGTACGTTGCCGTTAGGTATTTCTTTTTCTGCTGCATCGCCTCCGCCCGAGTACGCGGAGGCGCTAAGTGGCTACGGCGTGCTGGTGGTGGGGTGGGTTTTGTTGCTGTCTGGTGCGGATTGCCGCAATGTCACGCTGTCGCTGTGGCCTGGTTCTGGCTTCCCGCCTGCGTGGGAATGATTCCGTAGGTACGCCACCGGCTGCGGGGCGTTGCCATATGTTATGCCCCCCACTGCTTTACTCCGACATCGTGCTTTTCCACGCCCCCAACACCCGCCCCAACACCACCTCCCCCTCCAGCAAACAATCCACCTCCAGCAACCCATCCATCCCGCGCAGCCAAGTGAGCTGGCGTTTGGCCAGTTGGCGGGTGGCGGCGATGCCTTGGTCGATCAGTTGCTGGCGGTCGATGTCGCCGTCCAGGTGGTGCCAGGCCTGGCGGTAGCCCACGCAGCGCATGGACGGCAGGCCGGTGTGCAGGCCGGGGTAGCGTTGGCGCAGCTGACGCACTTCGTCCAGCAGGCCGGCGTCGAGCATCTGGGTGAAGCGGGTGGCGATGCGTTGGTGCAGCACGCTGCGGTCGCTGGGGAGCAGGGCGATTTTCAGCAGCTGCCAGGGAAGCGGGTCGTGCTGGCGTTCGGCAATCAGCGCGCTCATTGGCTGGCCGGTCAGGCGGTGGATTTCCAGCGCGCGCTGGATGCGCTGGGCGTCGTTGGGGGCCAGGCGTTCGGCGGTGGCGGGATCGATGCGTGCCAGGTCGGCGTGCAGCGCTGGCCAGCCGCGTTCGGCGGCCTGTTGGTCGAGTTCGGCGCGCACGGTGGGATCGGCGGCGGGCAGGGCGGACAGGCCGTCTTGCAGCGCCTTGAAATACAGCATGGTGCCGCCGGCCAGCAGCGGCACGCGCCCGCGCGCGGTGATGTCGGCCATCAGCTGGCGGGCATCGTGAGCAAACTGGGCGGCGGAGTAGGCATGCAGCGGGTCGATGATGTCAATCAGATGGTGCGGCACTTGCGCTTGTTCTTCGGCGCTGGGTTTGGCGGTGCCGATGTCCATGTCCTGATAAACCAGGGCGGAGTCCACGCTGATGATTTCCACCGGGAGATGGCGGGCCAGGGCCAGGGCCAGGCCGGTTTTGCCGGAGGCGGTGGGGCCCATCAGCAGGATGGCGGGTGGCAGCGGGGGGGAGGTGTTGGTCATGGTGGCGTGGGGGGGGTTACTGGCCGCGCATGAACAGCGCGTCCAGGTCTTTCATCGAGAGGGCGCGCCAGGTGGGGCGGCCATGGTTGCATTGGCCGGAGCGCTCGGTGGCTTCCATGTCGCGCAGCAGGGCGTTCATTTCCGGCAGGGTCAGGCTGCGGTTGGCGCGCACCGCACCGTGGCAGGCCATGGTGGCCAGCAGGGCGTTGCGGTGTTCGGTCAGTGCCTGGCTGCTGCCGCACTGGCGTAGGTCGTGCAGGATGGCGCGCACCAGCGGCAGCGGGTCGGCGTCTTTAAGCAGGGCGGGAATGCCGCGCACGGCCAGCTGGCCAGGGCCCAGCTCGGCCAGTTCCACCCCCAGTGCGGCCAGCACGTCGGCGTGATCGTGGGCCAGGCTGGTTTCCAGCCGGTCGGCGGCAAAGGCAATGGGCAGCAGCAGCGGCTGGGTGGCCAGTTGCTGGCTGTCAAATTGCTGTTTCAGCCGTTCGTACACAATCCGCTCGTGGGCGGCGTGCATGTCCACCACAATCAGCCCACCCGCGTTTTGCGCCAGGATGTATACGCCGTGCAGTTGGGCCAGGGCAAAGCCCAGGGGCGGCAGGCCGGGGTCGGCGCTGGGCAGGCGTGGCGCGGCGGCGGAGGCTGACGGCGGGGTCGATGTGGCCGTGGGTTCGGCTGGCGCGGATGCGGCGGCGGGTGTCTCGGCGCGTTCGCTGTCGCGCACGCCGGCAAACAGCGCAGCGTAAAAGCCCTGGGCGCTGTCGGCCACTTGCAGCGGCAGCGGGCTTTGTCGCGGCGCTTCGTAGCGGCTGGCCGGGCGCACGGCGGGTGGGGTAAAGCTGCCTAGCAGGGCGGGCCGGCCCGTGCGGCTGTCGTCAGGCGGGCTGGTTGGCAACGACGTGGAGGCGCTGTCGGTGTCTGCATCGGCAGGGCTGGCTGGGCCGGATTCGCCGGCCTTGCTGGCGGCCAGCGCTTTGTTCACGGCATGAAAAATGAACTGGTGAATCGCCTGGGATTCGCGAAAACGCACCTCCACCTTGGTGGGGTGAACATTCACATCCACGCCAGCGGGGTCGAGGGTGAGAAACAGCGCATAGCACGGATGGCGCTCGTGGTGCAGCACGTCGCGGTAGGCCTGACGCACGGCGTGGCCGGCCAGTTTGTCGCGGACAAAGCGGCCATTGACAAAAAAATACTGCGCATCGCGGCTGGTTTTACCCAGGGTGGGGCTGCCGGCAAAGCCCTGCAGGCGCAGCCCGGCGGCATCGGCGTCCACGGTCAGCGCGGTCTGGGCAAATTCGCTGCCCAGCAGCTGCGCCACGCGCTGTTCCAGGCTGTGCCGGGCCAGCCGCCAGCTGACCTTGCCATTGTGGCGCAGGGTCATTTCCACTTTGGGGTGGGCCAGGGCAATGCGCTCGAAGGTGGCTTCGCAGTGGGCGTATTCGGTGGCCGGGCTTTTAAGAAACTTGCGCCGCGCCGGGGTGTTGAAGTACACGTCGGCCACTTCCACCGTGCTGCCTTCGGCGTGGGCGGCGGGTTCTGCCGGATAGAGCGTGCCGTCCTGGGCCAGAATCTGCCAGGCCATGTCGGCACCGGGCGGGCGGCTGGTCAGCGTCAGCCGGGAAATGGCGGCAATGCTGGCCAACCCTTCACCCCGAAAGCCCAGCGTGCCCACCCGCTCCAGATCGTCCAGCGACTGGATCTTGCTGGTGGCGTGGCGGTCCAGCGCCAGCGCCAGATCGTCGGCGGCAATGCCGTTGCCGTCATCGTTCACCCGGATCAGCCGGATGCCGCCATCGGCCAGATCCACGCTGATTCGCGTGGCACCGGCGTCGATGCTGTTTTCCAGCAGTTCCTTCAGCGCCGCCGCCGGGCGCTCGACCACTTCGCCAGCGGCAATCTGGTTGACCAGATGGTCGGGCAGGCGCTGGATGCGCGCACTCATGCCGAGGCTCGCCGTTGCCGCCAGACTTCAATCACGCCAGGCAGGATGGAGACCACAATAATGCCCAGAATCAGCAGGCTGAGGTTGCTTTTGACTGCTGGTAGGTTGCCAAACAGATAGCCGGCGTAGCTGAAGCTGGCTACCCACAACAGCGCGCCCAGCACATTAAAGCGGGCAAATTGCAGATAAGCCATGTGGCCCATGCCGGCCACAAACGGGGCAAAAGTGCGCACGATGGGCACAAAACGCGCCAGCACAATGGTCTTGCCGCCATGCCGGGCGTAAAACGCTTCGGTGCGGATGAGGTATTCGCGCCGGAAAATCCGCGAATCCGGATTGGCAAACAAGCGCACGCCAGCATGACGGCCAATCTGGTAATTGCAGGCGTCGCCCAGGATGGCGGCAACAATCAGCAGCGCCACCAGCAGGTGGATATTCATACTGCCCAGCGCCGCCAGCGTGCCGGCGACAAACAGCAGCGAATCACCCGGCAGGAAGGGGGTCACCACCAGGCCGGTTTCGCAAAAGATGATCAGAAACAGGATCAGGTAAATCCACGGGCCGTAGGCGACAACCAGCTCGGCCAGGTGGCGGTCGATATGCAGGATGAAGTCCAGCAACAGGCTGATGAGTTCCATAAGGCTTGGCAAGGGCTTTCAATAAAATGCGCCCCCAGCAAGCCGGGGGCTGAAAAAAATGGCTCAAACCGGGCCAGTGCGCCGCCCGATTAGCATCGTCATTTCTGCGCAGGCGGGAGTCCAGAAATTCACCACAGCGTGGTCTGGCATCCGTTATCGTCCGTCGTCGGACGGCGGTCATACCCGATTCACCGTCAGCACGCGGTGGCAACTTGCCTGGGTCCCCGCCTGAGCGGGGACGACGCGGCGGGGAGTGGAAAACCTGGAGGCGGTGTGCAGCCGTTGCCTGATTTTCACCAAAAGCCACTCCCTGAGATACTTCGCCACCATCATTCAATCCACCGCCCATCGCGTCCTACCCCGTCATTCCCGCGCAGGCGGGAATCCAGAAACTCACCACAGCGTGGGATGGATGAATCCTCAACAAACAGCGGCCAAGGCAATTTTACCGTCAATACGCCGTGGAAACTTGCCTGGGTCCCCGCCTGCGCGGGGACGACGCGGTGGGGAGTGGAAAACCTGGCGGTGGTGTGCAGCCGTTGCCAGGCTTTCACCAAGCAAGATGCCACTGCCGAGATACATCACCACAATTCAACACCCAGCCCGTCGCGCCCCACTTCGTCATTCCCGCGCAGGCGGGAATCCAGAAATTCACCACAGCATGGTCTGGCATCCGTTATCGTCCGTCGTCGGACAGCGGCCACACCCGATTCACCGTCAGCACGCGGTGGAAACCTGCCTGGGTCCCCGCCTGCGCGGGGACGACGCGGTAGGGAGTGGAAAACCTGGCGGCGGCGTGCAGCAGTTGCCTGGCTTTCACCAAGCAAAATGCCACTGCCGAGATACATCACCACCACAATTCAACACCCAGCCCGTCGCACCCCACTTCGTCATTCCCGCGCAGGCGGGAATCCAGAAACTCACCACGGCGTGGTACGGATGAATCCTCAACAAACAGCGGCCAAGGCAATGTCACCGTCAACACGCCGTAGAAACTTGCCTGGGTCCTCGCTTACACAGGAACAACGATTTTCTCCGGTTTCTCCAGCATTCCCCATGCTGATATAAAACTCAGCCCGTCGCGCTTAACCGCTTTACCCCCGTAAAGTCCGCCGAGCATCGCAGACAGTCAGGGGGCTGTCCGGCACGGTTGTTTGAGCGGCAGCGAGTTTCCGGGCCGGCCCTGACTGTCGAGAAGCGCAGGGCACCCGAAGGGCGGGCGTCCCGGGTCGCCTTTCTTTGCCTCCTTTCTTTGGCGAAGCAAAGAAAGGAGGGCGGGCACGGGGTGCAACCCCGTCTCAATTCAATCCCAGCCATCCCGCGCGTCAGCGCGGCTGCTCACCCCCAACACCCTACCCTCACCTCACACCACCGCCTCTTCCTTCGGCTTCACCGGCTTGATCATATGCTCGCGCCGCACCCCCAGCGCCAGCGCAATCGGGCTGGCCACCAGCACCGACGAATAGATACCAAACACAATACCAATGGTCAGCGCAGTGGCAAAGCCATGCAGCGCCGGGCCGCCAAACACCAGCATCGACAGCACCATGGCTTCGGTCGAGCCATGGGTGATGATGGTGCGGCTCATGGTGGCGGTAATGGCATTGTCGATAATCTGTGCCGTGGATTTGCCGCGCAGGCCGGGTTTGCGGAAGTTTTCCCGAATCCGGTCAAACACCACCACCGATTCATTCACCGAGTAGCCCAGCACCGCCAGCACGGCAGCCAGCACGGTCAGCGAGAACTCCCACTGGAACAGGGCAAAGCAGCCCAGGATGATCACCACGTCGTGCATATTGGCCACAATGGCCGCCACGGCAAAGCGCCATTCAAAACGCAGGGCCAGGTAGAGCATGATGCCCACGCACACCAGGGTCAGCGCGGTCAGGCCGCTGGTCACCAGTTCTTCGCCCACTTGCGGGCCGACAAACTCTACCTTGCGCAATTCCACCTGGGTATTGTCAGCTTGCAGGGCGGTCAGCACCTGGTTGGACAATTGGGCGCTGGTACGGTCTTTCAGGTTAGGCAGGCGGATCAGCACGTCGCGGCTGGTGCCCAGGCTTTGCACGGTGGCTTCACCCAGCTTGAGGCCGTCCAGCTTGCTGCGCACGCTGTTGAGTTCCACCGGCTGGGTGTACTGCACTTCCAGCACGGTGCCCCCGGTAAATTCCACGCTGAAGTGCAGGCCTTTGCTGAACAGAAAAAACACCGACAGCAAAAAGGTCAGCAACGAAATCGCCGTGGTGAGCTTGCCATAGCTCATGAACGGGATGTCTTTTTTGAAATGCAGCAGTTCCATGGATGTGGACTTTCTTGATTCTGTGTCCCGCGCTGGCGTCAGCAGGCAGGAAAGGGCGGAATATCACGCTCACGCTGTGGTGGTGTGCCACGCTGGCGGCCCCCGCATTGGGGTGCCGCCAGCGCCAGGCGTTACACCGACAGCTTGGTCAGCCGGCGACGGCTGCCATACACCAGGTTAACCAGGCCGCGCGATACCATCACGGCTGAGAACATCGAGGTCAGGATGCCCAGGCAGTGCACCACGGCAAAGCCGCGCACCGGGCCGGAGCCAAAAATCAGCAGCGCCAGGCCGGCAATCAGGGTGGTGATGTTGGAGTCGAGAATCGTCGCCCAGGCGTGGTCGTAACCGGCCTTGATCGCCGCCTGCGGGGTGACGCCATTGCGCACTTCTTCGCGCACCCGCTCGTTGATCAGCACGTTGGCGTCAATCGCCATGCCCAGCGTCAGCGCAATGGCGGCAATGCCGGGCAGGGTGAGCGTGGCTTGCAGCATCGACAGCAGCGCCACCAGCATCAGCACGTTCACTCCCAGAGATACGGTGGAGATCACGCCAAACACCCGGTAATAAATCAGCATGAACACGGCAATGGCGGCAAAACCGTACAGGGTGGAGTTAAAGCCCTTTTCGATATTGTCCTTGCCCAGGCTCGGGCCAACGGTGCGTTCCTCGATGATGTTCATCGGCGCGGCCAGCGAGCCGGCGCGCAGCAGCAGCGCCACGTCGTTGGCTTCTGCCGGGTTCATCGACCCGGAAATCTGCACGCGGCCACCGCCGATTTCACTGCGGATCACCGGCGCGGTCACCACTTCGGCCTTGCCTTTTTCCACCAGCAGCATGGCCATGCGCCGGCCAATATTGTCGGCAGTCACCTGACGGAAGATGCCGGCACCGGTGCTGTCCAGGTTGATATGGACCGCCGGGGTGCCGTTTTCGTCAAAGCCGGGCTGGGCGTCATTGATGTTGTCGCCGGTCAGCTCCACTTCTTTTTTCACCAGGATTTTCTGCACGCCGCCCCGGCCAGTGGCTTCGTCCAGCAGCTCGTAGCCTGCCGGCACCAGGCCGGATTGGGCTTCGGCTACCTTGGCCGGGTCGTCTTCCACCAGACGCACTTCCAGGGTGGCGGTGCGGCCCAGGATGTCCTTGGCCTTGGCGGTGTCCTGCACGCCGGGCAGCTGCACCACAATGCGGTTGGCACCCTGCTGCTGGATCACCGGTTCGGCCACGCCCAGTTCATTCACCCGGTTATGCAGGGTGGTGATGTTCTGCTTGACCGCGTCGGTCTGGATTTTGACGAATTCTTCCGGCTTCAGGCTGATTACCAGCTTGTTCAGCGTGTCGTCGGTTTTCAGGGTGAGGTTGGGCAGCATGCGCGCCAGCACGTCTTCGGCGGCTTTCAGCGTGGTGGCGTCGCGCAGGCCCAGTTCGATGGTGTCACCCACGCGCTTGAGCGTGCCGTAGCGGATTTTCTTGGCGCGCAGCTCACGGCGGATGTCGCCGCTATAGCGTTCGATGGTTTTGTCCACCGCAGCCTTCATGTCCACTTCCAGCAGAAAGTGCACGCCACCGCGCAAGTCCAGGCCGAGGAACATCGGGTGGGCTTTGAGCTGGGCCAGCCAGGCCGGCGACGACGACAGCAGGTTCAGCGCGATGATGTAATTATCGCCCAGCGCCTGCTGAATCAGGTCGCGTGCCTTGATCTGGGTGTCCGGGTCGTGAAAGCGCACTTTCAGGCTGTGACCATCCAGATAAATGCCGTCAGCCGGCAGCTTGGCAGCCTGCAGGGTTTTTTCCACCCGCTCCATCAGGGCGGTGTCGATGGCGATGGACGAGCGGGTGGTAGACACCTGCACCGCTGGGCTTTCGCCATAAAAATTGGGCAGGGTGTACAGGATCGAGACGATCAGCACCACGGCGATGATCAGGTATTTCCAGAGCGGATAACGGTTCATGAGGCGCGTCGGGGGAGAGGGGCCGCCCGTTGTGCTGGGCGGCCACCGGAGTGAACAGAAATTACAGCGACTTGAGCGTGCCTTTTTCCAGCTTGCTCGCCACGGCGGCGCGCTGGACAACGATTTCTACCCCGTTGCTGATTTCAACGGTCAGGTATTCGTCGCCAGCCTTGGTGATGCGACCGGCAATGCCACCCTGGGTGAGCACTTCTTCACCCTTTTGCAGGGCGTCGAGCATGGCTTTGTGCTCTTTCATTTTTTTCTGTTGCGGGCGGACCATCAGGAACCAGAACAGAATGAAGATGCCGATCATCGGCAAAAATTGCATGAGTGCAGCTTGATCCATGATGAGTGTATCGACCTTGTGCAGGGCCTCGCCACAGGCTGGCGGTGCCGGGTTGTAAAAAACGGGTGAAGCAGAGCCTGGCCATCGGGCAGGCCGACCGGGCATTGTAGCTGTGAAGGGTGGACGAAATCCACCGCCAGCCAGCGCAGCCCTGCCGCCTAAGCGCCGTGGATTAATCCACTCCGCGCTGGCGTTCGGCGTGGAAGGTGGCCACAAAGCTTTCAAACTGATCGGCCTCAATCGCTTGGCGCATGTCGGCCATCAGTTGCTGATAATAGTGCAGGTTATGCACCGTGTTCAGCCGCGCGCCAAGAATTTCGCCCGCCCGGTGCAGATGGTGTAGGTAAGCCCGGCTAAAGTTCCGGCAAGCGTAACATTGGCAGGTTTCATCCAGCGGACGAGTGTCGTTGCGGTATTTGGCATTTTTGATCTTGATATCGCCAAAGCGGGTAAAAATCCAGCCATTGCGGGCGTTGCGGGTGGGCATCACGCAGTCGAACATGTCAATGCCGTGCGCCACGCCGTATACCAGGTCTTCCGGGGTGCCCACGCCCATCAGGTAGTGCGGCTTGTCCGCTGGCAGCATGGGCTGCATCACCTGCAGCATGCGCTGCATTTCATGCTTGGGCTCGCCCACCGACAGGCCGCCAATGGCAATGCCGTCAAAGCCGATGGCCATCAGTTCGCGCAGCGATTCTTCGCGCAGCGCCGGGTACATGCTGCCCTGGACAATGCCAAACAGCGCATTCGGGTTGCCTTGGTCGTCAAAGGCCTTGCGGCTGCGCTCTGCCCAGCGCAGGCTCATGCGCATCGAATCGGCAGCGGTTTTTTCATCGGCGGGATAGGGCGTGCATTCGTCGAAAATCATCACGATGTCTGAATTCAGCACACGCTGGATTTCCATGGATTTTTCTGGGGACAAAAACAGCTTGTCGCCATTGATCGGGCTCTGGAAAGTCACGCCGTCTTCGGTAATCTTGCGTAAATCGCCCAGGCTGAATACCTGAAACCCGCCCGAATCGGTGAGGATGGGTTTGTCCCAGCCAATAAACTGATGCAGGCCGCCAAACTCGGCCACCACGTCCAGACCAGGGCGCAGCCATAAATGGAAGGTGTTGCCCAGAATGATCTGGGCACCAATTTCATTCAGCTCCAGCGGGCTCATGGCCTTGACTGACCCATAAGTGCCTACCGGCATGAAAGTGGGGGTTTCAATCGTGCCGTGATTCAGGACCAGCGTGCCACGGCGGGCACCGGCGCTGGTGGAGTGCAGAGTAAACTGGAGCATGATGTCGGAGAATGTTTTAGAAAAATCAGCGGGCTAGTATACCGCAAGCCGGGCGCTTGCAAAAAATGCTTGCGCATCGGATCAAATCTCTCTAAACTGCGCAGCTCCTGACTTACAGGCGGTTAGCTCAGCTGGTTAGAGCGCCACGTTGACATCGTGGAGGTCGCTGGTTCGATTCCAGTACCGCCTACCAAAATACTTTGCGGAGTTTTTCCCATGGCTTTCCGAACTACCACTACCGGCATCAGCACCCTAGCTTGAGCCTCGGATTGTTACTGCGAACTACTGCGTAAAACACAAGAAAGTGCGGCTCTGGCCGCACTTTTTTTTTGGTTTTTTTTCGTCACCCCCGTTGATCTGCCCCACTGCCCGGAGTATTGACATGCCTGATATCCGATTGCCTGATGGTTCCATCCGCTCCTTTGAACAGCCGGTCACCGTGGCAGGCGTGGCCGCCTCGATTGGTGCCGGCCTGGCCCGCGCCACCCTGGCGGGTCGGGTGGATGGTACGCTGGTGGACGCCAGCCATCTGATTGAACACAACGCCGACCTGGTGATCATCACCGAGCGCGACGCCGATGGCCTGGACATCATCCGCCATTCCGCCGCCCACCTGCTGGCGCACGCGGTGAAAACCCTGTTCCCCGACGCTCAGGTCACCATTGGCCCGACCATCGAAAACGGCTTTTACTACGACTTCAGCTACAAGCGCCCGTTTACCCCGGACGATCTGGCCGCCATCGAAAAGAAAATGGCCGAACTGGCCAAGGCAGATATTCCGGTAGAGCGCTACACCCTGTCACGTGACGACGCCGTGGCTTATTTCAAGTCGATTGGCGAAGCCTACAAGGCCGAGATCATCGAATCGATTCCGCAGGATCAGACGCTGAGCCTGTACCGCCAGGGCGACTTTACCGACCTGTGCCGTGGCCCGCACGTGCCATCCACCGGCAAGATCAAGGTGTTCAAGCTGATGAAGCTGGCCGGTGCCTACTGGCGTGGCAACAGCAAGAACGAAATGCTGCAGCGCGTGTACGGCACGGCTTTTGTGAAGAAAGAAGAGCTGGAAGCCCACCTGCACATGCTGGAAGAAGCCGAAAAGCGCGACCACCGCAAACTGGGCCAGCAGCTGGATCTGTACCATATGCAGGACGAAGCACCGGGTTCGGTGTTCTGGCACCCCAAGGGCTGGCGTTTGTTCCAGACGCTGATTGGCTATATGCGCCAGCGTCAGGAACAAGCCGGCTATGTGGAAGTGAACACGCCGGATGTGATGGATCGCGGCCTGTGGGAAACCTCCGGTCACTGGTTCAACTACCGCGAAAACATGTTCACCACGCAAACCGAAGACGAGCGCGTGTTTGCCCTCAAGCCGATGAACTGCCCTGGCGCGGTGTCGATGTACGCCCACGGCTTGCACAGCTACCGCGATTTGCCGATGCGCATGGCCGAATTTGGCAAGGTGCACCGTTACGAGCCGTCTGGCGCGCTGCATGGTTTGTTGCGTGTACGCCACTTTACCCAGGATGACGCGCATATTTTCTGTACCGAAGGCCAGATGGAACAGGAATGCCGCGATGTGGTGGCGCTGATTCTGGATATTTACAAGGATTTCGGCTTTGACAGCGTGCGCATCAAGCTGTCTACCCGCCCGGAAAACCGCATTGGCTCGGATGAGGTGTGGGACAAGCTGGAAGGTGCGCTGTCTTCTGCGCTCGAGTCCATGGGCATGGCCTACGAGCTGTTCCCTGGCGAAGGCGCGTTCTACGGCCCGAAACTGGAATTTGTCTTGCGTGATACGCTGGGTCGCGACTGGCAATGTGGTACGCTGCAGGTAGACATGAATCTGCCCGAGCGTTTTGACATCAGCTATGTGGCCGAAGACAACACCAAAAAACGTCCGGTGATGTTGCACCGTGCGCTGTTTGGCTCGCTGGAGCGCTTCACCGGCATTCTGATCGAACACTACGCCGGTGCCTTCCCCACCTGGCTGGCACCGCAGCAGGCAGTGGTGATGACCATCACCGAAGCACAGTGCGATTATGCCCGTGAAGTGACGGCACAATTGCGCGCCGCAGGCGTTCGTGTTGAAGCCGACTTGAGAAACGAGAAAATTAGCTATAAAATCCGCGAGCATAGCCTGCAGAAATTGCCGTACCAGGTCATCGTCGGTGACAAGGAAAAAGCAGGCGGTCTGGTTGCCGTGCGCACGCGGACTGGCGAAGATCTCGGTCAGTTGCCGCTTTCCCAGTTTATCGAACGAATCAAGTCGGAATCGTCGCGTTAAGCCTTATGCCACGGTGCATGACATTTTGTAATTAGGAGAATTTGCTATAGCTCAGGAAAAAGAACCACGGATCAACGGTGAGATCACCGCACGCGAGATCCGCCTGGTAGGCAGTGAAGGCGAGCAGCTCGGTATTGTCGGTCTGCGCGATGCGCTGGAACGCGCCGAAGAGGCTGAACTGGATCTGGTCGAAATCGCCCCCACCGCGCAACCGCCGGTGTGCAGGCTGATGGACTACGGTAAGTTCAAGTACCAGGAAAGCAAGAAAAAACACGAAGCCAAACTGAAGCAAAAGCAAATTCAGGTCAAGGAAGTCAAATTCCGCCCCGGCACAGATGACGGTGATTACAACGTCAAGCTGCGCAACCTGATCCGCTTCTTGACCGATGGCGACAAGGCCAAGATCACCCTGCGTTTTCGCGGGCGTGAAATGGCGCACCAGGATATTGGCCTGACCCTGCTCAAGCGGGTGGAAGCTGATCTGCTGGAAGTGGGCACTGTCGAGCAGTTTCCCAAGCTCGAAGGTCGCCAGATGGTGATGATGATTGGCCCTAAAAAGAAATAAGGGCTATCATAAGCAGTTAATCGGCACGGCAGGGTGATCTGCCGTGCTGGTTTTCGCCATTGGGGCAACCTGATGGTGCTAAAAGCGTGGCGTTGCGGGTTCTCAAGCACGGTGTTTTACCGTCACCTCTCGCCAAATCTAACAAATCAGCAGGAGCAATCCATGCCTAAGATGAAAACCAAGTCGGGCGCGAAAAAGCGTCTGAAAGTGTTGGGCAACGGTGGTGTTAAGCGCTCGATGGCATTCAAGCGCCACATTCTTACCAAGAAAACCACCAAGACCAAGCGTCAGTTGCGCGGTACCGTGATGGTACATAGCACCAACATGGCTGCTGTCCGTGCAATGCTGCCCTACGCTTAAGGAGTAAACTATGCCTCGCGTCAAACGTGGTGTAACCGCCCGTGCCCGTCACAAGAAAATCCTCGCGCTTGCCAAAGGCTACCGCGGTCGTCGCAAAAACGTATACCGGATCGCCAAACAGGCGGTGATGAAGGCCGGTCAATACGCTTACCGTGACCGTCGTCAGCGCAAACGCCAGTTCCGCACCCTGTGGATTGCCCGTATCAACGCCGCTGCGCGTGAATGCGGTCTGTCCTACAGCAAGTTCATGAACGGCGTGAAGAAGGCTGCCATCGAGATCGACCGCAAGGTGTTGGCCGATCTGGCAGTGTTCGACAAGCCGGCATTTGCCCAGATCGTCGAGCAAGCCAAGGCCAGCCTCGCCGCTTAAGCAAGTGTGATGAAAAAGGGAGGCCCCGCGCCTCCCTTTTTTTATCGCCGGCCCCCATCGGCCTGGAAACGCTGAGCCAAGCCTGCAGGACACGCCATCCCATGCCTAACGCATGGCGCAGCGCTGGCAGCATTGGCTGAGCGTTTCTCCCCATTAAAGCGTGTTATCCCGAATTACTCCCGAGACAGACCCCATACCATGACTCATCTCGAAACGATTCTTGCTGCTGCCCGGACTGCACTGGCTGCTGTCACGGACACGGTTGGGCTCGAACAAGTCAAGGCTCGCTACCTTGGCAAATCTGGCGAGCTGACCGAGCTGCTCAAGCAGCTGGGCAAACTGCCGCCGGAAGAGCGCAAAACCGCTGGCGCGGCCATCAACGAAACCAAGCAAGCCTTTGAAGCGGCATTCAATGCCCGCCGCGATGCGCTGGCCGCCGACAAACTGGCCGCCCAGCTGGCTGCCGAAGCGCTGGACGTCACCCTGCCTGGCCGTGGCCAGGCCCAGGGCGGCCTGCACCCGGTGACGCTGACCCTGGAGCGGATTACCGAGCTGTTTCACTCGCTGGGTTTTGCCGTGGCCGACGGCCCGGAAATCGAATCGGATTTCCATAATTTCCAGGCGCTGAATATTCCGGCCAATCATCCGGCCCGCGCCATGCAGGATACTTTTTATGTGGAAGGCGGTGATGTGCTGCGCACCCACACCTCGCCCATCCAGATCCGCTACATGCTGAATAACCCGCCGCCGATCAAGATCATCGCGCCGGGCCGGGTGTATCGCGTCGATTCCGATGCCACCCATTCGCCGATGTTCCACCAGATGGAAGGCCTGTGGGTGGACGAACGGGTGAGTTTTGCTGACCTGAAAGCCACGCTGACCGACTTTTTGCGCCGTTTCTTCGAGCGTGACGACCTGCAGGTGCGTTTCCGCCCGTCGTTCTTTCCGTTTACCGAACCTTCGGCAGAAATCGATGTGCTGGGCGAACGCGGCTGGCTGGAAGTGGGCGGCTGCGGCATGGTCCACCCCAATGTGCTGGGCAATGTGAATATCGACCCGGAGCGCTACACCGGCTTTGCCTTTGGCATTGGCCTGGACCGCTTTGCCATGCTGCGCTACGGGATCAACGACCTGCGCCTGTTCTTTGAGAACGATCTCAACTTCCTCAAGCAATTCAACTGATCGCAGGCGAGGCTCACCATGAAATTTTCTGAAAACTGGCTGAAAAGCTGGGTGAACCCCGGCTTGTCTACCGAACAACTCACCTACCTGCTGACCATGGCAGGCCTGGAGGTGGAAAGCACAGAAGCCGCTGCCCCGGTGTTTACCGGCGTGGTGGTGGGCGAAGTGAAAACCGTGCGCAAGCATGAAAACGCCGACCGCCTGCGCGTCACCGAAGTGGACGTGGGCACTGGTGCGCTGGTGCAGATTGTCTGCGGCGCGCCCAATGTTGCCGAAGGGGTGAAGGTGCCGTGCGCCTTGTCTGGCGCGCTGCTGCCGGGCGACTTCAAGATCAAGCCCACCAAGATGCGCGGCGTGGAATCCAATGGCATGCTGTGTTCCGGCAAGGAACTGGGCATTCCCGACGAGGTGGATGGCCTGCTGCTGCTGCCGGCAGATGCGCCGGTGGGCGCGTCGATCCGTGATTATCTGGATCTGGACGACACGGTGATTGAGCTGAAAATCACCCCGAACCGCGCTGACTGTCTGGGCATGCGCGGCATTGCCCGCGAAGTGGCCGCGCTGACCGGGGCCAGTGTCGCGATGCCGGCGCTGTCGCCGCTGGCGGTAACGCTGGACGAACAGCGCAGCGTCACCCTGGCGGCGGATCAAGCGTGTGGCCGCTATCTGGGCCGGGTGATTCGCGGGGTCAATCAGGCTGCGCCAACGCCGGACTGGATGAAAACCCGTCTGCTGCGCGCCGGGCTGCGCTCGATTTCGGCCATTGTCGATATCACCAATTATATTTTGCTGGAACAGGGTCAGCCGCTGCATGCATTTGACCTGGCCAAGCTGGACGGCGGCATCACCGTGCGTATGGCGGCAGCAGGCGAAACGCTGACCCTGCTTAATGGCAAGGAACAGATGCTGGATGCCGACATGCTGGTGATTGTCGATGCGAGCAAGGCGGTGGCGCTGGCCGGGATCATGGGCGGGGCCAATAGCGAAGTGGACGACACCACCCAGGATATTTTTCTGGAATCGGCCTTTTTTGCCCCGGAAGCCATTGCCGGGCGTGCGCGCCGGCTGGGCTTTTCCTCCGATGCTTCGTTCCGCTACGAACGCGGGGTGGATTTCACCCTGCAAGCCGAGGCAATGGAACGCGCCAGCGCGCTGATTGTGCAGATTTGTGGCGGCCAGCTGGGGCCGGTCAGCGAAGCGGTGGGCCAGTTGCCTGCCCGTGCGCCGGTCAGCGTGCGCGTGGCGCGGGTGAATCAGGTGCTGGGCCTGGCGCTGGCAGCGGATGACATGGCGGCGATGTTTGCCCGATTGGGATTTGTGGCGGAGTATCAGGATGGCCGTTTTGCCGTCACACCGCCCAGCTTCCGCTTTGATATTGCCATCGAAGAAGACCTGATTGAAGAAGTGGCCCGGCTGTTTGGCTACGACAATATTCCGTCTGACGCGCCGCTGTCGGCCAGCCATATGCTGGCCCAGCCGGAAACCCGCTGCCCACGCAGCGAAATGCGCCGTCGGGTGGCTGGCCGCGAGTATCAGGAAATTGTCAGCTATGCGTTTGTTGACAGCAGCTGGGAGCAGGATTTTGCCGCCAATGCCGCACCAATCAAGCTGATCAACCCGATTGCCAGCCAGATGAGCGTGATGCGCTCAACGCTGATGGGCGGTCTGGTGGATACCCTGGTGGCCAATTTGAATCGCAAGCAATCCCGTGTGCGTATTTTTGAAATTGCCCGGGTATTTCTGCGTGATGGCGAGCAAGTCAACCAGCCAGAACGCCTGGCCGCGCTGGCGTATGGCAGCCGTGCACCGGAACAATGGGGCCAGAAAGCCGAGCGGGTGGATTTTTACGACCTCAAGGCCGATCTGGAAGCCCTGCTGGCACCGCGCGTGGCCAGCTTCCGCAAGGTAAGCCATCCGGCCCTGCATCCGGGACGCGCCGCCGAGGTGGTGCTGGATGGGCAAGTGATTGGCGTACTGGGCGAATTGCACCCGCAATGGGTACAAAAGTACGATCTGCCCGCCGCCCCGGTGCTGTTTGAAGTGGCGCTGGATGCGCTGCTGACGCGCGCTGTGGTTAAGGGGCAGCCGGTGTCACGCTTCCAGCCGGTGCGTCGCGATCTGGCGCTGGTGATGGATGAAAGCGTGGAGGCCGGCAGCCTGCTGGCAGCGTTCCAGGCGCTGGCGCTGCCTGGCGTAACTGGAATCGGCCTGTTTGACGTTTACCGTGGCAAAGGTCTGGAAGAAGGCAAAAAGAGCCTTGCTTTCAAGGTGTTAATGCAGGATACTGCCAAAACTTTGACCGATGCCGAGGTGGATGCCGCTGTTCAGGCGATCATCGACTGCGCCGCGCTTCAAGGTGCCAGCCTGCGCCTGTAAGGTTCAGTGTGTAGGTCTGGCCCACGCTGCTGCCGGCATTGCGCCGGCAGCAGATTGTTTTTAGGGCAGCCGCCGCGTAGTTGTCCGGTAATACCGGGTAAAAATGCCGGGCAAACCGGCTTCTGTCTTCACCACATTAGAGTTATGATTAAGGGGTAAGCATGACGTTGACCAAGGCTGAACTTGCCGATTTGCTGTTCGACAAAGTCGGCTTGAACAAACGCGAAGCCAAGGATATGGTGGAGTCGTTCTTTGAAGAAATTCGCGTGGCGCTGGAAGAAGGCGATGCCGTTAAACTGTCTGGTTTTGGCAATTTCCAGCTGCGCGACAAACCGCAGCGTCCAGGACGTAACCCCAAGACCGGTGAAGAAATTCCCATCACCGCCCGCCGTGTGGTCACGTTCCACGCCAGCCAGAAGCTGAAGGGAATGGTCGATGACCACTACGCGACCCAGCACGCCTGATTTACCCCCGGTGCCCGGCAAGCGCTATTTCACCCTGAGTGAAATGTGCGCGCTGACTGGCGTGGCACCGGAACTGCTGCGCCAGTGGGAAGCCACTGGCATGTCGTTTGGCCGACAGCCTGGCAGTCGGCCACGCCAGCATTATCAGCACCATGAAGTGCTGATGGTGCGTCGTCTGCGCAATGTGTTGCTGGCGCAGCGGGCGGCTCAGGCCCGCCAGGCGGCTGAATCGCGCAGCCGTCTGGGCTCCCCCGCCCTGCGCGCTGAGCTGGCGTCGATTCTGGCCTGGCTGGATATTTAAATTCAGTCAGTCAGGATGCGTATCAGGCTGCAATGACGGCCTGCAGGATTATCAAGTGGCTGTTTTGTTTGGGTTTCTGATCAAATCAGCCAAATCTGCCTCAGGGGCTAGCGCTGGCGCGGGGCTACTGTTATAATTCTGTTCTTGTTGTACGGAGTGTGGCGCAGCCTGGTAGCGCATCTGCATGGGGTGCAGAGGGTCGGTGGTTCGAATCCACTCACTCCGACCAAATTCAAAAAGCCGACCGCTTGCGGTCGGCTTTTTCACGTCTTGCCCAAGGCCAACAGGCTTGCCACCCGGCACGCCTACCGATATCCCGCCTTATTCTCTTGCCCCACCCCCGCCCGCCACGGCACCGGTTTTTTACCCACTGGCTTTATTGTTTGGGCTTGGCTTGGTGTTTTTATGCGTAGATTCACCTATTGATTGCCAGGTATTTAAGCCTGACCGCACAAACCCGCCCACCCATGCACGGGTTTGCCCACCCAGCCTTGCCTGACTCCGTGAATTTACTGAGTGAAAAATTTAAATAAAAAACTTGACGAGAGCAGGCTAAATTGGCTAATTTAATGGTGTTGATTAAATACACCAGACGCTAAAGGATATTGCGCAATGATTGATTTCCAGACCTTCACTTTCCAAGAACTGCTGCAACTGAAGATTGAACTCGAAGTTGAACTGAAAAAGCGCGAGCAGGAAGAAAAAGCTGCCGCCCGCAAGAAGATTCTCGAAATCGCTCGCACCTTCAACTTTGATCTGGACGAACTGTTCTCCGCGCCGAAAGCCGCTGGCGGCGTACCGCGTCGTCTGGTTGAGCCGAAGTACTTCAACCCGAAAGACCCGGAACAAACCTGGACTGGCCGTGGCCGTCAGCCGGTATGGGTGCAGGAATTCATCGCCAATGGCGGTACCACTGATCAACTGCTGATCAATAAAGACTGATTCATTCGGTCTGCCGGATGCGCCAGCCTGCTTGCTGGCACATCGGAACACAAAGCGCCGTGATGTGCCTCCCGCTGCGGGTAGGGCCACATTACGGCGCTTTTGTTTTATGCCTGCGTTTTCCCTGTTCACCGGCTGGCAGCTTGGCCCGGTGCATCCATCCTGCATGCGTGATCTTCAGCGGCCAAGCCCTGGCCCAGCCTGCATCCGGCGCAAAACTGTGCATCAGGCTTGAATCGGGGCGATAACCCGCTACACTGAAAGTGTGTCATTCATTGTGCGTAAATATCGGCCTCTGCCTACCGATATGTGTACAAGTTGATCCAGCAAGGCACACAGGCATGGCGCCTCTTGCCTGCCTGATTCAGGCAGATGACCTACCAGGAGCAGCTTCTTATGGAATTTCCCGTGCCGCACGACCCGGCTCTGCGCTGTATTCGGCTGAGCATTCCGGCACATCGCAGACATCTGTCCCTGTTGGGCGCTGCCGTAGAGGCGGTAGCGCGCGAGGCCGGTTTGAGTGCTGATAGCGCCTATGCATTCAATATGGCCGTGGTTCAGGCCATTTCTGCCGTGCTGCGCTACACCGGGCCAGACAGCACGCCAGCCTGTTTTGAGCTGGAGTGCCTGGATACCCCGGAACGCATACAGGTGTGCATACGCGACCAAGGCCCGCCTTGGGTCAGTGCCAGCGGGGTGGCCCAGCCAGAAACCACCCAGGCGTTTGAGCTGGTGCGGGCGATGGTGGACACCCTGGATTACACCCAGGATGCCCAGGGCAACAGCCTTAAACTGGTGCGTTTTCGCCCGCGTCGTCCACTGGAAGACGAAGACTGAACCATGCAGTTCAGATGAGTTATGCTATTGGCTTTGTCATTATGTTGTATATCTACAACATTTCTTGAGTAAGGCAAAATGGCGCGGGGCGTGGCCTGATCGGCTGGCAGCGCCCCGGGCTTTTTGTCTTAGCGTCCCAGCCAGCGGGCAATCCGCTGCGCTGCTTGTTCCAGCCGTTCTACCGAAGTGGTGTACGCCAGGCGCACATGCTGGGCTGCGCCGTGCTGGCCAAAGTCACGTCCCGGTGCCACCGCCACATGTGCTTCGCTCAGCAAACGCTCGGCCCAGGCAAAACTGTCGTCGGTGTGTGCCGACACATCGGCGTAGGCGTAAAACGCCCCTTCCGGCTGTGCGGCAAATTTGAATCCCAAAGGCGCAAATGCCGCCAGCAAGGCATCGCGCCGACGCTGAAATTCTGCCCGGCGATGTTCCAGAATCTCCAGCGTCTCGGGAGAAAAAGCCGCCAGCGCAGCATATTGCGCCGGGGTGGACGGTGATAAAAACAGGTTTTGTGCCAGCCGGGTCACCGCATCCAGATACGCTTCCGGCACCACCAGCCAACCCAGCCGCCAGCCGGTCATCTGAAAATATTTGGAAAAACTGTTCACCACAAAAATCTCATCGCTGATTTCCAGCGCCGAATGCGCGGCCCCGGCATAGGTCAGGCCGTGGTAGAGCTCGTCCACCAGCAAGGTGCCACCACGTTGATTAACCGCCTGATAAAGCTCGGCCAGCGCCTGGGGCGAAATCAGCGTACCGGTGGGATTGGCCGGGCTGGCAATCATGGCCGCCACGGTATTGGCCGACCAATGCCGGGCAATATCGTCCGCGCCCAATTGATAGCCGCGATGGGCGTCTACCGGAATACTGACCGGCTGACCATTGACCAGGCTGACCAGATGCCGGTTGCATGGGTAGGTGGGGTCGGGCAGCAAAACCTGTTCGCCCGGATTGACCAGCGCCGCCAGCGCCAGTTGCAAGGCTCCGGATGCGCCAGGGGTGACCACAATGCGGTGAGCCGGCAGCGTAATCTGGTAACGCTGTTGGTAAAAATCGGCAATCGCCTGACGCAGCGCCGGAATGCCCAGCGCCGGGGTATAAAATGTCTGCCCGGCTTGCAAGGCGGCAATGCCGGCAGCCACAATCGGTGCCGGAGTCGGAAAATCCGGCTCGCCAATTTCCATATGGATCACATCATGCCCAGCCGCTTCCAGCGCCTTGGCTTTTTCCAGAATGGCCATGACATGAAACGGGGCAATGACATCCAGGCGATGGGCAACAGACATGACAAACCTTTGCAAAAGGTCAATTATACGACTGCTTACCTAGGGCAAGGTAGGCTGCGCTACCGCAAAAGGGCGATGCGCCAGACACACTCAAGCGCCAAGTCAACCCGCGCTGCTGCCGACACTCACGCGGCATTCCTCTGGTACTGCTGCAATCAGCTTGGCGTAGCTTGAGCCTCTCCATCCGCCACGCTACACTTGGTCGATGGCACACCTTCACGACAACGGTTATAAATACCTGTTTTCCCACGCCGAACTGGTGCAGGAACTGCTGGAGGCCTTTGCCCCGCCGGGGGTGTCCGCCCTGCTCGACTACACCACCCTGCGCCTGGAAAATGGCAACTACGTCACCCCGGCGATGAAGCCTCGGGCGGATGATCTTGTCTGGTCGGTCGAACTGCACGGGCAGCGCATTTACCTCTATCTGCTGCTGGAATTCCAATCCACCCCGGACGACACCATGCCGGCGCGCATGCTGCAATATGTGGCCGCACTTTACGACCACCTGCTGCGCAGCAAGGCGGTCAATACCGCCGAAGGGCTGCCCCCGGTATTGCCCATCGTGCTGTACAACGGCGACGCCCGCTGGCGGCAAAGCAGCGAACTCTACGATCTGATCCGCGTCCATCCGCAGGTGCTCAAGGCTTTTCAGCCCCGGCTGAAATTCTGGCTGCTGGACGAAGGGGCATTCCCCGCTGCCGAGCTGGAAGACATGCACCGCGTGGTGGCGGCCATCTTTCGCTTCGAGCACACGCCAGATAGCGCAGCGGCCAAGCAAGCCATCCGTTGTCTTGCCCAAGCGATTGCCCAATCGCCATTCAAGCAGCGCATCGACCGGGTGGTGACGCGCTGGATAAAACACCGGCTGCAGAGCAAAATGCCCGGACTGGCCGTGCCCGATGCCGAAGAATTGACGAAAGGGATGGATATGCTGGAAACCAATATTGACCGCTGGGAAGCCCAGGCGATTGCCAGGGGGATGGAGCAGGGCATGCTTCAGGGGATGCAGCAGGGAATTGAGAAGGGCATGCAGAAAGGCATTCAGCAGGGCATGCAGAAAGGGGTGCAGCAAGGTATTCAGCAGGGTATGCAACAGGGTGAAGCCTTGTTGCTGAAACGACTGTTGACCCGCCGTTTTGGTGCGCTGTCGGCCACACTGCTGGCCAGCATTGCCGCCGCCACGCCCGCCCAGCTGGAAACCTGGGGCGACCGGGTGCTGGATGCCACGTCGCTGGATGAGGTGTTTGGCGAAACACGGCATTGACGGTGGACTCCACGCCAATAGCAGCGCCCAGCTGAATGGCCGTAACGCGCCCGCTCCCCCGATGATGAGTCCCCTGTCCAGCGAATAGCGAGCGACCACCACGATGGTGAACGGCCCAAGCCGGCCAAGCATGGCGTTCATGCGATTGCCCTGGCACCTGGCGCAGAACAGTGGCACAGCCTTTGACCCAGGGCAATCGCATGAACGGATATCAGCCCAAGTCCGCAGAACAGTTGATGGCTATTCTCATGAAATGAACACTCTGCCAGCCGCTACGGGCCTTCTTTGTCCATGATTCCGTCCAAAAAAACCACAAGTAGAGAGGGTGTGGACAGTCTCTGGCTTGTCGGTTGTGGGTAAACCCCAGTCAATCGCATGATAAAAACATTCATGCGATTGCCCTGGCCTTTGACCCTCCCGGAACAAGCGGGTAAGGTTGCGGGGTGAATCTTTCTTCTGACTTTTTTTGCTGGCGGCACCGTGTCAGCGGCGCGCTGCTGGTCTGGCTGCTCAGCCCGGCGGGGCTGGCCGCGCCGCTGCCCGAGCTGGTGGTGGACGCGCCTGGCGCGGTGAGCACCCTGCTCAGCCAGCACCTGGCGCTGGCCAGGGCGCTGCGTGACAGCGTCCCCCCCGACCCTGGCCAGCTGGAAGCCCTGCAACTGGCGCTGGACGAAGACGCCCGCAGCCTGCTGGCCACCGAAGGCTACTTCTCCCCGCAGTTGCACCGGCATCACCAAAACCACACCCTGACCCTGCGCGTCGACCCCGGCCCACGCACCGACATCAGCGCGGTCACGCTGGCGCTGGCCGGCCCCGGTGCCACGGGCACTGACGGCGCACAGCGGCTGGCCATGCTGCGCGAACGCTGGAGCCTGCCAGTAGGCCAGCCTTTCCGCCAGGACGACTGGGACAACGCCAAGAACCAGGCACTGCGCAGTGTGCAGATCGACCGCTACCCCAGCGCGCGCTGGGCGCACGCCGAAGCCCGCATTGATCCGGCCAGCCAGCGCGCGGTGCTCAGCGCCACGCTGGACACCGGCCCGGCGTTCACCCTGGGCGAGATTCAGGTGCACGGCCTGCGTCGCTATCCGCTGCAGGCCGTTACCCGGCTGGCCACCTTCAGCCCTGGCTCGCCGTATCATCAGCGCAAACTGCTCGACTACCAGGCCGCCCTGCAGGCCACGCCCTACTTCACCAGCGTGCGGGTGGAGGCCGGACTGGACCCGACCCAGCCGCTACTCAGCCCGGTGCAGGTGTTTGTGCAGGAAGCCCAGGCACAAAAAATCAGCGTCGGTGCCGGTTATGGCAGCGACAGCGGCCCGCGTGGCTCGCTGAATTATCAGCATCACAATATTGCCGGTCTGGGCCTGCTGCTGGCCAATACCCTGCAACTGGAACGCGAACAGCAAACCCTGGACAGCAGCCTGACCCTGCCGCGTGACGGCGACGGCTACCGCGACACCGCCGGGGTGAAGCTGGCGCGCAGCACGGTGCAACAGCTCAAGCTGCACCAGGAAACCGTGTACGCCAGCCGCCTGCGCGCACGCGGCGACGACGAATACGGCTACGGCGTCACGTTTACCCGTGAACGCAGCACCCCGGACGGCGGCAGCACCAGCCGCACCCAGGCGCTGGTGGCCCGCTACGACTGGACCCGGCGGGCCGTGGACAACCCACTGAACCCGCAGCGCGGCCATATGCTGGCCGGCCAGGTGGTGGCAGCCAGCCGTCAGCTGGGCTCGGACACTGATTTTCTGCGCGGCTACGCCAGAGCGATTGGCTTTTATCCGGTAGGGCGCAGCGCACGGGTGATTGTGCGCGGTGAACTGGGCCAGGTGTGGGCGGCGCGCGGGGACGACGTGCCCACCGACTGGCGTTTTCGTACCGGTGGCGGGGGCAGCGTGCGTGGCTACGCCTACCAGAGCCTGGGCCCGCGTGAAGGCAGCTCAGTGGTAGGGGGGCGGGTGCAGGCGCTGTTCAGCGGTGAATACCAGCACCCGGTCTGGCCAGGCTGGCGGCTGGCGCTGTTTGCCGACGCCGGCAACGCCGCCGACCGCTGGCAGGACTGGCGGCCCCGGCTGGGCCTGGGCACGGGCATTCGCTGGGATAGCCCGATTGGTCCGGTGGGGATGGATATCGCCAGAGGACAAAGCACTGGCCAATGGCAGTGGCATTTGTCGCTGGGTGCCAGCTTCTGAGCCCTGCGTCTGTCACACCGTAGTGGGAGAATGTTTCAGCTCCTGGCTGGCTGGCCGATTGGCGTGGTGATGAATTCAATATCTCAATAGTTATTCGGTCATGAAAATAACCCCTGAGCGTAACTTGCCAGCGCTGAAAAATCTGTTAAAATTCACCAATGAATCATAATACTGTCATGAAGATGTTTGCTGCATTAGGCCAGGATTCACGCCTGAGCATATACCAGCTGGTGGTGGAAGCTGGAGCCGCCGGCCTGAGCGCCGGCAAAATTGGCGAACATCTGACCATTGCCCAAACAACCTTGTCATTTCACCTGAAAGAGCTGGTGCATAGCGGCCTGCTGCAATCCCGCCAGCACGGCAAGTTTGTCATCTATACCGCCAATCCGGCTGCACTGCAGACGGCCATTGCCTTTTTGTCCGGGCTGGGCACCGCTCCACCGGAAAAATAATCCTTTCAACTACAGTAACTTGGTGATTTTTCACCCGCAGGGCCGGCATTCCGGCACCTGCGTTTTTTGCGTGACAGGTCTATTCATCATCAGTTTTTTGTCATGTTTGCTGATTAAGCTGAATTGAATCTCCCCCCTTCTTGCCACGTCGTGGCATTTCAGTGTTCTACCCATCGAAATCTATCGATATCTTAAAATAAATGCCAATGAACAGAATATTGACATTGGGCACGGTTTTTACTGCTCATGCCGGCATTTTTGGTCAACATCTATAAAAAATTAACACAACATCAGCATACTTGGCTTTGGCTCACTTCAAACAAGGTGCCACCATGAGCAAACACCTGCAGTCCCGCTCTCATGCCGACTCGATTCGCCGCGACCTGATGGACGCGTGTGCCCGGCTGAACGAGCACCAACAACGTCTGGACGATCTGCTGCAAGCCATGGGCTGCCAGGACCAGGACAGTGAAAACGCCGCTGACCACGAGGAAAGTGAATACCCATGACAATCCGGCTGAAACTGTACCTGTTCAGTAGCGTGGCCATGCTGTCGCTGGCTTGCCTGGGCGCACTGGGTCTGCTGGCCGGTTACCTGGCCGACCAGCAGATTGCCGCCCAGCAGCAGACACATGGACCGGCCCTGCAACGGCTGGCCGAACTGGCCACCGGCCTGGGTACGCTGGAGCCCCATCCCGGCCACACCCCGGCGGCAGGCCAGTGGGCCGCGCTGGAACAGCGGCTGCACGCCGGCAGCCAGGCCGCGTTGCCTGCACTGGCCGATGACTGGCGCACGCTGGATCAGCACTGGCAAAGCTGGCGCAACACCCCGGCGGATGACCTGGCCGGCCAGACTGGCGCGCATCAGCGCGTGGTCGCGGCGCTGGAGCAGCTGGCACAACACAGCCGTGAGGCAATCCAGCGCGAACAGCACAGTCAGGACCAGCGTCGCCAGCAGTTGTTTCAGCTGATTTTATGGGGTGGTGCAGCGCTGAGCGTGGGCATGCTGCTGCTGGCGCGCTATATCATCGGCTCGATTGTCCGCCCGCTGCGCATGCTGTGCGCCACCGCCAGCGACACCCGCCACGATCTGGACCTGACCCGGCGCTGCCAGTGGCAGGGCAACGACGAAGTCACCCGCAGCATTGAGGCATTCAATGCGCTGCTGGACGCCATTTGCCAGAGTTTTCACCGGGTCAACGCCGAAGGCAGCCAGGTGGACGATACCGCCGAAGAAGTGGCCGGCGCTGCGCAGCAGATTGCCGCTGCCGCCGAAGCGCAAAGCGAATCCACCCTGAGCATGGCGTTTGCCATCGAACGCCTGCAAATGGGTGTACAGCAAAGCAGCGAGGAAGCCCGCTTTGCCCTGGATGCAGCGCAGCTGGCCGAACGGCTGGCGGTGCAAAGCGATGGGGTGATTGTCAAGGCGGCGCGGGATATCCAGGGCATGGTCAATGCCATTCAGGGTTCGGCCCGCGATGTGTCGATGCTGGCCGAGCGCACCGATGAAATCAGCCGGGTGGTGCTGCTGATTGCCGATGTGGCCGAGCAGACCAATCTGCTGGCGCTGAACGCGGCGATTGAGGCCGCCCGCGCCGGCGAGCAGGGCCGGGGGTTTGCCGTGGTGGCTGATGAAGTGCGCAAGCTGGCGGAAACCACCCGGCTGGCCACCCGAGACATCGGCAGCACCATCCAGTGGGTGCAGGAACAAACCCGCCACGCGGCGGACAATTTGCTCCAGGGAGAAAAACTGGTCAGCTTTGGCGTGTCGCTGATGCAAGGCCTGAGCACGCCGCTGGAAGAAATGCGCAGTGGTGCCTGCGCTGCCCACGACAAGCTCAGTCACCTGATGGACACCCTGGCCCAGCAGCGCCAGGCCAGCGAGATTATTGGCAAGGATATTGAAAACCTGACGGTAATCAGCGAAGAAAACAGCGCTGCCGCCAGCCAGTCCGCCTCGGCGGCAATGAGCCTGCACCATTCGGTGCAGGGCATGCGTGGGCAATTGGCGCAGTTTACCTTTTAGCCGTGCGCTGGGAAGCGTGGACTGGACGCGGGTGCGTTGCCCCGCCGGGATGACACGCCAGCCACCCAAGCTCAATCGGCCTTGCCCGCCATGCTGGCCAGCGATGCCAGCCGGCTGGCCAGCCAGCCAGGACGGCGTTGCTGGTCTTCGGCGGCTTCCACCCGGCGAATGGCCTGGCGCACCAGCATCGCCCCCGGCCAGCGCCATGGCTCGGGCGGAAACTGCGCCAGTGGCCCCTGCGCCAGGCCGCTGCGCGTCCAGGCGTTGTCCTCGCCCAACAGCAGCGCGCACAACAGCTCCCCACCCAGCCGGCACTGCACCACGCCATTGCCGGAGTAGCCCATGCCGTACAGCACCCGACGATAACCCGGCAGACGGCCAAAAAACGGCAGGCCGGTGGCCGAGCGGTCGGACGCGCCAGTCCAGCTGCTGTCCAGCGGGGTATCGGCCAGCGCCGGAAACAGCTGCGCCAGCGTGGCACCCAGCGCATCCTGGTAGGCGCTGGGCTGGTCAAAATAACCGTGCATCCGGTTGGCAAAGGCAATCCGGTTGCCGCCCTTGCCCAGCATCAGCCGGCCATCCGGCGTGCTGCGCCAGTAATGCACAAAGGTGCGCAGATCACACACCGCCTGGCCGCGATCCAGCCCCAGCTGGGCCATCAGCTCGGGGCGCGGCGCAGTCACCACCATATCAGACGACACCAGCAGCACGCTGTTGGCCAGCGCCGGAAACTGCCGGGCCATGTCGGCATTCAGCGCCAGCACCGCCTGCCGGGCGCGAACCCGGCCCGTAGCCGTACACACCATCACCTCGTCACCCTCCTGCAGCCGGTGCATGGCGCTGTGTTCGTACACCTGCACGCCAAGCTGGCGGGCCACCCGCAGCAGGCCGCGTACCAGCTTGCCCGGTTGCAGGCTGCCGGCGGCGTCGGTCCATGCGCCGTGCTGCATCTGGGCGCTGCCGGTCAGTGCCTGGGTGTCGGCGTTGGACAAGCGCTGCCAGCGGTTGGCCCCCATCTGGTCGAGTGCGGCCAGCACCCCATCCAGCCGCCCAATCTGCGCGGGCTGGCTGGCCGCGTACACCGCCCCGCCCAGCCGCAGCTCGGCGTCAATCTGGTGGGTATGGCAAAACTGGGCAATGTCCTGCACCGCCTGCTCCGAAGCCGCCACCAGCCGGCGCGCCTCGCTGTCGCCAAACCACTGGCGCAGCGACAGGTATTTGGTGGACCAGGTGAGCATGCAGCCGCCATTGCGCCCGGACGCACCGGCCCCACAGCGGGATTTTTCCAGCACGATCACCCGCCAGTCGGGCCGGGCCTGCTGACACAGAATGGCCGTCCACAAGCCGGTAAAGCCGCCGCCGACAATACACACATCAGCGCTGACCTCCCCCTGCAGGGGCGGCAGCGGCGGGGTGTTGTCGGCGGCCAGCGCCTGGGCAAACCAGAAGGGGACACTGGCCGCCGGCATCTCAGGGGCGCTCCCCGGCCTGCACGCGCCGCTCGATCTCATCGAGCACGGCGGGCAACTCAACCAGGGTGTCCAGCACATAATGCGCGCCAGCCTGGCGCAGCTGCGCCACCGCCGGAGCACGGCGTTTGGCCTGCTCCGCCGGGTCAAGCGCCGCCCATTCTGCTGCCGTCAGCCCCACCGCATTGCCGCTGGCCGACAGGCCAACCGTCCACATGCCGGCGCGCAAGCCTTCGGCAATGCCTGGCGTGGTGTCGTCCACCTTGACGCAGTGGCGCACATCGCCCACCCGCAGCGCCAGCACATTGTCCAGCGCCATCCACGGGCCGGGGCGGCCGCCAGCGGCCAGATCATCCGTAGCCACGCAATGGTCCGGCGCGTAACCCGCCGCCGCCGCCAGCGGCAGCAGCTGGTCCATCACCACCCTGGGGTAGCCTGAACAGCTGCCGATTTTCAGCCCCCGGGCGCGCAGCAGATTCACCGTGTCCACCGCGCCGGGAATCGGCGCGGAATATGCGGCCACTTTGGCCACCTGCAGTGGCATGAACTGCTGATACAGGGCATCGACGTCGGCGTCGGTCATCGCCCGGCCAAAGCGGGCTTGCCAGCGTTCGGCCACAGCAGGCAGCCGGCCCAGCGCCTGGATATGGTCCCACTTGGCCAGCCCCATGGGCACGCGGGCTTCGGCCAGGCTGACCGGCACGCCAACCTGGGTGAACACCTCGATCAGCACCTGGGTGGGGGCAAACGAGCCGAAATCCACCACGGTGCCGGCCCAGTCAAAAATTACCGCTTCGAGTGTGGTATAGCGTTGCATGACAATCTCCTTGATCAAATCGTCCAGCCCAGCTGACTGACCGCCCGGCCAATGGCTGCGCAGGCTTGCTGGATTTCCGCCGCGTCAATCGCGCCAATGCAGCCCACCCGGAAGGTGTCCTGCTCGGTCAGCTTGCCGGGGTAGAGCACAAACCCTTGTGCGCGCACCGCTGCGTAGAATTCGGCAAACTGGTAAGCCGGGTGGCGGGGAGCATGGAAGGTGACGATAATCGGTGCCTGCAGGGTGTCCGGCAGGAAGGGTTCAAACCCTGCTGCCCGCATGCTGCGCACCAACAGATCGGCATTGGCCTGGTAGCGCGCCAGCCGGGCCGGCTGACCGCCTTCGGCCAGATACTGGTCCAGCGCCGACCGCAAGGCGGCCAGCACATGGGTGGGTGGGGTAAACCGCCACTGGCCGGTGGCCTGCAGGTAGTCGTATTGCGCCAGCAGGTCCAGCGCCAGCGAATGGCTGTTGCCACGGCTGGCCAGCAGGCTGTCGCGGTTGACGATGACAAAGCCCATGCCCGGCACGCCTTCCAGGCATTTATTGCTGCTGGCGATCAGCGCGTCGATATGCAGCGCCACCACATCGATCGGCAGCGCGGCAAAGCTGGACATCGCGTCCACCACCAGCCGGCGGCCAGCAGCGTGCACCACGGCGGCCAGCTCGGCCAGCGGGTTGAGAATGCCGGTGCTGGTTTCGCAGTGAATCAGCCCGACATGGCTGATGGCCGGGTCTTCCTCCAGCAGCCGGGCCAGGGTGTCGGGCGACGGCGGCGTGTCGTCGGCGGTGTCGTACACGCAGCACGCACGGCCCAGATACTGGGCAATCTGCGCCATGCGCTTGCCGTATGCGCCGTTGACCAGCACCAGCAGCTTGCCGGTTTTGGGTACCAGGTTGGCAATGGCTGCTTCCACGGCAAAGGTGCCCGAGCCTTGCAGCGGCACACAGACATGGCTGGCCTGGCCGCCGGCAATTGCCAGCAGGTCGCGGCAGACGCTGGCGGTCAGGGCGTTGAAACTGCTGTCCCATGATCCCCAGTCGGTCAGCATGGCGGTTTTGGTGGCCAGCGTGGTAGTCAGCGGGCCGGGGGTAAGCAGGATGGGTTCTCTCATGCGGACAGTCCAATCATCTCATCTAGATGTCTAAAACAAGCCAAATAAACCGGGCCTGAGCCCGGCAAAAAAATTCAGGATACCCGGCGTGCGGGCCAACCCCGCTCAGCGTCGCCCGCGTTGTGCGGCATGGCGATGCAGCACCTGCGACACCAGGGCAAACACGCCACACACCAGCGCCGAACTGAGCACAATCAGCGTGGCCATGGCCGCTGCGGCAGCGGTGTCGCCGGCGTCGTCCATATTCAGCACTGCCACGGAAGCCAGCACCGTGTCTGGGGTGTACAAAAAAATCACCGCCGACACCGTGGTCATTGCCGACACAAAAAAGTAGCGGGCAATTTCCAGCACCGCCGGCAGGCACGCCGGCAAAATCACCCGCCACAAGGTGCGCCACACCGACACCTTGAGCGAAGCCGCCACCGCTTCAAAATCGGCATCCAGCTGGCGCAGCGCGGTGACAGCGGTCAGGTGGGCGGTGGTGTAGAAATGCGCCACCGAGCAGAACACCAGCAAGGTCAGGCTGCCGTACAGGCTGTGCAGCGGATTGGCCGGCGCGTTGTAAAACAGAATGTAGCCCAGGCCCAGCACCAGGCCGGGCACGGCCATGGGCAGCATGGCCATGGCGTGCAGCATGGGGGCCACGCGGCGCGCCACCCGCAGCCGGGTGCTGCACCAGGCACCCAGAAACACCACCACCGTGCCCAATGCCGCAGTGCCCAGCGCCAGTTTCAGGCTGTTGGCAAACGCCAGCCAGCCGCCGCCATCTACTTGGTCAAAGTTGAAATGCGCCAGGGTCAGTTGCAACTGATACGGCCACAGCTGAATCAGCGCCGCCAGCATGGCCGTGCCCAGCATCAACAGCAGCGCGCCGCCCACCAGGCTGCAATAACCCAGGGCCAGTGCGCGCACCAGCGGGCTGCGGGTGGGCTGCAGCGGCTGCGCCCTGGCACTGAGCGCGCTGCGCTGGGAACGCTGCAACAGGCGATCCAGCGCAAACGACAGCAGCGCTGGCAGCAGCAACAACAAGCCAATCACCGCCCCGCGTGGGAAGTTCTGCTGGCCAATCACCTGCTTGTAGGCTTCCACCGCCAGCACCGGATACTGGCCGCCAATCACCTTGGCCACGCCAAAGTCGGTGATGGTCAGGGTAAACACCACCAGCGCTGCCGAGATCAGTCCGTAGCGCGACGCCGGCAGGGTAATGGTGACAAACTGGCGCAGCCGGCCCGCGCCCAGCGAGCGGGCAGCTTCGTACAGCCGGGCATCACCCACCGCCAGTGCGGTGAGCAAAATCATCAGCGCATGCGGAAAGGTATAAAACGCCTCGCCCAGCACAGTGCCGATCAATCCATAAATGCTGCCGTCGGCCAGCCAGCTCTTGAGCAGGCCCTGATGGCCAAACAGATACACCAGCGAAATGCCCGGCAGCAGCGACGGTGCCAGCAGTGGCAACAAGGCCAGCAGGCGGAACAGCCCCTTGCCCGGCAAGGCCACCCGGGTCAGCGCGGCGGCGTAGGCATACGCCAGCGGCAGCACCAGCAGCACCGTGGCCAGCGCCACGCTCAGGCTGTTGCCCACGGTCGTCGCCAGGCCCGGCTGGGCCAGGGTGTCGGCAATTCGCGCCAGCCCGACAAATTCGCCATGGTCGCCCGAAAACGCCTTGCCCAGCATGGCGGCCAGCGGCAGCCCCAGCCAGAACAGCAATAACGCCAGCCCGGCCCAGGCCAGCAGGCGGGCCAATTGTTCATCCAGCGGCACCATCAGGGTGCGCGTCTTCCATGGGGGCATCATGCGCAGGCCTCCCTGGCAGCAAACAGCCGCAGCCGGTTTGGGTCGAGCGATACCGGCACCCGCTGCTCAGGCGCAAGGCCCAGCGCGGCCAGCTGGTGGTGGGTGACATCGGCCTGCACGCGGGCCTGGCCCCAGGCCGCCACCGTCAACGACACCCGGTAAATCGGCCCGAGCAGCTCCAGCTTGGTGATATCGGCCAGCGCGGCGTCGGCGCTGGCCGGCCAGTGTGCATGCAGAATCACGTCTTCCGGACGCACAAACAGGCTGGCGGCCTGCCCCGCCGCCAGCGCATGCGTCAACGCCAGCCGTTGCTGGCCCAGCAGCACGCTGTGTGTGTCGGGCAGTTGTACCGGAATGAAATTGCCCTGACCGACAAAGCTGGCCACAAAACGGCTGGCCGGCTGGTGGTACACCTCGAACGGGCTGCCGCTTTGCTCGATACGGCCCGCATTCATCACCACCACGCGGTCGGCCATGGTCAGCGCTTCTTCCTGGTCGTGGGTCACCATAATGGTGGTGATTCCCAGCTTTTGCTGCAGCGCGCGGATTTCCCGGCGAAGGTGTTCGCGCACCCGCGCATCCAGCGCCGACAGTGGTTCGTCCAGCAGCAGCAGGCCGGGCGAGGTGGCCAGCGCCCGCGCCAGTGCCACCCGCTGCTGCTGGCCGCCAGACAATTGCGCCGGATAACTGTGTTCAATGCCATCCAGCCCGATCAGCGCCAGCAGCGCCTGCACCCGCTGGCGCTTGAAATCGCGCCGTCCGCTCAGGCCGTAGGCAATATTGTCGGCCACGCTCAGATTGGGAAACAGCGCATACGACTGGAACACAATGCCGTAATCGCGCTGGGCGGGCGGCAGCCGGGTGATGTCGCGGCCCGCCAGGCAAATCTGGCCGCGATCGGGGATGTCCAGCCCGGCAATCTGGCGCAGCAGGGTGGTTTTGCCGCAACCGGACGGGCCCAGCAGGCAGACAAACTCACCCTTGCCCACGCTCAGGTCCAGCTGGTCGAGCACAGTGTGTGCGCCAAACCGCTTGGCAATGCCAGCCAGCTGCAAATACGGCTCGGCGGCAACAGCCGCAGAGGCAGCCGGATCCAGACCACGCGCTGGATCGTGCTTCATGGCCGGGCTTTCTGCACCTGGGCAGCAATCGCCAGGTAGTGCGCCAGCGGTGGGGTAGGCAGGTCCACCACCTTGGCCAGATCGTCGTAGCGGCGCAAGGCCAGCGCCTCGTCGGCATAGGGACGCTGGGCAAAGCGGCGGGCTTCGCTGTCACCCATCGGCCCGCCCTGCAGCGCCAGCGACAGCTGCGATGCGGTGGACAAACTGTCAGCGTAACCGGGCTGAACGGCGCACAGATAGCGCTTGGCCGCGACATGCAGGGCAATCGGCTGCAGCACGTCGTCGTCAAACAGCGCCGACAAGGCCTGCACGGCGATGGCTTCGTGGTGGTCGTTGACGCCATTGGCCAGGTCGTCATGGCCCTGTTCAGCCAGCACATGGCCAATGTCATGCAAGAACGCGGCGGTAATCAGCGCCGGGCTGGCGTGGTCCTGTTCGGCGGCCAGGCCGGACTGCAGGGCATGCGCCAGCTGGCTGATGGCCTCGCCGCCGTACAACTGTTCGCCCATGCCGGCCAGCAGGCTGGCCAGCTGGTCCAGGTGGGAAAGATGCGGATAATTCACCAGAAAACTCCAGCGGCGGGGCATGCCCGCCGGATGATGCGATTGATCGGGCGGGGCTTACTTTGGCTCGGACTTGCCGTCGTAGCGCTTGCTCCATTCGGCCAGAATCCGTTCGCGCTGCGCAGCCGACCAGCGCAAATCCTGCTTGACCAGACGCTTTTCGTAATCTGCCGGAATATGCGGGTTGGGCTTGGCCACGCCCGGCATGGCGACAATGGCAAAGTTCTTTTCGTACTGCTCATTGGCCGACTGCGACGCCGACCAGTCGGCCAGCTTCTTGGCAGCGTCGAGGTTCTTGCTGCCCTTCATGATGGCGGTGGCTTCCACATCCCAGCCCAGGCCTTCTTTGGGGAAAAACACCTCGATGGGCGCGCCACTGTCTTTCAGCTTGGCGGCGCGATACTCAAACGAAATGCCCACCGGAAACTCGCCCGCTGCCGCCTGCTTGCACGGCTTGGAGCCAGAATGGGTGTACTGGGCAATGTTCTGGTGCAGCTTGTCCATATACGACCAGCCGTCTTTTTCGCCAAACAGCAGCAGCCAGGCGGTCACGTCAAAATAGCCGGTGCCAGAAGACGCCGGGTTGGGCATGACAATCCGGCCCTTGTATTCCGGCTTGAGCAGGTCTTTCCAGCTTTCCGGCTTTTTCAGGCCCAGCTTGGCGGCTTCAACCGTGTTGAAACAGATGGCCGACCCCCAGACATTCATCCCCACCCAGCTGGGCGGGGTGGCGTTGTCCACATACTGGCGCGACAGACTGGCCAGGTTTTTGGGTGCATAGCCGTGCAACATGCCTTCTTTTTCCAGCACCAGCAGCGAAGACGCCGCCACCCCCATCACCACATCGGCCTGCGGGTTGGCTTTTTCTGCCAGCAGCTTGGCGGTGATGATGCCGGTGGAGTCGCGCACCCAGCGCAGCTTGATCCCCGGCGTGTCCTGTTCAAATTTTTGCTGGTATGCCTTGAGCTGATCGGCTTCCAGCGCGGTGTACACCGTCAGCGTGGTGTCGGCCAGAACAGAAACGCTGGCCAGGGAAAGGGCCGCCGCGTAGAGAAGGGAAGTTGCCTGCATGTCAGTCGCCTTGCGTTGCGTTGGGATGCTGCGCACTCTACCCGGCCAAGATGACACGCCAATTACATCTAGACGTCTAGATGACTTTTTACACAAAAAAATACACGCGGGGAGATCCACCGGGGGTCGGCAGCGGCTGAACGGGTGCAGCCTCCAGCCCGCCCCACCCGGCTTATAAATTCTCCGGCGTGACTTCAATCTGCACGGTGTCCCCGCCAAAGCGGGTAATCCCGTACTCAATCGGCACACCATCGACGTCGGCGTAGACACTTTCCACATATAGCACCGGCTGATGCTTGCCTTGCTGCAGCGCCTGCGCCACTTCCGTGCGCGGCAGCCGTGCGCTGATGCGGCTGAGCACCCGGTTGAAGCGGGTAATGCCCAGTCGGCTGAAAGCTTCGCTGGTGCTTTTGCTGGTGCGATACACCTCAATCAGCCCGTCAAAGCGCGGCAGCGGAAAATACTGGGTGCACACGCTGACCACCTTGCCATCGGCCAGATCAAGCGATTCCACCCGCAACACCGGGCTGGCCGCCGCCACCGCCAGCAGAGTGGCCACCGGCGCGCTGGCCGGCTCAAAATGGCAGGACTGGATATCCACATCGCTGACCAGATGCTGCCCCGCCAGACTGTGCGAAAAGCGGCTGGTTTTGCCCAGCCGGTAGGCAATCATGTCTTCCTGTACAAACGTACCCCGCCCGCGCTCAATGCGCACCAGCCCCTTGTGCTGCAGACTCTGAATCGCCTGGCGCACGGTGTGCCGGTTCACCTGAAACCGTTCGGCCAGCGCCTGCTCGTTGGGCAGCCGGCCAGTCAGCTGGTGGCCAAGAATCTCCTGGCTGAGGGTGGCTTCAATTTGCAGCCACAGGGCGGTGCCCGCCGGGCGGGAAGTGCGTACAGACATGGGGAACAGGACAGGGTCAAAAAGCCAGAGGGACGCTGAACATAGCATATCCCGGCCAGAGGCGGGGAGCAGACGGCTGAGGTTCCCTCACCACCAGTAGCGCGGATAGCTGCCGCGCTGGCGCAGATTGTTCATGATCCAGGCCACCGCCACAATGACCAGCGAGCCGGCCAGCACCGGGGTGAGCAAAAACGCCAGACTTGGCTGTACGCTCATCACCAGCAGCGGGTTGGCCCCGGCGGGCGCATGCAGCGTGCGGGTATGCTGCATGGCCGTCAGCGCCAACCCCACCGCCAGCGCCTGCGCCCACCAGTCATGGCCCAGTGTGTACCACACCAGCAGCCCCACCAGTGTGGTGACCATATGCCCGCCAATGATGCTGCGCGGCTGCGCCAGTGGCGAATCCGGCAGGCCAAATGCCAGCACGCAGCTGGCCCCAAAAGGCGCCATCAGCCAGACAGCCCCGGAAGCCTGCGACAGCCATGCGGTGATGGCAATGGCCAGCCCGGCACCACACAGCGACACCAGGGTAAAAGGCAGTGACGGCGCGGGTGGCGCACTGGATGCCAGCTTGAGTTTGACACGCATGATGCAGCCCTTGCGGAATGGAAAACACCACAAGGATACTGATCGGTATACCATTATGTCAACAGATCGGTATACTACTGGTTTTCCACCGCACTTCACCAACCCCTGCCATGACCACCGCAGACCAGATTATTGACGCCGCACTGACGGCGTTTTACCAGAACGGATTTCACGCCAGCGGCGTAGACCAGCTCAGCGCCGCTGCCGGGGTGACCAAACGCACGCTGTATCGACATTTTCAAAGCAAGGAAGGCTTGATTGAGGCGGTGTTGCAGTGGCGTGACCAGCAGTTCATGCAGGAGATGCAGGCGGCAGTGGAAGCCGAATCGCCCGCCCGACGGCCACTGGCGTATCTGGAATTTCTCCAGCGCTGGGGGCAGCGCTCACAGTTTAATGGCTGCCTGTTCATCAATGCCGCAGCAGAATACGCGCGCGCCAGCGATGGGCCGCATGGCCAGGCCAAAGCGCACAAGGCGCGGGTGCAGGCGTATTTGCTGCAGTTGTGCCGCCAGGCCGGTCTGGCCAACGCCAGTGTGCTGGCGGCCCAGTTGTTTGTGCTGGGAGAAGGGCTGATTGTCGCCAGCCAGGTCAGCGGGGCCGACGTCGGGCAAGCCGAAGCCGTATGCGCGGCGTGGCGGCTTCTAAGTGGCGACAATCACCACTGACCCTCTGTTACGGTGCCGAGTGTGCCGTGGCCTCCGGCAAGAACACCTCAAGCAGATCATTCAAAAAGCGCTGGCCTAGCAGGGTGGGCCGCACCAGGCCCTGTTCCCGTGCCAGCCAGCCGCGCTGCTCGGCCTGTTCCAGCGCCGGCAGGATGGCACTGAGCGGCAGGCCAGTGCGCTCGTTGAACAAGCTCAGCGCAAAGCCCTCGGTCAGGCGCAGCGCGTTCATCATGAATTCAAACGCCAGATCGGTGTGCGCCACCGGCTGGCTGCTTTGCACCTGGCTGCCCTGCGCCACGCCGGCCAGATACGCCGCCGGCTGTTTGTGGCGCATGTCGCGCTGAATGCGGTCATGAAACGACAGCTTGCCATGCGCGCCGGCACCAATGCCCAGATAATCGCCAAATGTCCAGTAGTTGAGGTTGTGCTGCGCCTGATGGCCAGGCAGGGCAAACGCCGAGGTTTCGTAATGGACAAACCCTGCCGCTGCCAGCCGCGCCTCGATGGCTTCCTGCATGTCGGCAGCCAGGTCGTCGTCGGGCAGATTGGCCGGCGGGCGGGCGGCAAACAGGGTGTTGGGCTCCAGCGTCAGGTGATAGGCCGACAGATGGCGCGCGCCCAGCGCCAGCGCCTGTTCGACATCAGCCAGCGCCTGGTCCAGCGTCTGGCCAGGCAGGGCGTACATCAGGTCCAGATTAAACGTGTCGAAATGGCGGCTGGCCTGCTCGGCGGCGCGGCGCGCTTCGTCGGTGCCATGAATGCGGCCCAGCGCGCTCAGGTGGCCAGAGTTAAAGCTCTGCACGCCAATCGACAGCCGGTTTACCCCGGCAGCGCGATAGCCGGCAAACTGGGCGATTTCCAGCGTGCCGGGGTTGGCTTCCAGAGTGATTTCCGCATCCGGATTGAGCTTGAGCCGGGCATCCAGCGCACGCAGCAGGCGGTCGATATGCGCTGGGCTGAACAGGCTGGGCGTGCCGCCGCCCATGAACACCGTCTGCACTCGCCGGCCCCAGATCAAGGGCAGCGCGCTTTCCAGGTCGGCAATCAGTGCGTCGATATAACCGTCCTGATCCAGCGCGCTGCGCGGTTCGTGCGAGTTGAAGTCGCAATACGGGCATTTGCGCACGCACCAGGGAAAGTGAATGTACAGCGACAGCGGCGGCAGGCTGTCCAGCCGCCAGGCGGAAGCGCGCGGGTGAAATTGCAGCGGAATCATGCCGGCCCCAGTTCGGCCAGCTTGGCTGCCAGCGCGCGCATGGCCAGGCCACGATGGCTGACGGCGTTTTTGGCCGTGGCGTCCATTTGCGCTACCGACACACTTTCGCCCTGCGCCTGGAACAGCGGGTCGTAGCCAAAGCCGCCGTCGCCTTGCGCGGCGCTGAGCACCTGGCCGCGCCAGATGCCGTCGGCGATGATCGGCTGCGGGTCGTCGGCGTGGCGCACCAGCACCAGCACGCAGTAGTAGTGGCCGCTACGCGGGGTTTTTCCGTCCAGCGCGGCCAGCAGGGCGGCGTTGTTGCGCGCATCGGATTTGGGTTCGCCAGCAAAGCGTGCGGACAGCACGCCAGGCGCGCCGCCCAGGGCATCGACGCACAGGCCGGAGTCGTCGGCCAGCGCCGGCAGGCCGGTGAGCCGGCTGGCGTGGCGGGCTTTGGCCAGGGCGTTTTCGATAAAGGTGTGGAAGGGTTCTTCGGCTTCTGGCACGTTCAGTTCGCCCTGGGCGATGACTTGGCAGCCCAGGGGGGCGAGCAGGGCGGAGAATTCGCGCAATTTGCCGGCGTTATTGCTGGCCAGCACCAGTTTTGTCAACATTTGGAATCCTGGAATTTTTTGGCATGCTAAATTCATGCTGATTTGGAGGCACCGCGCTGATGCGCGGTGTTGTATTTTTGCGCGGGAGTTCGTCCCGCAGCCGACCTTCTTTCTTTGCTTCGCCAAAGAAAGAAGGCAAAGAAAGGCGACCCGGGCGCGCGGTCAGCGCCGTAGGCGCTGACTCCCCTGTGCTTCTCGAAAACCGGGGCCGCCCCGAACTTGCGCCGGCTGCGCCGTCGCTTCGAACATGCGGGGCGGACATCTCCCCGGTTTTCTGCGATGCTCGGCGCGCTTTACGGGAGGAAAAGCGGCTAAGCACAACGCGCTCAGACCTGTCACCGTGTGGCCAGTCCTCGGGGGAATCACGGCCTGACTACGTCAGGTTAAGGTGCGCAGCAAACCACCGCCAAGGCCGAAATCCCGCTCAAAATACCCGCGCGTCAGTACGGTTTCCTGTTCCCAGCGAGGTTCCCAACGGGCAGGCTTCCTGCAACAGCGCCACCCGTTTTTCCGCCAGCCGGCGGCTGTCGGACAGCAGTTGGCGGAAACGCCGCGCGCCCGGCTGGCCCTGATACAGGCCCAGAATATGACGGGTAAGGTTGTTCATCCGGTTGCCTTCGGCCAGCTCGCGGGCCACATAAGGCAATATCGCCTCAATCACCGCCTCGCGGCTGAGCACCGGGTGATCATCGCCATAATAGCGGGCGTCGAACGCCGCCATCAGATAGGGATTGTGATACGCCTCGCGGCCAATCATCACGCCATCCACATGCTGCAAATGGCTGTCGATATCTTCCAGCGTGCGCACGCCGCCGTTGATCAGGATTTCCAGCTCGGGGCGTTCTTGTTTCAGCCGGTACACATAATCGTACTTCAGCGGCGGGATTTCCCGGTTTTCCTTGGGCGACAGGCCCTTCAGGATGGCGTTGCGGGCGTGCACGATAAAAGTGGTACAGCCAGCGGCGGCCACGGTGTCGACAAACTCGGCCAGATAGCCGTAATCCTCGATCTGGTCGATGCCGATGCGGTGCTTGACGGTGACCGGAATGCTCACCGCGTCGCGCATGGCCTTGACGCAATCCGCCACCAGTGGCGCTTCGTTCATCAGGCAGGCACCAAACGCGCCGCGCTGCACCCGCTCGGATGGGCAGCCAACGTTCAGGTTCACCTCATCATAGCCCCAGTTTTCCGCCAGCTTGGCGCAGTGCGCCAGGTCCGCCGGCTCGCTGCCGCCCAATTGCAGGGCAATGGGCGATTCGATCGGGTCAAAGCGCAGATGGCGCGGAATGTCGCCATGAATCAGCGCGCCGGTGGTGACCATTTCGGTGTACAGCCAGGTGTGGCGGGTGATGTGGCGGGCAAAGTAGCGGTAATGGCGGTCGGTCCAGTCCAGCATCGGTGCCACGGCCAGGCGGCGGGGCGGTAGGCCGGCACTGGCGCAGGCATGGTCTGAAACTTGATGGCTTGCTGTGTTTTCTACGGTCACACCCAATTTAACCCCGTTCCCTGACGTCTGCGGCGGCTCATGCCACGCCAGACGCCATGTGTCTGTGAAGGAAGCGCGCTTGCCGCCCCCGGCGCACGGCAGGCGGCAAGCCACCCTAAGTGCATGAAAAAGCCGGGAATTATCCTGCGCCATTTGGGGTGGGGTCAAGCTGGGGGTCATCGCAGAGTGCCATCCGGGCACTGAAGATAGCGCCACGCCGCTGGATGCGTGCGCAACAAACCCGGTGAGCATGGTGTGAGACCGCCTCACCGGCCATCTGTTGGGGCTTATTCGCCAATAAACACACTGTCTTCGGTTTTCACCATCGCCGGGTCATCCAGGCTGACCACTTGCAGACGAATCGGCTGGGCCTGGCGCTGGCCGTGCGCCGGGTCGATCTGCACCCTGGCGTAAAAACTCACCTGGCCCTGCGCCGGCAGCAGCGGCTGTGGCGGGTCGGTTTGCACCGTGGCCCCTGGCAGGCCGGCCACCTGCAGCTGCAGGCGGTGGGGGCGGGCATCGGCGTTGAACACTTTCAGCTGATAGGCGTTTTCCAGCTGGCCCTGATTGGTTTCCCGCACCAGAAACGCCCGGTCGCGCAACACATTCACATGCATCGGCGTGCGCTGCGCCAGGCCCAGCGCCATCAGGCCAAGCGTGGTGACAATCAGGCCGAGATAAATCAGCGGGCGCGGACGCAGCCAGCCCACCCGCGCCGGGCGCTGTTCGGCCTCGCTGCGCGGGGTGGTCAGCCGGATCAGCCCACGCGGGGCGTTCAGCTTGTCCATCACCGTGTCGCAGGCGTCGATGCATGCGCCACAGCCGATACAGGCGTATTGCAGGCCATCGCGGATATCAATGCCGGTGGGGCACACCTGCACGCACAGGCTGCAATCCACGCAATCGCCACGCGGCGCGCTGGCCTGGCCCTGGCGACGCAGCGCACCGCGCGGTTCACCGCGCCGGGCATCGTAGGCCACCAGCAGGGTGTCGTCGTCAAACATGGCGCTCTGAAAACGCGCATACGGACACATATGCAAGCACACCTGCTCGCGCAGCCGGCCCGCCAGCAAATAGGTAAACCCGGCATACGCCAGCAGCCAGAACAGCGTCCAGCCGCCCAGGCTGCCATCCAGCACGCTGGCCCACAACGCGGGTGCCGGTACAAAATACGCCACAAAGCCAAAACCAATCACCAGGCTGACCAGCAGCATCAGTGCATGGCTGGCCAGCTTGCGCGCCAGATGCGCCGGCTGCCAGGGCGCAGCGGCCTGCTTGAGCCGCGCCGGACGGTCGCCTTCAACCGCCCGTTCAATCCACAGCATGATTTCGGTATACACCGTTTGCGGGCAGCTATTGCCACACCACAGCCGCCCGGCCAGCGCCGTCCACCAGAACAGCGCCAGCGCGCAGACAATCAGCACCCCGGCCAGATACACCAGGTCCTGCGGCCAGAAGCTCCAGCCAAACAGAAAAATCCGTTGGTCCTCCAGGTCCAGCCACACCGCCTGGCGGCCATCCCAGCGCAGCCAGGGCGTGCCCAGAAAAATCAGCTGGGTAAGCAGCACAAACGCCACCCGCACGGTATTGAATCGCCCACTCACCAGCTTGGGCACACAGGGGCCGCCCGCAACGGGGCGACGGGAAGGGGATGCAGCCATGACCGACTCCGGACAAACACAATGCCGCCCAGCGTAGCCGCCCTGTCTGTGCTCCTCAAGGCACAGAAAATAGCCATTGTCAGGAGCACAGCAAACCGGCATGCTGCGTGCCTCGCCCTTCTGGATGCCCCCATGACTGCCGAACTGTCCGCCCCTCGCCCGCTGCTACGCTATCAGCAGGTGCTGAGCCACTGGTGCGACGCCATTCGCCACGGCCAGCTGCCGGTGGGTGCGCGGCTGCCGTCGGTGCGCGAGCTGGCCCGTCAGCACGGTGTCAGCCTGACCACCGCCCGGCGCGTGGTGGAAGAACTGCAAGCCGGTGGCTGGATCGACACCCGACCCCGGCAAGGCCTGTTTGTGGCCGAGCCGCGCCTGCCGGCCCGCTCCGCCCCCGCCGACCAGCCGGCCACCGTCAGCATCGCCACCCTGGCGTTGCGCCTGTTTGCCAGCCTGCGCGACCCGGCGATCGCCCCGTTTGGCTCGCCGTTCATCGATCCGGCCTGGCTGGACATTGCCGGGGTAAACGACCACCTGTGCCGGGCGGCGCGGCGATTTTCACCCGAGCGCGGCCTGGCCGACCTGCCGCCCGGCCACGACGCCCTGCGCCAGCAGATTGTGCGCCGCAGCCTGCACCATGGCTTCCGGCTGGCGCGTGACGAGCTGCTGATCACCTGCGGTGCCATGGAGGCACTCAACCTGGCACTCAAGGCGGTGGCCCGCCCCGGTGCGGTGGTAGCAGTGGAATCCCCGGCATTTTACGGCCTGCTGCACGCCATCGAAACCAACGGCATGCAGGCGCTGGAAATCCGCACCGACCCAGACACGGGTATGGATCTGGACGACCTGGCCGCCGCCCTGGGCCGCCACCCGATTGCTGCCTGCATGCTGATGCCCTCGCTGCAAAACCCGCTGGGCAGCATCATGCCCGCCCCGGCCCGCCAGCGCCTGCTGCAGCTGGCAGTGCAGCACGACTTTGCCGTGATTGAAGACGACGCCTACCGCGAACTGCTCCATCCCGGCAGCCCGCCCCCGCTGAAACACAGCGACCCGGATGGCCGGGTGCTCTACTGCGGCACCTTTGCCAAAGCCTTCTCCCCCGGCCCGCGCATTGGCTGGCTGGCCGCTGGCCGCTACACCGAACGCGCGCTGCTGCACAAACTGATGAACACCCTGAGCACGCCCATCCCCAACCAGATGGCCGTGGCCAGCTACCTGCGCGACACCCGCCCAGAACGCCGGCTGGCGCGGCTGCGCGACAAACTGGCCAGCAACCTGGCCCGGCTCAGCGACACCGTGCGCCAGCACTTTCCCGAAGGCACCCGCCTGACCGCCCCGCCCGGCGGGTTTTTTCTGTGGGTGGCGCTGCCGGAACACTACGACACCCTGGCACTGTACCCACACGCCCTGAGCGCCGGCGTCAGCTTTGTGCCCGGCGCGCTGTTTTCCCCCAGCGGCCGCTTTGGCCATTGCCTGCGGCTGAACGCCGGCTTTGCACTGGACGACGCCGTGCTGGCACGGCTGGCCGGCGTGGGACGGACAATGGGCAACGGGTAAGTGCCTGACGGGGCGGAAACTTTTTTCGTTGGCGTCAAAAGATTATTTTAAAATCATTGACTTATTGATGAAATAAAAAAGTAAACTATGAGTATTGCTGGGAAAATGCCGATGTGGCAAGGGCTTGGCGGCGAAATGGTCTAGTGAGCTGCCGAATGGGCAGCGACTCCCCAGCAACAATACCTCCAACGCAGTAGATACACTCACTGTTGCATACCGTTCAACTTCATCAGGGCATGTGCAGCAAGGCGCGCTCCATGCGGTGGATGACGTTGATCAAATGGGCAAAGCTGTGGGAGCGGGTGTTGTCTATTTGCAGACACTGGCCTATGGCGCGTGAGCCGGACACTTTTTCATAATATTGCCCGGTAAGGGTCTTCAGCTCGCGGCTGGAGCTACCCAGCCCGTCTGGGGCTTTGAACTTGCGGCTGGCTTGCTGGCGCGCCAGGCCCTTGATGCCCAGTGCCTGTTCCACGGCAAGCAAGTCGGCAAGATAAAAAGTTTCCAACTCGCGGCAGGCAATGCACACCAGACAATGCGCCACCTTGCCAGAAGCTTCACACAAGGCCAGCAGCTGGCGTTTGACTTGGGTGCAATCCGGGTGGCTGTCCTGGTCGCGCAACACAATGAAACGGGCATGCGGATTCTGGTAGGCCTTGATTTTGCGGGTAAGTTGTTTTTCCAGGTCTTGCTTGCCTTCAAAGGCAATCAGGCGGTAACCCACCCGGCCATCCAGCATACGTGGCAGCAGAGCGTTCAACATGGCCTTGGCCGAGGTTTCCTCCAGCAGGAACACCAGTTCTTTCATAGCGGATCGACCCCATCAAAAAACCCCTGCTTCCACAGATAGCCCAGTTGGTCGCCTTCATTGACGTAGGCGGCGATCTGCGCATGGTCCTTGGCCCGCTGCACCTCGGTCGCGCCATTGCGCTTGACCAGCCAGAACACCTCTTCCAGCTCCAGCGCGTTGAGAAAATCGGGTGAATGGGTTGAGACAAATACCTGGCCACCACGACGGGCGTAGGCGCGAAACTCCTCGGCCAGCTCGGCCATCAGCGTGGGGTAGAGCTGGTTTTCCGGTTCTTCGACGCACAGCAGCGGATAAGGGCAAGGGTCGTGCAGCAGCACCAGATAGGCAAACATCTTGATGGTGCCATCGGACACGTAACGATCCAGAAATGGCGTCTTGAACGAACCATCCTGAAATTTCAGCGTGAGATAGCCGTCATCCATCAGCTTGGGCTCTACCGAGGCCACCCCCGGCACCCGGCGCGCCATGGTGGCCAGAATCCGGGCAAATACCTCGCTGTGCTGCTCGTGCAGATAGCGGGCAACCAGCGGCAGATTGTCGCCGGTTTCCGACAGATGCTCGGTTTCCCCCGCCGCGTCCTTGCGCCCGCGTGCGGCGCTGATATGAAAATCGGACACATGCCAGTTTTCCATCAGTTGACGGAAAGCATTGGCGGCCTTGAAGCGGGCAAACTGGCCCAAGCCCTTGATGGCCAGGGTGTCTGGTGCCACTTGCTGGGTTTCCCGCTCCAGTTCTTCGTCGGATTTATTGAAGTCTTCTTCGTTGGTGATGGCGTAGCCTTCGCCATTGGCAAAGCTCAAAAAATGAAACGGGCTGCCATGGCGACCGCGTTTGTAGCGCAGCAGCTCTTTTTTGACGATGGGCGCGCCCTGGCGCTCGGCAATTTCCAGCGAGTAGGTCACCAAGCGCTCGACCCCGGTGATTTCCATGCGGTATTGCAACTCGATCAGAATCGAATCGGTTTTCGGGTCACAGCCCCGGCTGAGCACCTCGACAAAACGCCCGCGCTTGTCCAGCGCCTGACGCACGGTGGTGTTCAGACAATCATGCAAAAAGCCGAACACCTCAAACAACGTGGTCTTGCCCGAACCATTGGCCCCCACCACCACCAGAAACGCCGGAATGTCTTTGAGGCGCACATCCCGGAACGCCTTGAAGTTTTTCAGGCGAATGGATTCAATTTTCATCGTGGTTTCCTTGGCATATGCACCGCACACGCATGCAGCGCGCGGGCGGCGCGGTCGCCGGCCCGGCAACAGTGTCAGTCAGCCGGATTGTGACACAAGTCTCCCGGCCCTTCCTCCCCGCAGGGCAATCCCCCCTCTGACGCACGCTACCACCAGCCTGACCGCACCAGCACAGGCTGGCCAACCGCGTCATGTCGCCTTGCCGCGCTTCCGCCTTGCCCGCCACCACGCGCCCATTCCTTCCAGATAGCTGTACACCACCGGCACCACAATCAGCGTCAGCAGGGTTGAGGTGACCATGCCGCCAATCACGGCGTGGGCCATCGGTGCGCGGGTTTCCGAACCTTCGCCCAGCGCCAGCGCCAGGGGCAGCATGCCAAAGATCATGGCAAAGCTGGTCATCAGGATCGGGCGCATGCGCACCCGGCCCGCTTCAATCAGCGCCTCGCGCAGCGCCAGGCCTTCGCGGCGCGACTGGTTGGCAAAGTCCACCAGCAGGATGCCGTTTTTTGCCGCCAGGCCCATCAGCATGATGACGCCGATGATGGAAAACAGGTTCAACGTGCTGCCCCATAGCAACAGGCCCACCATCACCCCGATCAGCGCCAGCGGCAGCGACATCATGATGGCCACGGGCTGGGTGAAGCTGCGGAACTGCGCCACCAGAATCATGTAAATAAAGATCACGCCAATGGCCAGCGCCTGCACCGCGTAGCTGAACGATTCGGCCATGTCCTTGCTTTGTCCGCCATGGTCAAAGCGGTAGCCCGGTGGCAGCGGCGTAGCTTGCAGCAGTTGGTCGATCTGCTTGAACACCCGCTGGGCATCCTTGCCCTGGATATTGGCGGTGAGGGTCACTTCGCGCGACTGGTCCATGCGGTCGATCTGGCGTGGCACGGTGGCCTGTTTGATGTCGGCCACGGTGGATAACGGCACCATGCGCGCCTGGCCGTCGGCGTCGCGCTGTTCGCTGGCCACGGTGAGCACGTCCAGCAGCTCGGTGGAGCGGGCGTCACGCGGGATTTGCACGCGCACGTCGTAGTTTTCGCCGTCGGGGGCCTCCCAGGTGGTGGCGGTGGTGCCGGCCAGCAGGGTGGACAAGGTGGCCCCCACCCGGTCCAGATTCACCCCGGCGCTGGCGGCGGCGTCGCGTTTCACTTCCACCGACAGGGCCGGGTCAGCGTCGTCAAAGCTGGACTCCACGTCGCTGATGCCGGGAATGGCGGCCATCTGGCCACGCAGTTGGCCGGCAATCCGCGCCAGGGTGGCAAAATCCGCGCCACGAATGCCCACCCGCACGGGCTTGCCGGGGCCGCCCGGCCCGCCTTCGGCCTCGATGGATTCCAGCTCCACCCCGGCCAGGCTGGCAATGTCCTGGCGGATGGGCGAGAACAGGGCAAACACGCTGCGGCTGCGCTCGGCCTTGGGCGTGGTGAACACCCGCAGGGTGGCCTGGTTGCGCCCGGCGGCAAATCCGCCGCCGATATTGCTGTATACATCACGGATTTCTGGCTGGCGGCGCAGCAGGGCTTCCACCGCCCGCGCCTTGGCTTCGGTGTATTCCAGTGGCGAACCAGGGGCCGTTTTGAGTTTGATCACAAACTTGCCAGTGTCGGTCTTGGGCACAAACTCGCCGCCCACAATCGGCGCCAGCATGAGGCTGGCAACAAACAGCCCGATGGCGGCGGCCAGTGTGGTTTTGCGATGGTCCAGCGCCCACGCCACCCCTTTGGCGTAGCGATCGGCCAGCCGGTCCAGGCCGCGTTCAAACCCGGCCAGCGCGCGCGCCAGCCGGCCCTTGCCCGCCTGGCCAGCGGCATGCGGGTCGTGCCAGATCGACGACAGCATCGGGTCGAGGGTAAAGCTCACCAGCAGCGAGATCAGCACCGCCACGGTGACGGTCAGGCCAAACTGCTGGAAAAACTTGCCGATGATGCCGCCCATGAAGCCCACCGGCAAAAACACCGCCACCACGGTCAGCGTGGTGGCCAGCACCGCCAGGCCGATTTCTTCGGTGCCGTCCACCGCCGCCTGATAATGGCCCTTGCCCATGCGCGCGTGGCGGACAATGTTCTCGCGCACCACAATGGCATCGTCAATCAGCAGGCCAATCGACAAGGACAGCGCCAGCAGGGTCATCACGTTCAGGGTGAAGCCGGCCACGGCAATGGCAAACAGGGTGCCAATCAGCGCAATCGGCAGGGTCAGCCCGGTCATCACCGTGCTGCGCCACGAGGCCAGAAACACGAACACAATCAGTACGGTCAGCCCGGCCCCTTCCAGCAGGGTGATCTTGACATCTTCCAGCGAATTTTTAACCTGGCGGGATTGGTCTTTGATCACGGTCAGCGTCATGCCGTCCGGCAGGCTTTTGCGCAGCGCCTCCAGTGCGGCGTACACCCCGGCGGAGGTGCTCACCACATTGGCCCCGCGTGCGCTCTTGATTTCAATCGACAGCGCGCGCTGGCCGTTGATCAGCGCCAGCGAGTTGTATTCTTCCTGGCCGTCGATCACCTCGGCCACGTCGTCCAGCCGGATGGGCGCACCATTGCGCACACCCACGGTCAGCTGGCCAAACGCCTCGGGCGAGGCCAGCTTGCCAGACAGACGCACCGAATAATCGCGGTTGATGTCCTGCACCCGCCCAGCCGGAAAATCCTGGTTGGCGTTGCGCAGCGCGTTGACCACTTCGGCGGTGTCCAATCCCAGTGCCTGCATGCGGTAGGGGTCGATGTGAATGCGCAGTTCGCGCTTGACCCCGCCCACCAGCTGCACTTCGCCCACGCCGGGTACGGTTTGCAGCCGTTTGCGCACCACCTGGTCGGAGAAGGTGGTCAGCGTGCGCGGGCTGGCGCTGGGCGAGGCGACAATCACCGTCATCATCGGGTCGTCGTTGGGGTTGACCTGGTTCACCGTGGGCACGCCGATTTCACGGCGAAAGCGGCCCTGAATGCCGGCCACCTTATCGCGCACATCCTGCACGGCTTTGGCCGGGTCCAGCGTCAGCACAAATTCCACGACCACCACTGCCGAGCCTTCAAACGAGTAGGAGCGGATGCTCTTCACCCCATTGATGGTGTTCACCGCTTCTTCCAGCGGGCGGGTCACTTCGCTTTCCACCACGCTGGGCGAGGCACCAGGGTAGCCCACATTCACCACCGCCACCGGAAAGCGGATATCAGGAAATTCTTCTACCGATAGCCGCTGCCAGGAAAACAGGCCAAGCACCACAATGGCCAGCATGGCCACAGCGGCCAGATAAGGGTTGCCAATGGCAACGCGGGTCAGCCACATCGCACCGCCTCCGCTTAACGGGCCGGCACGGTGGGCAATGCCACCGTGTCGCCGTCCTGCACACCCAGCACGCCGGCCAGCAGCACCTGTTCGCCGTCTTTCAGGCCGCTGCGGATTTCCACCCGGTTGGCGCGCTCGTCATGCACCCCCAGCTGCACTGGCTGGCGCACGGCTTTTTGCCCCACCAGCTTGAGTACCCAGGGCTGGGCGCTGGCGCTGTCGCGCAGTGCCGGAATCGGCAGCGACAGCACCTGGCTGGCCTGACGCAGCACCAGCGCGCCTTTGACAAACTGGCCGCCGCGCAGTTGGCCCTGGCGGTTGTCCACTGCCACAAACACAGTGAAACTGCGGGTGCCGGCCAGCGCCACCGGATTGATGCGCACCACCTGGCCGGCAAACCCGGCCTGACCGCCTTCCACCCCAAACTGCGCCGCCTGGCCAATGGCCACCCGGCCAATCTGCCGCGAGGGCACGCTGGCGGCAATTTCCAGGGTGGACAAATCCGCCAGGGCAAACAGTTTGTTGTTCACCGCCACGCGCTGGCCAGGGTTGATAGCCTTTTCGTAAATCACCCCGGCAAACGGTGCGCGGATGGTGGCGTCGTTCAGCGCCTTGCGCGCCCGCGCCAGCTGGGCTTCCTGCGCCTGCAGCTGCGCCTGGCTGACCAGGAAATTGCTTTCCAGCTCGTCAAACGCCAGCTTGGAGATAAAGTTCTGTGCGTACAACTCACGCTGTTTGTCCAGTTTCTTGCGCGTCAGCGCCAGCCGGGCGCGTTCGGTGGCCACCAGCGCGGTTTGTTCGTTCACCCGCTCCTGCAGGTCGGTGGCTTCCAGCCGGGCCAGCACCTGGCCGGCCTGCACGCTCTCACCTTCGCGCACCCTGACTTCAACCGCCACGCCTTCGGTACGGGCGGCCAGCGTGGTGGCGCGCAGCGCCTGCAAGGTGCCGGTAAACGGCAGGCTGTCGGCCAGGGTGCTGCGCTGTACCTGCACCACATCCTGCACCGACAGCTTGAGCACCGGATGGCCGGCGGCGGTGGGCACCGGGGTCGGCGCAGCCAGCGCCAGCGCGGCCAGGCCGCCCAGCAGCCAGCCCGTACCGGCCATCCAGCGCCGGCTTGAAAGAAGTCCTGTTTGCATTGTGTTCAATCCAGTGTCGCCATGCTGCTGACGCGGCCATCCGGCCACGGTGGTCAAGCCACAACAGAGCCGATTCCGCCTAAAAAAGTTCGCTGGCCAAGCCTGTGCTGCCGGTGCGTGTGCTCGGCCAGAATCGTGCCATACAGATAAAAATGGTGTTTTTTGATGTCAAAATGCTAAGCCATCGGCCAGGATAAGACGATTTTCAGTAAAAACACCGGATACAGCTTGTTTGCACTAGCCCGCCTCCCTAGAATACTGCGGCATCGTCGCCCGGCATGCTTTTGCAACCTGCCATAAGCCGGGCCGATTTCAACGGGGAATCTGCACACAATGGAAGAGCTGGAACCACGACATTTGATGGTAGGCGTTCCGCTGCCTTGGGATATCTACACCAAGGGCAACCGCTTGATCCTGCGCAAAGGCAACATGATTCTCAACGACAAGCAGCGCGACCAGTTGCTGCGGTTGGGATTGTATGTGCGCAGCATCGTCACGGTCGAGGATTACGAAGCGCCCAAACCGGTTCAGGAAGCGTTCAACCCCTTCCGCCGGCTGGATCAGGTGTATGCCTCACTGGATGCGCTGCTGGCGCGGCCCACCAGCTTTCAGGGCGAATTTGGCAAACGGGTGCGCTCACTGGCGGTGGTGGTGGACGAAACCGTGCAAAAAGCCCCCGACGCTTGTATAGGCTCGATTTTTCTGTTGCCGTTCACCAATTACTCCTCGGCACACTCGCTGCACGTCAGCATCCTGCTGGCCATCCTGATGCAGCGCCTGGGCCTGACCCTGCCCGAGCGGATCAGCCTGCTGTCGGCGGCGCTGACCATGAACATCGGCATGTATGAAGTGCAAAACCAGCTGTATCACCAGGCGCTGCCCCTGTCGGACGGCCAGCGCATGGACATTGACCACCACCCGGAAGAATCCGTACGCATTCTGCAAGACTGCTTTGTCGGTGACGAGCTGTGGCTGCGCGTGGTGCTGGAGCACCACGAAAACTGGGAAGGCAGTGGTTACCCGTACCGGATGGTCAAGGAAGAAATCCACCCACTGGCCCACCTGCTGTATCTGGCCGACGTGGTAGGTGCCAAGCTCACCCCGCGCCGCTACCGCGACCCGGTGCGCCCGAATGTGGCCTTGTCGCAGGTATTCATGAACCGGGGCAAATCCATCGACATGCAATACGCCGCGCTGCTGGTGAAAGAACTGGGCATCTACCCGCCCGGCTCGTATGTGCGCATCCGCAACGGCGACGTGGCGCTGGTTACCCATCGCGGCACCAATGCCAGCACCCCCCGGGTGATGAGCATTGCCAGCGGCCAGGGCATGCCCTACGCCATGCCGATTCCACGCGACACCCGCACGGCAGAATTTGAAATCGAAACTTCGCTACCGGCAGCGGATTCGATCAAGATCACCAATCTGTCGAAAATCTGGGGCTATGTGCTGGCCTGAGTGCGCGCTGGGGTGAGTGACTGTGATTCATGCAAAAAGCACCGCTGGATGGCGGTGCTTTTTGTTTGGGGCAGCCAGGCGGTCAGAGGAGAACGCCAGGATGCGATGTTGGCGACGGGGAGATCATCATGCACATGGCGTTCAGCCTCTCCATTCCGTGTCTTCATCTTCGCGTTCACCACAGATCTTGATTTCATCCGGCAATGCCCACGAATGTTGAAAACGCGAGGGGGCATCCGGGTCACCGAAATACGCGATCATTTCGGCTATCGCATTGGCGCGTTCATCGTCGATGTATTCACGATTGAGGAACTCACAGCGCACGGTTCCGTATGCCGTGCGCTGCCAGTACGGGCACAACACGGCTTTGTACGGCGCATGGTAAGTGAACTCCCTCAGCGTTTGACCAAAAGCCTCACGGTCGTCACGCATGATTTCACCATCTTGTATTTTCACCACACGGTAGCAAAACCCCCCAGGGGGAATCAGGGTGTTATCCATAAACGGCTCTGAATTTACTCAAAAAATCTAGGCCCCCGGCTATGCCGGGGGACGTGTCACTTAATCTACACCGAGCACCTTCAAAGCGTCCCCTGTAGGAATAAAAAAGTTAATCCCCTGTGAACCACCATTTACCATCAAACTAGAAACTGCAATTCCAACCACTAAGCCTGTTTTGTCGACAAGCGGGCCACCACTACTCCCTGGCCGGATATTAACATCACTCTGAATCAATGTTTTCTTATTCTCTTCTCGAATACCGCTAATCACTCCACGAGTAACAGTTGAATGAAGCTTTTCGTTTAAAGGGCTTCCAATTGCATATACATCAGCCCCAATCGTCGGCACTGATCTTGAAACCTTAAAATGCTTAGCCAGCTTGGCATCAACCTTTACAATAGCCACATCGTGACCTGAATTAGATGCCAAGACCTTACCCATGACTTGCATGCCATTGTTAAATTTGACTACGATTGAATTTGCCTCGCCAACCACATGATAATTGGTAAGAATTAGGTTCTCAGAAATTGCAAACCCACTACCATGGCCGTTACCAGCAAAGATAGTCACGACTCCAGCAGTCCATTCATTGGCTGAACTACCGATTACACTCGAAGAACCAGCTAAAATCGAAATCCGATTTGTTGATTTAATTGATGTTTGCCCAACCTCTTCTCCTCCTCTACTCACAATATCTCGGAATTTATTGTCAGCAAGTAGATTACGTGACGCTTGAGAAAATGCATTCAATATGGCAACAGTGTCACCACCACTCATTGCCTCCTCACTCTTTGCGGCACCTTCAGTTGTAACGGTATGAACAACAGACCGATCAAGTTTTGAGTAAATTTGCCAGTCTACCTTAAGAAAAGCCTCTGCCCTTGATGAAGAAAAGTTACCAAACCCAGCCATTGGATAACAGACATTTGCTTTCAATTCTTTAATGAGGCCAGCAATAAGGATTTCTGATTTCCAAGTTGAAGGATCATCAAACAAGGCATTCGCATCTCCCACCGTCTTAAAAGAATATTTCTCAAGCTCTTCTTTGAAAGTATCTGTAAACTCATCTGAGTCAATACTAATTCGGCCTCCTTTCCAATTGAGATCACCTTGAGGCACACAAAGCAAGCCAGTCTGTATGGCACCCACATGCTCACCACGCTTAAGCTTTACAACAATCTTCTTAAATTGAATCGGCTTTGAATTGTCGCTTGCCCGTAAACTCTCAACAGGTCGATCTTCTACCTTCTTGATGACTGCCGATGTACCACAACCCGCAATCAATGAAAGCAATACAGCCTGCACCCCAAAAATCATCTTTTTCATAATCTTCTCACATCAACCCGCCATTTAAAAAAGTTCATTGCCACAAAAATACATAGCACATAAACACACTTTACAAGAACCCATTAACAGCCAAATACTTAGCACTGCCTTTCTGTGGCGATTGCTTATTCACACTTAACCTAGATACAAAACCAAAGTTGCTTTATGCGCAACAAAATAATTTTTTAAAATTTACTTATATTAAGGATGCGATGATTTATTCAGAAAATCGTGTTTACCAAAAGCAAAACCCAGCAAAATCAACCCTCTGGATTCCCGTCTGCACGGGAATGACGGTTTTGTCAGCGTTTCCTTAATGGTATCCGCTTCCCAGTTTCTCATCCGGCAGCGCACTTCAACTTCCGCCGAGCGTTCAACAATGAGCCGGCGCTAGCGATCTGACCACGATGTCCCGGCTTGCCGTAGCGCTTTTTGCGCACTTTCTGGCAGCGCAGCACCTTGTGGATCTACTTGCCTTGCTGTTGGTCTTGCATGACAGCGACCAATGCGCTGGCCCAGGGCACTTTGGCCCAAGCTACTGCATTCAATGCTTGAATCTAGCATTGTTGAGATGCGGGTGTTTCATTTCCTGTGCCCCTGACTGGGCGGTCAATGAATCAGGGAATTTACCTCATCTCACCCTCTTTCTCCAGACCACTCTGTCATTCACTGACGCTCTGAATCCGCCAAAAAAAATTAACAAACAAAATCAACATATTGCATTTGCATTCAATGCACTCCCTACCCACCCCGCAACCGATTCACCGCCAGCGTCGCCGCTGCCGTTCTGGTCTCCACCCCCAGCTTTTCAAAAATATGCTCCAGGTGTTTGTTCACCGTGCGCGGGCTGCCGCCCAGAATCTCGGCGATATCGCGGTTGGTTTTGCCCAGGGTCAGCCAGTGCAGCACTTCCGCTTCGCGTCGGGTCAGGCGGAAGGCACTGATCAGCGCTTCCAGGGTGCTGTCGTCATTTTCTTCGCGCAGCACCACCAGCCATTCTTCGTCGCCGGTCTGGTCGTGGAATGACGCCAGCAGGCGGCAGCCCTGGTGGGTGTGTACCAGCGCCGGGCTGTCCTGGCCGGCGCGGCGGGCGCGTTCGGCTTCGGTGGTCCAGCTGAGCAGACGCGGTGGGGTGTGGTCGCCCACTTCGCCAAAATGGCGCTGCAACAGCTGGCGCGCCAGCGGGGTTTGCCATACCAGCTTGCCGCTGGCGGCGGCGATGGCGACGGTGGCCTGGCCAAAGGCGTCCAGCGCGGTGCGTGCCTGTTTCATCTGCCGGGCGTTGTGCATGTGGGCGGCGATGCGGGCCAGCACTTCCTGCGGGCGCAACGGCTTGGTCACGTAGTCGGCACCGCCGGCGGCAAAGGCAGCCACCACATGCTCGGTTTCGGTCAAGCCGGTCATGAATACCACCGGAATGTGCTGGGTGGCAAAGTCGGCTTTCAGCTGGCGGGCCACTTCAAAGCCGTCCAGGCCGGGCATCACCGCGTCGAGCAAAATCACGTCCGGCAGCGACAGGCGGGCGCGGCTGAGGGCGGATTCGCCGTCGGTGGCCACCAGCACGGTGTAGCCAGCTTCGTCCAGCGCGTCGTAGAGCAGGGCAAGATTCTCCGGGAAGTCGTCCACCACCAGAACAATTTCTTTGCCAGTGCCGTCATTCAGGGTCATGCGGGGCAGTCCTTTCCAGGCCGTGGCGCAGCATGGCTTTCAGCGCATCCAGCCGGAAATGGCGGACATGCTCGCTGGCAACACGGATGAATTCTTCACAATGCGGGGCTTCGCTGGCCAGTTCGTCCAGCGTGCGGCGGATGCCGCGCATATAGCCCAGCGTCACCCCTTCGTTCAGTTGGCGCAGCCAGTGAGCCGGCGGGTAGCGCAGCGGGGCAGCGGGCGGCGGGGGTTCGCTGCGCGGGCGCGGGGCGCTCACCCATTCCAGCTGAAGCGCGCGGCCAATCCAGTCGAGCAGTTCTTCCACCAGAATCGGCTTGAGGATGAAGTCTTCGGGTGGAATGTCCACGTCGTTGTCCTGGCCGCGTTCAAAGGCGTTGGCAGAAATAATGGCAATCCGCGCGTCGCTCAGGCGCTGTGCGCGGATGCGGCGGATGGTTTCCCAGCCGTCCAGGCCAGGCATGGCCAGATCCATGAACACCAGATGCGGGCGCAGATGCGGCAGCACGGCCAGGCATTCCATGCCGGATTCGACTTGTTCCAGCTCAAAGCCCAGCGGGGCCAGCACGCTGACCAGCAGCTCACGGTCCACTTTTTCGTTATCGACAATCAGGATGCGCCGGCGCACGCCAATATAGCCGATGCGCTGCGCCAGCAAAATGGGCCGGCCTGGGCTGGCTTCGCGCAGTTCGGGCAGGTAGAGCCGGGCGCAAAAGGTGCTGCCCACGCCGGGGGTGCTGCTGACGGTGAGTTCGCCGCCCATCAGGTCGGTGAGCATCTTGCTGATGGTCAGCCCCAGCCCGGAGCCGCTGCCGCGCGCCAGCCGGCCACGCTCGAATGGCTCGAACAGGCGGGTGAGTTCGTCGGCGGCAATGCCGGGGCCGGTGTCGCTGATGTCAAAAATGGCCATTTCGCGCCGGTAGCTCAGGCCAAAGCGCACTTCACCGTGCTCGGTGAATTTCACCGCATTGCCCAGCAGGTTGAGCAGAATCTGGCGCAGGCGCTTTTCGTCGGTTCGCACCACGCCGGGCAGCTCGCCGCTGGGCTGGTAGCTGAAGTGCAGGCCCTTGTTGCGTGCTTGCAGCTCGACCATGCTGACAATCTGGCTGATGAAATCCGGAAACGCCAGCGGGCGGATGTCCAGAGTGAGCTTGCCGCTTTCGATGCGCGCCACGTCGATGGTGCTGTCGATGATCGACAGCAGATGGTCGCCGCTGCGGCGGATCACCTGCACTGCCTGCCGCCGGCTGGGCGGAATGCTTTCGTCGGCATCCAGAATCTGTGCATAGCCCAGAATGCTGTTCAGCGGCGTGCGCAGTTCGTGGCTGATGGCCGAGATGTAGCGGCTTTTGGCCTGATTGGCTTGTTCGGCGGCATGGCGGGCTTTTTGCAGTTGCTCGTCGGTGCGCTGGTGCGATTCGATTTCCTGCAGCAGCAGGCCGGTTTGCCGGTTGGATTCTTCCTGTGCCACCTGGCGGCTTTTATGGGTGAGCACCATCCACCAGCCGATCATGCCGCCCACCAACCACAGCGCGGCAAAAATCCGTGCAAAGCTGGCTTGCAGCAGGCGGGCGTCGCTGCCGGGCGGCAGGTTATGCCACTCCAGGTAGTAGAGCATGCCCATCAGCAGGGCGAGAAACAGACCAATGCCGCTCATCAGCAGCAGATAATGCCCTACCCCGCGCGACAGCATCGGCAGCAGGCGGTTGGGCAGCAGGCGGTGCAGCAGCGCCTGCCACTGGCTGGACAGCCGGGCGTGTGGCTTGCACAGGTCGTCGCAGCGCACATCCAGCGAGCAGCACAGCGAGCAGATTGGCCCCTGATAGGCCGGGCAGTGGCTCATTTCTTCTGGCTCATAGCGCCGTTCGCACACCACGCAATACTGGCGGCCACGCCGGGGGCTGGTTTCTGGACGCGCCAGGTAATAGCGGCCCTGGGTGCGCCAGGCAATCAGCGGCGCGGCCAGCAGCGCCGCCAGCAAGGCCACCAGCGGGGCAAAGGGCTGCAAGTCCGCGCCAAACAGCCCGAGAAAGCAGCTGACCGACAACAGCGACGCCAGCCCCATCGCGCCGATGCCCACCGGATTGATGTCGTACAGATGGGCACGGCGAAACTCGATGCCCGCCGGACTCAGCCCCAGCGGTTTGTTGATCACCAGGTCGGCCACCACGGCGGCAAACCAGGAAATGGCAATATTGGAATACAGCCCCAGCACCTGGCTGATGGCCTGAAACACCTCCAGCTCCATCAGCAACAGGGCAATCAGGATATTGAACACCATCCACACCACCCGCCCCGGGTGGCTGTGGGTCAGCCGGGCAAAAAAGTTGGACCAGGCCAGCGAGCCGGCATAGGCGTTGGTGACGTTGATTTTCAGCTGGGACACCATGACAAACAGCGCGGTGACCCATACCGCCAGCCAGGGTGTGCTGAACACCTGGGAAAACCCGATCAAATACATCTGGTTGGGGTCCACCGCTTTGTCAGCGGCCACGCCGCTGCCCAGCGCCAGCCAAGCCAGCAATGCTCCGCCCAGCATTTTGGCAATGCCGGGCAGCACCCAGCCCGGCCCGCCCCACAGCACCGCCAGCCACCAGCGCCGCCGCTGGGCTTCGGTGCGCGCCGGCATAAAGCGCAGATAGTCGGCCTGTTCGCCCATCTGGGTAATCAGCGCCACGCCCACGGTCAGCGCCGCACCAAAGCGGCTGAGGTCAAAACCCGCCGGATACCCGCCCTCGCCGCCATAGGCCCACAGGCCGCGCAGCACATCGGGCTGATGGTAAAACACCACCAGATACGGCAGCAGCAGCAGGCCCAGCCACAGCGGCTGGGTCCATAGCTGCAGGCGGCTGATGGTGGTGATGCCGTGCATCACCAGCGGAATCACCACCAGCGCGCACAGCAGATAGCCCCACGACGGCGGCAGGCCCAGGCTCATTTCCAGCGCATAGGCCATGATGGCGGCTTCCAGCGCAAAGAAAATAAAAGTGAACGACGCGTAAATCAGCGAGGTGATGGTGGAGCCGATATAGCCAAATCCGGCACCCCGGGTCAGCAAGTCCATGTCCACGCCAAAGCGCGCGGCGTACACGCTGATGGGCAGCCCGGCCAGCGCGATGATCAGCCCGGTGGCCAGAATCGCCCAGAAGGCATTGATAAAGCCGGCCTGCACCAGCATGGTGGCACCGATGGCTTCCAGCACCAGAAACGACGACGCGCCGCCAAACGCGGTATTGGCCACCCGCCACACCGACCATTTGCGAAAGCTGCGCGGGGTAAAGCGCAGGGCGTAGTCCTCCAGGGTTTCCCTGGCCACCCAGCTGTTGTAGTCACGGCGCACCTTGACAATGCGCTGGGTGGGCGAGCTGGGCGGGGAAGAATCAGCGGGCGGCATGGCGGTGGCCTGGTTGGGTGGCAAAGGCAGGAGCGAAGCGCACATACCGCAATCAGGGCGTGGAAACCCCTGATTGTCCGCCCCGCACAGGCGGGGGGGCAGCTCAGGCGTTTTGCCGGGTGCGGCGTGACATCAGTGCCAAACCGGCTACTGACTGTTGTCCCCATCCGACGAAGACGGGCTGGCTTTCTGCCCGATCCGCCCTTCGTTGCCGGTGAGCAGATTGAGAATGTTTTTTTTGTGGCGCTGAATCAGCAGCAGGGCAATCACCACCGTGGCACCAAAGTACACCCCCGGCCCGCACAGCCAGAAGGCCAGAAACGGCGAAAAGAACGCCGCAACAATCGCCGCCAGCGAGGAAATCTTGGTGGTATACGCTACCAGCGCCCAGATCAGCACCGCGCCCAACGCCAGCAGCGGGTGAAACGCGGCCAGAATGCCCACCCCGGTGGCCACGCCCTTGCCGCCATTGAAGCCAAAGAACAGCGGCCAGATATGGCCAAATAACACCGCCAGCGCCACCATGCCCACTTCGGGCTCGGCCAGGCCAAAACGCGGCCCCAACCATTGCGCCAACATCACCGCCACCCAGCCTTTCAGGCCATCGCCCAGCAGGGTGAGCACCGCAGCGGTTTTTTTACCGGTGCGCAGCACATTGGTGGCCCCCGGATTGCCGGAGCCAAAGGTGCGCGGATCGGCCAGGCCCATCGCCCGGCTGACAATCACCGCAAACGACAGCGAACCAATCAGGTAGGCTGCAACAATAAAGGCTATCGTGGTCATGGTGGATTCAATACAATGTGAAGTTTCGGATTCTACGGCATCCTTGGCTTGCCGCGAAACCGCTATACAGAACCAGCATGGACATCATCTTTTTGCGCGAAGTGCGCGTCGAAACCGTGATTGGCGTTTACGAATGGGAACGCCGCGCACCGCAAACCATCGAGCTCGACCTGGAAATCGGCATTCCCAGCGAGCAACCCTGCCACAGCGACAACATCGGCGATACCATCCACTATGGCGTGGTGGTGGAGCGGGTGCGCGCCCTGCTGGCCGCCGAACATTTCTTGCTGATCGAGGCGCTGGCCGAGCGCATTGCCAAGCTGATCCGCGAAGAATTTGGCGCGCCCTGGGTGAAAGTGGCCGTCACCAAACTGGGCATCCTGCCTGGGGTCAAGCGGGTAGGCGTGATGATCGAACGCGGACACCGGCCACGCTAGAAAATGCGCTGACAAATGCAGGGGCCCCTCTGTACAGGGAGGGTAATTTTGTCAGTGCAGGCCATGCGGTGGATCAACGGACGGTTTCCGCCTGTCTGCACATGAAAGGCTCAACATGCGCATCGACCAGCTCAAGGTAGAAAATTTCGCCGGGTTTACCCGGCAACAGTTTGTTTTTTCACCCAGGTTCAACCTGCTGGTCGGTGCCAATGGCTGCGGTAAAACCTCGCTGCTGAAAGCGCTGGCAGCCGGGTTGGCACCCGTGATGGAAAGTGTTAGCGGTAGTGCAAACATTTTGCTGGCGGATGAAGCACGCTGGGTTCAACACGAAATCTCTGGCCGGGTACGCTATGAACGAAGCTATCCGGTGACCCTGGAGCTTGAGGGTTGGCTGTGTGGGGAGGCCATGGCGTGGCAGGCTAGGGATAAGGCTGCAGCAGGATCTGACCAAGCTGATTTTATGGCCGGTTTGAAGGAAGGGTTTGACCCACCCTATTCATTCTCAGCCCACGTAGCAATAGTCAACGCTGCACGGCAAAACCATACCTTGCCCCTGCTCGCATTTTATTCTGCAGAACGGCGTTGGCCACTGAGCCATGTCACGGTAGAACATGCGGTGCGCCAGCAGGAATCCAGGCTGGCGGGCTACGTACACTGGCAGCATGCTGCCGCCGATGTGGCCGGACTGGAAAGCTGGATCATCGCCAAATCTCTGGAGCGGCTGGAGCGGTTAGCCGAGCATGGCTCAATACTCGGAGGCGGGCCGCTGGACGAGCTGGATTTGGTCAATCAGGTGATTCAGTTGGCAATTCCAGAGGCTAAAGGGCTACGCTATGACATCAAATACCGACAACTGATGCTGGAATGGCTACCAGGATCAACCAATGCCCCAACCACCCCGTTTGATACCTTGAGTGACGGTCAGCGCGGCATGGTGGCGCTATTGGCCGACATGGCCCGGCGCATGTGCCTGCTCAATCCACAATTGGGCAACAGCGTACTACGCGATACCCCTGGTGTGGTGCTTATCGACGAATTAGACATGCACCTGCACCCAGCCTGGCAACGCCGGCTGCCTGGAGTCCTCAAGCAAGCGTTTCCACAGGTGCAGTTTATTGCGGCTTCACATTCTCCGCAGATTATTGGTGAGTTGCCACTGGAGGAAATCTGGCTGATGCGTGACAACCAAGTCATTGGTCATCCGGAGCATGCGCTGGGACTGAGCAGCAGTGAAGTACTGGAAGAATTGATGGACAGCAAGGCGCGTAATCCGGCAATCCATCAGCAGTTGCAGGCCATTGAGCAGCTGATTGAGGATGATCAACTGGAAATCGCCCAAGACAGACTGACACAGTTGGAAACCCAGATTGGCCCAATTCCTGACGTGGTGCGCGCCCGCAGTGCAATCACCGCCTTGAGCTGGCAGGTGGATGATATAGAATGAAAAGCATCAAGAAAGGCCCGGAACCCAGGGCACTACGGCAGTGGAAAGCCGACAATGCCAATACGCCAGATAATTTGCGTTATGGTGGTGGAGGATTTCCTGCCGAAGCATTGCGTCAAGCGCTGTTGCTGGAGCAACAGCATCTATGCGCTTATACCCTGAAAGCCTTACCCACTCTGGCCCATTGTGCTGCTGCCGGCCAGGATAGCCGGCACGCTTGCCATATTGAGCACATTCTGCCCCAAGCACGTAAAATTCCAGCGGAAACCATCGATTATGGGAATATGGTGGCTTGCTACCCACCCAGCCAGTCGACAATCTATTGTGATTACGGGGCCAAAAAGAAAGCAGACTACGACCCCAGTGAATGCGTATTTGTATCGCCGCTGTCAGCACAGGTTGAGCGACATTTTGCATTTCATCGGAATGGTCAGGTAGAAGGATTAAGTCCGGAAGGAAATGCCAGCATTGCCGTGCTCAATCTGAATCACCCAACGCTAGTCGACGAGCGCCGAGCGTCAATTGAAGGATTCTTGCACCCAAAAGGCAAAAAAGGCAAACCACTGTCTGCTGCTGCGGCCCGTTCACTCGCTACGCGGGTGATGCAAGCCGATGGTCAGCAATGCCTACCGGCGTATTGTGTGGCGATTGCTCAAGCAGTATTGAAATATGCGGAACGGGAGGAACGCCGGGCCGCCCGGCTCAAAAGCAAGCCACGCAGCTAAGGATGCGCTGATTTATTCAGACAAACCGTTTTTGCCAAAAACAAAACCCAGTAAAATCAAAAACCTGGATTCCAGCCTTCGCGGGAATGACGATTTTTTCAGCGTATCCCTAACTAAGCTGGGAAGCATGGATTGCTTCAGCACAATCGTCCCCCAAACCTGAAACTCCAGCAAAATCACGCGGCGGAATCTCTGCCTATACGAAAATGCGCATGTTACCTGCGCCGGTGCCCGCTCCTGGCCCCGGCGCAGCGCCTGCTTACGCCCGCCGCCAGCTGGTGCCGGCAGCGCTGTCTTCCAGCACAACGCCAGCCGCAGCCAGGGCGTCGCGAATGCGGTCGCTTTCCGCCCAGTTCTTGCTGGCGCGGGCGGCGCGACGGGCGTCAATCAGCGCGTCGATGGCCTCATTCGACAAGCCATCGGCGCTGGCTTCGCCTTGCAGGAAGCTGGCCGGGTCGCGTTGCAGCAGGCCCAGCACGCCACCCAGGGTTTTCAGCAGACCGGCCAGCTGTGCCGACTGGGTGCGATTGGTTTCTGCCGCCAGCTCAAACAGCACGGCCATGGCTTCCACTGTATTAAAATCGTCGTCCATGGCCGCCTGGAAACGCGCAGCATAAGGATCGGTCCAGTCCAGCGCGCTGGCCGGGGCGACGTTCTTCAGCGCGGTATACAGTCGGGTCAGCGCATTGCGGGCGTCGCCCAGATGCACGTCGGAGTAATTGAGCGGGCTGCGGTAGTGGGCGCGCAGGATGAAAAAGCGCACCACTTCGGCGTCAAACTTCTCCAGCACTTCGCGAATGGTGAAGAAATTGCCCAGCGATTTGGACATTTTTTCGTCATCCACGCGGATAAAACCGTTGTGCATCCAGTAGTTGACGTAGGCGTGGCCATGCGCGCCTTCACTCTGGGCAATTTCGTTTTCGTGGTGGGGAAACTGCAAGTCAGCGCCGCCGCCATGGATGTCAAAATGGGCACCCAGATGCTGGCAGCTCATCGCCGAGCACTCGATATGCCAGCCAGGACGGCCTTCGCCCCACGGCGAGGCCCACGCCGGCTCACCCGCCTTGGAGGCTTTCCACAGCACAAAGTCCAGCGGGTCGCGTTTGTACGGGTCCACGTCCACCCGCTCGCCGGCGCGCAGGTCTTCCAATGATTTGCCGGACAACTTGCCATAGCCGTCAAACTCACGCACGGCGTAGTACACATCGCCATTGGCTGCCGGGTAAGCCTTACCGTTGGCAATCAGCTGGGCAATCAGCGCCAGCATGCCAGGAATATGCTCGGTGGCGCGCGGTTCGATGTCGGGACGGATAATCCCCAGCGCGTCGGCATCCTGGTTCATGGCGTCGATAAAGCGCTGGGTCAACTGGCCGATGGATTCGCCGTTTTCTGCTGCCCGCTTGATGATCTTGTCGTCAATATCGGTGATGTTGCGCACATACGTCACCTCCAGCCCGGCAGCGCGCAGCCAGCGGCTGACCATGTCAAACACCACCATCACCCTGGCGTGGCCCAGGTGGCAGTAGTCATACACGGTCATCCCGCACACATACATGCGGACCTTGCCGGGTTCGATGGGGGTAAACACCTCTTTCTGGCGCGTGAGCGTGTTGTAAAGCGAGAGCATGGACAGTCCTGCGGGCGAGTGCGTAAAAGCGGGCATTGTACCATCAGGCTTGGCGATGATCAGGCGCTGGAGACACGCCCGTGCCGGAACCCACGGACGGGTAGGCTGGTGCCGGGTGTTATCATGGCGGCTTTTCCGATCCGGCTGCCAACCATGACTTCTTTGCCCACCCCACCCCTGCTGAACCTGATTGGCCCCGGCAAGGTGGGCCTGAGCCTGACCCAGGCCTGGCTGGGCTGTGGTGCGATCCGGCTGGGGTCGGTGCTGGCCAGCCAGCCGGCGCATGCCCAGGCGGCGGTGGCCCGGCTGGGTGCCGGTCAGGCGGTCAGTACGCTAGCCGGGGTGGGTGCTGCCGAGCTGACGCTGATTGCCAGCCCGGATGGCCGGATTGCCGACCTGGCCGGGCAGTTGGCCGCCTCTCAAGTGCTGCGCCCCGGCAGCGGCGTCTGGCACGCCAGCGGTGCCCTGGCAGCGGAGCAGCTGGCACCGCTGGCCGAGCAAGGCATCCGGCTGGCCAGCGCCCACCCGGTGATGAGCTTTGCCAACCCAGAGCGAGCACAGGCCAGTTTGCCGGGCATGCCGGTGGCGCTGGAAGGCGACGCCACGCTGTGCCAGCAGTTGGCGCAGCTGTTTGCCCAGCTGGGTGCCCGGCCTTTTACCCTGGCCCCTGGCACCAAGGCGGGCTACCACGCCGCTTTGTCGATGGCATCCAACTATCTGGTCACTCTGGTGGCATTGGCCAGCCAGACCCTGCAACAAGCAGGGGTGGCAGCAGAGGCCTGCCCGGACTTGCTGGCCCCGTTGATGCGTCATTCGCTGGATAATGCACTGGCGCTGGGCCCGGCGACGGCGCTGACCGGGCCTATTGTGCGCGGCGATGCGGCAACCGTGGCTGCGCATCTGGCTGTGCTCAATCAGCCGGCATGCCGCCAGGCGTATCTGGCGCTGGGCCAGGCCACGCTTGATCTGGCGGCAGAGCGCTTGCCTGCAGCGGCTCAGCAGGCGGTCAGCACGGTATTGGCAGCAGCCCAGCGGTGATTCGATAAAAAAAACCGGCGGAAAGCAAAGCTTCCCACCGGTTGAGTTTTTGTGGGCCAGCGGTTTATGACGCGGCCTGACCTGACACGATCAAATATAGTTGAACAGCGTCATACCCTGGATTTTGGCAAAGCTGCTTTGCGAGGCTTCCAGCGCCACCTTGGCCAGCGACAGCTCGGTGGCTGCGCTAGCCACATCGACATCCTGCAGACGGCTGAGTATCGCTTTATATTGCAGCGAGAAGTTTTCACCCACCTCAACCAGATTATCTGCTTCACGGCGGTTGGCACCGATGCGGGCCTCAACGGTCAGCATGCGGGTTTGTGCGTGATCAATGTTGTTAATGACATTTCCCAAGCGGTTGGAGAAGTCTGTAGCAGTTGCCGAAGTAGTTAAGTCGCTTTGCAGAACCCTGGAAAAATCGTTCAGCGTATCAAAAATACTTTGGGTTTTACTCTGCTCTAAGGTCAGCACACCACCATTAGCAGGTTTTTCGCTGCTCATGGAAAAGTTCACGCCATAATTAATATTGTAGGGTGCCGGGTTGGTGGAAAAATCCAGATTAATATCTGCGCCAGTCTGGAATTTTGGATAGGATTTTGCAAATGGGCCAATGGCCGGATTTCCTAATCCCACTTGCTCAGCTGAGGTCGTGTAGAGGTCAGACGCAGCAGCCTGAGTTGCTCCAGATTTACCCGTGACCAGCGAAGTGTAATTTGCCCCATCAAATAGTACAACATCGTAATACTGGGAAAATTCTGCTGCGCTACCGGCTACACCATCTTCTTCCGAGCCAAACACGACTTCAATTTTTGCGCCTGGCTGGGATAACGAGCCTAACGGTAAAGCCAGCGGCCCAGTAGTCTGGGCCTCAAAAGAAGCAAGGTCAATCACGCTACCTAAATCAACCTGCACATTAGACAATGTGCTTCCAGCTCCAAGCTTGAATACACCATTTCCTTGATCAATCCGGCCAAACGCATAGCTACCATTCTCGGTTACGGGAACCTGACGGGAACTGGAAATCAGCATTTCCTGACGGTTGGCATCGCCATTATATTGAACAATGCTGGAGCCTGCTGCCACCGCAGTGCCAAACTGAACCAGTTCGCTAAACGGTTTGGTCTGGCTGATGCTGCCACCAAACAATGCCTTGCCATTGCCATCCAGAGTGTTGGCGGTACCCAGCAGCTGTTTGTACAAGCCTTCCAACTCGGAATTCAGCATTTTACGATCATCATTGGTCAGTGCAGTGTTCCCTGCCTGCACTGCCATCTGACGCACACGTTGCAACAAATCACCCGCTGACTGCAGTGAAACTTCAGTCAGTGCCAAAGCACTCTCTGCTGATTTGGCGTTCTGATTGAATTGCTGGATACGGCTATCGGCCTGAGTTTGATCCAGAATCTGAGAGGCAGCAACCGGGTCATCTGACGGTGAATTAACCCGACGCATGCTGGAAAGCTGCTCCTGAGTTTTATTCAGGGCACTTTGCTTGGCCATCATATTGGACAAATTGTTCAGGTACAGCGAATTGGTGCTGACGCGCATGATGGTAACTCCTGAGTTTCTATTAATTCACTGCGTTCAGAATCGAGTCAAACAGTGTATTGGCAATTTCGATGCATTTGCTCGATGCCTGATAAGCCTGCTGAAAGCGCAGCAAATTTGATGCTTCTTCATCCAGATTGACGCCCGAAATGGCTTCACGGGTGAGCGTGGCTTCCTTGAGCGAAGCGGTTGCCGCTTCACCTGCCGCCTGGGCTTCTGCCGTTTTATTGGCCACCAGGCTGACCATCCGGCTGTAGGACCCGACAAACGAGGTAGTCGGATTGCCCCCACCACTACCTTCCATGGTGTTCTGGGTTTGAATATCGGTCATCTGCAGCATATTGAAGCTGTCAGAAATACCAAATTCTGCCGTGGTTTTCACCCGGATGGTGAAATCGTCTCCCACTTTCGGGGTGCCATCTACTTTGAACTCTACCCCGGCATTTTCTGCTGGGGTGGCATTGGTGACAATCTTGAAACCGCCTGCCGTGGCATCATTGATCACTACCTTGAAACCTGCTGCCGGAGTCGTCACATTCCAGCCAGTAGCGGTATATTCCAGACCGATGGCTGGTTGCATTGGAATCATATTGCTGGCGCTGACCGGGCGTTGCCAGGCGCTGGAGATTGCGGCTGCACCAGTATTGGTGGCTGCCGCTTTACCAATGATGTTTGATGATGCAGCCACTTCATTGGGCTGGGTAACGTTGACCAACATCTGTGCAATCGCCCCTCGCGTGGGCTGCAGCATGAAGGAATCACCTGCCACAGTGGCAGCGGGAAGTGTGGCAGCGGCCACATTGGCCACGCGCGTGGCGGCAATGGAGCCACCCACTGCCGTGCTGGTTGCAGTCATTTGTGCGGCAGTCATGACATGCCCCAGGGCGTTGGCGGCTGCGTAGCCAGCTTTTTCTGCTGCGGCAATGGCAGCTGCCGTGGCTGGGGACGGTGCTTCGGCCAATACCGCACTCATCGCCGCAGCCGCAGCCGCAGCTGCAGTGGCGGGCACGACACCCGAGCCTGTGGCTGCTGCTGCACCTGCTGTATTGGCCGCTGCGGTTGGGTCACTGACTTCCATCTTGACGCCATCAATCACGATGCCGTTGGCCAGCTGGGTTGCAGTAAAAGTAGTACCCAGCGCAGTACCAGCCAGATCCGTCGGTGACACCAGCACATTGTCTGGCTGGCGCTGAATGCTGAAATTGCCAGGGCTGGTGCAGATCACCTTGTAATCGTTATTGGTCATCTGGCTATAGCCAGTGAGATTGGTGCTGCCCGGCACATAGCTGATTACACTGGCTTGCAGTGTCAGCGTACCAGTATTTTTGGAGTTGGCCGGAATACGCAGGTCTGCGGCAAAGCTTTTGATCGAAAAGAATTCCTGCTGGCTGTCCACTTTGCCAGCGACGGCCTTGCCATTGACGTCCACTCCGAGCAAGTGCTGGGCGTTCATCGACTGGGTAAAACCAATGGCAATCCGGTTCAGGGCATTTTGCGCCACATCCAGCGCATCACGGCGGAAATTCAGCAGCCCACCCAATGTGCCGCCACTGATTGAGGTGCTGGGAATTTCAAAATAAGCGTTGTTTTCTTTATAGGAAACCGCGGTGCGTTGCGGATCGTCACGCGATGGCGTGGCAGCCAACTGCATCGCCAGTTCACCCAACACCAGACTTTGACCACTGCCAATGAATACGTTGTAGACATTGCCATCCTGCTTGACCACATCAGCCTTGACGTGTTTGTTCAGCTCCAGCACGGCCTGTTCCCGCTGATCAAGCAGATCGTTGGGTACCAGTTGATCACCCAGCGTCAAGAGCTGGATTTGCTTGTTCAGCTCGGCAATCTTGTTTGCCTGTGCATTGATGCTGTCCACGGTCAGGCGGATACCGGTATTGACCCCTTCACGGATTTCTTCAATCCGGCCATCCATGGTCTGCATCCGGGTGAGCAGCGCTTCGGACTGGTTGACCACAGCCTGACGGGCCGGAATGCTGGCAGGCATGTTTGGCTGGGTCAGAACTTGGAGCGACTCAAAAAAGGTTTGCAAGGCGGGAGTAATGCCCACGGCAGGATCGGCAATGATCTGGTCAAGTTGATCAAGCTGGGCTTCCTGAGTGGAATAGTAGCTTTCCATCGCCGTATTGGCCTGAACCACTTTTTCCAGATGGGCATCGTATACCCGGCTGATCGAAGTGGTTTGCACCCCATTGCCGATATAGCCAGCACCACTATAGTTGGCCAAGTTGGAAGCTTGAGTATTCGTTTGACGGTGATACCCAGCTGTGTTGACGCCACTGATGTTATGACTGGTCGTGGTCAGTGAGGTACGTGCGGCATTCAGGCCACTGAGAGCAATTCCGAAAATACCTGACATAATAAATCCCCTTGTATCTTGCTGGTATCGACCGTCAGACGATCAACTTGATGTTCATTCCCGACTCGCGCTAGCTGGCAGATTTACCGGCCAGCTGCGACAGCTTGGCTGCGTAGTTGGGGTCGGTCGCGTAACCCCCGCGCGCCAGGCCCTTGGCAAAACCCACCGCATCCGAGCCCTGATTGAGGGCCCCCTGATAACGCGGGTTGTTCTTGATCAGTTTGGCGTAATCAGCCAGCGCTTCCTGATAGTTGTCGTAGGCGCGGAAGCGTTCTACCCGCTTTTGCGGCGCGCCATCCACGTATTCGGTGGTCAGGATGTCAACTGTCTTGCCCTTCCAGCTGGATCCGGCCTTGATGCTGAACAGGTTATGGCTGTCCGAGCCATCCGCGTGGCGGATGGGTTTTTTGCCCCAGCCACTTTCCAGCGCCGCATGCGCCACCACCAGTTGCGGTGCCACCCCAAGTTCCTGTGCCGCCTGCTGGGCATGTGGCAACAAGGAGCGGCTGAATTCTGCCGGTGAAGTTGCCGATACCGGGCTATTGCTGCCGGCAACGGCGGTGTTGTCCATCCTGACTTTGGGTTCGGCCAGTTTGGCCAGCGCGCCTTCCAGAGCAGAACGCACTCTGGGGTTGGCGCTGCTCCATGCCTGCTGTGGCATGGGCAGCGGCTGGTTTTCCATATCGCGCACCTGCCCGCCGATGGCGCGGCCAGCGTCTGCACCCATGTCCACCCCGGCAGCCTTACCTAACTGCTGTTCCAGTGCAGCCGCCAGACCAGTGCCCCGGCCACTGCCAGACAGTTGCTGGACCAGTTGCTGGTCAAACATGCCCTGGTAGGTATCCAGCGCGTTGCTGTCTTCCTCACCATCAAACGATGTTTGCCGCATGCTCTTCATCAGGATATTGAGGAACATTGCCTCAAATTGCCCGGCCACCTGCTTGATGGCATTTTTGGGATCCTGCTTGGCCGAAGTTTTCAGGCTTTCAACCGCGTTGAGATCCAGCACATAACTTTGCGAGAGATCATTCGGCGTGGTTGCCGCACGTGAATTTACTTGCATGAAGCCATTTCCTGAGCAGAGTTCCGGTACGTTACAGCAAGTAACATGCCAGACGTTTGGGTTAATGTCATCAGATCACTTGCAGGTCTGCCTTGAGCGAGCCCGCTGCTTTCATCGCCTGCAAAATCGCCAGCAAATCCTGCGGCGTGGCACCGACTGCATTCAAGGCCTTGACGATTTGCGACAGATTACTGCCTTTAGGCACGCTGACCAGCTTGCCGCCATCCTGGTTGATCTGAATATCAGCCTGGTTGGTCACCGTGGTCTGGCCGTTGGACAGCGCGTTGGGCTGGCTGACGCTTGGCGTATTGGTCACGGTAACGGACAGGTTGCCATGGGCAATTGCGCACGGCTCAACCGTCACGGCCTGGTTCATCACGATGGAACCGGTGCGGGCATTCAGGATGACGGTAGGGGACATATCTGCCGTGGTGACGGCAATATTTTCCATCTTGGCCAGAAACTGCACACGCTGGTTAGGGTCTTGCGGGGCGGCCACTTCGATCACCCGACCATCCACCGCCCGGGCGGTATTCGGGCCAAATGCGGTGTTGATTGCCTGCACCACGCGATTGGCGGTAGTGAAGCTGGCTTCGTTCAGCTCCAGGCTGACCGATGAGCCATTGCCCACCACGGTGGGTACTTCGCGTTCCACCGTGGCCCCGCCCGGCACCCGCCCGGCGTTGAGCTGATTGATTTGCGCCTTGCTGCCGCCAGCCTGGGCACCCGCGCCGGCAATCACCACATTACCCTGCGCCATGGCATAGATCTGCCCGTCTGCGCCCTTGAGTGGCGTCATCAGCAGAGTGCCACCGCGCAGGTTTTTGGCATCGCCAATCGACGAGACGGTGACGTCCACATTTTGCCCTGGCTTGGAAAACGGCGGCAGCGAGGCGGTCACCATCACTGCGGCAACGTTTTTCGGGTCGATCTTGGTCCCGGCAGGCACTTGCACGCCCAGCTGGGTGAGCATATTGGACATACTCTGGCTGGTGAACGGATTGGATGAAGCCTTGTCGCCGCTGCCATCCAGGCCAACGATCAGGCCATAGCCCACCAGTTGGTTGGTCCGAACCCCGGACAGCGAGGCAATATCCTTGATCCGTTGTGCCGACCAGGCCGACAGGCTAAACAGCACAAGACCGATTGCAAACAGCCATTTTTTCATTGATATAACGCCTTGAAAACGAAGATCAGAACGGCAAGATGCTCATGAAAAAGCGTCCGAGCCAGCCAGGTTGGGCAAAGGCGTGGTTATTGCCCTGATTTTGCAGTTCGACCCGGGCATCACCCAGTTTGGTCGACGACAGCATATTGCCCGGTTTGATATCGCGTGGATTGACCACGCCAGACAGGCGGATGAATTCATGTTCGCCGTTGACGCGCACCTGTTTTTCGCCACTGACAATCAGGTTGCCATTACTGAGCACTTCGACCACGGTCACCGTGATCGAGCCAGTGAAGACATTGGACGACTTGGCTTCGCCCTTGCCTTCGTTACTGGCCGAAGATCCGGCTGAGGCTTTGATGCCACCCAGCTTTTTTTCCACCAGGCCAGAAAACAGCGGCAGCGCCACCGTCGGCGTTTCCACGTTATAGCTGGATTCACGCGACAGCGCGGTTTCTTCCTTGGTTTGCGTCGAGGTTTTTTCCTCAATGATCACCGTCATGGTGTCACCGACGTAACGCGGCACCCGATCTTCAAACAAAGGCCGGGTGGTGGCTACCTGAAAAATTGATCCATTGCTCGGACGCACATCGGTGGGTGGCGTCGGACGGGCAGTCAGCGGTTGCTGGACAATTGACGTTGGCGGGGTGTTGCACGCAGCCAACAGCACGCTGGCCAGCAAAATCCAGGTTTTCTTGGGCGCCAGCATGGGCACTCTCCACAGTTAAGCTTGGGAATTCAATAACCGGCAGGGTGTACATGGCATGGCATCCCCTGCATTACGCTATTGTCTATTATGCCACGTTGGCTGCCAGGCGGATGGACAAGAAAATGCCCGTCACCGGACGGGCATCATCAATCTGCACCTGGCAAGCAGTCAGGCCAGATTACAGCTGCGACAGGCGTTGCAGCATTTCATCGCTGGTCTTGACTGCGCGCGAGTTGATTTCGTAAGCGCGCTGAGCGGTAATCAGGTTGACCAGTTCTTCGGTCACGTTCACGTTGGAGGCTTCAATAAAGCCCTGACTCACCTGGCCCAGGCCATCGTTGCCCGGGTCGCCATCGGTCGGCGCACCCGACGCGGTGGTTTCCAGGAACAGATTGCCGCCAATGCTTTCCAGACCTTGCGGGTTGATGAAGCTGGAAATCTGAATATTACCCAGATTGGTGGTTTGCGCCTGACCAGGCAGGTTGACCTCCACCGCGCCCGATTTGGAAATACTGATCCCGGTAGCGTTGGCCGGCACGGTGATCTGCGGATCCATCAGGTAGCCGGCGCTGTTGACAATCTGACCTTGGTCGTTGAGTTTGAAGGCACCGTCGCGGGTGTAGCCAATGGTGCCGTCAGGCATCTGGATGCGAAAAAAACCTTTGCCATTGATGGCCATGTCCAGATTGTTTTCGGTGCGGGTCATGTTGCCCTGGGCAAACAGGCGGTCCACGCCCACCGGTGCCGCACCCGTGCCCACTTGCAGGCCGGTTGGGTGGTTGGTGGTGCTGGAGGTTTGCGAACCCGGCTGACGCAGGACCTGATACATCAGATCTTCAAACACGGCACGCTGGCGCTTGAAGCCGTTGGTGCTGACGTTGGCCAGGTTATTGGAAATAGTGTCCAGCTTGAACTGGCTGGAGTCCATCCCGGTTTTGGCGATGAAAAGCGAACGAATCATGGTCAATATCCTTCAGTCAGGCCACCCGATAACAAGCAGCCGATCGTACAATCGAGTAGGTGGCTTAGTTGCTCATGCTCATGATCGAGGTGGCTGATTTGGCATTCTGATCAGCGGTTTGCATCATCTTGATGCTCAAATCGTAATGGCGGGCATGGTCAATCATCTGCACCAGTGACTCCACCACATTGACGTTGCTACCTTCCAGCGCGCCAGCGGTAACTTTGGCGTTTTCATCACGCTGGGCAATCTGCTGGTCATTACGGCGGAACAGCCCATCAATGCCTTTATAAAAATCGGTGCGGTTGGCATCGCCCACCAGCTTGATCTGCCCCAGGATCTGCACCGCCCGGTCGCCCGCTTCGGTGGAAACGGTGGAGATGGTGCCATCTTCGCCAATGGCAACACGGGTGTTGTTCGGAACGGTGATCGGGCCGCCATCGGACAGGATCACATGGCCCGCGCGGGTGCGCATGATGCCGGCTTCATCAATGATATAGCCACCATCACGGGTATAGGCTTCCTGACCATCCGGGCCTTGCACGGCAAAGAACCCCGGTCCCTTCACGGCAAAATCCTGATCGTTGCCAGTGTGGATCAATGGCCCTTGCGAGCGGTCATGGCCAATGGTGGAATCCACCACAAACGCCCGGGTCGGGGTTGCCGGTGCATCGGCCACCACGGGCAGCGCACGAAACGCCACCAGTTCAGCCTTGAAACCATTGGTGTTGGCATTCGCCAGATTATTCGATGTCGTGGCTTGTTGCAGTTGCACATGCTTGGCGCCGGTCATGGCAATGTAGAGCATTTTATCCATGGATGATGTCTGTCCTTTGCGAGGTCATGGCAGCTGCGAGAATGCAGTTTTCAGTGGAGTATACCGTCATTCGGCATGGGTTGGGCACCCATGCCGATCTCAGCTGAACAACGATGAATTAACGCAGGTTGATCAGCGTCTGCATCACCGCATCCTGCACCTTGATGGTCTGGGCATTGGCCTGATAGTAGCGCTGGGCAGTAATCATGTTGACCAGTTCGGAGGTCAGGTCAACGTTGGAGTCTTCCACGGCACCAGACTGTACGTAGCCGACGTTACTTGAACCAGGGTTATTCAGGGTTGGCGAACCAGAAGCCAGAGTTTCAGTCCAGCGGTTGGCGCCCACGGATTGCAACCCCTGGGAATTTTTAAAGTTGGCCAACACCACCTGGCCAACATCCTTGGTCTGGCCATTGGTGTAGCGCGCCTTGATCACCCCGGTTTTGTCAATCTGAACACCGGTCAATTCGGCGGCGGCATAGCCAACCTGGCTGAGGTCGCGCACGCTGAAGGTTTTGCCATGCTGAGTGGTGCCTGACGTACCAGAACCAATGTCGAGCGTCACGGTCAGCGGTGCTGCCCCGGCCACAGACTGGTAAGTACCAAACGACAGCGTACCATTACTGGGCGTGGCCAGCGTGCCATCAGTATTGAACGACAGGCTCATTGCGGTACCGCCACCCAGCATATACGGGTTGTCGCCTACCGCAGAGCCAGAACCAGAAGTGGCCACGTTCGGGTTGTTGACCCGCGAATACACATCCCACTGGTTATTGGCAGTCTTACGATAGTACATGGTCATGGTCAACGGATTACCAAGACTGTCGTACAGTGTTGCCGAGGTCGAGTGGTTGTAGGTCGTGGCATCAGACACATTGAATGCCAGTGCCGGTACAGCCTGACGCGAATCCAGGTTGGTGGTCAGGGTGATCTTTTTCGAATTTGCCGGGGTAATGGCAGAACCACCATCAGAAGCCAGAGGCGCAATGGTGTCAGTCTGGATTTTCAGCTCTTGCAGTTCACCTTCACGGATCTTGACCGGATTGCTGCCGTCCACCGTGCCCCACCCCATCAACTTGTCGCCGTTATTGACAACATAGCCATCTTTGTCCACCTGAAACTGGCCATTACGGGTATAGCCAGTGCCTGTGGGCGTCTTGGTAATGAAGAAGCCATTGCCAGAAATAGCCAGATCCAGCTGATTGTTGGTGATGGTGACATTACCCTGGTTCATTTGCTGGGCCACTGCCTGCACCGTCGAACCGATGCCGTTCTGGGTCGCGGCCACGCCATAGTAGCTGGCGGCAAACATGTCACCGAACTCGGTACGGGATTGCTTGAAGCCAACCGTGCTGGAGTTGGCAACGTTGTTACCAATGACGTCAAGCTGTTTGGCTGCTGCGCCAACGCCGCTAAGACCTTGTTGAAAACCCATAATAACTCTCCGTATTTTTCAGATGGCGTGTGCCGAATTCGTATGTTTAAGGCGATTGCATCAGATTGAATGCAGGTCAGATCAGCTGGCGGATGGCGTCCATGCTGGTTTCCTTGCCATTGGCCAGATGCAGAACCGGTGTGCCATTGTTCCACGACATGGCCTGAATGGTGGAGTAAGCCAGCGGCGTGGCCTCCACGGCAGTATCTCCCTGCGCTGCATTGACTGAAATGCTGTAGCTGCCATCGGCCAACTGGTTGCCGTTATCGTCCTTGCCATCCCACTGGAACTGCAGCACGCCAGCCTGCTGGTTGGTCAGGGTTTCAGTATAAACCGTCTTGCCAGCAGCATCATTGACATTGATGGTAACCTTGTCGGCATTTTTTGCCAGGTCAACCCCGGCCACTGCCTTGCCACTGGCCAGTTGCATCTGGCTGCCGTTGGCCAAGGCGATATGGCCAATCAGGGCCGCAGCAGCTACCGACTGGCTGCTCTTGTACATTTCACTCAGTGAAGTCATCGACTGATTAAGCTTTTCGATACCTTGCACAGTGCTGATCTGCGCCATCTGGCTGGTCACGGCTGCATTGTCCAACGGATTGAGCGGATCCTGAGTCTGCAACTGCGCCACCAGCAATTTCATGAAGCGGTCTTGCGCTTCTTCAATGCTGCTTTTCTTCGCCGTGGTGGCGGTGTCGCCATTCAGAAAGTTGTAGGGATTGCTGTCGGTAACGGAAGACGTGGTTGCCATGATGTTTTAACCTGTGAGTTATTGCTGGCCGATGGACAGCGTTTTCTGCAACAGCGACTTGGCCGTGTTCATCATTTCCACGTTGGTCTGGTAAGAACGTGCCGACGAGATCATGTCGGTCATTTCTTCCACCGGGTTGATGTTGGGCATGGTCACATAGCCTTTGGCGTCAGCCATCGGATGTTTCGGGTCGTAGACCATCCGGGCCGGCGACTGATCTTCCACCACGGCGGTCACCCGCACAGTGGCCACTTGCGGCGTTTCCTTGTTGATTGGAATCGCCGTGAACACCACCTTTTTGCCCTTGTACGGTTCCCCGTTGGAGGACACTGCGCTGTCAACGTTGGCGATATTGCTGGACACCACGTTCAGGCGCATGGACTGTGCGGTCATGCCAGCGCCGGCGATATCGAATACTTTAGAGAGTGACATGATTCATTACCCCTTGATGGCGTCAGACAGACCGGAAATCCGGCGGTTCAGGAAGGTCAGCGTGGACTGGTACTTCAGCGCATTGTCAGCAAAGGCTGAGCGTTCCAGATCCATGTCGACGGTGTTGCCGTCAATCGACGGCTGAACTTCATTGCGGTATTGCAGCTTGAAGTCCTTGTCTGCCTGCTCGGCAAAGCCATCCAGATGGGTCTGATGGGTTTTGTCCATCGCCATGGACGACTGGCTCTCGCCAATGGCGCGGGTCATGGCGTCCTTGAAGTCAAAATCGACCGCCTTGTAGTAAGGCGTATCAGAGTTGGCGATGTTACTCGACAGCACTTCCGTGCGGTATGCACGCAAGCCCAGCGCTTTTTGCTGAAAGTCGAAATGTTTGGCAATTTTATCGAGCATGATTCTAAACTCCGTCGGCAACATCACGATTAGCAATTAATGGGCCAGCCTGACTGTTGCGATCAATAGTTCTTCAGTGCATTGTTTTGCAAGGATTTTTTAAAAACCCTTGCCATCTCTGCTGGCGGCACACGCCACGCCAGCCATTCACCCGGCAAGTTTTGCCGGTCTCGGCAAAACTTGCAACTAAAAAAATCGGTTCTGCTGCCGATAACAAACAGACAACCCCTACTGTGTCTGCTTAAATCCGAGCTTGCCACATCTGTAGCAGGCCCTGGGCAAAATGGTGGGCAAAACGTGGCCCGTCCATCAAGGGGCTCGCCCGCACCCGCTCACGCAATCCCTCACGCAGAGCCCGCAAACGCGGCAGATCCTTGGCCAGTGCCAGCACCAGCGCCTGATACCCAGCAACATCCTGTGCAATCAACTCCGCCAGCCCAACATTATGCAGCAGCGTCACCCCCATGCGTGACACAAAACTATCGCCTGCCAAGGTGACAAATGGCACCCCCATCCACAGGCTGTCGCAACTGGTGGTCCCCCCGCAACACGGGAAGGGATCCAGCGCCAGATCAACCTGGCGATACAACACATACTGCTGCCCCGCCCGGCGCGGCAGAATATCCACTTGCTCAGGCCGGGCACCAGCAGCCACAAAGCGCAGGCGGATGTCGTCGGCAAACGCGTCTTCTTCGGCACCGTGAATTTCCAGCAGCAAGCGCGCCTGGGGCAACTGTCGCAGCAGTTCGCCCCAGCATTCAATGACCGGTGGGGTCACCTTGGCAAAATTATTGAAGCAACCTAAGGTGAATACCCCTGATTCATCATGGGGCAGTTGTCTGGCGGGTTCGGGAGAAGCAATCGGCTGGTAGCAGCAGAATACTTCGGGCATGCGGTAAAGCCGTTCACTGTTCAGATGCTCGGTCAGGCCTTCCGGCTCCGCATGGTGATCGGTAATGCGCCATTGAATGGCTGGAATACCAGTAGTCGCCGGATGGCCTAGCCAGGTGATCTGCAAGGGGGCCGGTTGACGGGCAAACACAGGCAGGCGGTTACCTCCGGTGTGACCAGATAGGTCAATCAGCACATCCACTTCATCGGCTTGAATCTGTGCCACCAACTGGTCGTTAGACAAATCAGCCACTTCGCGCCAGACATCACATTTGCGGTGCAGGCGAGCGCTGACGTCGTCGTATTGCTTACCGTTGTAATAAGCCAGAATCACAAACCCCTGCTCACGCAAACCATCCCATACTGGCTCGACAAAATAGCTGACGGAATGACGAAACAAATCCGCCGAGACAAATCCAATCCGTTTCGGGCTGGCCGGCAGATTGCGTAACAACGGTGCATGCGGGCCGGCCTGCGCAGCAATCATCTGCCCATAGGCTTTATGCTCTTCAGCCAGCTGACGAGCTGACATGGCATGGCTATAAATACCGGTAAACAGCAGGCTGCTGCGGATTTGCCGGTTGTGTGGCTGCATCTCCAACGCAATGCGCAGATGCTTGTCAGCCTCGACCAGATGGGACTGATCCTTGAGCGCATTGGCCAGGTTGGCGTGCGCGGCCGGATAATTCCAGCTCAGCGACAGCGCCTTGCGCAGTGTGCGTTCAGCTTCCATCACCCGACTGGAAGCACGCAATACCGAACCCAGATTATGGTAGGCCACGGCAAATTCGGGATCCAGCTCAATCGCCTTGCGGCAGTGATTTTCTGCTTGCGGATAGCGCTGCTGCAAAAACAGCACATCACCCAGATAGGCGTGGGTGCTGGCCAGCTTGGGCTTGATCTTCAGCGCCCGGCGATAGCAGTGCTCGGCTTCTTCGTATTGCGCCAGCTGGGTCAGCACCACGCCCATATTGCTGAGCAGCTCGCAGTCGCCGGGTTCCAGCATGCTGGCCTGACGCATGGCCTGCAGGCCTTCCTGGTTACATCCCTGCTGGGTGAGCACGGCCCCCAGGGTTTTCCAGCCCAGCGCATGCTTGGGGTAATTGGCGATCATTTGCCGGGCCGACTGCTCGCACTGGGCCAGTTGGCCGGTATTGAATAAAGCAACCAGCTGTTGTTGTTCGGCAATTTCCGGAATACTGCCGTTTTTGCCCATTTTGGTCGGTTTTCTGACCCGGCCTTTTTTGCTGGCCAGTCGCAGCAACATGGCTTCATCCAGACGCTGAGCCAGTTGATCCACCTCCAGCCCGGCCAAGCCGGCCTGACGCCCCTGAGCCAGCCATTGCCCAGCCTCATCCAGGCGCTGGGTGCGCAGCAGCGCATCAATATAGCTGATCCAGAAACGGCCATTGCCCAGTTGCTCGGTCAACGCGGCATGAAACAGGGGCAGCGCCTGCTCGGGGTTGCCCAGCTGAACGGCAATCACCCCCAGATTATGGTTGGCATCCGGATGCGCGGGCAACCACTGCAAGACCACGCGGTACAACATCTCGGCCTGGCTAAGCCGCCCGGCCTGATGGTGATGGATGGCAGATTGAAACGCCGCGTCCAGGTCAATTTCTTGATTGGCCAGCGGCAATGCATCGGGCTCGGACATGACAACCTTGCAAGAGGGTTAGCGCAGAAAGTCCCGGCAGTGTAGCGCAAGGCCCGCTGCCGGTACATGCCCATCCTGGCTCAGGCGCGGCCCAGCCAGTGATGCGCCAACTGATAAAACCCACCTGCCACGCACCAGGCCAGCAGCAGGGAATACCCCACCGACAATGCCGCAAAGCCATTGCTGCGTGACTCCTTGCGAATGGCGGCAATGGTAGACAAGCACGGTACATAAATCAGGGTAAACAGCATAAAGCTGTACGCTGCCACCCAATCCAGCTGCTGGCTGATGACCTGGGCCAGGCCGGATTCCGGCACACCATAAATCACCGCCATGCCACCCAGCAGAATTTCCTTGGCCACCACCCCGACCATCAGCGCCACCGCCAGCTCGTGGCGAATGCCCAACGGGTCCAGCACAGGGGCCAGCGCATCGCCCAAGCGGGTGGCCAGGGTGGCGTCGCCATTCATCGGCAGATGGGTCAGCGCCCAGATCAGCACCACGCCGACCAGGATAAAGGTAGAGGCCAGCTGCAAAAAGGCTTTGACTTCACCGCTGGCGCGGGTAAACAGATAGGCCATGGCTGGCAGCCGGTACGGCGGCATTTCCATCACCAGCGATTCACGATGTGGCAACGCGCGCTTGAACAGCCAGGCGGTGAACATGGCTACCAGAAAACTGACCAGATACAGACTCAGCAACACCCACGGTGCAGCCTGAGCGGAAAACAGAGTGGAGACAAAAAACAGAAACACCTGCAGGCGTGCCGAGCATACCGAAAACGGAATCACCAGCATGGTCAGCAGACGCAGCTTGCGCTCGCGCATGATCCGGGTGCCCAGAATAGCCGGCACATTGCAGCCAAAGCCCATCAGGTGCATGACAAAGCTGCGCCCATCCAGCCCAAGCCGGGTCATGCTGGCATCCATCAAGAATGCCGCCCGCGCCAGATAACCGCTGTCTTCGACCACGGCCATCAGCACAAAAAACACAAATAAAATGGGGATAAAGGTCAGCACCGTGGATACCCCCTGCCAGATACCTTCCAGCAGCAGGCTTTGCAACCAGGCGGGTGCGCTGGCCAGAGCAGGCTGCCAAAGCGTGGCCTGCAGCCACTCCAAGCCGCTGCCCAATACTTCTTGAAGTGGAGAACCCAGCAGATAGGTGGCCTGAAAAATCAGCGCCATCAGCACGGCAAACATGGGCAATCCCAGCCATGGGTGCAGCAACAGCTGATCCAGCCGATGGGTCAGGGTAATCGGCAAGGTGGCCGGCACATGGTAGGCCCCCTGCAGCATCTGCTCAACTGCGCCGGGGGTCAGCGCCGGCACATTGACCTGGTCGGCGCGGCAGGCATGCTCGCGCAACGGTGCCTGTTCAGCCAGCTGGGTCAGCGCGCTACGCACTGCCGGCCAGTTGTCGCCCTTGCGCGCACTCATTGCCACCACCGGCGCGCCCAGACGCTGGCTCAATTGAGCCAGGTCAGCGCGAATGCCCAGCTGACGCATTTCATCATGCATATTGACCAGCACCAGCAGAGGCAGGCCCAAGGTGCTGAGCTGCAGCACCAGGCGCCAGTGACGCTCCAGCTGCGCGCCGTTCACCACCAGCACCAGGCCATCAAAAACGCTTTGGCTGAGCACATTGCGCACCACCGCTTCGTCTTCGCTATAGCCGCTCAGATCATGAATGCCGGGCAAGTCCACCACTTCCACCAGGCGACTGCCCAGCACCACTTTGGCGCTGGCCAGTTCAACCGTCAGCCCTGGCCAGTTGCCCACCCGCTGCGACAGACCGGTCAGCCGATTGAAAAAAGTGGATTTGCCCGCATTGGGCAAGCCGATAATGGCCAGCCGCCGGGCCTGGCGGGCAGCGGCAACCGGTGGCATGCCCGCTGCCGGCGGGCATTTTGGGCAACTGGTGGACATACCCGCTTACCCCTGCAGCTGGACGTGGATCGATTCGGCCAGCAAACGGCGCATCAGCAGCTGGGTGGTGCCGACGGCAATATGCAAGGGTCCACCCAGGCCAGCTCGACGAAATACCTGAACCTGCGCGCCAGGCTGCATGCCAAAGGCGGACAAACGCTGACATTCTTCGGTGGGCAGGTGGATGGCCACCACTTCGGCCCGATGGTTGGCTTTGAGCTTGGCTAATGATGTCATAAAACCCCCGTAAGAATGTTGCATCACATTCTCAATTGTACGCCAAAGCATGGCCCTTGCGGCCATGCCCGTCGCCAATCGAGCGCAGAGAAACAGAACATTTGATCTGTATCAGCAGTGCAATGCAACATTTGCGCCAGATCGGCGCGCCCTCCCCAAGTGCCATGACCGGGTGACTGGCACAACCCCCCGCACCAGGCTGCCAAGGCGGCCATTCTGTGTCTGAGGCGCTGTCGAATTGGCAGTATGCTGGAATATCAGCACCCTGGAAAAGTCCATTAGTTTGTTTTGGAATTAACTGCAATTCAAAACATCTAAAAAGTTATACGGCGGTCAGCTACGATGCAGGCTTGATTGATCTGCATGAAGCGAGAACGCCGTGGAATGGGGTTTTGTGGTAGCCGGCCTGGTGGTCGGGTTTGTGGTGGGGCTGACCGGGGTAGGCGGCGGGTCGCTGATGACGCCCATTCTGCTGTGGTTTGGCATCAATCCGGCCACGGCAGTGGGAACCGATCTGCTGTATGCCTGTATCACCAAGATGGGCGGGGTGTGGGTGCACCACCAGCACAAGCAGATCGACTGGAAAATTACCGGCTGGCTGGCGCTGGGCAGCATGCCAGCGGCGCTGCTGACGGTGACCGTGCTGCATGGCCTGCACCTGGAAACCCAGTATGTGGAGCGCTTGATCAAGCTGATGCTGGGCGTGGCGCTGATGCTGACCGCCGTGGCCATCCTGTTCAAGCCGTATATTTTGCGCCAGCTGAGCAAGATCATGCCGCCGCGCCCGGAGGGCGTGCTGCCAGTGAAAGCCACCATTGCCACTGGCGTGGTGCTTGGCGTGATCGTCACCCTCAGTTCAATTGGCGCTGGCGCGCTGGGCACCCTGGCCATTTTCGCCCTGTATCCATTGCTGCCGATTGCCCGTCTGGTTGGCACCGAGATTGCCCACGCAGTGCCGCTGACACTGGTGGCTGGCCTGGGCCACGCCAGCATGGGACATATGGACTACGGCCTGCTGGTGCAGTTGCTGATGGGTTCCCTGCCAGGCATCTGGCTGGGCAGCCACATGACCCGCCGGGTGGCGGAACAATGGCTGCGTCCGGCGCTGGCGCTAATGATGGCGCTGATTGGGGCCAAGCTGGTACTTTGACATCCTCTCTTTTCAGCGCGGAGAGCAAGTGGTTCTCAAGAGCACATGAGTCGGTTCGCTTTATCTGTAGAAGTCGCCTGTCTGACAGGCTGATCTTCCTGTAGATTTTCCTCCGTGACTTTGATTATATTCGTTCCGAGCAGATATACTCAGCCAAGCCTACAAGTGTCCAGTAGATATGATCAATCAGCTCGTACGCCTTCTCTGCTGGAGTGTGGTGTGCTGGCCCATGCGCAAAACGTGTTATGCCATCCTTATCCAGCTTCAATCTGGCGCTGGCCAGCCATCAGGCTGGCCAGCTTGACCAAGCCGAAATCTTTTATCACAAGGTCCTGGCCATCCAGCCACAGCATGCTGATTCCCTGCATAATCTGGGGGCGCTATGGCTGGAACGTGGCCAGCCTGCACAAGCCTTGCCCTGGCTGAAACAGGCGCTGGCACTACAACCGGAGCAGGGCTTGTTCTGGATCAGTTGCCTGGAGGCTCTGATTTACGATGAACAGTACACGCAAGCCAGCACTTTGCTCAAAGAAGGAGTCGCACAGGGCCTGGAAGGAGATGCCGTCACGCAGTTGGCAGCCAGTCTGACAATGGCAGCCACATTGCCAACACAGGATCAACGCTTGACTCAGGGGTTTCAGCAAGGCGATGACGCTACCGTAGAGAGCTTGGCCCGGAAAGTGACACAGGCATGTCCGGGTCATGGATTTGCCTGGAAGGCGCTAGGTGTTGCACTGATTCGGCAACAGCAACCTGAACTGGCACTGGCCGCGCTGCAGCATGCAGCCAATCGCTTGCCAAATGACCCGGCAGTGTATGCCAATCTAGCCAATGCACTGACATCACTGGCACGCCATCACGAGGCAGAACAGGCATGCAGGCAGGCATTGGCGCTCAAGCCAGATTACCTGCAAGCCTACAATAACCTCGGGAATGCACTGAAAGGCCAAATGCGCCTAGAAGAGGCTGAAATCAGCTATCGCCAAGCGATGCGCGATCCGGCACACGATGTTGAGGCCGGAAATAATCTGGCTGTTGTATTGCAAGACCAGGGACGTCTTGAAGAAGCCGAGGTCTGTTTGCGCCGAGTATTGGCCAAAGCACCTAATTTCGTCGTGGCGCATAATAACTTGGGCAATGTACTGGATGAGCGTGGTAAGCCAGAAGCAGCCATTGCCGCTTATCGGCAAGCCTTGGCGCTGGATCCCCTGTATGCTCAGGCGCACAACAACCTAGGCTGTTCTCTTAAACAGCAAGGGCTGTTCACCGAGGCCGAGTACGCGTTCACTCAAGCATTACGGCTACATCCCAATGACTATGAAACCAGTAACAATCTGGGCGATCTGCTCAAGGATATGGGGCGGCTGGACGAAGCCAGCCAGGCATTCTGGCATTCATGGCAAATGAACCCATCCTATCCGACAGCGCTGGATAATTTGTTGTTATTGTCCCAGTATGCCGAAAATATTAGCCAAGAGGAGAGACAGGCCTTTACACGCGCATACGCCCAACAATTTGAAACCGGTTTGCCCGTACCACAGCCTTGGCATAACACCCCTGAACCTTCCCGCCGCTTGCGGCTGGGCTGGGTATCGGCTGACCTGCGCAATCATTCTGTTGCTTATTTCACGCTGCCAGTATTTCAGGGACTGTCCAGCGAAATGGACCATCTAGTTTATAGCAATAGCTATCAGCAAGACGTCATCAGTGAGCAACACCAAGCATGTTGTGTGTCCTGGCGTCAAGTAGCCAGCATGAGTGATGACATGCTAGCGGCCCAGATTCGTGCAGATCAAGTAGATATCCTGATTGATTTATCTGGACATACAGCCAGCAATCGCCTACCTGTATTTGCCCGGCAACCTGCCCCTGTCCAGCTGACTTGGCTCGGTTATCCAGACACCACTGGTTTGCAACATATGGGCTGGCGAATCACTGATACTCAAGCTGATTTACCACACTCTGATACAGATTACACTGAGCGCCTATGGCGTCTGCCTGAAGTGTTTTGCTGTTATCGACCGATGATTCGGGCCCCTGAGCAGCGCTCAGCCCCCCGCTATGCTGTCCAGCCTACCCCGGCACTGCTGCGTGGTCAGGTGACATTTGGCTGTTGCAATAATGTGGCAAAATTGACACCGACAGTTATTGCACTATGGTCACAGATTTTATGTGCCCAACCAAACAGTCGTTTATTGCTAGAGCTTGCCGGCATCCAGCATCAGTCTGTGCGGGCAGCGTTACTGGCGCAGTTCGCCATGCATGGTGTGGAGCCAAATCGCCTAGAATTGGTGGAGCGCGATAGTAGGCAACAGTATTTGTCTTATCACCTGATTGATATTGTACTGGACCCATTTCCAGCCAATGGTGGAGCAAGTAGTTGCGACGCGCTCTGGATGGGAACTCCATTGCTTACCCTGGCAGGCTCACGGTTTGTTTCGCGCATGGGGAGCAGCCTGCTACAGGCGATTGGACATCCAGAATGGGTAGCAACAAATGAGGCTGATTATGTGCGGCTGGCACTAGATCTCGCTAGCGACCTGCCCCGGCTCAATACATGGCGCCTGGGCTTGCGCGCTGAAGTGGAAGCCAGCCCATTGATGGATGAAGCACGGTTTTGCCAGCATTTTGCCCAAGCGCTACGGGGTATGTGGCAAGATTGGTGTGAAACAGCTTCTAGCTGAAATACAGGGAGGCATACCCAGCCACATGGCAGGGTATGCGAAAAGTCAAAAACTCGATTACCGTTTGATGACCATGCCTTGCCCAGTTTGCAGTCCCAAAACGTGATAGCCTCTGGCCAGAAACCATGGATCTTCCAGTTGTTTTTGCTGACAATAATCCAGCTATGGTCATATAAAATTAAAACGACACCCGGCACCATTCGATCAAAAAAAACCTCCAAAGCCCCAACTTCCGACTCGGCATGATTGAGATCCAGGTACATAAAAGCAATTTTTTCTGGGGCAACATCAACGAGCACATCAGGAACTCGACCTTGCGTAATAATTATTTCTGGATAATTCTTAAACCCATCCCGAACCTGTTGTTCTAGTAGGCCACCATGTGCAGTCGTGTCATTATGCGGCGTGGTCTCATTGTGTTCAAAAATATTGTATAGAAAATATTTTGTAAGCGCTCCATAAACCCCATCCTGTTCAGCCGAGGGAATCAGTGGCCAAATCGATGGCATGAACCTTCCACGGCAACAAGGCTTCGAATTCTTCCACCGTACGCGCTTCGGGCAAGCACCTGAGCACCCGCCGCAACCAGGTATAGGGCTCCAGCCCGTTTGCCCTGGCCGTCTCGATCAGCGAATAGATCACCGCACTGGCGTGTGCCCCAGCCGGCGTGTCCGCAAACAGCCACGCCTTGCGACCCACCACAAACGGCCGGATCGCGTTCTCTGCCGGGTTGTTGTCGATCGGCAGCTCGCCCCGTTCGCAGTAACGGGTCAGACGTTCCCACTGGCTTGCCAGGTAACGCAACGCTTCGCCGAGCTTCGACGTCGGCGGCACCTGCGGCAGCGTTTCGTCCAGCCAGTGGCGCAATTCGGCCAGCACCGGCAGGCTATGGGCGCGCCGCGCCGCCAGCCGTTCATCAACCGATCCCTCACGGTGGCGCTTCTCAACCGCATACAGTTTCCCGATCAGCGTGATCGCGTGCTGTGCACGGCCCACTTTGCCTGCAGGCAGCACCTTGGCCGTGTCGATGAAATACCTCCGGGCATGCGCCCAACATCCCAGCGAGACGATCCCCTGCTCGCGCACCACCGCGTGATAACCCTCGTAGCCGTCTGTCATCAGATAGCCCCGCCAATCGGCCAGCAGGCGTTTGGGTACTTGCCCGGAACGGCTCGGATCATAGTCGAACAGCACCACCGGCTTATCGGGCAGTCCGCTGCGCTGGACCCACATATAGCTTTGCGACTGTGCCGCTCGCCCGGCCTCCTTGAGCACCTGCACCGGCGTCTCGTCCATGTGGATCACCGTTGACTCGAGCAGCGTGTCGCGCAGCAGGTTGAACACTGGCTGCAGCGCCTGCGCGGCGCCGATCACCCAGCGCGCCAGCGTCTGGCGCGGCACAATGGCCCCGCTTCGGCCCAGCACGTACTCGACACGCGCCAGCGGCAGGCCATCGACGTATTTTGCGGTCAGCAGCATCGCCAGCAGGTCGTTGCTGGCATTGCTCTTCGGCAACACCTGCGCCGGCACTGGCGCACTGACCGGCGCATGCTGGCCACCGGGGCAACCATAGCGCTTGCGGATGTGGCGCAGCACACGGAGAAGCCTTCGAGCAGCCACTCCAGTTCCTGGAGAGTCAGTGCGTGAGTGGGCGCTGTCGCGACGGTCGATGGCCAGGTGAAGCGTTCCTGCTCCAGCCGCTTGTACCACAGGCAAAAGCCATTGCGGTGCCAGTACAAGGCCTTGATCTTATCGCGGCGGCGGTTGATGAACACGTACAGGGTTGAGCCGAACGGATTCAGTCCCAGTTCCTGCTCGACCAGCGCCGCCAGCCCGTCGATGGATTTGCGAAAGTCGATTGGTCCGCGGTACAGAATAGACCGCGTCGATCTTGCTGCCGGGATGCATCAGCGTGCCTGCCCGGTCAACGCCAGGCACAGCGCCGCCAGCCAATACGGGCTGGGCAACTGCGGGAGGTTCAATTGCACACCGGTGCCGATGCGGAGCTGACAGCCGCTGTCCTCGTTGCGCTGCGGCCATTGCACGGTGAGGAAGCGGCCACCCGGGAGAACGGGATCCTTCGAATTGGCGGCGTTCAGGCGTTTACGCCAGTAATAGAGGCTGGCTGCCGCCAGGCCCTCACGTTTGGCATAGGCCTGGGTGGCGATGCCTTCGGTGACGATGGCCGCCAGGTGGTGTGACCAATACTCTGCGCGCTCTGACATCGGGTTTCCCTCTGCTGCGAATTGATAGCCGAAGCATTGCGGATTCAGGGGCGGTGGGAAAGATTTTGACCGGTAGCTGGACCTGGCCGGCATCAGCCAGCGCCTCGGCTTGCAGTTGGCGCAGGTTGGCCACGCCATGGCGACGCAAGCAGCGATCCAGTCACGAGCGCGAGATGTCCGGGTTGATAAATTCATGCACCACAGCGACCAGGTCATCCAGTGCCAGGAGCGTCAGACTTCGCAAGGCCACGACAATCGCCTCCACTTGCGTGCGGTTGCCACGCTGATGTGTAGCGTTTTGCCAACTCAAGCAACGATGCGGCTGAGTTCTTGATCTCCGCTCGCGTACGAGGGGTGGTTCGAGCCTGGGCGTGGCCTTCACTCATGTTGATTGCTCCGCTTTCAAGGAGCGGTCTCAATCAGACCACGTATCACGTCTCTTGCCCAGAAGAGTGGCCAGCTACGAATGGGAATATGATCACACGGGATGCAACAGCTAATGACCTGCATAACTGCGCGCTGCGTCAGGCATACAGGTCATTAGGGACGCGCTGATTTATTCAGAAAAATCGTGTTTGCCAAAAGCAAAACTCAGCAAAATCAACAGCCTGGATTCCCGCCTTCGCGGGAATGACGATTTTTTCAGCGTATCCTTATTAGAGGTATTTATGCCTTTTTCTTCAACCAAGCGCCCGGCCAGTAAGTGACCATCTCGGTAATATTACCTTCGTTAAACGGAAAGCTCGGCTGCGTATTATTAAATTCGGGGTGCTGGGCAACAAACTCATCTGCTGCATTTTTTGGGTTATTCCAGCTCCAGTCGGCTTCAGTACGGGGCGCATTACCCAGCCAGTGCATGATGCCATCGGTTGCCACAATGTAAGAACCCTGGGTCACCAGCGGAGCGTAGGCTTCCAGTTCACCCAGCACATGTTCCTTGCTGTGGCAGGAATCCAGCACCACCATGACCGTATCCCCCGGCTTGATCTGCTGTTTTACTTGCTCCACAATCTCTGGGGCCGTCGAACTACCTTCGATCAGAGTCAGGTATTCGTACAATTCATGCGCTTCAATGGCCGCACGATTGTGTGGACGGATCTCAATATCCACGCCCACCACACGCCCCTTACCCATTGCTTTGAAAAGGCTGGCGTAAAAAATCAGTGACCCGCCGTGAGCAATGCCCGTTTCGATCAGCACATCAGGTTTAACCTGATAAATCACTTCCTGAATGCGCAGCATATCTTCTGGCAGTTGAATGACCGGGCGCCCCATCCAGGCAAACGAATACACGTATTTATTATCCCAGCCACTGCGCAGCCAGGCCTTGGAAATCACGGAAAACGCTTCGGCTGTACCAATCGGGTAGCGCTGTTCGCCGGCAGCGGTGCTTTCGCTGACCCAGCCATTTTCCATATCGATCTGAATCATGGTCATCCTTACGTTTTACTGAGGTTTATTGAACAATCCAGCTGAATTAATCCAGGCGAATTGAATTGGGAGCAGCCTTTTGAACAGCTGAAGGGGGCAGCAAACTTGCCAGCCCATCCAGCGCTGGGACAGGGGTAAAGTCAAATTCGCTACGTAGCCGGTGAATGTCAATTGGCGGAAAATCCGTCCGTGGCGCTTGGTCAGCTACCGTGACCTTAGCGCCGGTCAGCCGGGCAATGGCACTCACGATATCACCATGCCGGGTTTGCTGACCACTGGCCAGATTGTAACAGCGTTGCTGGCCTTCGCTGGCAATGCGGGTCAGCATGCGGGTAACGTCGCTGAGGGCGATATAGTCTTTGGCGGAATCCAAGCTGCTGTTCAGGAGAATCTGGCCACTCGCCAAAGCCTCACGCAACAGCGCATAGATAAAATTGTCTGACGACAGATCCCCCCCAACCACATTGGATAGTCGCACTACCCGGACGGGACGTTCCGGACGATGCGCCGCATGGCACAGCGATTCCCCCATCAGCTTGGACAGGTTATACAGTTGGTCGGGTAATTGTGGCAATACCGTCAGCGCGGCATCTTCGTGTCCGGTGCCACTGCCCATATAGACTCGGGTGGACGATAGATACGTCAAAGACTCAAACTGACCATGGGCCAATAACTGGCGCAACAGGCCAACATGCGCATCAACGGTATCCCAGGGGCGACTGCGAAAATCCGCTGTCAGGCCAATGCAGTACACGACATGACCGTGCAGGCTTTCAAGCAGCTGCGCCACAGACAGTTGTCGGCCCGGCGTCAACACCGCATGGCCATGCTGATGCAGAAACTGGCTGAGCGCACGGCCCACAAAACCTTGTCCGCCCAGCACGGTAAAACGCTGGCCACTCATTCCCGCCACCCAATCACCGCCAGAGGCTGGCCAGCATTGATCGAATAGGCAGCCACTTCGCCGCGCACGACTGCGCCAGCACCAATCACGCAACCATGGCGCAGGATGGCACCATCCAGAATCACGCAATTGGCACCAATCCAGACATCATCTTCAATGACAATGCCGCCCTTGCTGGGACGAAAGCCTTGCTGACGGATGGGAATATCGCGGCGGCGGTATTCGTGGTTGACCGGAGCAAAGGTGCAGTTGGCGGCAATCGCTACATCGTCACCAATCTGGATGCCGTTGCCGGTGTAGAGCACACAGCCGGAATTGATCACCGTGCGGGCACCAATGATCAGATCACCGCTCCCCCCTGCCGGCTTGATTTTGACAAAAGCATCCAGTACCGACTGTTCGCCGATCGCAATCCGGGTGCCACGGGTAGAATCTTCAATGTCCGCCAGGGTAGAAATGCGGGCGGTAGGGTGCAAGTCGATCATGAGCAATCAGTTCTGGTAAAGCGGGTAGCTGGCATCACGCTCAGACAGGATTGGCTCAGCCAGCGGCCAGTCGATGGCAAAGGCGGGGTCATTCCAGCGCACGCCGCTGCTGTGGCCAGGTACATAGGTCTGGGCCATCTGATAAAACACTTCCGAGTGGTCTTCCAGGGTCTGGAAGCCATGCGCCACCCCTTTCGGGATGTACAGCGTGCGACGGTTGTCTGCCGACAGCTCCACCGCATGCCAGCGCAGATAGCTGGGTGAGTCGCGGCGCAAATCCAGGATCACATCATAAATGCGGCCCTGGGTAACGCGCACCAGCTTGATTTCTTCATGCGGTGCGGTCTGGTAGTGCATGCCGCGCAGTGTGCCGCGTTTTTGGTTGAACGACACACTTTGCTGCAACATGCTTCCTTCCAGGCCGTGCGCGGCCAAGGTATCGACGCACAGGCTGCGGGCAAAGAAGCCGCGCTCATCAAGGATGGGCTCGATCTCCAGCAACCAGGCACCGGCAATTGGTGTTTCGCTCAGTTTCACCCGACAAACTCCACCTGCGGAATCGGCACGGCAAAGCGCCCGCCCCATTCGCGGATATAGCCATGGGCGGCAATGATTTCATCCTTGAGGTTCCACGGTAGGATCAGCACGATGTCCGGCTTGGCTTCGCGCAGTTTTTCCGGCGCGTACACCGGAATGCGTGTGCCTGGCAGCCAGGTACCTTGCTTGTGCGGGCTGGCGTCCACGGTAAAGTCGATCAGGTCGGTGCGCACGCCGCAGTAGTTGAGCAGGGTGTTGCCCTTGGCTGGCGCGCCGTAACCGGCCACGCGCAGGCCTTGCTCCTTGGCTTCGATCAAGAAGCGCAGCAGTGCGCGCTTGGTCTGGTCCACCTGGGCGGAGAACCGGGTGTAGGTGTCAATCTCGGCCAGGCCAGCGGCGGCTTCCTTGTCGCGCACCGATTGCAGGCCAGGCTGGCTGGCATGCGGGCCATTATGGTGCTGGGCAAAGATGCGCAGCGAGCCGCCGTGGGTGGACAGTTCCTCCACATCAAACAGCGCCAGGCCATGACGGGCAAAGATGCGCTCCACTGCCAGCAGCGACAGGTAGGAAAAGTGTTCGTGGTAGATGGTATCGAACTGATTGTGGCGAATCAGGTTGAGCAGGTGGGGGAATTCCATGGTAATCACCCCACCCGGCTTGAGCGCCACTTTCAGCCCCCCCACAAAATCATTGATGTCCGGCACATGCGCCAGCACATTGTTGCCCAGCAGCAGATCGGCGGCGTGACCAGCGGCAGCCAGCTCGCCAGCGGTGGCCACGCCAAAGAATTTCACCCAGGTGGGAATGCCCTTGCTGATCGCCACATCGGCGGTGTTGCCGGTGGGCTCCACACCCAGCGCCGGGATGCCGGCAGCGACAAAGTTTTGCAGCAGGTAGCCGTCGTTGCTGGCAATTTCCACTACCTGACTGCGGGCGTTCAGACCAAAGCGGGCGGTCATCGCCTCGCTGTAGTGCTTGGCGTGGGCCAGCCAGCTGCTGGAGTAAGAGGAAAAATAGGCGTATTCATCGTTGAAGATGTTTTCTGCCTGTTCAAATTCTTCCAGCTGCACCAGCTGGCAGTTCGGGCACACCCAGGCATGCAGCGGATAGAACACCTCGCCCTGATTCAGCCGCTCGGCTTTCACATAGGAGTTGGACAGCGGCGACAGACCCAGATCGGCAAAGGTGTGGGTCAGCGGCGTATGGCAAAAGCGGCAATGACGGGACATGATGATTTACGCTTGGGTTGGAGTAAAATCGGCATCGTGGTACTGGGCAATCTGCGCCAGACACACCTGACGGGCAGCTTCGCCATGACAAAGCACTCGACGATACCAGTCTACCGTGTGGAACAGGGTTTTGTCGAAATCCCAGCGCGGCTGCCAGCCCAGGTGGCGGCGAGCTTTGCTGATATCCAGCTTTAACGTCCCGGCTTCGTGCAACTTGAGCGGATCGCCGCTGATATTCAGCGAACCGCTGCCCCAATGGCGCAGCATGCCAGCGGCCAGCTCGCCAACGGGCACAGTGTTGCCCGGCTCCGGGCCAAAGTTGAAGCCGCCCGCCGCCACCGGATTGCCGGCATATTGCTGCTCGGCCAGCACCAGATAACCGGACAAGGGTTCCAGCACATGCTGCCACGGGCGGATCGCCCCTGGCGAGCGGATATCGACGGGTTTCTCGCCCAGCAGCGCGCGGATGCAGTCTGGCACGATCCGGTCGGCGGCCCAGTCGCCACCGCCAATTACATTGCCAGCCCGCGCCGAAGCCAGCTGAATACCGGCCTCAGTCATGAACGAACGGCGATAGCTGTCCACCACCAGCTCGGCGCAAGCCTTGCTGTTGCTGTACGGGTCGTGCCCGCCCAGCCGGTCGGTTTCCCGGTAGGGGTATTCCCACTCCCGGTTGTCGTAGCACTTGTCGGTGGTGATCACCTGCACCACTTTGACCGACGGCACCCGGCGTGAGGCTTCCAGCACATTGGCCGTACCCATCACATTGGTAGCGTAGGTGGTCAGCGGGTCGGCGTAGGAGGCGCGTACCAGTGGTTGTGCGGCCAGATGCAGCACAATTTCCGCTTCGGCTTCGGCCAGTGCATCGGCCACCGCTCGGGCATCGCGGATATCGTCGATCACCGAGTGCATGCCGTTGGCCACATCTGCCAGGGTAAACAGCGCCGGCAGGGTATCGGGTGCCAGCGCATAGCCGGTGACTTTTGCCCCCATCTGCTGCAGCCACAGCGCCAGCCAGCCGCCCTTGAAGCCGGTGTGCCCGGTCAGAAACACCTTGCGGCCACGCCAGAAGGCCGGATTGGGCAGGGTGTGCTGGCTCATGCCTGCCACACTTTCCACGGGGCAGTCTTGTTTTGCCAGAGCTCTTCCAGCAGGTTTTTCTCGCGCAGGGTGTCCATTGCCTGCCAGAAGCCTTCGTGCTGGTAAGCTTGCAGTTGGCCTTCGCTGGCCAGCGCAATCAGCGGTTCCTGTTCCCAAGTGGTGTCGTCGCTGTCAATGTAGTCAAGCACCTTGGGTGACAACACAAAAAAACCGCCATTGATCCAGCCGCCATCACCTTTGGGTTTTTCCTGAAAGCCCAGCACGCTGTTGCCGTCCATGGCCAGTGCGCCATAGCGGCCTGGCGGCTGAATGGCGGTGACCGTGGCCAGCTTGCCGTGGGCGTGATGGAATTCAACCAGCTTGCCGATGTCCACGTCAGCCACGCCGTCGCCATAGGTAAAGCAGAAGTCGCTGTCATCCAGATACTCGCGCACCCGGCGCAGACGGCCACCGGTCATCGAGTTTTCACCGGTGTTGACCAGGGTGACTTTCCACGGTTCGGCGCTTTTGTGGTGAACATGCATCTGGTTGCTGCTCATGTCGAAAGTCACGTCAGACATGTGCAGGAAGTAGTTGGCAAAGTACTCCTTGATCATATAGCCCTTGTAGCCCAGGCAGATCACGAAGTCATTGATTCCATAATGGGAATAGATCTTCATGATGTGCCAGAGAATGGGCTTGCCACCAATGTCGATCATTGGCTTGGGGCGCAGGTGGGATTCTTCACTGATGCGGGTGCCAAAGCCCCCGGCGAGGATGACGGCTTTCATAAGGGTCACTATCACAAATCACGTGGTTGAATTGGGGTTACACTTTAACACAAGCATATGCTGGTGCTGAATGAGCTGTTCCGGCGTCAAGCGGCATGCAATTGTGTTTGCGCATTACTCTCTCTTTGTATATCGGTCATCTATTGAAAAAAATGAACGTAATACATGGCGTGATTGTTCATACGAAGAGGGTGAGGCTCTAGCAGCGTGTCGCGCAGCAGGTTGAACACTGGCTGCAGCGCCTGCGCGGCGCCGATCACCCAGCGCGCCAGCGTCTGGCGCGGCACAATGGCCCCGCTTCGGCCCAGCACGTACTCGACACGCGCCAGCGGCAGGCCATCGACGTATTTTGCGGTCAGCAGCATCGCCAGCAGGTCGTTGCTGGCATTGCTCTTCGGCAACACCTGCGCCGGCACTGGCGCACTGACCGGCGCATGCTGGCCACCGGGGCAACCATAGCGCTTGCGGATGTGGCGCAGCACACGGAGAAGCCTTCGAGCAGCCACTCCAGTTCCTGGAGAGTCAGTGCGTGAGTGGGCGCTGTCGCGACGGTCGATGGCCAGGTGAAGCGTTCCTGCTCCAGCCGCTTGTACCACAGGCAAAAGCCATTGCGGTGCCAGTACAAGGCCTTGATCTTATCGCGGCGGCGGTTGATGAACACGTACAGGGTTGAGCCGAACGGATTCAGTCCCAGTTCCTGCTCGACCAGCGCCGCCAGCCCGTCGATGGATTTGCGAAAGTCGATTGGTGCGCGGTACAGATAGACCGCGTCGATCTTGCTGCCGGGATGCATCAGTGCGCCTGAGTGGTCAACGCCAGGCACAGCGCCGCCAGCCAATGCGGGCTGGGCAACTGCGGGAGGTTCAATTGCACACCGGTGCCGATGCGGAGCTGACAGCCGCTGTCCTCGTTGCGCTGTGGCCATTGCACGGCGAGGAAGCGGCCACCCGGGAGGACGGGATCCTTCGAATTGGCGGCGTTCAGGCGTTTACGCCAGTAATAGAGGCTGGCTGCCGCCAGGCCCTCACGTTTGGCATAGGCCTGGGTGGCGATGCCTTCTGTGGCGATGGCCGCCAGGTGGTGTGACCAATACGCTGCGCACTCTGAGATCGGGTTTCCCTCTGCTGCGAATTGCAAGCACTGAATGATAATTTCTTAAGATTTTTATATGCTTATGTGTTGATAAATTTGATTGAGCCAGTTTCGAGTCTCACTAGAATTTTCAATTTTTAAACTGTCTTCTAAATATTTACAGGCACTATCTAAGTCGCCAAGCTGAATCGAAGTCTGAGCCAGTGCGGCTAAACACTCAAGATATAGCTGAATTTTATTTTCTTGGTGCAAGCATAGCGCAGCACGCTCTAAAATTTGGCGCGTCATAGCAGAATCGTTTTCGCCAAATAACAAGCTCAAGCCATATCCTAACCAAGCGGCACCGCAGAATGGCCAGCGTTCAATTAAGCTTTTGTAGCCAGTCATGGCCTGTGCATTGTCTCCCCGCTCCAGTAAAGTTGCACACAAATGTAGCGCCTCTTGTTGTGCCATAAGTTCATGTGCTGCTTTAGCTGCATCACTATGGCACCATGTTGCCCACATTTGACGTAGTGCATTGGTAAAATTTCGAGAAAATGCACTGCCATCCATCAGAGGAGATGCTAAAATTTTTCCACGCAAACCAAGTCTAATTTCATTTAAACGATATAAATTTTCGGTGAGCGTCCGCGCTAAATTCACGAATTCACCCTCACTATCTTTTGCCCATTCCGGGTACCCAGCCGCACAAAGAATAGAGCGGCCAATTCGACTCGCAAATGTTTGCCCAGATAATGAAATAACGGGAACCCCCATCCACAAGGCATCACATGTGGTTGTACCTGCATTACACGGCGTTGGATCAAGCGCAATATCGATCCTATGATAGACTAAAAACTGCGGGCTATCTGCTCGCGAGACAAAAATGATTCGATCATCTGTAATGCCATGCTTAGAAAATCGAGCCAGAATACTTTTTCGAATAAATTCATCTTCTAAGCCAAGCGCATCTAACAGTAATTTTGAATTTGGCACATATCGCATGACTGTACTCCAAAGCTTTACTGTACCGTCACTCAAACGAACCAAATTGCTTGCCGAGCCAAAAGTAATATAGCCTTGCTCAAGTGCTGGCGTCGGGCGTGGGAAATATAAGTCATTATGATGCAATTCAGGCTTAGCGGCATAAGGTGTATAGCAACAGAAAGGCCCAGGTAAATAAAAGAGCTTTTCTGTATATAATGCATGCTGCGCTGGCGTATCTGGGTCGCCTTCGATATCCGTGATTCGATAATCAACAGCATGCAAGCCCGTGCTATCGGGGTATCCAAGCCAAGAGACCTGTACTGGCGCAGGTTTGTGTGCCAGTGCTGGCAATGCATTAAATTTTGTATGGCCAGACAACTCTACAATAATATCAATCTCATCATGCCGGACTAAGTTGAGCAACACTTCGGTGGATAACCCTCGGGTATTTCTCCATTGATCGGCATACTGGTTCATATAGCGCTGAGTGACTGAGTCTAGGCAATCACCATTGTAATAAAAATAAGTTTCGAAATTTTCTCTATCATGATAATGAAACAATGACTCCGTAAAGTAGCTGGAGGCATGTTGATGAAAATCCCCAGATAAATATGCCACCTTCAGCTTGCGTGAAGAATTCGGCTCATTGAGGTGAGATGTGTATTTTTCTGGAGAAGGCTCGTTCACCATGTTTCTATATTGAGCCCAGACTTGCTTTTTCAAAGACACCTTTTCACCGGCATACACCATGTTCATTAAAAGTGTGTCATAGTACTCAATTCTATCTGGTTCAAGATTCACGGCTCTTTTGGCCAATTCCAATGCTAGAAGTGCACGCCCACTAATACCGTATAGTAAAGCAAGGTTATTTAATATCGGCGTATGGTTAGGAAGGCTTTGCAAAGCTTGCTCAAAAAGCTCAATCGCACGGCCCAACTTCTTTTTCTGACTCAAGATAATGGCTAAATTAGCCATTGCATGAGGAAATGCTGGGTCAATAGAAAGTGAACACTGAAATGCTTTCTCGGCTTTTTGTAATTTATTGACATACAAATACAAAATACCAAGCTGATTCCATGTATTGGAATCTGGTTTAATTTTTAAAGCTTTCTTGTAGCTTTCACACGCCTCTTCCAAAAGCGCTTTTGTCTGAGGGGCAGCATGGCTTAATTGTCTACCTTCTTTTTCTAGCATTCTAGCTAATTCGATCCACTGCTGGTGTCCTTGGTGTTTCTGGGCTTTTTTTCTTAAAGAAGCAATTTGGCGCAGGAGACTTGATGGAAGTGCGCAATTGGCGGATGGCATTTTCTGACTTACATTGCAATCTTTGGTCATTTCATTTGTTTCTCAGTAAGAATTGACTTTTTATTTCGCTTCACCTAAAACGTGCTGAAAAGTCAAGGCGTGCGCCTTTAGTGCTGGCTTGAATAGCACCAAAAGCGCACACCACAGCTTCTTTGATTTTAATTCAAGATGGGCTGCTCCGAGCCCAATGCATTAAGCCAGGAGCGAACAGCCTCAGACTCTTTCAAAGCCAAGCTATGTAACCACTGCATTTTGGCTTCTGTCAGACGCCCAAGACCAAAATAAGCCTGCCCAAGGCCAGCCAGGCAGTCAGCGCGCAATGGATGCGTGTTATGCTGCATCGAAATCTCCGCACGCTCAAGCAATGATGCCGCTTGTTCAAAATTTTCTGTCAGCAAAGCGCACATCCCCAAGCCATACAAAGACTCTTGGCATTCTTTCCACTCTGACAACACCATTTTATAGCCAGCCACAGCTTCAGCATAATTGCCATTGGCAAGCAATTCTGCGCACAGTTTCAATGCTTCTGTATGTTGCCAATGCTGGCGTGCCGGCGCTGCCGATTCACTTTCACACCAAATTTGCCAGACGTTTTGTAACACAGCCTCCAACGTGCGCACATAGCTCACCTCTTCGCGCAAAGGTGAATTCACCATGGCAGCGCGTAGGGTATGGCGAAGCGTATTAAGCCGCTCAACATCTTGTGTCAGCTTTTTAACGATTTGGATGTATTCTTGTGCCGAGTGGGCAATCAAATCTGTATGGCCAATTGCTGTCAGCACCGAAGCGCTGGCCCTGGATAAGGGAGATTCGCCAACCAGAGTCACAACCGGAACCCCCATCCACAATGCGCTTGAGGTAGTCAACGCGTCGCTATAAGGAATAGGATCCAGCATGATGTCGGCACGTTGATAAAAACGCTCCCTGACATCAAGTTGTTCAGCAGGCACCTGGATACGATTGTTTTCAATGCCCAGGGCTTCCAGTTGAGGCACGATTTCCTGAATAATCAGCGAATTCGACAGCAACAACCGAGAATCAGGAATTGCATGCAGCACTTCAGCCCATAATTCAAGTGTCGCCCGTGTGAGTGACATGCTGTCACATTGGCTCACAAAAGAAATATAGCCTTGTTGCGTGCATGGAGCCGGTTGAATATCGAATGCAGGCATGCTGTTACGCTCAGTATGATCTGCAAATGGCCGGAAGCAAATTGGCGCATGACCGGGCAGCATTAATGCTTTTTCATGGTAGGCTTCGCCGAGTTTACCTTCTGGTGCCATGACGGAATCTGTAATCAAGTAATCCATCTGTGGCAGCCCGCTTGGAATTGGGACACCAGCTAATGTAACTTGGACTGGGGCTGGCTTATAAGCAAATACCCCTTGAACAGAAAGTAGGTCATGACCAGAAAGATTGATCAAAATATCAATCGAATCTTCTTTGATTTGCTGGGCTAGATGTGCACTGGTTAAACCTCGAACAAACTGCCAGCTATCCGCATATTGGTTTTTCAGCGCACTCGTCAGGTTGTCAAAATTGACTCCGCTATAGTAAAAAAATAACTCGAACTGGGATTTGTTAATCAGGTTGCAAATAGGCAGCAACCAAGCACTACTAGGATGCTCATGCAATTTACTGGACACCAAACCCAAGCGCAGTTTTTTGCCAACGATAGGTAGGTTGAGATTTGGCGCAATGTATGATGGCGTAAAACGTTGCGCATATTCACGCAAGAGCGTCTGATGCTCAGCCATGGAGACTTCCCCAGACGTCTCTACCTGCTGTAGCAGCATATGCCAAGTTTCTTGGCTAGTAGGGTCGCATGCAATCGATGTTTTGGCATATTTGAGCATCAGCGTGACATTGCCTGTCATGGCATATAGCTGACTCAATGTAGCATGTGCTGACGCGTGATTTGGATTTTGCACCAAAGCCTCTTTGAGCTGAGTGCAAGCCTGTTCCATGGAGCCTCGGCGCAGCAATGCTTTGGCAAGAATCACTTTAGCCCCAGCATGATTGGGGTCAATTTTCAGAATCTGTCGTGCAGCAATTTCTGCTTCCCGATGGCGATTGCGATACAAATGCAACTCACCCAGCGCATGCCATGCAGCCTGGTGCTTAAGATTCAATTCCAACACATGCTGCAGCAAATTAATTGCACGATTGAAGCGTTGATTGGCCTCTGGGTCTGCAAAACCCATTCTCCTGCCCTGAGAAATGAGCAAGTTAGCAAGTGCAAAGTATGCTTCACCGGCGTGCGAGGAAAGTTTGACAGCCTCATCCAAGCAAGCCTGTGCTGCCGACTCGTCGCCTTGCGCAAGTAAAATCAGACCTAACTGGGAAGCACACTCTGCACTGTCGGGGTATTCACGATAAAGCTGTTTCAGCAGATTGAGCGCCGCTTGAGTATCGCCCAAGTGTTGCATAGAAGATGCATATAACAGTCCTGCTTCCAAACTTTCTGGATGAGATGTTAAATAGACAGATGTCTGCTGTTTCAGATTTTCCCAGTCTTGTTCCGCTTCTAAGGCAAAAAGTTGTTTTAACTCTTCAGGGATTTCGACCAATACGGGCGTTGAAGGGTGTGCAAGTTGATGAATTTGTCCACTGAAGTCCGCTTCATAAACTTCGCCATGCTGCTTAGCGCACCATACTTTCCACATTTCTCGATACGCTCGCTCTACTTTGCGCGCAAAGCCTACCTCATCCATCATTGGCGAGTTTTCTACTTCTGTCCGCAAGTTTTGCCGAATCTGATCCAGCTTTTCGACATCCGAGGCAAGGTCTGCAGCGATGCGGACGTATTCATCAGGAGACTCAGTCACCCACTCTGGATGACCAATATTAACCAGAAAAGTAGCACCAATTCGAGACATAAAGCGAACGCCACTCAAACTAACCACTGGCACACTCATAAAGAGTGCATCACATGTGGTTGTCCCACCATTGCATGGGAATGGATCAAGCACAATATCAATCTCGTGATAAAGTGAATATTGCTTGTTCTTTGCTCGATTAGACAAGATTACGCGTGACATGGGAACGCCATTGCTCTCGAAGCGCTCAGAGATATTTTTCCGAGTGGTTTCACCTTCTGTATCGACGGCTTCAATCAGCAATTTTGCATCTGGGACGGCTTCTAGCACACGTGACCAAAGCTGCAAGGTATAGTTAGTCACCTTGGCAATATTATTGCAGCAACCAAATGTGATAAAGCCATTGCGCTTTGCTGGCGTTGGCTTAACGTCAAGTTCACCACTAAGCAATCGATCCGGTGTATTGATAGCCGGGCGATAAGCACAAAATGTGCCAGGAATTCGAACCAAGGTCTCTGTATTGAGGTGCTCAGTCGTCCCAACCGGCTCAACAATAGCGTCAACGATCCGATAGTCCATCCGCTGTAAGCCCGTGGAAAAAGGAAAGCCAAGCCACGTCACTTGTACAGGTGCTAATTTTTGCCCAAACAAGCGCAGAATGTTCCCTCCGGTATGGCCGGACAGATCAATCAAGATATCAATTTGGTCATCTTTAATTTGTTGACAAAATCGAGCATCGCCAGCGCCAACCATAGATCGCCAAATAGTGTCTTTTTTGTATAAATCACGCACGGTGCTGGAGACATCACGAACCGCATATGCATAAACATCGAATTTTTCTTTATCATGCCTAGTGATTAGCGGCAAGGCAAAATAGGACACAGAATGATTGAAAAGGTCGGCTGAAACATAACCAATTCTTAATTTTCGCTCTGGATCAGGCGTGTTAGGGTGCTGAGGCTCAATGTCAAGGAATGGTTTCTCATAAAATTCTGAGAATTTGCGACACCATTCAAATAGCTCTTCTTGACCAATTTCATCCGAATAAACCATGTTCAACAGCAGATTGCTAAACCCCAAGTCATTAGAGGGGTATTCCTCAATCATTGACTTTTCAAGTTTAATCGCCTCACTATGTCTGCCTCGGGTTTTGTACATGCCTGCAAGCAACATCAGAGCATTCATTCGCTCAGACTGAATATCGCTCGGAGTATGCTCAAGATACTGAGTGACAAATAGCTCCGCTGTGTCATAGCGACGAAGCATATAGTGACAAAGCGCCAACCTAATTAGGATGTTGTAGTTACTTGGATCAAGTTCAAGCGCTTGTTCGAAATACCCAATTGCTTCTTGATGTTGATGGACCTCCATCAGGCTCATCCCAATATTGAAAGGGAAGTCCATTTTTTCTGGATCTAGCGCTTGACCTAACTTTAACCAAAGCACAGCCTGCTGATAATTACCCGCCTGATAAGCGCAAATCCCCAGGGATTGATAGACGGAGCTTGCGTTTGGAGCCATTTGAAGTGCAGCTTGTAAATAAACTTCCGCTTCAAGTGGGCGATCCATATTAATCAAAAGCCGACCTAAATTATACGTAGCGTCTGGCAAGCCAGGCTGGATTGCCAGCGCTTCACGATACAACTGTTCAGCACGCTGGTCTTGTTGAAGATGCGTCAAATAGTTCGCTAGCGCATTTTTGAAATTTGGATTATTTGGCTCTTGCTGGAGCGCTTGTTCACAATACTCAATCGCTTCTTGATGCTTACCCTGCTCACCCAAGGCAATGCCGGCGATTTGCATAGCAACTGCCGTGAGTGGCTGCACTTTTAAGATTTTTTTTGCTAATGCTTCAGCGGCTTCATAATTTTGCACATCCAGCAATTTATGAGCTTCCTGAATAGCCGAAGCGAGAGTAAATTTTTTTCCTTGATAGGATAATGAAGTATGTTGAATTGCCATGACAAGGTCCGTTTGTAATTAAGTGTTTTGAGGCCCCATTTGCTGTGCTTCAAGCCTAGAGGCTATGCCGAAATGGATTGAGAAAGTACATATAAGCTAGAACGGCGCAGCGCTTTATTTATTTACTATGATTTTAATTGGCGGTCTCAAGAACCAAGTGCAACACTCTGCTAAGGTGTCGCCATGGACTCACACTACCACCAGCTTTGTGCAGAAGAATGCGTCTGCATCATACAAATGACCCACCAAGGGCTTAGCCTGCGGCAAATCGCCGCTGTGTTGCGACGAGCCACCAGCTCAATCAGCCGCGAAATTCGCCGCAACACCATCCCCGTGGCCACCGTCCCTTACGATGCCGCCGCCGCTGGTCGTCAGGCCAGGCAGCGGCTGCACCAGCCCCGATGCCCTCGCAAGCAGCAACCGCACTCGGCAGTTTTTATCGTCGTCACCTTTTATCGTCGTCACCGACTTGCTGCGTCAAGGCTGGTCGCCACAGCAGATTCAAGGCAGACTGCGTGAACGTTATCCTGACGATCCCAACCATCACGTGTCACACGAAACCATTTACGCCACTACCTACACCCTACACCGCGCCGCGCGGTGAGCGGCGCAAAGACCTGATCCGCTGCTGTGCCAAGGCCATGATGTGGCCGGCGCAAAAACGCAGCCAGGACGAAGATCAAGAAGATCAGTGCGACCGCCTGCCGGATAGGGTCAGCGTTCACGAGCGCCCGCCTGAGGTGGAGGGTCGCCTGGTTCCCGGACACTGGGAGGCGGATCTGATCAAGGGCGCAGGCAACCGCTCTGCCGTGGCCACGCTGGTGGAGCGCACCAGCCGGCTGGTGATGTTGGCCAGGATGCCAGACGCCAGCGCCGCCTAGGCACTGGAGGCGCTGACGGCCATGCTCAACCGCATCCCGGAGCCGTCGCTGCGGCAAACCCTGACGTATGACCAAGGCCGAGAAATGAGCCGGCACAAAGAGCTGACCGCGCGCACTGGCGTTCGGGTGTACTTTGCTGACCCACACAGCCCCTGGCAGCGCGGCAGCAATGAAAACGCCAATGGCTTGATCCTCGAGTATTTGCCCAAGGGGACGGACCTGTCGGTGCATAGCCAGGAAGAGCTGGACGCCATCGTACACCGGCTCAACACCCGACCGCGTGCGGTGCAGGGGTTCAAGATGCCGACTTGAAGTATTTGCTGAACATTTGGATGCAGTGATTAATCACTTCACGCAGTGAAACATTGACTCTGTTGCACTTTTGGTGTTTGAGACCGCCCTTTTAGAATTTTGAATTCATCTTAGCTGATGGGCGGTTTGCTTTGCAAGCAGCGCATCGTATGCCTCAGGGAGGCCTGTGGTGGCGCACTAGCGAGGGATGCATTTTGCCGTAAAGTTCTCCGTTTTTTGGTCGATATCCAACGATGAAGTTCAGTTCGTTTTATCGCCTCCACGTAGAGCCAAGACCACGTTGTCTGCTGCTACTTGCCGGGGCAGCGTAACTGGTTTTGCACGATGTCGTTGCAGAAGCCGGCTTGGAACCGCTAACAAAACCCAGCAAAGCGACCCAGACTGGGCAGCGCTGCTGCTGGAAGCGACAGCAGAAGTTGTGTGAGCGGTTATTGGCCTAAGGGTTAGCCATTGCAATGTGCGTCTCATTACTACAGTAGTCTTCGCTCGGCAATGCCTAAACGATAGCAGGCATTGCCCCCCTGTTTTTCGCCCGAAAGAAGGTGCGTGATGATTGTCAATTCTAATACATCATCCTTGTTCTCCCGTCGAGCCATTGGTGGCACGACTAATGCAGTCGATGTAGCGTCCCGACGGTTAGCGTCTGGCTTACGCATCAACTCTGCCGCAGATGATGCGGCAGGGTTGTCAATTAGCGAGCGCATGAGCACGCAAGTCAATGGCCAGGGGCAAGCGCGTCGGAATGTCAATGATGGCGTGTCGATGCTGCAGACAGCTGAGGGCGTGTTGCAGCAATCCACCGATTTGCTGCAACGCATCCGTCAGTTAGCCGTGCAGGCAGCCAATGGAACATATTCTGCTCAAGACCGGGCGGCAATACAGGCAGAAGTTGACTCTCTTGTGTATGAGTTCGATCGCGTCAGTGCAGATGCCGAATTCAACTCTCGCAAATTGCTGGACGGTTCTAATCTGAGCACTTCGCTACACGTAGGGTATCGCGAAAAAGAAAACGTTCAGCTGGATATTCGCTCAACCAGGGCAAGCGATCTTTATAGTTACGAGATGTCTGGCGAAATTGCCACCAATAACTCTCTGCAAGCGGCCCAAACCGCAACATCTGACGGCAGCGCAACACAACGCAATCGTCTGCAAACGCAAAACTTAGCCATTAATGCGCGCAATCTGACGGGCGCGGTGGTGTTGCAGGCTGGGCTGTCGGCACAAGAAGTGGCCTCCCGCATCAATCAAGCCCTGGTTGGCAAACAGGGATTGGTCTCAGCACGTGCGGAAACGTATGCGCTGATTTCTTTGTCAGGCACGCAAAGCGCCAATATTGATTTCAAGCTTAATGGGGTTGGCATCCAGGCGTTTTCCAATCAGGCCAATACTGACATGGAAGACCTGGTGAAAAACATCAACGATGCTTCTGTGCGCACGGGCATTACGGCTACAACGCAAACGCTTGCAGGGGGAGGCACGGGAATTTTGCTGCACGCTCTGCAAGGAGAGGATATTCAACTTTCCCAAGTATCCATCACACTGGCCAATAACGCGGCTGGCACAATGGGCGTGCAAGGCATGTATGAGCAGAGCGGCTCATTTGGCAGCGCTGGGGCAGCAGTGTCGTTGACGGGGGGGAGTCCTACGTCTGGCCGCAACACCACGGTGGGCGGCAGATTGCTGATCACCTCGGATGCTGCTTACACCATTTCGCACAGCGCCACAGGCTCCAGTGGCGGATTGTTCGCCTACAACCCTAACATTCTGGTTTCCTCTTCAAAAGGAGGCAACTTATGGGATGCTGACGTTACCTCCACTCAAGCAAGCAATCGCACCCTAGGCTTGGTAGATGCTGTGTTGGCCCGTGTGTCCACTTATCGCACCACGCTTGGTGCCATGCAAAATCGCCTTGACTTTACACGAGACAACCTTTCCTCCAGCGTAGAAAACGCTTCCTCAGCACGCAGTCGGACGCGAGATGCAGATTTTGCGGAAGAAACATCCGACCTGGCCAAGGTGCAACTGGTCCGCCAGGCAGGCGTGTCAATGCTCGCCCAGGCAAATGTCAGCGCCAATCGAGCACTGGACCTGCTGAAGTAATGATTCGAACCCCGGCAGCTTGGTCTGACGGGACTTGCTCGGTTGGCGCTTGCTTGCAAGCCCCCCAAAAAAAGTTGAAAATTTTTTCTCAAGTTCCGGTGCGATAGGTCGAAATTAAGGATGACGGCGGGTTATCGTTCTTGTCAGACGGTCAACGCTCTTACACCAGATCCGCACGATCAACGCACCCAAATCTCAGGCTCTCTCGAAGGAGTTGCACCATGATCATCAATTCGAACATTTCCTCGCTCAATACCCAACGCAAGCTGGCTGGCACCAACGTTGGTCTGTCCACCACCATGGAGCGCCTGTCCTCCGGCCTGCGCATCAATGGTGCCAAAGACGATGCTGCTGGTCTGTCGATCAGCGAGCGCATGACCTCGCAGATCAATGGTCTGAACCAAGCTCGCCGCAACTCCAATGACGGCATCTCGGTTGCTCAGACTGCTGAAGGCGCTCTGCAAACCTCCACTGACATTCTGCAGCGTATCCGCACCCTGTCTGTGCAGTCCGCCAACGACACCAACAGCACTTCTGACCGTAAGTCTCTGCAAGCAGAAGTCAACCAGCTGGTGGCTGAATTTGACCGCGTGGCCAACACCACCCAGTTCAACGGCCTGAACCTGCTGAACGGCGACTTCTCCAACAGCCAGTTCCAGGTTGGTGCCAACGCCAACCAAGTGATCGCCTTCGGCATCGGCTCGGCCAAGTCCACCGACATGGCCAACTTCGAAACCGCCACCTACGCCAACTCCACCAGTGCTGGCATGATGGTGACCTCGTCCGCTGGTTCGGATGGCTCGACCGCCACTGGCAACCGGATGGCCTCCCAAACGCTGACCCTGCGCTCCAAGGGCTCGGTGGGCACCGTTGACTTGACCGCCAGCCAAACTAGCGCCAAAGACATTGCTGCCCGAGTGAACACCGTGTCCTCGCTGACTGGCGGCATCACCGCCCGTGCCGAGACTTACGCCTTCATGGACCTGAGCACCGGCACCCAACAAGTTGCCGTGAACTTCCGCCTGAACGGTGAAAGCATCCAAGCTTTCTCTTCCAGTGCTGGCTCCGATGTTGACGGCATGGTGACTGCCATCAACGATGTCTCTGGCAAGACTGGCGTGGTTGCCAAGAAGGTTGACGTTCCGGGTTCGACTGGCAGCTATCGTGTGCAGCTGTTTGCTGCTGATGGTCGCGACATTTCCGTCACTCAAGCAGATGTCAGCTCCAACGCTGGTTCCGTCGGTGCCACCTGGGGTAACGCCAACATCATGCGTCTGCAAGGCGCATACGACAGCAACGGCACCATCACTGCTGTGGGCGCTGCTGCTGCTGGCACCACTGCTGCTGGCGCACAGACTCTGTCGGTGGGCGGTGCCACTGCAAACCGTAACGCCACTGTGGGCGGTCGTCTGATCTTCTCGAACGACAGCGCCTTCACCGTGGACGCCAACGTGTCGAACACCACTGCTGGTATCCTGTCGGTCACCAACGGCCAGATTCAAGGTGGCGGCAAGGGCACCACGCTGTACGCAGTGGATATCACTAGCGCACTGGGTGCCAACAAGGCACTGAGCGTGGTTGACGCGGCTCTGGCTCGCGTTTCTTCCGAGCGTTCCAAGCTGGGTGCTCTGCAGAACCGCTTCCAGATGACCATTGAAAACCTGCAAACTTCGTCTGAGAACCTGTCCGCTTCGCGCAGCCGTATCCGTGATGCTGACTTTGCAGAAGAAACCTCCAACCTGTCGCGCTGGCAAGTGCTGCAGCAAGCTGGTACCGCCATGCTGTCGCAAGCTAACCAGCGTCCGCAATCGGCCCTGCAACTGCTCCAGTAATTTCGTATACTGGATTAGCCAGTCGCTGACTGAAAAACCCGGCGGGCATTGCCTGCTGGGTTTTTCTACGAGAACACCCCGTCTTGGAGGAGGTTTTTCATGTCGACCATTCCTGCTTCTTCTTTTGTACCAGCAGCGTCCACGCTGGTCAGCAATAATGATTTTCCTCGCAGCCTGTCCACTTCACAGGCCAGTGCGCCCACTGTCGCGGTATCGAGCCAAGCCGTCCAAGCACTGGCCAGCAGCCAGAAACAAGAGTCCAGCAGTGATGCGTTAAAAGCCGCTCGCCTGCGTCAGGAGCTGCGCGATGTGCAACGTGAAGAAAAACAGATCATCCGAGAACTGGATGAGCTAGACGATGATGACGGCACCAGTGTCTATGCGTAGAGCGGTCCGTAATATAGAGTTTTTATGGTTGCCCTCCGGATCAGCCTGACAGGTGCTTGACGATATTGCTCGCAAGCACCTGTTTTTTATGATTTTTTACATTCTACGCTGACGTGATCACTTAAGCAGACGTCTTTTACGTCGATATCAATAAGCATGTGGTGGATGCAGCCTCAACCTGCCCGCCTGCCTAGCGCTGGCTTGCCTTTTCCTGCATCGCCGGTTACTCTGAATTCATTCATTTCGGGAGACTATCATGGGACTTACCGTAGGCGGCCTTGCTTCTGGGCTTGACATTGAGGGCATGATCACCAAGTTGATGGCGATTGAAGCGCAACCAATCACCCAACTGAACAACAAGGAAGTCAAGGCTCAGTCCAAGATTTCTGCCTGGGGCACGGTCAAGAGCGCCCTTTCCGCTTTCCAGACTGCGGGCCAAGCACTGCAGTCATCCAGTGCATTTAATGCCCTTAAGGGGAATAGCAGCGATACCGCCGTGGCGTCGATCACAACAACCAGCGGATCAAAAACCGGCAGTGTGGATCTTGAGGTCACCCAGCTGGCCAAAGCAGGTAAGGCAACCTTGATGGGAACCTATACCAGCGGACAGATCATCAACTCTGGCGCAGCGCAAAACCTGACGATTCAGTTTGGCACACAAACAGGCGCTGTGGGTGCGAGTGGCAGCTTCACCCCGGACAGCAGCAATACGGCCAAAACCATTACCATTCGTGCAGGTGCCACGCTTGAACAAGCTATTGCAGACATCAACAGCACCAATGCAGGTATCACGGCACGTACAGTTACCACCCCCACTGGAATCAAAGTCGTGGTGGAGTCCACGTTTGCAGGGGCAAAGTCTGATTTTAAAATCACCACGCCACTTTTTCCTGCCGGTGGTGCTTTTGGCTATGTCCCTGATTCAGCAGGTGCTGTTGGCAATGATCTGGTTCATGGCCAGAATGCACAGTATAAAATCGATGATGTGCCCATCAGCGCCACAAGCAACACCATCACCAATACCCTGACGGGCTCGACCATTACCCTGAATGGCGTCTCGACTGCCGGCAAGAAAACCACAATCAGCGTCTCACAGGATTCTGAAGGGGTTAAAACCCAGGTTGAGGCTTTTGTCAAAGCTTATAATGAAATGAATACCACCCTGCGCTCCTTGTCCGCCTACGGCACGTCTTCGGGTAAAGGCCAGGCTCCGGTTGGTGGGGGGGTACTCAGTGGCGATGCTACCATCCGCGCCATTCAGACTGAAATCCGCAGCATGTTCAACCAAGCCATTCCTGGTGCTCCTAAGGGCTATTCCAGCATGGTGGACGTCGGAGTAACGTTTGCCAAGGATGGCACCCTACAGCTGGACAGTAGCAAACTGAGCACAGCTTTAACCAATGATACCGATGCTGTCCGCCAGTTGTTCATGGGCCGTGCCCAGTTTTCACAATCTGGCTTTACCGCGCTGAATTCAAATTCACTCACTAAGACCGGTACTTATGGCATTGAAATTACCTCTACGCCAACTAAGGCCAAGCTGACAGGTAGCACATTGTCCGGTGGCTTTCCGGCAGCAGCTGGCACGCTGAAGCTGAATATTGACGGCACCATTGTCACGGCCAACATGGGCGCAGGCTATTCCACCCCAGGGTTCTTGGCGACGGGTCTGCAAACGGCCCTCAATACCCAATTGCCTGCGACGCGCCAAGTGACCGTGGCTTATAACTCCGGCCTCAACAAGTTCGAAATCACCTCAGGGAAAACCGGCTCCATCTCTAAAGTGGAAGTTCTGGCGGGCACAAGCGCAAATTATCAAACCAATTTCGGGTTTACCGTAGGAGCCGTTGCAACCGGCACCAGTCTGGCAGGCAAAATCGGGGGCATTGCCGCACTAGGCGATGATGACACCATGACCCTGATTGGCGCAACAGGCTCAGGTGCCACGGGTTTGAAGTTCCGTATCGATGATGCAACGCTGGGTTCGCGTGGTACGGTTTCCTTTGCCACAGGTTTTGCTTACAATCTGGGCAGTAAGCTGTCTACCATTTTGTCGAGCAGCAATGGTGCCATCGTCACCCGCCAGAATGGCCTGAACAGCGACATCAGCCGCATTGACGATCAACGTACTCGCCTGAATGACAAGCTGACCCGTATGGAAACAACTCTGCGCAAGCAGTTTACTGCGATGGACTTGAGCGTTGGCAAGTACAATCAGCTTTCCAGCTACTTGTCGTCGCAGCTGCAAGCCTTGGCTGGCTCGACCAGCAACAAGTAAGCTGCTTTCGAAATCACCCAGGAACTGGTATGTCCACAAAACGCAACCCTTACGAAGCCTATAGCAAAACCTCACTCGAATCCGAGGTTGCCCAGGCGAGCCCGCACAAGCTGATTCTGATGCTGTTTGATGGTCTGCTCAGCGCCATCAATCAGGCGCGTGCGCACATGGAAGCCAAGCGTATTGCAGAAAAGGGCATGGCCTTGAGCAAGGCGGTGGCGATTCTGGAAGAAGGGTTGCGTAGTTCCCTGGATAAGGAAGTGGGCGGTGAGTTGGCGGAAAATCTGGACGCACTGTACGAATACTGCTCCAATGCCCTGATTGAAGCCAACCTGAAAAACGTGCCGGAAAAACTGGATGAAGTGGTCAAGCTCCTGACCCCCATCCGCGATGCATGGGAAACCATCGGTCAACCGGGGTACTTGCAGGGAGAGGCGGTTGCTACGCCAGCCGCCCCTGCAGTGCCTGACAGTCCTCCGGAAAACCGTCACAACCCGCTGAGCTATGGTCATGTCTGAAGGCCCGTTTGCTGACTGGCTGACGGTACTGACGCTGGCGCAACAAGCACATAAGGCCGTCAGTCAGGCAGACTGGGATACCTTCCTGCAATTGGAAGACCAGTACTTTTCTGCCTTGGCGGCCACTCAGGCCCGGCCTGTCAATATTGCCAGCCTGGATGCGGATCGCCATGATGCATTTACTCAGCTAGTCCAGCAAGTCATTGATCTTCATCAGGAAACAACACTACTGGCTGAAGTGTATCGCAATAAACTGGCTGACGAGCTTGCTCTGACTTCCAATCAGGGCAGGTTGCTGAAGTTGTACAAGTAATCTTGGGCTCAGGGCGGGGCAAGCTGGTCTGGCTCATCTGCCGTTGCATGCTGGCCGGATAGCTGCTTGGCACCATGCCGGCTTCAGAGATGGCCTTGCGTACGCGAGGCCATTTTTTATTCACCTGCCGCGTGATGCGGCGCTTTTCAACGGGCGAATAGGCGATGGATGCATTGATCTCCTGGCTTTCCCTCATCCTGGCAATGGCTGCTGTGGCCGGTGTGGGTGGACTCTTCTGGTATACCCGCCGTCAGCACGCCTCGTATACCCGCAGTGTGGAACAAACTTACTTTGACCTGCAGCAGACCCAGCTCAGCGCCTTGCAGCGTGATGTCAAGACGCTGCTGGCCCGGCTGGAGCGTCTTGAGCACAGCGATGCCCAGGCGGCAGCGCATCCGGCTGGCGCAGGCCAACCCCACGGGGGCAATGCCGTGACCCCCAATGCCACGCCATATAACCAGGCCATCGAACTGGCCAGGCAGGGCATGCCGGCAGCTGAAGTGGCCACTCGCTGTGGCATCTCCCGCAGTGAAGCCGAATTGATTGTTGCATTGTATCGGCGGGCCAGATCATGATTCCTGTTTCTTCTTCGCTGCAGCCAGATTCTTCCCAGTTAGCCCGCTTTTTACGTGAAACCGGGCGGCCCACACTGGAAATCAGTGGCCCGCCCAAGGCCTTGCCCACCTTTGAAGTGGGCGAAGAAATCACCGCCAAGATCGTCGATACCTACGGCAGCAACCGCTTTACCGTACTGGTCAAAGACAAGCTGATGACACTGAACCTGGATCGCCGCCATGCCTTTGCTGGCGAAGCCGGGGGGTCAATCAAGCTGGTGGTGGCCACCATTGAGCCCAAGCTGTCGTTTGCCATGGATGCCAAGGCGCCCATGCATATGCCGGATTCGTCCAGCAAGGTATTGCTGAGCCCGGCCACCCGTTATCTGTCTACCCTGCTGTTTGTCGCAAGCGGCAGTGAAGAGACGCCTGACGCAGGAGGTGGAGGCTTGCCGCAGATGTATTCCCGCCCCGGCACCGGCATTGCCACGGTCACATCGGCACTGGCCAATGCCATGGCGGCGGCAGCGCCTGCGGATGCTGCGCCTTCTGCTGCCCAACCGGCAACGACTGGCGGCGCTGCAGCGGCCAAGCCGCCGCTGCCCAGCGGTATCGCCAGCGCAGAAGTGCCGGTGCGGGTTAATGCACCGAATGTCCCGGCGGCAGGCGCACCATCCAATGCAACCGCTGCTGGCGAAAAAGCCTCTGCCGCAACCAGCGCCAGCAGCAGCGCGGTGGCACGCTTTCCGGCTGCGCTGGCATCGCTGCTGGGCGGTGACAAAACGGCCCAGCCAAGCAAAGCGGCAGCACTTGTCCCACTGTTTGAGCAGATGGACACACTGCCCACGGCAGGCATGGCGCAGCTGCTCAAGCAGGCGGTCAGCCGCAGCGGGGTGTTTTACGAGTCGCATCTGGCCGAATGGTCACAAGGCAGCCGCAGCCTGCACGCCATTCGCCAGGAACCACAAGCTGCGCTGAAATTGCCGGAAAAACTGGCCGAGCTGGGCAAGCCGACGGCGCTGGACAATCCCGCCATTCAGGAAGCGGTGAAAACCGGTTCCGCCACCGGGCTGCGCGACCGCGAGCTGTTCAATCTGCGCAATGACAGCAACACCACCCAATTAGGCCAGCTGGTGCATCGTCAACTGGACGCACTGGATCAGCAGCAATTTACCTGGCAAGGCATGGCCTGGCCAGGGCAGCCGATGGACTGGCGGATTGAACAGGAAAAGGTCGATCAGCGCGAAGCGCATGGCGACGGGGAACAGTTTGGCAACTGGAGCACCAGCCTGGCGCTGGAACTGCCCAATCTGGGTGGGCTGGCGGCCAAAATCAGCCTGTCGTCTGCCGGGCTGATGATCCGCTTTCAAACTGACTCAAGCGAAACCGCCAACGCCATTGACCAGAACCAGTCCCGGCTGCGCGAAGCGCTGACCAATGCCGGTTTGTCCCTGCTGACCTTCTCGGTACAAAAGGGAGATGAAAATGGCCACTAAGCCGATGGGTGAACGCCGCGCCGCCGTGGCGCTGGCCTACAAAACCGGCCATGCCGCCCCACGGGTGGTGGCCAAAGGGCGTGGCGAACTGGCAGAAACCATTATCGCCAAAGCCCAGGAAGCCGGCCTGTTTGTACATGAATCGCCGGAACTGGTGTCGCTGCTGATGCAGGTAGACCTGGACAAAAGCATTCCTGCCGAGCTGTATCAGGCCGTGTCGGAAATTCTGGCCTTTGTGTACTATCTGGAGCGGCAGTCCAAAGGCAGCCAGATGGTTGATGACATTCTCGCCGCCGCCCAGTCGGCTCCGGTGTTTATCCCACCGCCCGCCGCAACAGAGTCACCCACGCCGTCGCCGGCCCCCTCTTCCTGAGCCCCCCTTCTCCCCAACCCGCCATCTTGCACAAGATGGCCCGTAGTATTTGCATATGAGGACCTGTTGTGATGAAAGTCGGTTATATCGGGCTGGGCATCATGGGGCGCGCCTGCGCGGCCAATGTGCTGCGCGCCGGCCATCCCCTGTTTCTGTACGCCCGCCGGCCAGACACGGTCAGCGACCTGCTGGCCCAGGGCGCGCAGCTGTGCGCCAGCCCGGCAGAACTGGCAGCCCAGGTCGAGGTGGTGGTCACCAATGTGTCGGACACCCCTGACGTCGAGCAGGTATTGCTGGGCGAACACGGCGTGATTCATGGCGCGCATCCCGGCCTGGTGGCAGTGGACATGAGCACAATCAAGCCACTCGCCGCCAAGGCAATTGCCGCCCAGCTGGCGATTGCCGGGGTGGATTTTCTGGATGCGCCCGTATCGGGCGGCGAAGTGGGAGCCATCAATGGCACGCTGACCATCATGGTGGGTGGCAAGGCGGAGGCGCTGGAGCGGGTGCGCCCGGTGCTGCAGGCCATGGGCAAGACCATCACCCACATTGGCGAATCCGGTGCCGGGCAGGTGGCCAAGGCCTGCAACCAGATTGTGGTGGCGGTTTCCATCGAAGCGGTGGCCGAGGCCATGAAATTTGCCCGCGCCTGCGAGGTGGACCCGGCCAAGGTGCGCGAAGCGCTGCTGGGCGGGTTTGCCGGCAGCCGGATTCTGGATGTACACGGCCAGCGCATGATTGATGACAACTTTGTACCTGGTTTCAAGGCCAGGCTGCATCAAAAGGATATGGGCATTGTCGCGGAAACCGCCGAGGCATTGAGCATCCACCTGGAAGCCGCCAGCCATGCTGCCGCCCTGATTGATGCGCTGGTGGCACAAGGCGATGGCGAGCTGGATTCGTCTGCCATTGCCCGCCTGATTGCCCAGCGCAATGCCAGACCGGCTGGCACCGCCTAAAACAGCCTGAGTCACTGAGGCCCCCGGCCTGCTGGAGGGCGCTACCCGGCACCCGAGACAGAGTCAGCGTTGAAGTGGGCCACAAGACCGTCACGCGCATCCGCGCCAAGGCGGTCTTGTCATCTTTGCCTTCAATGAATATCAGCAGCGGATTGTTCTGCTATCAGGTGTCCTGCCCTGCTGCATGGCCTTTTCCCGGCCAACATACCGCCCGCGTGATGTTTTCGCTTGACACTCTGTTTTGCAGAGCAATAAACTCTGTAAAACAGAGTAAGGATATGCTCATGCCCGCCCCCAGCCAACAACTGTACGCCATCCACAGCATGCTCACCGCCGGCCACCGCAATCTGCGGATCGAGCGCCATTCGCTCTGGCTATGGGGTGTGCCCGCCGGCCTGCTGTTTGTTCTGTCTGAATCCATTCTGACCCCGGCGCAGTTGCCCGACCTCACCCAGCGGGCGCTGGCCTGGCTGGCCCTGCTGCTGCTGGTGCTCACCAGTGTGGCCATGCTGGACTGGCGCTGGACGCAGAGGGTCAAGCAAACCCGTGATGAAGCCTGGTCGTTCATCCACCGCCAGGTGCTCAAGGTGCTATGGCTGCTGATGGGCCTGGCCACACTGACCACTTTTGCCATGTTCTTTTATGGTGGTGGCTATATGGTGTGTACCGTATGGCTGGTGTTCCTGGGGGTCAGCCTGTATGTGCACGGGCTGTTTTCTGAAGAATTGCTGGAATGGGCCGGTTTGCTGACCATCCTCATCGGCATTGCCAGCCTGCTGGCCAAACTGCCCTACGAAACCATGCGCTGGGTGGCCGCTGCCGTGTTTGGCCTGGGCCTGCCCTTGCTGTCGATGATGCTCGACCGTGGTCGCCATCGGCCCGCCTGGCAACGCCTGGCCCAGGTGCTGGGCTGGCTGGCCGTGGTGCTGGTGTTGCCGATGGCTGTCGATCAGCAGATCCATCGCGACCCGCCGGCCACCCTGCCAGTCATGCCGCTGGAGCAATTTCGCCAGCAGCGCGGCCCCCTGCCGACGGCCCAGGTGGTGACCCTGCCTGCCGGCACCGTGATTCCGGTTGAAATTGAACTGAAAGGCGATATTTTTGCGCGCCCCACCCCCGCCCAGCTACAGCTGACCCTGACACAACCCATCGAGGTGCTGATGCAGGATGGCAAGCTCAGCGGCGAAGCGCGTATCCCAGGGGAAAACTGGCTGCGCCGTGACACCCGCTGGATCAGCATTCCTTTTCTGAAGGCTGAGCTGACCCGCGAGGGGCCGCAGGTGCGCGGCCAACTGGTGGTGACGTTGCGCCCTGAATAAGCCCGCCTGGCTTGATCCCACGATTTTTTCTGCCCGTTTGCTGCCGCGCCCTGTCCGGCCAGGAAACGTGCGCCCTGAGCTGTCCACTGGAGAACCGCTGATGAAACCTGCTGCCCTGATGTTGCTGCTGCCTGCCGCCCTGTTGACCGCCTGTACTGGCCTGGGTGCGCCCACGTCTGCCGAACTGTCTCGCCTGCCTGTGGTGCGCTACGGCCAGGCCGCGCCAGCCGATCGCGATTTTATCCTGCTCTACCCCGCCGGGGTGGATCTGCCGGTGAATACTCAGGTCACCGGCTCGCTGCTAAGCAAAACCGACCAGACCACCCTGACGGTGCGAGTCAAGCAGGATGTGCTGATTTACCGCGACCAGGTGAGTTTTGATGGCAAAACCTGGTTCAATGGCCGTGACAAGATCAGCGGTAATATCCGCTTCTCCTTGCCCGGCCAGGAACCCGGCCATCCGGCTGGCCGTCTGGATGGGGTGAGTCCGGCCACGCTGGCGGCGCAATTTGATCTGCGCTGAAGAGACGTGGGTTGATTCAGAAAATTTGTTTCGGCAAGAATCCCTCCGGAAAAATCCGCAGCCGTCATCCCCATTGGTGCAGGGATGACGGTTTTTCAGCGTTTCCATCACCTTTGGATAACATGCCCATGGAACCCCTTGATCCCTTGCTCCATCAACCCTTGCGCACCCAGTTGGTGGCGTTTCTGGCGGGTGCTGGCGAACAGACTTTCAGTGACCTTAAACGTCAGCTGGGCGTGTCCGACGGTAATCTGGATGCTCACCTGAAAAAACTGCTGGCCGCTGACTATGTGGCCGTGCGCAAGGAAACCGGCGTAGGCCGGCCACAATCCTTTTTTGTGCTGACCCCAGTCGGGCTGGCTGCCTTGCAGCAGTATGTGGCGGCGCTGCAACGCCTGTTGCCAGCCTCGCTGGCCACATCTCAGGGCACAGAGGCCCACGACAAGACCCTGCCCTTGGTCGGCTGGGTGCAAGGTTAGTGGGTTTGCTGTTGCCATGACAGATTTTTAGCGTGAAAGAGCCCACCACCAGGACGAGTACAACCCTGACCATCGAAGGCCATGTAAAAACGCCCATGCAGAATCAGGCGCTGGCTGGCGTGATAAAGCCAAATTTAGTCAGCGCCTTGATCCAGCGTGGGGCGTTGCGCTGAACAGAGAGCGCCTCGTAATCCGTCGCGCAATCCCGGTAATGCTCGCGCCGCTTGAGCATGAAGAACAGCGTGCGCAGAATTT
>Ga0209599_10000024_pt1 | contig 116427 bp, 102 predicted proteins | sample Shrwel_input2_FT_FD_187534 | JGI IMG/M metagenome (GOLD analysis project Ga0209599, IMG submission 187534) | Subsurface microbial communities from deep shales in Ohio, USA - Utica-3 well 1 S input2 FT (SPAdes) (version 2) ...
GCGTGACTTCTGACTGAAAATGGCGATGGGGCAGGTGTTTTTTACTCACCGAAGCCCCACTGCTGAATTGATGCGGATGGCGTTGTTCGTCTTACGCCAGATGTTGATTTGTTCAGCGCGTCCCTAGTTATAAATGCGTTTCTTGAACAATTCAGGTTTTTTCTTCTGCCATTCCTTCAGCGCCTGAACGGGCGAAAGATGGTTGAGTGCGCGCTGTGGAATCTGCTGATTGTAAATTTTCACATAGCGTTCAAGCGTCGTCTCCAACTCGGCAGCTGAAGCAAATCGGGTCTGACTCACCACCTCACTGATTCGGCCATTGAGGCACCCACCCACCCAGATAATCTGGGCAAAAATGCCGACGGCAGTGGGGATGTGCTGAATTACCTGACCAAGCAAGACCGCAAAAAACTGCTGCAGGCCTATCAAATGCTGATGTCGCTGGGCATGAGCACCGATCAGCTTGACCAAACCGCCACCAGCCTGGGGGCGGTGCGTATGCGCGAAGCCACCGGCCAATCGGCCCCGGCCAGCAGCACAAGCGCTACCCATAAAGCCACACGCGCATACAGCAGTCAGAACGGTTTGACCTCACTGCTGGATACCCTGAGCCCAGCCAATCGGCAAAAAAACCGCCAGCCGGTCACGCAAATGTCCAAGGTGCTGGAAAAGCTGTTGATGGCGGAAAAGGCCGAGCAGGCAGAGCGGGCCTGACTGAGGGCGTGAGGGGGATCCTATTTTGGCTCAACCCGGCCACATCAGCGCGGTGGTCACCAGCAAAAAGCCGATGAACACGCTGCGCAGCCAGCGCTCTGGCAGGCGGCGGGCGCAGGCCACGCCCCAGGAAATGGTGGAGAGCCCGCCCAGCGCCATGGGCAGGCCCAGCGACCAGCTGACCTGCCCGGCGCTGGCGTAGGTGCTCAGCGCAATCAGCGAGCCGGGTACCACCAGCGCCAGCGCCAGACCCTGCGCAGCGGCCTGGCGATGACCAAAGCCGCGCACCAGCATGGGCGTGGCCACCAGCCCGCCCCCCACGGTAAACAGCCCGGAAAACACCCCGCTGACCACTCCCACCACCGGCAGATAACGGGCAGACAACACCCGTGGCTGCGGTGCGTGCGCCCGTGGCGGGCGCGCCACCAGCCAGCACAGATACACACATAGCCCAAGCAAAAAGCCGATAAACACCCATTGCAGGGTGTGATGGTCCAGCCCCACTGCCAGCCGCGCTGCCGGATAGGAAGCCAGCATGGCAATGCCGCCCAGGCCCAGCGCCCGGCTCAGTGGGATGGCGTGGTGCTGACGGTAGCGGTAAAACGCCAGCAGCACATTGGGCACAATCATCACCAGCGCGGTGCCCTGCGCCATGGATTGATCCATGCCAAACCACAGCGCCAGCACCGGAATGGCCAGCAGCCCGCCGCCAATGCCCAGCAAGCCACCCACCCCGCCCAGCGCGGCCCCCAGCACCGCGCCCAGCCCGGTGACTGTCAGCAATGCCCCGATTTCGCCTGGCTGTCCCATGCCGGGTGTCCTTGTGTGTGTCAGTGTGGCATTCAGTGTAATCCGATATTTACAGGCTTATAATGCCCGGCCATAACAAGCTATTCTTGTGCTGGAGGGCAATAATGGACGGGCTATCCGATCTGGCGTTCTTTACCGCCTTGCTGCGCGCCGGCAGCCTGGCGGCACTGGCGCGCGAGCAGGGCGTGACCCCGCCCGTGATCAGCCGGCGGCTGGCGGCGCTGGAGGCGCGGCTGGGCTTGCGCTTATTGCAGCGCACCACCCGGCGCATGCACCTGACCCAGGAAGGCGAGCTGTACGCGCAACGCGGCCAGGCGCTGCTGGACGAACTGCACGCGCTGGAAGTCGACGTGGCTGCCCGCCATCTGGCCCCGCGCGGACTGTTGCGGGTGAATGCCTCGTTTGGCTTTGGCCGTTGCCATATTGCCCCGGCTGTCAGTGACTTTGCCCGCCGCTACCCGCAGGTGGGGGTGCAACTGACGCTGACCGACCGGCCAATGAATCTGGTGGAAACCGGTCTTGATCTGGGCATCCGCGTGGGTGGCCTGCCCGACAGCCGCGACCACGCCTGCCGGCTGGCGGCCAATCGCCGGCTGCTGTGCGCCGCGCCAGACTATCTGGCGCGCTGCCCGGCACCCACTACGCCGGAGGCGCTGGGACGGCATCAGTGCATTGTGATCCGGGAAAACAATCAGGCGTATGGCAACTGGCAGCTGCGTCAGGGCCATCGGCAGGTGACGGTGAAGGTGGATGGCGCGCTGTCCACCAACGATGGCAGCACCGCACTGGCATGGGGGCTGGCCGGCCACGGCATTTTATTGCGCTCCACCTGGGAAATTGCGCCGCTGCTGCGCAGTGGTCAGTTGATTGAAGTCTTGCCGCACTGGCAGTTTCCCCCGGCGGACGTGTATGCGGTCTATCCGCAACGCGCCCACGCGCCAGCCAAGCTACGGGTGTTTGTCGATTTCTTGCTGGCGCGCTTTGCCGGGCATCGTGGGCCAGATCCACAGGCGGCGTGGTAGCGCTTATTTTGGCAGCATCAGCGCCACGGTCACGATCAGGAACAGCACAAAAATGCCACGCAGCTTGCGGTCGGGCAGTTTCTGCGCCAGCGCCACCCCGTGCGAGATGGTGGTCAGCCCGCCAATCGCCATGGGGAAGCCCAGCCACCAGTTCACCACGCCCGCGTGGGTGTAGGTGGCCATCGCCACCAGCGAGCTGGGCACGATCATGCACAGCGCCAGCCCTTGTGCGGCGGCCTGGCGGTAGCCAAACAGCCGCACCAGCATCGGCGAAGACACCGTGCCGCCGCCCACGGTAAACAGCCCGGAAAACGCCCCGGCCACCACTGCAACCAGCGGTAACCAGCGGGCGGGCAGTATACGCGGCGGCGCATCGCCGGCGCGGCGGGCGTACAACTGCCAGCTGAGGTAGGCAATCAGCCAGAGCAGAAAGCCAATGAATATCCAGCGCAGCGTGGCATTGTCCAGCGACACCGCCAGCCGCGCCGCCGGGTAAGACACCAGGATCGAGATCAAGCCCAGACTGGCGGCCAGTTTCAGTGCAATCGGGTGGTGCTGGGAGTAGCGCCAGAACGCTATTACCACATTGGGGGCAATCATCACCAGTGCGGTGCCCTGCGCCACAGATTGATCCATACCAAACCACAGCGCCAGCACCGGAATGGCCAGAATGCCCCCGCCAATGCCCAGCAAGCCACCACAAAAGCCCAGCGCTGCGCCCAATAGCAGCATTCCCGGCCACACCACATACCAAGTAGACATACCTATGCATTCGTTCTGGTTTAACTCGGCGCCCAGTGTAATCCATTCGCTTGTCCTGAGCGTGAAGGCGGGCAAGAAAATGATCGATATGGCGTATGCCGCCAGCGTGCTGGCTGCCAGGGCGTGGCCGCTGATGACGCCCGCCCTCTTGCCTTGTCCGGGGCGATCCCCTCTAATAGGCGGTTCCCGATAGCGTTGATAGATCATGGTTGCCGTTACCCGCCCGCTGGCCGATTCTCTGGCCGATGCCGCCGACCCCCAGCTCTGGCTGGCCGGCCTGGCTCCGCAATACTCCCCGGCTGAATTCGCCTTGGTGGAAAAAGCCTTCCACGCCGCGCGTGCGCTCTACCAGGGCCACCGTCTGGCTCATACCCAGGAGGACATGTTCAGCCATGCCGTGGCCGCCGCCGCCATTGTGGCCGACCTCAACCTGCTGGCCGATGCGGTGATGGCGGCGCTGCTGTTTGCCGCGCCGGATTTGCGCGAGGACAGCGAGGCCTGGCTCAGCCAGGAGTTCAACCCGGTGGTGGCCGGGCTGGTGCTGGGCGGCTCGCGGGTGCGCAAGATTCAGGAGCTGGGCAGCCAGCACGACGCTGCCACGCCCGAGGCGCGCAGCCGTCAGGCCGAGGCGATGCGCCAGATGCTGCTGGCCATGGTGGCGGATATCCGCGTGGTGCTGATCAAACTGGCCTGGCGCACGCAAACCATGTATCACCTGTCGCGGGTGGCCGATGAAGCCGTGCGCCGCCGGGTGGCCAGCGAAACGCTGGACATCTTTGCTCCGCTGGCCAACCGGCTGGGGGTGTGGCAGATCAAGTGGGAGCTGGAAGACCTGGCGTTTCGCCACCTTGAGCCCGACACCTACAAGAAAATTGCCAAACTGCTGGACGAACGCCGGCTGGACCGGCTCAGCTATATCGAACAGGTGCTGACCACCCTGCGCGGCGAGCTGGCGGGGGCCGGGCTGCACGCCGACGTGGCGGGCCGGCCCAAGCACATTTACAGCATCTGGAAAAAGATGCGTAAAAAGAACCTGGATTTTTCCGAGCTGTACGACATCCGCGCCGTGCGCATTCTGGTGGATAGCCACAAGGACTGCTACACCGCGCTGGGGCTGATTCACAGCCTGTGGCAGCCGGTGCCTGGCGAGTTTGACGACTACATCAACCAGCCCAAGGCCAACGACTACAAAAGCCTGCACACGGCGGTGATTGGCCCGGAAGATAAAGTGGTCGAGGTGCAGATCCGCACCTTCGAGATGCACGAGCACGCCGAATTTGGCGTGGCCGCGCACTGGCGCTACAAGGAAGGCGGCAAGGGCGATAGTGCTTACGAAGAAAAAATTGCCTGGCTGCGCCAGCTGCTGGACTGGCGCGAGGAAGTGTCCGACCGCACCGGCCTGGCCGATGCCTTCCAGACCGAGCTGTTTGCCGACACCATCTACGTGATGACGCCGGTGGGCAAGGTGCTTAGCCTGCCCACCGGTGCCACGCCCATCGACTTTGCCTACGCGGTGCATACCAATCTGGGGCATCGCTGCCGGGGGGCCAAGGTGGACGGCCAGATTGTGCCCTTGTCCACGCCCTTGCATAACGGCCAGCGGGTGGAAATCCTCACGGTGAAAGAGGGCGGCCCGTCAATCAACTGGCTGCACGATGGCTGGGTGACCAGCCACCGCGCCATCAGCAAGATTCGCCAGTGGATTCGCCAGCAGAACGCCCATATCGCCATCGACGCCGGACGGGCGTTGTTCGACAAGGAACTGGCGCGCCTGCCCGGCCTGCAGCCCAATCTGGACGCGCTGGCCGAGCGCCTGCAGGCGCGTAATATGGACGAGGTGTTTGCCGCGCTGGGCCATGGTGAGCTGTCGCTGAAGGCCCTGCATCAGGCGCTGACCAGCTTTGCCCCGCCCGAGCCGCCAGCAGATCTTGACCCGGAAAGCCTGGTGCGGCGCAGCCGCGCCGGCCACGATGCCGGCGGTATTCTGATTGAGGGCGTGGACAATCTGATGACCGTGCTGGCCAAGTGCTGCAAGCCGGCACCGCCCGACCCGGTGGTGGGTTTTGTCACCCGGGGCCGGGGGATTTCCATCCACCGGGTGAATTGCCGCACGCTCAAGCGCCTGTCCAGCGAAGCCCCGGAACGGCTGATCACCGCCGACTGGGGCCGGCAGGATCACAGCCTGTTTGCCATTGACGTGGAAGTGATTGCCCGCGACCGCCCCGGCCTGCTGCGCGATTTGTCCGACATCCTGTCGCGTGACAAGGTCAATGTGACGGCGGTGCATACCCTCAGCCGTGAAGCGCACGCGCGCATGCGCCTGACCCTGGAAGTGCGTCATGTGCAGGATATCCAGCGGGTGCTGTTTCATGTGATGGAGGTGAAGGGTGTGCTGGAGGCGCGGCGGGTGTGATATGCGGTTGGGTTAATTTTTTGGGGTGGGCATGGGTTTTGGTGTGCGGATTGGCCCGTGCCTCGCGCGCTTGTCTCTTGCTTGCCACACGTCAGATACGCTGCACTGCACAAATTTATACTGCACTGCACAAAAAATACTTGCCAAACTGCAAGGCTGGTTCGATAATTCAGTCTACATCAGGACGTTGCATGCAATGTGTGCGTTTTGGTGTTGTCTCCTCCATCCTCCTTCTATAGGTGGAATTCAGCGCAACTGCTTGCTAGCGGTTGCGCTCTTTTTTTGCCTGTTGTCCGGCGGACACATTCGGACCAGGATGGCTATTTTGCACTGCAAGGTAAGCGTGGGCCGGCAGCCGGGTTTTCCCGCCATTTGCGCGGCGGGCGGGCGGGTTTGCCTGCCAAGGCAAAGCTGTTTGAAAAATCAGGCGCTTGCCTTTGCGTGGTTATCGTGTACGCGGTTTGACAGTCGTCTTCCTGCTGTAATAGAATCTACAACTTTCAAGAATTTTGACTGGAAGAGTTTCCATGAAAACCTTTTCTGCCAAGCCGCACGAGGTTAAGCGCGAATGGTTCGTGGTGGATGCCACCGACAAGGTGCTCGGTCGTCTGGCCGCTGAAATCGCCCATCGTCTGCGCGGCAAGCACAAGCCGGAGTTCACCCCGCACGTTGACACCGGTGACTTCATTGTTGTGGTAAATGCCGAAAAAATCCGCGTGACCGGTACCAAGGCACAGGACAAGAAGTACTACCGCCACTCTGGCTACCCCGGCGGTATCTACGAACGTACCTTTACCGAGATGCAACAGCAGTTCCCTGAGCGCGTGCTGGAAAAAGCCGTCAAGGGCATGCTGCCGAAAGGCCCGCTGGGCTACGCCATGCTGTCCAAGCTGAAGGTGTACGCCGGCAACGAGCATCCGCACTCCGCACAGCAGCCGAAAGTGCTGGAAATCTGATAAAGGCTGGAACAAGATATGAACGGTAAATACTACTACGGTACGGGTCGTCGCAAGAGCGCAGTGGCCCGCGTGTTCATGGCCAAGGGTAATGGCCAGATCACCGTCAACGGCAAGCCGCTGGACCAATACTTTGCCCGCGAAACCGGTCGCATGGTCGTGCGTCAACCGCTGACCCTGACTGAACACCTGGAAAGCTTCGACATCATGGTCAACGTGGTGGGCGGCGGCGAAACCGGCCAGGCTGGTGCTGTGCGTCACGGCATCACCCGTGCCCTGATCGACTTCTCCACCGAACTGAAGCCGACCCTGTCGGCTGCCGGTCTGGTGACCCGCGATGCGCGTGAAGTTGAACGTAAGAAGGTCGGTCTGCACAAGGCCCGCCGTCGCAAGCAGTTCTCCAAGCGTTAATCGCTGGACTGCCGAAAAAAGCCGCCTTGTGCGGCTTTTTTCATATCCTCGCTGGGGTTTTGCCGGCCTGGCCGGCTGGCCCAGCCTGACCGAAAGCGTCCGCTGTGCTGCTGTTGCAATAACCTTGCTGGCAAGTATGTTGATTTTCTGCCACGGCAGCGGATAATTCATTGATCTCATCCCCCTTTTCTGCTGGAGAATTTCCACCATGACCGCTGCTGCCACTGAAATCCCGATGCCGTTTGTGTTTACCGACAATGCCTGCAACAAGGTCAAGGACCTGATTGCCGAAGAAGGCAACCCCGAGCTGAAACTGCGTGTGTTTGTCACTGGCGGCGGCTGCTCCGGCTTCCAGTACGGCTTTACCTTTGATGAAATCGCCAACGACGACGACACCCTGGTAGAAAAAGAAGGCGTGCAACTGCTGGTTGACCCAATGAGCTACCAGTATCTGGTGGGGGCAGAAATCGACTACCAGGAAAGCCTGCAAGGCTCGCAGTTTGTCATCAAGAACCCCAATGCCAGCTCCACCTGCGGTTGCGGTTCGTCGTTCTCGGTGTAAGCCCGCCTGCTGCACCGCAACGCGCCGGCGCATGCGCCCAGTATTTTTACTGATGCGCCCTGCGCTGGCCGCTGGCAAGGCTTGACGTCAGGTCAGCCGGCAGTGCAGACTGATTCTCCGCCTGCGCCCCAAAAAAGCCCAAGCCCTTGCTTGGGCTTTTGCCGTCACAGCACCGTCACTGCTGAACGGCACAATCGGCGCGGTATCCGTGGGCAGAGATGACTTGACTGAACAGGTATTATGAAGACTTCGCTTCCTCCCGCTATTGTGTTGCCCAAGCTGCCCCCGATTCAGCGTGAATTTGTCTTCACCGACGACGACTTCGACCGCATCCGCCGCTTTATCCATCAGCGCGCCGGAATTGCGCTCAACCCCAGCAAAAAAGACATGGTGTATGGCCGTCTGGTGCGGCGCATCCGCACCCTGCAGCTGGGATCGTTTGCCGCCTATCTGGAACTGCTGTTTTCTGCCGACCGGGGCCGGGAAGAGCTGGAGCACTTTGTCAACGCGCTGACCACCAATCTGACCTATTTCTTCCGCGAAGAGCATCATTTTCCGATCCTGGCCGACCACCTGCGCAGCCGCAGCGGCGATATCCAGATCTGGTGTTCAGCTGCCTCTACCGGCGAAGAGCCTTACTCGCTGGCCATGACGGCGCTGGAAGCCGCCAGTTCAGGCGTGCGCCAGTCGGTCAGCATTCTGGCCACCGACCTGGACACCAATGTGCTGCGCACTGGCGCGGAAGGCATTTATGGCGCAGAAGCCATCAACAAGCTGCCCAGCGGCATGGCCCAGCGCTACTTCGACCGGCTGGACGAGCAGCGCTGGCAGGCCAAGCCGGCCTTGCGCCAGATGATCCGCTTCCAGCCGCTGAACCTGGTGGACCCGCAATGGTCGATCCGGGGGCCGTTTGACGCCATTTTCTGCCGCAATGTGATGATTTACTTCGACCGCGATACCCAGCTGGCCGTGCTGCGCCGCTTTGCGCCGCTGCTCAAGCCAGATGGCTTGCTGTTTGTTGGCCACTCGGAAAACTTTTACCACGCTACCGATTTGTTCCGCTTGCGTGGCAAAACGGTGTACGAACGGGTGAATGCGTTGTGATGGCAGATTAAATGCCAAGTAACAGGCTATGGCCGCTGGCGGTGGCCGTGTCATAATCGTGGCTGAGCAAGCGCAGACACCGCCCGTTAGGGCGGCAATGGCCGGTCTGAATGATTTGATTCCAACTTTTGTCAGCCCTGCCTTGTGGCAGCGGGTTTGGCGTAGGGCGAGATAACCGTATGAAAGTCGTGGTGTTGGGCGCAGGGGTAGTTGGGGTTTCCACCGCCTGGTTTCTGACCAAGGCCGGTCATGAAGTGATTGTGATCGACCGGCAGGCGCAGGCCGGGGTGGAAACCAGCTATGCCAATGGCGGGCAGATTTCGGTCAGCCAGTCGGAGCCATGGGCCAACCCTGGCACGCCGATGCGGGCGCTCAAGTGGATGTCGCACGAAGATGCACCGTTGCTGTTCCGCTGGCGGCTGGACAGCCGGCAATGGGCGTGGGCGCTGAAGTTTCTGGCCGAATGCCGGCCAGGCCGCGCCAAGCAGAATATCCGCCAGCTGCTCAACCTGGGCCTGTACAGCCGGCAAACCCTGCAGGACATCCGGGCCGAAACCCATATTCAGTACGACCAGCAAACCCGTGGCATTCTGGCCATTTACCAAAGCCAGCAGGCGCTGGATGAAGCGGCCAACACCTGTTTGCTGATGCAGACCTACGGCATGGACCGCAAGGTGGTTACCCGCGACCAGATTGCCGAAATCGAACCCGCGCTGCGTCATATGGTGCCCAAGCTGGCTGGCGGCACCTATTGCCCGAGTGACGAATCTGGCGATGCGCGCATGTTTACCCAGCGTCTGGCCGCCCTGTGCGCCGAGGCTGGCGCCGAATTCCGCTATCACACCCGCATCAATGCCCTGCTGACCCGTGGCAGCAGCCTGAGCGGGGTGTCGATTACCGGCCCGGATGGCCAGTACGAAACCCTGACGGCTGACGCTTTTGTAATGGCGATGGGCAGCTATTCGCCGCTGCTGGCGCGCACCATCGGCATCAAGCTGCCGATTTATCCGGCCAAGGGCTATTCCGCCACCGCGCCGATTGAAGAGCCGGAAGTGGAAGTGCAGAACGGCGAGTTTGTCGAAGGTGACAATGCGCCGATGGTCAGCATCACCGATGAAGAAAACCGCCTGGTGTTTTCCCGGCTGGGCGACCGCCTGCGTGTTGCCGGCACGGCAGAATTCAATGGCTATTCCACCGAGCTGAACGCGGTGCGCTGCGCGGCGCTGATCAACCGCGCCAAGCAGCTGTTTCCGGGCGCTGCCGACTACAGCAATGCGATGTTCTGGACTGGCCTGCGCCCGGTCACCCCATCGAATGTGCCGCTGATTGGCCGCACCAAAGAATATAAAAACCTGTTTCTCAACACCGGCCACGGCGCGCTGGGCTGGACCCAGGGCGCTGGCTCTGGTCGGGCGCTGGCCGACATCATCAACGGCGACCGCCCGGAAGTGGACTTCCGCTTTATCGGCCTGTAACCCCGGCCTGCCGCCCGCACGCCGTACAGTGTTGCCACTGTGCGGCGTTTGCGTTGCCGGCGCGCCCTTTGCAAGGACTGTTTATGCCATCCATTCAATTTGGCACCCCGCTCTCGCCCACGGCGCTCAAGGTCATGCTGCTGGGCAGCGGCGAACTGGGCAAGGAGGTGGTCATCGCCCTGCAGCGGCTGGGGGTGGAAACCATCGCCGTGGACCGCTACCCCAATGCCCCGGCCATGCAGGTGGCGCATCGCAGCCATGTGATTGCCATGACCGACGCCGCCGCGCTGCGCGCGCTGGTGGAAAGCGAGCGTCCGCACCTGATTGTGCCGGAAATCGAGGCGATTGCCACCGACGAGCTGGCGCGCATCGAAGCCGATGGCCTGGCTGAAGTGATTCCCACCGCGCGCGCCGCGCAACTGACCATGAACCGCGAAGGCATCCGCCGGCTGGCTGCGGAAACCCTGGGCCTGCCCACCTCGCCGTATGCCTTTGCTGACAGCCTGGCCGAACTGCAAGCCGCCATTGATGCCGGCATTGGCTATCCGTGCGTGATCAAGCCCGTGATGTCGTCCAGCGGCAAGGGGCAAAGCCTGGTGCGTGGTCCGGAGGATGTGGCCCCTGCCTGGGATTACGCCGCCAGCGCCGGGCGGGTGGACGCAGGGCGGGTGATTGTGGAAGGCTTTATCCATTTTGATTACGAAATTACCCAGCTGACCGTGCGCGCCTGCAATACCGATGGCAATGTCGAGACGTATTTTTGCGAACCGATTGGCCATATCCAGCAACACGGCGACTACGTGGAAAGCTGGCAGCCGCAGGCGATGAGCCCGCTGGCCCGGCAAAAAGCCCGCGACTACGCTCAGGCGGTGGTGGATAATCTGGGCGGGCGCGGCCTGTTTGGGGTGGAGCTGTTCATCCGGGGGGATGAGGTGTGGTTTTCGGAAGTCAGCCCGCGCCCGCACGACACCGGCCTGGTGACGCTGGCCAGCCAGACCTTGAGCGAATTTGAACTGCACGCCCGCGCCATCCTCGGCCTGCCGGTGGATGTGGCCATGCGTGTGCCGGCTGCGGCCAGCGCGGTGATCTACGGCGGCATGGAAGCACAGGCCATCGGCTTTGACGGCGTGGCCCACGCGCTGGCCGTGCCCGGCAGCGACCTGCGCCTGTTTGGCAAGCCGGGAAGCTTTGCCCGCCGCCGCATGGGCGTGGCGCTGGCCAGCGCCGAGCACGAAACCCAGGCCCGCGAGCGCGCCAGGCTGGCCGCCAGCCGCGTTATCCCCGTCCAACGAAAGCCCTGACCATGACCACCGCCACCCCGACCGAAGCCAATCCGATGCACACCGTTACCCCGTACCAGCTGCTGGGTGGCGAGGCCATGCTCACCCTGCTGGTTGATCGTTTTTACAATGTGATGGAGCACGACCCGGCAGTGGCAGAAATCCGCCGCCTGCACCCGGCAGATCTGGAAGGGTCACGGCAGAAGCTGTTCATGTTTTTGTCCGGCTGGCTGGGTGGCCCCAATTTGTATATGGAGCAATTTGGCCACCCGCGCCTGCGCGCCCGTCATCTGCCGTTTCCGATTAACCAGTCTGCCAGCGACCAATGGATGTACTGCATGGAACACGCCTTCGAGGGTCTGGCGGTGGACCCGACCCTGCGCGAGCAACTGATGGCCGCCTTGCGCAATACCGCCAATTTCATGCAGAACCAACCCCCTGCCTGAGCCCGGAGACCTCTCATGCCACACTGGCCCGCCCTGCTGGGCATCACCGTCGCCATCGGCATCGGTGCCGCCAGCCCCGGCCCCAGCTTTGTGATGGTGGCGCGTACTGCCGTCAGCCAGGGCCGTTCCCACGGCCTGCTGGCCGCCGCCGGCATTGGAACCGGTGGGCTGGTGTTTGCCGTGCTGGCGCTTTTGGGTCTGCACAGCGTGCTCAGCCTGTCCCCCATGCTGTATCTGGCGCTGAAACTGGCCGGTGGGCTGTATCTGGCCTGGCTGGGCTGGCGCATCTGGCGCGGTGCCCGCCTGCCTTTGCTCATTGACAGCGCCGAAACAGCGCCGCCGGCGCGCCGGGCTTTTGCCACCGGCCTTTTCACCCAATTGAGCAATCCGAAAACCGCCATTGTCTACACCAGCGTCTTTGCCGCCTTCCTGCCCACCCAGCCTGATCTGACCTTCAAGCTACTCACCGCCCTGGCGGTGCTGCTGGTGGAAACTGGCTGGTACACCCTGGCCGCGTGGGCGCTCTCCGCGCCCTTGCCCCGCCAGGCTTACTTGCGCGGCAAAACCTGGGTGGATCGTGTGGCTGGGGGAGTGATGATGGCGCTGGGGCTGAAACTGGCGCACGGGGCGCTGGAATGAACCCGGTAAAATGAAAACCGAACGGCCCACGGTTTGATTTGGAAAAACCGTGGGCCGTTCGGTTTCAGCCGGCGGCACCCGGCTGGTTCACCCCCGCTGTTGCGAGGAATCCTGGGACGAGGTGATTATTGCTGACCTTAAATACCGTTCACCCCCGTATTACACGGGGAATCCAATTAAACGGATTCATATTCCCACAGGATTTCTCCACCTGTCAAAAATCTACTGATTTTCTCCCTCCACGCTAACCCGGCTGCCCATCCGCACGTGGCCGCATGTACACCGGCAGAAACTGCCAGCCCCAGCGTGCCCAGATCAGCAGCCAGCCCAGCGCCATCAGCACATACAGCAGATTGCGCGCTGGCTGTGGTGCGGCTTCGGCCAGTACCCGCAGCAGCGCCACGCCGTGCAGCGCCAGATACAGCCGCCACAGCCAGGGTGCCGCCACCAGCGGCTGGCCGGAATGCCCCAGCGATACCCGGCTGACAAAGCCCATCATCAAGGTGCTGAACAGCCCGATTGTCAGCGCATGCACTGGTGCGCTGCCCAGTGACGGCCAGATGGCTGCCAGTGCATGCAGCGCCAGCGCCAGCGCCGCCCAGGCAAACGACAGATGCAGCATGGCCAGCAGCCGATTGTGCCAACAGCGGCGCACGCCCCAGCGCCAGCTGGTATACGCCAGCAGCCCGGCAAACAGTGCATCCCAGCCCGCGCACAGCAGCGGCCAGTCCAGCAGGGTCAGCGCGGTGTGCCCCAGGCTGCCCAGCCAGAACCCCAGCAGCAGCGAATATGGCCGCCACGGTTGGTAAGGTTGCAGCACGCTGGCACTGAAAAACGGCAGCATGCGATGGCTGACGGTCAAAAACACCGGCAGTAAAAATCCCCACAGTGCCAGCGTGCGCATCAGCCCCCACGCCCAGCCCGCGCCGCTGACCACCCAGCCCAGCCCGGCCAGCGCGCCTGCCGCGCCCAGGCCAAACGCCAGCGCCACGGCCCAGGCATGGTGACGGTCGGGCTGACGGCTGGCATGAATGCAGCGCAGCCAGCTGGCCAGCAAACCGAGTATGCCCAGGGCGATCAGGCCGTGGCCCAGCCCCTGGCTGACGCGCCCACCGCCCAGCTGGCCCAGCAGCAGCATCAGGTTGGCCAGCCCCCACACCGCCACCAGCGCCAGATAGTGGGCGCGGGGCGGCGGCGGCACGGCCAGCCACTTGGGGCCGGCAGTGAAGATGAACCCGGCCATGAACGGGGCAAACAGGCCATACAGCATCCAGTGGCCATGCACCAGCATGGCCGGCAGGCTGGCGTCGGCCCAGTCCTGGCCGAGCGCACGGCCCAGCAACACCGCCCCCCACCACAGCATGGCGGTCATGACCGCCAGCGTGCCAGTGGCAAACAGCGCCCGATGCGGCGCAGACAAAGCAGTGGAGAACATCAGGCTTTCCTTGAGGCTGGTGACCCGGCATTGTCCGCGCCCTGGCTGGGCAAAAGACATGATGCAGATCAAGCCTGGCTGGATGGGCCAGCATGGCCGGCCATTTTGCCGGTCAATCCTTGAACGCCTCAATCTGTACCGAGATTTTGATGTCGTCACCAATGCCCGGCATATAGCGGTTCATGCCAAACTCGCTACGCTTGATGCTGGCGCTGGCTTCTGCGCCGCACATGTCTTTTTTCATCATGGGGTGCGGGGCGCAGTAAAACTGGGAGATTTTCAGCTCAACCGGCTTGCTCACCCCCAGCAGGGTCAGCGTGCCGGTGGCGGAAATCGGGCGTTCGCCCACAAATTTCAGCGTGGTGGAGCGGTAGACCAGCGTGGGGAAGCGTGCCACGTTGAAAAATTCTTCGCCCCGCAGCGCTTCGTCGCGCTTGGGAAAGCCGGTGCTGATCGAGGCGGCGTCGATCATGATGTCGATCACCCCCTGCTGCGATGCGCCGTCCAGACGGATTTTGCCGCCCAGCTTGTCGAAGCGGCCACGCTGGATCGAATAACCCAGATGACCCACTTCAAAGTAGGCGTAGGTGTGGCTGGGGTCCGGGGTGTAGGTGGCCGGCAGGGCCAGGGCCGGGGTGGCCAGGGAAGCAAGCAGCAGGGCTGGCAGCAGGGCAAATCGGGACATCAGCATCTCCTGTTAGGCAAAGGGGGTGGAGCCGGGGCGGCGTGGGGTTCAGCGCATCCGCGCCAGCAGGGTATCTTTATCCAGCAACTGGTGTTTGACTACCCCGGCCAGGTGCAGCGCAATCAGCACCACGGTGACAAAGGCCAGCTGTCCGTGTGCGCCTTTCAGTGTGTCAAACAGCGCCGGGTCGGCGGCCACCAGGTCTGGTAGCGTGACCAGGCCCAGAAACACCACGCTATGGCCCTTGGCCGAGCTCATCAGCCAGCCGCTCAGTGGCAGGGCAATCATCAGCAAATACAGCTGCAGGTGTACGGCGCGGGCAATGGCGCGCTCCCACCACAGCGTGCTGTCTGGCAGCGGCGGCGGCGGGTTGCCCATGCGCCAGCCCAGCCGCACAAACGCCAGCAGCAGCACGGCCACGCCATTGGATTGATGCACGGTCATCAGCGCCTGCTTGTCTGCTGCATCCGGCAGGCTGCTCAGGTAGTAGCCCAGGGCCAGCCCGGCCATGATCATCAGGGCCATCAGCCAGTGCAGCAGTCGGGCCGGAAAAGGGTAGCGCAGCGGTGGGGTCATCGGAGGGCTCCAGCAAAATCATTTGGGTAGGAAAAAGGGCCACAGTGCCCGTGGCAGCCGGCCAGCCTGCCGCCACGGGCGCAATTGCCGCTAGGGTAGCAAATGCCGCGCGCATCTGCGCCCGTGCTGGCGAAAAATTCTGGCCGACGTGCGGTTTTCTGGCCTGGCGCGCCGGGTTTCAGGGGGAGCAGGATAACAAACTGTGCACGCCTTGGCGCAGGGCGCAGCATGCCACGGTGCGGCTTATGGCCAATACCATGGCACCATTCTCCGTGTGGCAAGGCTGACAAATGGCGTGGGCTCACCGCATAATCAGCGGGTCAGGCCGGTTTGTCGGCCTGACCCGCTGGCGGCGGTCTACCGCATTTCCTTTCTGAAAGCGTCTTTTTATGGCCATTACCGTTAACGGCGTCGAAATCACCGACGCCATGATCGAAAACGAACTGCCCCGTCATGTCGAGGCCGCACAGCCGCTGCAGCATGCCACCCACGAACTGGTGTTGCGCCAGCTGCTGCTGCAGGAAGCTGCCCGCCTGGGGCTGGACGGTGAGGACGACGACGCCCGGATCAATCAGGTGATCCAGCTGGAAGTTCCGCCGCCGAAAGTCAGCGAAGCCGACTGTCAGGCCTGGTATGCCGCCCATCCGGAAGCCTTTGTCACCGGCGAAACCGTGGCTGCCCGGCATATTCTGTTCCAGCCCTTGCAGGACGTGCCACCCGCGTTGCTGCGCGCCAAGGCCGAAGGCGTGCTGAACGAGATTCTGGCCACGCCGGCGCGCTTTGCCGAACTGGCGCAAGAGCATTCTGCCTGTCCGTCGCGTGAAGAAGGCGGCGACCTGGGCATGCTGGCCCGTGGCCAGACCGTGCCGGAATTTGACGCCATGATCTTTACCCTGGAGCCGGGCCAGATTGCCGAAGAACTGGTGGAAACCCAGTTTGGCCTGCATATCATTCAGGTGACCCAGCGCAGCGAAGGGCAGACCGTGCCGTTTGAAGAAGTGCGCGACATGCTGGCCGAGCACCTGACCTCGCTGGGTCATGGCCAGTCGCTGCATCAGTTTCTGCATCTGCTGGTGGAACAGGCCGACATTCAGGGCGTGGACATGACCGATGCGCTGGTGCCGTTGCAAGGCTGAGACAGGACGGATTCCGCCCTGATCACACGGTACCCACCCAGCACACCGCACCAGGCCGCCAGCGGAAGATCTTCTGGCGGCCTGGTGCAGGCTGACGCTGGGTCGGTATCAGGGTAGCGCTGTGCTGCGGCGCAAATCTGGCAGCAACACCGCGCACACCCCCAGCACAGGCAGCCAGGCGCATAGCCGGTAGACGGTTTCAATGCCGTAATGGTCGGCCAACTGGCCCAGCAGGCCGGCACCCACGCCGCCCACGCCAAAAGCAAAACCAAAAATCAGCCCGGACACCATGCCCACCCGGCCTGGCAGCAATTCCTGGGCATACACCACAATCGCCGAAAATGCCGAGGCCAGAATCATGCCGGCCAGAAAGGTCAGCACCACAGTGCCGGCCAGATTGGCGTAAGGCACCAGCAGGCTGAACGGTGCCGCGCCCAGAATGGAAAACCAGATCACCCGCTTGCGGCCAATCCTGTCTCCCAGCGGGCCGCCAAGAATGGTGCCCAGCGCCACGGCAAACAAGAACACAAACAGATAAAGCTGGGCAGTTTGAATGCCCAGACCAAAGTGTGCCATCAGATAAAACGTGTAGTAGCTGGTCAGGCTGGCCATATAAAAATACTTGGAAAACACCAGCAGCAGCAGCACCGCCATAATCAGCACAATCTGACGCTGGCTGAAGCGGCTGGCCTGCACCTGGCTGGCCTTGTGCTGGCGCGGATGGCGGGCGTACCAGTGGCCGACATACGCCATCACCCCCATGGCCAGCAGTGCCACCGCCGAAAACAGCGCCACACTGGACTGGCCATGCGGGTAGATCACCGCCGCTGCCAGCAAAGGCCCCAGCGCCGATCCGGCATTGCCGCCCACCTGAAACAGCGACTGGGCAAACCCGGCCTTGCCGCCCACCGCCGCCATCCGCGCCACCCGTGAGGCTTCCGGATGAAAAATCGACGAGCCCATCCCCACCAGCGACGCTGCACACAACAGCACGGCAAAGCTGCCGGCCTGCGACAGCAGCAGCAGCCCGACCAGGGTAAAGCCCATGCCAGCCACCAGCGAATACGGCAGGGGCCGGCGGTCGGTATACAGCCCCACCATCGGCTGCAGCAGTGAGGCGGTACACTGGTAAGTGAGCGTCAACAGACCAATCTGGCCAAAACTCAGCCCATAATTGCCTTTGAGCAGCGGGTATACCGCCAGAATCATCGACTGGATCATGTCATTCAGGCAGTGACAAAAACTGATCGCCCCCAGAATGCGGGGGCGTTGGGTGTCAACCAGAGACGGGGTGACGGTGATGGTGGACATGCAACACTTCTCCGGAAAGACAGACAGAAACCACGAGGACAGGCCTGATGCCTGGGCAGGATGGAGGCAGGCCGCCGCATGGTCAGCACGCGATGGCAAGAGGCTTTATCCATCATAAAGCGGGCTGGCTGCATATGACTATTGGTAGTTTTACTTAATTTGTCATTTTTCAGGATGGGCGTGTGCCGCCTGGTGCCGGCCAGACGGCCCAGGGCACCGGCTGGCTGCTGCCCTGGGCCCAGCCAGATTAGCGCTGGTGCAGGAGGCGATGGTCTGTTTCTACCCGTCGGGTAATCAGCTCCACCAACAGATGGCGCGCCAGATAGTCGGAAGCCACCGGTGTCAAATGGCCATAATCCCAGGTGGTGATCCCCGTCTGGCGATCCTCGCCAATACGGGTCAGGCAGCCATCGGCATTGCAAAACACCGGCAGCGCATCGGCAAAGGCGATGTCTTCTCCGTTGCCAAAGTAATGCTTCAGCGTGAGGTTAGTTTGGTGCACATTGATATCCACCCCCATCCAGGTGCGTTCGGGTGTATTAACCCATAGTTTACGCATGACCAGATTGGGTAAATCCATACGCCAATGTGGCGTAGGACCCATAATAATCACCTTTTTCACGCCATATCCTTGCAGAATCTGGGCCATCCGGTACAGCGTAGCCCCATCATGTTTGGCACTTTGTGCCATCACGACCACATCCGGCTGGGTTTGGCGAATGGTTTCGATGGCAAACCAGTTAGAGCGGGCACAATGATCACGGCTAGAATCAGATCCCACCAGCGCAGGAGCGCACCCTGAGCTGGCCACCTGCAAGATTTGCCATCGCTTTGGCATGTTCTTACGCAGCCCTGAATACAACTGCTGGGCATGTGAATCACCCCAAATCAACACAGCGCGGGGGTGTTTTTTGTCGCGCACATAGCATGCTGGAGCAATGTGGTTTAGCGGTGCCCGATTGGCATGCCCCTGGCGGCGCTGATCCAGGTTATAGAAGTTGCATTCGTTACGGTAATGGTTCAGCATGTCGGTGGCGGTAAAATACTGCCACTGCGGTGAGTCATTTTCAAAATAAGCCGCAAAGCTGTGTTTGCCAGGTTCACGATAGCCATAGCCATCCCACCCCTTTTGTTGATAACACACATACCCGGCCAGGCCAAGTAATAGCATCAACCCTAATAATACCCCGGCTTTGGTATACGTGGTGTGCCCATGGCGCAAGGGTTTTTCAATCAGCTGGACGCTGACCCAGGATAAAAAGACACATAGTGCCATCAGCTGCAAGGTTTCAAACGGTGAGATTTCTTCACCCAGGATATGGATGAAAGCCAGCATCGGCCAGTGCCACAAATACAAGGGGAAACTGATCAAGCCAAACCAGACCATCCACCGATGTGACAGGAACACCCGGTTGATCCAGGATTGGCCCCCTGCGGCAATCAGGAGTGCGCAGCCCAAGGTTGGAAACAATGGCCAGGGGCCAGGAAAGTCGGTGTGCCCATTAATCAGGAAAAACCCTAGCCCGATCAAGGTCAATCCTGTTATCGATGCCAGATTCTGCCAGCAGGCAGAGCGCGTGGACGGTAGCCATTGTGGCTTGAACTGGGTCAAGCAGGCCAGGATGGCACCGATCAACAATTCCCAGGCACGGGTAAGCGGCGCATAAAACGCCATACTCATATCATATTGGCTGATAAACAGATTAAATATGAAGGAGGCGATGGCGAGCCCCAGGGTCAGCTTGAGCAAATTCAGCCGGAGGCGCCAGCCCAGATACAAGATGACTGGCCAGGCAATATAAAACTGTTCTTCAATTCCCAGCGACCATAAATGCAGTAGTGGCTTATTCTCTGCAGCTTCTTCAAAATAACCACTTTCCCGCCAGAGCATAAAATTAGACAGAAAGAGCGAGCCCCCTACAATATGCTTGCCCAACTGTTTGTACTCATCGCTCAATAATAAGAACCAGCCAGCAATATGGCAAGAGGCCATCACTGCCAATAAAACCGGAAAAATCCGTCTGATTCGTCGGTCGTAAAAATCCATCAGATTAAACTGGTGCTTCTCCAGGCCCGCCAGCAGGATGGTGGTGATCAAAAACCCGGAAATCACAAAGAAAATATCAACGCCAATAAATCCCCCTTTAAACCATTTGGGGTAGGCGTGAAAAATCACGACGGATAACACGGCCAATGCACGCAAGCCATCAATATCCGGGCGATACGTAGGGTGAGGTATAATAGGATGGGAGGGGAGGGTGTAAGCCGGAGTGTGGTTCATCGCGTGCCGCTGTTTTGCCTGAAATACACGCCATCAAACGGGTGTACTGGATTAACAATAGTGCACGCAAGTCAATACTGACGCTAATGCCGTAAATAAAGATTCAAGCGCAGTTCAGTCAGCACTTGTAGGAATGCCACATCATGTTGTTCAGTTTGTCAGCGTGCTACCACCAAATTGAAACGCTCGTTTTAGAGCATTAGATACAATTATATTCAACGGTAGCCTGTTTGCCTAGCAGAACTTAAGTAATTATACGTGTTTTGTTGTTATGTGGTGCAATACAGGTATATATACTGGTATGTCAACTACGCGCCATTACACCACACATGCAACTTACTGCTCATTGCAGCTGCCAGCCGCCGCCCAGCGCCTTGTACAGCGTCAGGCCGCTTTGCAGGCTGTCAAAGCGTGACTGGGCGCGGCTGTCGCGGCTGGCCACCCAGCTGCGCTGCACACTGAGCAGGCTGAGCTGATCCAGGCTGCCAATGCGCAGCTTGCCCTGGCTCAGGTGCAGGCTGCGTTCGGCGGCGTCCTGGGCACGGGCCAGCGCGGCATCGCGCTCTTGCTGGCGTGCCCAGCCCTCCAGCGCGTCCTCACCTTCTTTCAGCGCCGTCAGCACACTGCTGCGGTAGGTTGCGGTCAGTTCGTCGCGCCGGGCGGCGTTGCGTTGCAGGCTGGCGTTCAACTGGCCGCCATCCCACAGCGGTGCGCTCAGCCCGGCAAGCAAGGAGGCCGCCAGCCCAGCCGGGCCGCTGCCCGCTGCCGACCAGGCGCTGCGCGCGCTAAGCGTCAGCCGGGGAAAAAATGCCGCCCTGGCCGCGTCCACATTGGCATCGGCGGCGGCCAGATTGGCCTCGGCCTGGCGAATATCGGGCCGACGGGTGAGCAAGCTGGCCGGCTGGCTGAGCGCCGGCAGCGCCGGCTGAATATTGGCCAGCGCCACGCTGCGCACCTGAAACCCTTGCGGCGGCTGGCCGACCAGCATCGCCAGCGCGGTCAGTGCGGCGTAGCGCTGGGCCAACAGACTGGCGCGAGCGGCCTGTAGGGTGGCCAGCAATTGCTCTTGCTGGCTGAGATCCAGCGCCGATGCGCTGCCCACTCGCAGCCGGCCTTGCAGCCCGGTCAGAATCTGCCCGGCCAGGGTGATGTCGTCCTGATTCAGCGCCACCCGCTCATCCAGCAGGCACAAGCGGAAGTACGCACTGGCCACATCGGTTTCCAGCACCAGCCGGCTGGCTTGGGCGGCAAACTGACTGGCGGCCAGATCAGCCTGCGCGGCGCGGCTGCCTGCCGCCAGACGGCCCCATAGGTCTACTTCATACGCCAGGCTGATGCCGGCCTGCCAGCTTTCACTGTGGCTGTCCTGGCTGGCCAGGCGGCTCTGGCTGCTGCTGCGTGAGCCATCCGCGCTCAATTGCGGCAGCCGGCTGCCTTCGGTGCCGGCCAGGGTGGCACGCGCCTGTGCCACCCGGCTGAGCGCCGCTTGCCAGCCAGGATTGTCTGCCAGCGCCAGCGTCTGCAAACGCAGCAGTTCCGGGCTGGCGTACGCCGACCAGCCGGGTGCCTGAAGCGCAGGGGCAGGCAGCGCCGCTTGCCACTGGCTGGCCGGCATGGCCGGTTTGACCAGCGGTGCCACCTGGCTGCCGCAGGCAGTCAGCGCCGCCAGTGGCAGCAACAAGGTCAGACGGGGGAGCCAGGAAGGTGTCAGCATGATGGAGGTCATTTCAAAAAAGTGAGTCTGTTCGGGGCAAGCCGGTCTGCCGGGATGGGCAACGCCAGCTCACTCCGATGCCAGCGCCTGCACCGGGTCCATTTGTGCGGCCTTGCGTGCGGGCAGGTAACCAAACAGGCAGCCGGTGGCGAAGGCGCAGGAAAATGCCAGCACCGCTGGCCAGGGCGAAAACGCCACGCTGACCCCGGCGCTGCCGGCCAGCAGCGCGCTGATCAGGCCAAGCACAATGCCCAGCGCGCCGCCCACCCCGCACACCACAATCGCCTCGATATTGAATTGCAGCAAAATATCGCGCATGCGCGCACCTGTGGCCATGCGCACGCCGATTTCGCGGGTGCGCTCGGTCACCGACACCAGCATGATGTTCATCACGCCAATGCCGCCCACCAGCAGCGAAATGGCCGCCACCGAGCCCAGCAGCACGGTCAGGGTGTTTTGCGTTTCGCTGGCGGTTTCCAGAATCGACGCGGTGTTGCGCACCTGAAAATCCTCGGTCTGGTGGCGGGCCAGCAGGCGTTCGCGCACGGCGCTTTCCACCGCGTCAATCTGCTCGACATCTTTTACCCGCACGGTCACCGAACTGGCGTACTGCTTGCCAAAAATCCGCATGAAGCCGGTGGTCAGCGGCACCAGCACCACATCGTCCTGGTCGCTGCCAAACGGGGTGGCCCCTTTGGCCCCCAGCACGCCCACCACCTCAAACGGCACATTTTTCACCAGCACATAGCGGCCCAGCGGCGAGCGGCCATCAGGAAACAGCGTGCTGGCCACCGTGCTGCCCAGCACAATCACCGGGGCGTAGCTGTTCAGGTCGGTCTGGCTGAAAAACAGCCCTTCGGCCATTGGCCAGTCGCGCACGCTGGGGTAGCTGGGCCACACGCCTTTCACCTGGGTGCGGTAGTCCAGATTGCCCACCCGCAAGGTGACGCTGCTGCCGCGTTCTGGCGACACCGCTTCCACGCCGGGCAGGGTTTGCAGCGCTTCGGTGTCCGCCAGGGTCAGCGAGGCCAGCTCACCACTGGGGCGCACCCCCGGCGCGCCGGGGCGCACCAGCAGCAGATTGGTGCCCATGGCGGAAATCCGCGCCAGCACCTCCTGCTTGCCGCCATCGCCAATCGCCATCATCGCCACCACGGCGGCCACGCCGATGATGACGCCGAGCAAGGTCAGCACGGTGCGAAACACATTGGCGCGCAGCGCGGTGAACGCCATGCTCAGCGATTCGCCCAGTTCGGCCCGCAAGGAGGGCTGGCCAGAAGGCGGGCGCGGCGGTGGCGGGGCGCTGCTGCGCGGGGCCGGGCCGCTGTCGGATTCGACCTGGCCATCGCGCAGACGCACAATCCGTTCCGCGTGACGGGCAATGTCCAGATCGTGGGTAATCAGGATGATGGTGCGGCCTTCGCTGTGCAGTTGCTTGAGCAGCGCCAGCACATCCTGGCCGCTGCGGGTGTCCAGCGCGCCAGTGGGTTCGTCGGCCAGCACCACCGGCGCATCGTTGATCAGTGCGCGGGCAATCGATACCCGCTGCTGCTGACCGCCAGACAGCTGCGACGGACGGTGGTCGGCGCGCTCGGCCAGACCCAGCTTGCCCAGCAGGATGCGCGCCCGCTGCTGGCGGTCGGCCAGCGTCAGGCCGGCGTAAATGGCTGGCAGCGCCACATTGTCTGCTGCGGTGGCGGTGGCAATCAGGTTGTAGCGCTGGAACACAAAGCCAAACGTGTCGCGGCGCAGGCTGGCCAGGGTGTCGGCGTCCAGTGTGCTGACATCCTGGCCGTTCACCCGGTACACCCCGTCGCTGGGCCGGTCCAGGCAGCCCAGCACATTCATCAGCGTGGACTTGCCGCAGCCGGACGGCCCGAGCAGGGCCACAAACTCACCTTGCTGGAGCGTCAGCGTGATGCCGTCCAGCGCCCGCACTTCGCTGTCACCGTTCGGGTAGCGGCGCGACACGCCGGCCAGTTCAATCAGCGGCGCGCTCACGTCGGGCCTCCTGGCGGTGGCATGCCGCTGCTGGGTTTTTTGCTGCTGGCGCTGCTGTCCGCCGGTTTGCCCGACTTGCCAGGCTTGGTCGCCTTGCCATCGCTGACAATCAGCACGTCGCCAGCCTGCAGGCCGCTGGCAATGGCGGCTTCGGTGCGGCTGGCCAGCGCCACCTTGACTTTGCGTTGCGCCACCCCTTGTCCGCTCAGCACCCGCGCGCCGTACCACGCGCCGCCTTCGCCCAGCGGACGCAGCGCCGACAATGGCACAAGCGGCAGGTTCTCGGCCCGGCCCAGCACAAAGAAGGTTTGCGTGGTCATGCTGGTCATCAGCTGGCGGGCGCGGTTGTCGATATCAATCAGCACGGTAAACAGCACCACATCGTTGACTTTTTCCGGGGTGGGCAAAATCTGCCGGACCGTGCTCTGATAACGCTGCTCGGCGTGGCCCAGCGTGGTGAAATACACCGGCATGCCGGCCTTGAGCTGGGGAATATCCGCTTCGGCCACCTGGGCATTCACCGTCATCACCTCCAGATTGGCAATCCGCATCAGGGTGGGCGCTTGTTGTGATGAATTCACCGTCTGGCCCTTGAACACCGGTTGTGACACCACCACCCCGCTCATTGGCGCATAAATCTTGGTGTAGCCCAGATTGGCCTCGTCGCCTTGCAAGGTGGATTCCGCCTTGTCGATCTGCGCCACCAGCGATGCCAGCGCTGCTTGCGCCTGCACCACGGCGGCGTCAGCGGCGTCGGCGGCTTCCTGGCTGCCCGCGCCCAGGCTGAGCAATTCATGGCTGCGGGTTTTTTGTACTTCGGCCAGTTGCCATACCGACTGCTGACGGGCGCGCTGCGCCTGCAGGTCGCGCAGGCTGGCCCGGTCGGCGGCTACGCGGGTGGCGTACACCGTTGGGTCGATTTCTGCCAGCAACTGGCCTTTTTTGACGGTATCGCCAATCTTGACGTGCAATTCGCGCAACTGCCCGGACACCTGAGTGCCCACATCGACATAGTCTTTGGGCTGTACATTGCCCAGTGCCGTGACCACTTTTTCCAGCGTGCCCAGCGCCACCGTGTGGGTAACGTAGGCGGGTTGGCTATGGCTGCCCCACTGGCGGTAGGCCAGCCCGGCCACCAGCAGCACGGCCAGCGCCAGCACTGGCCAGCGCAGACGGTGCAGCAGCGGCTTGATTGCAACTTTCACGGTGATGTCCTCCAGGAAAACCCCCTGTGCCAGGGGGCGGTTCCCCTCGGCAGGCGCCGCACGGCAGGCGTATCTGGGCAAGGGGACAAGATGAGGTATTGAAACAGCGGGATGTGTCGGCAGGGTGTCAGCCGGGCGGGGTTTTGTAACGTAGTGTAACCGGTAAGTTAAATGCAGTTAGGGTGCTTGGCAGCCCGCCCCAAAATCGTTCAGGAAAGCCATGGTGGAAAACATCCGTGGGCGCGGCGCGCCCGGCAGAAAAATGCCCGCCCAGGCAAGCCGGGCGGGCCCAACGGGTACTGAGGAGAGTAGCCCGGAAACACGGTCAATCCAGCCTGACGGTTACAGCCCGTCGGCCAGCGCACGGCCAATCACCAGACGCTGGATGTCGCTGGTGCCTTCGTAAATCTGCGTCACCCGCACATCGCGGTAAATCCGTTCCAGTGGAAAATCCTTCAAATAGCCATAGCCACCCAGGGTTTGCAGCGCCGCCGAGCAGACTTTTTCTGCCATTTCCGAGGCAAACAGCTTGGCCATGGACGCTTCTTTCAGGCAGGGCAGGCCGGCATCTTTCAGGCAGGCGGCGTGCCAGACCAGCTGCCGGGCGGCTTCCAGCTGGGTGGCCATGTCGGCCAGGCGAAAACTCACTGCCTGATGGGTGATGATGGGCTGGCCAAAGCTTTCCCGCTCGCGGGCGTAGCGCAGCGCGCAGTCCAGCGCGGCACGGGCCATGCCCAGCGACTGGGCGGCAATGCCAATGCGTCCGGATTCCAGATTGGCCAGGGCAATCCGGTAGCCTTCGCCTTCTTCGCCCAGCCGGTGCGTGGCGGGAATCCGGCACTGGTCAAACACGATCTGGCAGGTGTCGCTGGCGGCCTGACCGAGTTTGTCTTCCACCCGCGCCACCTGGTAGCCCGGTGTGGCGGTGGGCACGATGAATGCCGACAGGCCTTTTTTGCCGGCCTTGGGCTGGGTCACGGCAATCACGATGGCGATGTCGGCATGCTGGCCGGAGGTGATGAACTGCTTGCTGCCGTTAAGCACATAGTCGTCGCCGTCGCGTACCGCGCGGGTGCGCAGCGCGCTGGCGTCGGAGCCAGCCTGGGCTTCGGTCAGGCAGAAGGCCCCCAGCCACTGGCCGCTGGCCATGGGCTGCAGGAACTGCTGCTTTTGCCAGGCATTGCCAAAGCGCTCAATCGGGCCGCAACCTACCGAATTGGTGACGGAAATAATGGTTGAGGTGGCACCGTCGCCCGCAGCGATTTCTTCCAGCGCCACCGCCGCAGCCAGGCTGTCCAGCCCGGCCCCGCCCCATTCCAGCGGCACGGTAATGCCAAATAGCCCCAGTTCGCCCAGCTTGTGCAGCGCCTGGGTGGGGAATTCATGCGCATCGGCCCAGCGTGCGGCGTGTGGTTTGAGTTCGCGCTCGGCAAAGTCGGCCAGGGTGTCGCGCAACAGTTGGTGTTCGGGGGACAGAATCATGCTTGGGCCATCCTCAGTCATAAATGCAGCAAATAAAAATCCAGCAAGTGGTGCTGTCGCATCAGACGCTGCGCCAGCACGTCGCGCTTGGCCGGTTTACATCCGCTCAATCGCCAGCGCGGTGGCTTCACCGCCGCCAATGCACAGGCTGGCCACGCCACGGCGCAAGCCATGGTGCTGCAATGCCGCCAGCAGGGTGACCACGATGCGCGCGCCCGACGCGCCAATCGGGTGGCCCAGCGCGCAGGCACCGCCGTGGAGATTGACCTTCTCTGCCGGCAGCTTGAGGTCGTGCATCGCCGCCAGGGTGACCACGGCAAATGCTTCATTGATTTCGTACAGGTCCACGCTGTCGGCGTGCCAGCCGATGCGACCCAGCAGTTTCTCGATGGCAACGGTGGGGGCGGTGGTAAACCAGGCCGGTGCCTGGGCGTGGCTGCTGTGGCCAACGATCCGCGCCAGCGGGGTCAGCCCGCGCCGTTCGGCTTCGCTGGCGCGCATCAGCACCAGCGCAGCGGCACCATCAGAAATCGAGCTGGCGTTGGCCGGGGTGACCGTGCCGTCTTGCTTGAAGGCCGGCTTGAGCTGGGGAATCTTGTCCAGATTGGCCTTCAGCGGCTGTTCGTCCTCGCTGACGGTTTCGCTGCCCTTGCGGCCCTGCAATGTGACCGGGGCAATTTCGCTGACAAACCGGCCCGCGCGAATTGCCTCCTGGGCGCGGGTCAGCGAACGGATGGCAAATTCATCCTGCACTGCGCGGGTAAAGCCATAGTGCTCGGCGCACTGTTCGGCAAATACGCCCATCAGCGTGCCTTTCTGGTAGGCGTCTTCCAGGCCGTCCAGAAACATGTGGTCCTTGATTTCGCCGTGGCCCAGCCGGAAGCCGGCGCGCGCCTTGGCCAGCAGGTAGGGGGCGTTGCTCATGCTTTCCATCCCGCCGGCCAGCACCACCTGGCTGTTGCCAGACAGCAACAGATCGTGGCCCAGCATCAGCGCCTTCATGCCCGATCCGCACATCTTGTTGACGGTGGTGCTGGGCACCGATTGCGGCAGGCCGGCACCCAGCACGGCCTGGCGCGCCGGGGCCTGGCCCTGGCCGGCGGGCAGCACGCAGCCCATCAGCGCTTCGTCAATATCTTCGCCGGCCACGCCAGCGCGCTGCACGGCAGCGGCAATCGCGGCGGCACCCAACTGGGCCGCCGTGAGGCTGGACAGGCTGCCTTGTAGCCCGCCCATCGGGGTGCGGGCCATTCCGACAATCACAATGGGGTCTTGCATGGGGGTTCTCCTGGGTGGTGGCCGGTGAATGCGGCGCGGTCTCGGTAGCATGTCAATGCGTAAAACTACCGTTTACGTTAACGTTAACCTGGCAAGAAAAAACTCACTCGGGGATCCCCCCGGTGCGTTTTTCCAGCAAACGCTCGCACTGCACCCGCAAGGAGCCAATTTCCTTGAGCACGGCATTGATGTCTTCCTGCTGCTGGCGCAGCTGGCTTTCGCGGCGCGACAGCAGCTTGATGAATTCGAACAGCTGGGATTCATCGTCGTTGGCAGTGTCGTACAGCTCGAACAGCTCGCGGATTTCCTGCAGGGTGAGCCCGATGCGCTTGCCGCGCAGGGTCAGCATCAGCCGCACCCGGTCACGCCGCGAGTAAATCCGGTGCTGGCCACGCCGCTCCGGCTCCAGCAGGCCCTGATCTTCGTAATGGCGGATGGCGCGCGCGGTGATGTCGAATTCACGCGCCAGCTCGCCGATGGTGAAGGTTCTGTCCTGGACTATGCTCACAATGCTGCAACTCGTTTGGTGTCGGGTAAGCGGCTGATTTTACCGCGTTTCACCCTGTGCCGGCCACCCTTGCTGAATCAGGGTGGCCGGCACAGGCTGGCCGGATGTCAGTGGTCAGAAAATGTTGACGTTTACGTAAACGTGATAGTAGTTTAGCCATACCCGCACAATCAACGCAAGGAGGAACAGATGGACATTCAGAAAATTGGGGTGGTGGGCGGCGGTCAGATGGGCAGCGGCATTGCCCAGGTGTGCGCCCAGGCCGGTTACTCGGTGGTGTTGGTGGATGTCAGCGCCAATGCCTTGTCGCGCGCGCACGACACCATCAGCCGCAGCCTGGCGCGGCTGGTGAAAAAGGCGGCGCTGGACAGCCTGCAGGCCGATGCGGCGCTGGAACGGATCAGCAGTCACACCGAACTGGGCGCGCTGGCCGATTGCCAGCTGGTGATTGAAGCCGCGACGGAAAACTGGGCAATCAAGGCCGGGCTGTTTGGCAAGATTGCCGAAGTGGTCAGCGCAGAAACCATTTTGGCATCAAATACTTCATCCATTTCGCTGACCCGGCTGGCCGCCACGGTGGCGCAGCCGCAGCGGGTGATTGGCATGCACTTCATGAACCCGGTGCCGGTGATGCCGCTAGTGGAAATCATCCGTGCCCGCCAGACCGACGACGCCACCTTTGCCACCATCCGCGCGCTGACCGGCCCGCTGGGCAAAACCCCGGTCAGCGTCAATGACGCTCCGGGTTTTGTTTCCAACCGAGTGCTGATGCCGATGATCAACGAGGCGATTTTCTGCCTGCACGAGGGCATTGCCAGCACCGAGGACATCGACGCGGTGATGAAGCTGGGGATGAACCACCCGATTGGCCCGCTGGCGCTGGCCGACCTGATTGGCCTGGATACCTGCCTGGCGATCATGGACGTGCTCTATCACGAGCTGCGCGACAGTAAGTACCGTGCCTGCCCGCTGCTGGTGCAGATGGTGGATGCTGGCCAGCTGGGCCGCAAGGCCACTAGGGGTTTTTACGGTTATGAATCATAAGCTTGAACTTGTCATGCACTGTTGCAGTGCAACATCGAATTTTCTTGCATGACATTGACCGCTTCGGCTAGTCTAGTTTGCACAAGTTGACGTTAACGTCAACGTAACTAAATCTGATGGGCTGGCCCATGTCGCCAGCCCCCGCCCCCCGGCCCGATTCCCATCGGGCCGGATGTTGCCGACAGACCGGGCTCACCCGGCAGGCAACACGCTGAACCGGTGGTGTGCTGGCGCACCGCCTGAACAGAGCCAGAGCATCGCCCCTTCGTGGCGGCGCTCCGAGAACATGAGGATGGAGACAACACACATGGCAAGCCCGCAAGCGTTGCGTGTCGAGGCCCCCGCGCCGTCAAGGCCGGCACTTGATACTTTTCCCCAGCTATTGCTCAACCACGCCGCCGTGCGCGGTGAGCGCCCCGCCATGCGGGAAAAAGACCTGGGCATCTGGCAAACCTGGAGCTGGGCCGAGGTGGCCGGCGAAGTGCGCGCCATGGCCTGCGGACTGGCGGCGCGCGGCTTCAAGCGTGGCGACCGTCTGGCCATTGTCGGCGACAACCGGCCACGCCTGTACTGGAGTATGGCGGCGGCGCAATGCCTGGGCGGCGTGCCGGTGCCGCTGTACCAGGATGCCGTGGCCGAAGAAATGGTGTTTGTGCTGCAGGATGCTGCGGTGACCTTTGCCGTGGTGGAAGACCAGGAGCAGGTGGACAAGCTGCTGGACATCCGCGACCGCCTGCCGTCGCTGCAGCATATTGTTTACGACGACCCGCGCGGCATGCGCCACTACCAGCACGACGGCCTGCACAGCTTTGCCGAAGTGCTGGGTGACGGACGGATCTACCACGACGAGCACCCGCATTTTTTCCAGAGCGAAGTAGACGCCGTGCGGGCCGAAGACGTGGCCATCATGCTGTACACCTCGGGCACCACCGGCAACCCCAAGGGCGTGGCGCACACTTATCACAGCATGATTGTCACCGCGCGCAACAGCATTGAAATGGAAGGGCTGACCGACCAGGAAGAAGTGCTGGCCTATTTGCCAATGGCCTGGGTGGGCGACAACCTGTTTTCCTATGCGCAGTCGATGGTGGCCGGGTTTTGCGTGTCCTGCCCGGAATCCAGCGAAACGGTGATGACCGACATGCGCGAAATCGGGCCGACGTATTACTTTGCCCCGCCGCGCGTCTATGAAAACCTGCTGACCCAGGTGACCATCCGCATGGAAGACGCCAGTCCGATCAAGCGCTGGCTGTTCACCTATTTCATGGAGCATGCGCGCAAGACCGGCACCCGCATTGTCGATGGCCAGCAAGTGGGTTTCTGGGACCGGCTGGGTTACTGGCTGGGCAATCTGCTGGTATATGGTCCGGTGAAAAACGTGCTGGGCTTTTCGCGCATCAAGCTGGCGTTTACCGCTGGCGAAGCCATTGGCCCCGAGCTGTTCGACTTTTACCGGGCGCTGAAAATCAATATCAAGCAGCTGTACGGCTCCACCGAAGCCTATGTGATGATCTGCGTGCAACCCAATGGCCAGATCAAGCCAGACACCGTGGGCACCCCGGCACCCGGCGTGGAAGTGAAGATTGCCGACAGCGGCGAGGTGATCTTCCGTGGCCCTGGTGTATTCCACAGCTACTGGAATCGCCCGGACGCCACCGCCGAAACCAAGACTGACGACGGCTGGGTGCTGACCGGTGACGCCGGCTTCTTTGATGACGACGGCCATCTGAAAATCATCGACCGGGCCAAGGACGTGGGCAAATTCACCCAGGGTGGCATGTTTGCGCCGAAATACCTGGAAAACAAGCTGAAGTTCTTCCCGTATATCAAGGAAGTGGTCACCTTTGGCGATGGCCGCGACCATGCCACGGCGTTTATCAATATCGATCTGTCTGCGGTGGGCAACTGGGCGGAAAAACGCAACCTGCCCTACACCGGCTACACCGACCTGGCCGGCCAGGAACCGGTGTACGAGCTGATCCGCGAATGCGTGGAAAAGGTGAATGCCGACCTGGCGCGCGACCCGCGTCTGGGCCACTCGCAGATCAAGCGCTTCCTGATTCTGCACAAGGAGCTCGACGCCGACGACGGCGAACTGACCCGCACCCGCAAGGTTCGGCGCAAGTTCATTTCCGAGCGCTACGGCATGCTGATCGACGCGCTGTATTCCGATGCCGTGGACTGCACCATCGATGCCCAGGTGAAGTTTGAAGATGGCCGCACCGGCAATATCCGCGCCACGCTCAAGCTGCGCGATACGCAAATCTTTCCGTTGACCACGGCCTGACCGCAAGAGGCGACGACATGAATCCCAACCGCAAGATCGGCGACGTGATCCTCAAGGTGGAAAATATTTCCATGTCCTTTGGTGGGGTCAAGGCGCTGACCAATATCAGCCTGGATGTCCGCGAGCACGAAGTCTGCGCGATCATCGGCCCGAACGGGGCGGGCAAAAGCTCGATGCTCAATGTCATCAACGGCGTCTATCACCCGCAGGAAGGCCGGATCATCTACAAGGGCCATGCCAGCCAGAGCATGCACGCCCACGAAGCTGCCCGCCACGGCATTGCCCGCACCTTCCAGAACATCGCCCTGTTCAAGGGCATGAGCGTGCTGGACAACATCATGACCGGGCGCAACCTGAAGATGCACACCAACTTCCTGCAGCAGGCGCTGTACTGGGGGGCTACCCAGCGTGAGGAAATCCGCCACCGGCGCAAGGTGGAAGAAATCATCGACTTCCTGCAAATCGAAAACATCCGCAAAACCCCGGTGGGCCGCCTGCCTTATGGTTTGCAAAAGCGCGTCGAGCTGGGCCGGGCGCTGGCCGCCGAGCCCACCCTGCTGCTGCTGGACGAGCCGATGGCCGGCATGAACGTTGAAGAAAAACAGGACATGTGCCGCTTCATCCTCGACGTCAACGACGAGTTTGGCACCACCATCGTGCTGATCGAACACGACATGGGCGTGGTGATGGATATTTCCGACCGGGTGATCGTACTGGATTACGGCAAGAAGATTGGCGACGGCAGCCCCGAGGAAGTGCGCGCCAACCCGGATGTGATTGCCGCCTATCTGGGCACCTCGCACTAGCCGCCTCAGGAGAAACAGAATCATGCAATTTTTTATTGAAGTACTGGTCGGCGGCCTGCTCGCCGGGGTGATGTACTCGCTGGTGGCGCTGGGCTTTGTGCTGATTTACAAGGCCTCCGGGGTATTCAACTTTGCCCAGGGCGCATTGGTGCTGTTTGCTGCGCTGACCTTTGTCAGTATCGAAAAAATGGGCGTGCCGTTCTGGATTGCCCTGGCCATTACCCTGGGCATCATGGTGCTGATGGGGGTAGCGATCGAGCGGATTGTGTTGCGCCGGCTGGTCAACCAGCCGCCGATTTCACTGTTCATGGCCACCATCGGCCTGTCCTTCTTCATCGAAGGCCTGGCGCAGACGGTGTGGGGCACTGAAGTGCATGGCCTGGATCTGGGCATTGCCGATGAACCGTTCGATGTGATGGGCGTGTTCATCTCCAAGTTCGACCTGTTTGCCGCCACCCTGTCTGGCGTGCTGGTGGCCGCACTGGCGCTGTTCTTCCAGAAAACCAAGCTGGGCCGTGCGCTGCGTGCGGTGGCCGATGACCATCAGGCGGCGCTGTCGGTGGGCATTCCGCTCAAGCATATCTGGGCAATTGTCTGGGCGGTGGCCGGTTTTGTTGCCCTGGTGGCCGGCATGCTGTGGGGCTCGCGGCTGGGGGTGCAGTTTGCCCTGACGCTGGTGGTGCTCAAGGCGCTGCCGGTGCTGATTCTCGGTGGCTTTACCTCGGTGCCGGGGGCGATTGTCGGCGGGCTGATTGTCGGTGCTGGCGAAAAGCTGGCCGAAGTGTACCTGGGCCCATTCATTGGCGGCGGCATTGAAAACTGGTTCCCCTACATGCTCGCCCTGCTGTTTTTGCTGGTTCGCCCGGAAGGCTTGTTTGGCGAACGTCATATCGAGCGGGTGTAAGCGGCCCTCTTGGGTGTGGCGGGTGGCACAGCCCCTGCCCATCCGGCCCCCCCTCTTACCCAGCCCCATTCTGGAGTCAATAGCGATGATTTACCGCGAAGCTGGACAGTTCAAGATCAATTATCAGAGCGACTCGGCCATTTTGCCGATTCTGCAGGACCGGCTGTTCATGTTCGGCCTGCTCGCCCTGGCCTTTATCGTCATCCCGGTGGTGGGGTCGAATTATTTCCTGGCCGGCATCCTCACCCCCTTTCTGATTCTGGCGCTGGCCGCGCTGGGGCTGAATATCCTGACCGGCTACGCTGGCCAGCTGTCGCTGGGCTCGGCGGCATTCATGGCGGTGGGCGCGTTTGCCACCTACAACTTCATGATCCGCATCCCAGGGATTCCGCTCTTGCTCGCCCTGCTGCTGGGGGGGGTAATGGCGGCGCTGGTCGGGGTGTTGTTCGGCTTGCCCAGCCTGCGCATCAAGGGTTTTTATCTGGCCGTGGCCACCCTGGCAGCGCAGTTTTTCATTGAATGGGCGCTGACCAAATTTGGCTGGTTCACCAATTATTCCAGCTCGGGGGTGATTTCCGCGCCGGAAATGCAGGTGTTTGGTATTGCCATCGACACTGCCGCCAAGAAATACCTGTTCACCCTGGCGATTGTCGCCGTGCTCACCCTGGCGGCCAAAAACCTGGTGCGCAGTGCCATGGGCCGCAGCTGGATGGCGGTGCGCGACATGGACGTGGCCGCCGAAGTGATTGGCATCCCCATCCTGAAAACCAAGCTGCTGGCCTTTGCCATCAGTTCGTTTTACTGCGGCATTGCCGGCGCGCTGTGGGCCTTCGTGCTGCTGGGCACGGTGGATCCGCAAGCCTTCGACCTGCACCGCTCGTTTCAGGTGCTGTTCATGATCATTGTCGGCGGTGTCGGCTCGATTCTGGGCTCCTATCTGGGCGCAGCGTTCATCGTGCTGCTGCCGATTGTGCTCAATCTGGTGGGCCAGCTGTTCCACGGCGCGGTCAGCACCCAGTTTCTGTCCAACCTGGAAATGATGCTGTTTGGTGGGCTGATCATTTTCTTCCTGATTGTTGAGCCGCATGGTCTGGCCCGCCTGTGGCAGATCGCCAAGGAAAAGCTGCGCATGTGGCCGTTCCCGCACTAAGCGACGCTGAGCGTGATTTGGCAGACAGCGGATGCCTGGCATCCATCCCTTGTGTAGTCCCGCCATGCCGTCGCGCAGACGGCGGCATGGCAAAGCCGTAGCTGACATTCAAAAACCGAGGAGAGACACCATGAAGACGAATTCCCTGAAGCGTTCCGTCCTGGCTGTGGCCGTGTCGTTGGGCACGCTGGCCGCCGGACAGGCCTGGGCTGCCGAGCAGTTCATCCCGATTCCCAGCTACCGTGTTGGCCCGTATGCATCGGGCGGCTCCAAGTATTACGGCGGCCTGATTGACTACATCAATCTGGTCAATGCCAAGGAGGGCGGCGTGGGCGGCGTCAAGCTGACCTACGAAGAATGCGAAACCGAATACAAGAACGACCGGGGTGTGGAGTGTTACGAGCGGCTCAAGGGCAAGGGTGAGGCCGGCGCGTCGATGTTCAACTTCATGTCCACCGGCATCACCTACGCCACCATGGACCGCGCCTCGCAGGACAAGATTCCGCTGGTGACCATCGGCTTTGGCCGCGCCGACGCCAAGGACGGCAGCGTGTTTCCCTATGTGTTTCCGCTGATTACTTCGTACTGGAGCCAGGCCTCGGCCAAGATCAGCTATATCGGCCAGCGCCTGGGCGGCATGGACAAGCTCAAGGGCAAGAAGATCGTCAACCTCTACCACGGCTCGGCTTACGGCAAGGAAACCATGCCAGTGCTGGAGGCGTTTTCCAAGAAATACGGTTTCGAGCTGGTGAATGTGGAAGTCCCGGCTCCGGGCACCGAACAGCAATCGCAATGGCTGGAAATCCGTCGCCAGCAGCCAGACTTCGTCATTCTGCGCAGCTGGGGGGTGATGACCCCAGCGGCGATCAAGGCCGCCGCCAAGGTGGGCTTCCCGCGTGACAAGGTGGTGGCAGTGTGGTGGGGCGGCTCGGAAGAAGACGTGATCCCGGCAGGTGACGCCGCCAAGGGTTATATCGCCGGCAGCTTTGCTTCCGACGGCACCAGCTTCCCGGTGATTCAGGACATCCAGAAAACCCTGTACGCCAACGGCAAGGGCAATCTGTCCGAGCAAAGCGCCATCGGCACGGTCAACTACAACCGTGGCGTGATCGGCGGGATCATGATGGTGGAAGCCATCCGTGTGGCGCAGGGCAAGTTTGGCAAAAAAGCCCTGAATGGCGACGAAGTGCGCTGGGGCCTGGAGCACCTCGACCTGAACGCCGCCCGGCTGAAGGCGCTGGGTGCCGCCAATATGATCCCAGGGGTGAAAACCTCGTGCGCCAACCACGAAGGCTCGGGCTACACCCGCTTCATGCAGTGGGACGGCAAGGCCTGGAAGCCGGCTTCCAACTGGATTGCCCCGGACAACAGCGTGCTCGACCCGCTGGTGAAAGCCTCGGCAGACAAGTATGCCAAGGAAAAGGGCATCACCCCGCGTGACTGCAGCAAGGAAAAGTAATCCACCCGGCCCCGGTGTCTGCCGGGGAGGATGTCCTGTTTGCCGGCGGATGCGCGTTATCCGCCGGCCCTATGGAGCCGCATCATGAGTCAAACCGGCATTGTTCCCGGCCACACCGACCAGCAGCCGAGCCCGTTCTTGCTGTCGGTCAACAATATTGAAGTGATTTACAACCATGTGATTCTGGTGCTCAAGGGCGTGTCGCTGGATGTGCCGGAAGGCAGCATTGTTGCCCTGCTGGGCGGCAACGGCGCGGGCAAGAGCACCACGCTGAAAGCCATTTCCAACCTGCTGGCCAGCGAACGCGGCGACGTGACCAAGGGCTCGGTCGAGTTTCGCGGCGAGCGGGTGGACCAGCTCACCCCGGACGCACTGGTCAAGCGCGGCGTGGTGCAGGTGATGGAAGGCCGCCACTGTTTTGGCCACCTCACCGTGGAAGAAAACCTGCTGACCGGCGCGTATACGCGCAAGGCAGGCCGCGCTGAAATCAAGGACAGCCTGGAAAAGGTTTACCACTATTTTCCCCGACTGAAAGTGCGCCGGCAAAGCCAGGCGGGTTACACCTCGGGCGGTGAACAGCAGATGGTGGCGGTGGGTCGGGCGCTGATGGCGCAGCCCAGCATGATTTTGCTCGACGAGCCGTCGATGGGTCTGGCCCCGCAGATTGTTGAAGAAATTTTCGAGATCGTCAAAGACCTCAATCAAAAAGAGCGAGTGAGCTTTCTGCTCGCCGAACAGAACACCATGGTGGCGCTGCGTTACGCCAACTTTGGCTACATTCTGGAAAATGGCCGGGTGGTGATGGATGGCACGGCGGAGGCTTTGTCCACCAACGAGGATGTGAAGGAGTTCTATCTGGGCCTGGGGGGCGAGGGGCGCAAGAGCTTCCGTGAGGTGAAGCATTATCGTCGGCGCAAGCGGTGGTTGGCGTAAGGGGTGGGTTGTTGTTGAGGGGGTGGTCGCGGAAGGGGTGGTCGCGCTGACGCGCGGGGTTTTATTTTGGGCGGGAGTTCGTCCCGCAGCCGACCTTCTTTCTTTGCTTCGCCAAAGAAAGAAGGCAAAGAAAGGCGACCCGACTTCCGCGCCCAGCCTGCGGCTGGGTGCCCTGCGCTTCTCAACCCTCAGGGCCGGCCCGGGAACTCGCGTCGGCTGCGCCGCCGCTCAAACAACCGTGCCGGACGTCCCCCTGAGGGTCTGCGATGCTCGGCGCTGCACACGGGGGGTAAAGCGGTTAAGCGCAACGGATTGAGCTTTGCATGAACATGAGGAATGCCGGAGAAAATCGTGGTCCCCGCGCAGGCGGGGACCCAGGCAAGGCACCACGGCGTGCTGACGGTGAAGCTGCTTTAACCGCCGTTTGTCGCGTATTGGCCCGCACCACGCCGTGGTGAGTTTCTGGATTCCCGCCTGCGCGGGAATGACGGGGTGGGGCGCGGCGGGTGATGTGTGGTGGAAATGACTAGGTAGGGCGCGACAGTGTGTGGGTGTTGCCATCGTTGTGTGCCACCTCAGTGTTTTACCCCGCCTCCGCGTCGTCCCCGCGCAGGCGGGGACCCAGGCAAGGCACCACGGCGTGGTGACGGTGAAAGCGCGTTGACCGTGGTTTGTTGAGTGATTCACCGCCACGTGCCACCGCAAGAATGAGGTTTGGCCGGTTATCACGGCCAGTGTGTTGAATAAGTAACATCCCAAATCGAGGATATCCCGATGCCCCATCTGGACGCTCTGGAAACCCGGCCACACGCGCAGCGTCTGGCCGAGCAATACGCCCGTTTGCCGGTGCAACTGGCCCATGCCCGCGAGCATAGCGCGGCTTATGCCCAGGCGCTGGCCGGGGTGGATCTGGCGGCGGTGACTGATGCGCAGGCGCTGGCGGCGTTGCCGGTGACGCGCAAGTCGGCCTTGATCGAACAGCAACAGGCCTGCCCGCCGTTTGGCGGTTACGCCGCCATGGCTGCCGGTGCGGCCAGCCGCCTGTTTGCCTCGCCCGGCCCGATTTACGAACCCCAGGGGCCGGGCGAGGATTTTTGGCGAACGAGCCGGGCGTTGTACGCCGCCGGGTTTCGCAGCGGCGATATTGTGCACAACACCTTTTCTTATCACTTTACCCCTGGCGGCTTCATCCTGGATTCCGGCGCGCGTGCGCTGGGGTGTGCGGTGTTTCCCGCCGGGGTGGGTCAGACCGAGCAACAGGTGATGGCGCTGCGCGACATTGGTGCCACCGGCTATACCGGCACGCCGTCATTTTTGAAGATCATTCTGGACAAGGCCGACGAACTGGGCATTGCCCTGCCCCGGCTGAACAAAGCACTGGTCACTGGCGAAGCGCTGCCCAACAGCCTGCGCCAGCAGTTTGAGGCACGCGGCATTCAGGTGCGCCAGTGCTACGCCACGGCGGATCTGGGGCTGATTGCCTACGAAAGCGTGCCTGGCGAGGGGCTGATTCTGGACGAAGGCATCCTGCTTGAACTGGTCAAGCCCGGCACTGGCGAGCTGGTAGCCGAGGGCGATGTCGGTGAAGTCGTCGTCACCCCGCTGCACAACCGCGCCTACCCGCTGGTGCGCTTTGCCACTGGCGACTTGTCGGCATTTCTGGACAGTGCCGGTAGCTGCGGGCGCAGCAATCGCCGCATCAAGGGCTGGCTGGGCCGCGCTGACCAGACCGCCAAGATCAAGGGCATGTTTGTCCATCCGGCGCAAATCCACGCCGTGGGCCAGCGCCACCCCGAACTGGGCCGGCTGCGGCTGGTGGTGGCGCGGGTGGACGACCTCGACCAGATGTGTTTGCAGGCGGAAACCGCCCAGCCAGACGCCACGCTGGCCAGCGCGGTGGCGCACACCCTGCGCGAACTGACCAAGCTTAAAGGCGACATCAGCCTGTGCGCGCCGGGCAGCCTGGCCAACGATGGCAAGGTGATTGATGACCAACGCCCGCTGAACTGACCCAGACGAATCCGAGGCAGGCCGCCATGTCCGGCCTGCCCACCCAACCATGCTGCTGGCGGGGCCAAGCCCCGACCCACTACTACCCCCAGGAGACACCCGATGACTGCCACCCTGCCGACTGTTCCGCTGCTGATTCAAGGCGAATTTGTAGAATCCACCACCAGCCAATGGCGTGATGTGGTCAACCCGGCCACCCAGGAAGTGCTGGCGCGTGTGCCGTTTGCCACCCCGGCAGAAATCGACGCGGCCATTGCCAGCGCCAAGGCCGCGTTCAAAACCTGGCGCAAGACGCCGATTGGCGCGCGGGCGCGCATTTTTCTCAAGCTGCAGCAGCTGATCCGCGAAAACATGGCCGACCTGGCCGCCACGCTGACCGCCGAGCAGGGCAAGACCCTGGCCGACGCCGAAGGTGATGTGTTCCGTGGCCTGGAGGTGGTTGAGCACGCCGCCAATATCGGCACGCTGCAAATGGGCGAGTTTGCCGAAAATGTCGCCAGCGGCGTGGACACCTACACTCTGCTGCAGCCGCTGGGCGTGTGCGCCGGCATTACCCCGTTCAACTTCCCGGCGATGATTCCGCTGTGGATGTTCCCGATGGCCATCGCCACCGGCAACACCTTTGTGCTCAAGCCGTCCGAGCAAGACCCGCTGGTCACCATGAAGCTGGTGAAGCTGGCGCTGCAGGCCGGCGTGCCGCCGGGTGTGCTGAATGTGATTCACGGCGGCGAAGACGCGGTGAATGCGCTGTGTGATCACCCGGATATCAAGGCGATTTCTTTTGTCGGTTCCACCCGCGTCGGCACCCATGTGTACAACCGCGCCAGCCTGAACGGCAAGCGCGTGCAGTGCATGATGGGGGCGAAAAACCATGCGGTGATGATGCCGGACGCCAACCGTGAACAGGCACTCAATCAACTGGTCGGTGCGGCGTTTGGTGCGGCTGGCCAGCGTTGCATGGCCACCACGGTGGCGGTGCTGGTGGGCGCAGCGCGCGAATGGATTCCCGAGCTGGTGGCCAAGGCACAGGGGCTGCGCGTGGGGGCGGGCAAGGATAATCCCGATGTGGGGCCGATGATTTCCTGCGCCGCCCGCCAGCGCGCGCTGAATCTGGTGGCGCAGGGGCTGGAGCAGGGCGCGGTGCTGGAGCTGGACGGGCGCGGCGTGCAGGTGGACGGCTACCCCAACGGCAATTTCTTTGGCCCGACCATCCTGTCCGGGGTCAAGCCCGGCATGGCGGTGTACGACCAGGAGATTTTTGGCCCGGTGCTGGTGCTGACCGAGGCTGACAGCCTGGACGAGGCCATCGACTTGATCAACAGCAATCCCAACGGCAACGGCACGGCGATCTTCACCCAGAATGGCGCGGTGGCGCGCAAGTTCCAGGAAGACATCGACGTGGGGCAGGTGGGCATCAATGTGCCAATTCCGGTACCGGTGCCGCTGTTCAGCTTTACCGGCTCGCGCGGTTCCAAGCTGGGCGATCTGGGCCCGTACGGCAAGCAGGTGGTGATGTTCTACACCCAGACCAAAACCGTCACCCAGCGCTGGTTTGACGACCTGGCGTCGATGGGCAAGGTCAACACCACCATCAGTCTGAAATAACCCCGGCCAGCCACGGCGCGCTGCCTGGTCCTGATATGTGCCAGGCGGCGCGCCACTGCCCTTGCCCCCGGAGAATGCTCCATGCTCAAGATTACCGATCCAGATTTTGCCGAACGCACCCGCGCCAGCTTTGCCCGCCAGGCCATCATGCAGCTGCTGGGCGCAGAAATGCGCGAAGTTGAGGCTGGCCGGGTGCTGATTGCCCTGCCGTTCAAGCCGGAACTGACCCAGCAGCACGGATTTTTTCATGGCGGTGCCACCGCCACCATCGCCGATTCAGCTGGCGGCTACGCCGGTTTCACCCTGTTTGGGCCTGGGGAGTCGGTGCTGACGGTGGAATTCAAGCTTAACCTGATTGCCCCGGCGGACGGCGACTGCCTGTACGCCGAAGGGCGGGTGAAAAAACCGGGCCGCACGCTCACCGTGTGTGAGCTGGAAGTCTGGGCCGAGCGCAATGGCCAGCGCAAAAGCTGCGCGGTGGGCTTGCAAACCCTGATGCGGGTCAACGACCGCCCGGACATTGCCGAGGCCGGCTGAGCGTGGCCACACCGCATGCTGCCCGCCGCCCTGAAGAGGAACTCCAATGGATTTTGCATTAAATGACGATCAACGGGCGTTTCAGGACGCAGCCCGCGCCTTTGCCCGTCACGAACTGACCCCATACGCCGCACACTGGGACGAACAGTCGATCTTTCCCCGCGATACCATCGCCCGTGCTGGCGAACTGGGCTTTTGCGGGCTGTACACCCCGGAAACCTACGGTGGCCTGGGGCTGTCGCGGCTGGACGCCGCCATCGTGTTTGAAGAACTGGCCGCTGGCTGCACCTCCACCACCGCCTACATCACCATCCACAATATGGTGTCGTGGATGTTTGCCACCTGGGCACAGCCAGAAGTGGCCGAACGCTGGGCACCGTTTCTGGTCAGCGGCGAAAAACTCGGCAGCTACTGCCTGACCGAACCCAATGCCGGCTCGGATGCGGCCAATCTGCGCACCCGCGCCGAACGGCGCAGCGACCGCTATGTGCTCAACGGCAGCAAGATGTTTATCTCTGGTGCCGGTGAAACCGACCTGCTGCTGGTGATGGCGCGCACTGGTGAGGCCGGCCCGAAGGGGATTTCCGCCTTTGCCGTGCCGGCGGATCTGCCGGGCATTCACTACGGCAAAAAAGAACAGAAAATGGGCTGGAACAGCCAGCCCACCCGCGCCATCACTTTTGATAATGTCGAAGTGCCTGCCGATCACCTGCTGGGCGTGGAAGGCCAGGGTTTCACCATGGCCATGAAGGGGCTGGACGGTGGCCGCATCAATATTGCCACCTGCTCGATTGGTGCCGCCCAGGCCGCGCTGGACCGCGCCCAGTGTTATCTGCACGAGCGCCAGCAGTTTGGCCGCCCGCTGGCCGATTTTCAGGCGCTGCAATTCAAGCTGGCGGACATGCTCACCGAGCTGGTGGCCGCCCGGCAAATGGTGCGCCTGGCCGCCTGGAAGCTGGACCAGGGCAGCCCGGACGCCAGCACCTATTGCGCCATGGCCAAACGCTTTGCCACCGATGTGGGCTTCAAGGTGGCCAACGATGCGCTGCAGCTGCATGGCGGTTATGGGTATATTCGCGAATATCCATTGGAGCGTCATGTGCGCGACAATCGGGTTCACCAGATTCTGGAAGGCACTAACGAAATCATGCGGGTGATTATTGCCCGCGCCATCCTGCGCCCCGGCGCCACCGAGGAGTTACGATGAAACATTACCCCCACCTGTTGCTGGACATTCAGCAACACACCGCGCTGGTTACCCTCAGCAACCCGCCAGCCAACACCTGGAACAGCGACAGCCTGCACGGCCTGATCGAGCTGGTACACGACCTGAACGCCAACCGCGACATCTACGCGCTGGTGCTCACTGGCGAAGGCAGCAAGTTTTTTTCTGCCGGTGCCGATCTCAACCTGTTTGCCGACGGCAATCCGGCCATGGCGCGCAAAATGGCGCGGCTGTTTGGCCAGGCATTTGAAACGCTGACCGACTTCCGTGGCGTGTCGATTGCCGCCATCAACGGCTACGCCATGGGCGGTGGCCTGGAGGTGGCGCTGGCCTGCGATTTGCGCATTGCCGAAACCCAGGCACAGATGGCGCTGCCCGAAGCCACCGTCGGCCTGCTGCCGTGCGCCGGCGGCACGCAAAACCTGCCCTGGCTGGTGGGCGAAGGCTGGGCCAAGCGCATGATCCTGTGCGGCGAGCGGGTGGATGCCGCCACCGCCGAGCGCATTGGTCTGGTCGAGCAGGTGGTCGCCACTGGCGAGGCGCGCAATACTGCGCTGGCGCTGGCGGCCAAGGTGGCCAAGCAAAGCCCGACCAGCGTGACTGCGTGCAAGACCCTGATTCAGGCCGCGCGCAGCAACCCGATGAAGCACGCGCTGCCTACCGAGCGCGAGCTGTTTGTCGATCTGTTCAATACTCAGGACCAGCGTGAAGGCGTCAACGCCTTTCTGGAAAAACGCGCACCAAACTGGAAAAACGCCTGACTGACCCCGGAATGACCATGACTGCTGAACACCTGGACACCGCCTGCGTGATTTTTGCCGAGCAAACCACGCCGGGCGGCATGAAAATTGGCTTTGCCACCCTCAACGCCGAAAAATCGCTCAACGCCCTGTCGCTGGATATGATCCGCCTGCTCGACGCCCGCCTGCGCCAGTGGGCCGACGATCCGCAGCTGGCCTGCGTGGTGCTGCAAGGCGCGGGCGAAAAAGCCTTTTGCGCCGGTGGCGACGTGCGCAAGCTGCGCGAAGCCATTCTGGCCCATGAAGGCCCGGCCGCGATTCCGTTTGCCTCGGAATACTTTGCCGAAGAATACCGCCTGGATTACCGCATCCACACCTACGTCAAACCCATCCTGCTGTGGGGCAGCGGCATCGTCATGGGTGGCGGCCTGGGGCTGATGGCCGGTGCCAGCCACCGCGTGGTGACGGAAACCTCGCGCATCGCCATGCCGGAAATCACCATCGGCCTGTACCCGGACGTGGGCGGCAGCTGGTTCCTGCCGCGCATGCCGGGCCGGCTGGGGCTGTTTCTGGCGCTGACCGGCGCACCGCTGAACGCCCACGACGCCCAGGTGGTGAATCTGGCCGACTGGTTTGTGCGCAGCAGCGACAAACTGGCGATTTTTGCCGGGCTGGCCAATGTGGACTGGCAGGCCGATCCCACCCACAACCACGCCCAGCTGTCCAAGCTGCTGCGCGGCTTTGCCCGCCAGGCCGACAGCCACCTGCCGGCCTCGCAGGTGCGTGCCCACTTTGACACTATCCAGCATGTCACCGACGGCGACAGTCTGGCCGAGGTGTGTGAACAGATCACCCGCCACGCCAGCGACGACGCCTGGATGCAGCGTGCGGCCAAATCGCTGGCAGTGGGCTCGCCCACCTCGGCGGCACTCAGCTGGGAAATCTGGCAGCGCAGCCGCCTGCTTGGCCTGGCCGACGTGTTCCGCATGGAATGGACGCTGTCGGTGCAGTGCTGCGCCCACCCGGACTTCCGCGAAGGCGTGCGCGCCCTGCTGGTGGACAAGGACAACGCCCCGCGCTGGACCCCGACCACCCTGGCCGAGGTCAGCCGCGAGTGGATCGACAGCCATTTTGTCATCCCCGGCGACACCGTTCACCCGCTGGCCGACCTGTAAATTTTCGCCGCGCCAGACCCCACGCCGCAGCAGACGGCGAAGGTGCGGCGGCACCCCACAAGGAGACAACATCATGGCAACAATCGCATTTATCGGGCTGGGCAATATGGGCGGGCCGATGGCGCTCAATCTGGCGCGTGCCGGGCACAGCCTGCAGGTTTTCGACCTGTCGGCCAGCGCGGTGCAAACCCTGGTGGCTGCCGGCGCACACGCCGCCGCCAGCGCCGCCGACGCGGTGGCCGCCGCTGAAGTGGTGATCTCCATGCTGCCAGCCAGCCAGCATGTCAGGGCGCTGTATCTGGGCGACAATGGCGTGCTGGCCCACGCCCGCCCCGGCACACTGCTGATTGACAGCAGCACCATCGCCAGCCATGTCGCCATCGAAGTGGCGCAGGCAGCGCAGGCCAAGGGCCTGCGCATGATCGACGCGCCGGTGTCCGGTGGCACCGCAGGGGCCGCCGCCGGCACGCTGACCTTTATCGTCGGCGGCGATGCTGCCGACCTGGACGCCGCCCGCCCGCTGCTGGAAGCCATGGGCAAGAATATCTTCCACGCCGGCACCGCCGGGGCCGGGCAAACCGCCAAGATCTGCAACAACATGCTGCTGGGCATCTTGATGGCCGGCACCGCCGAAGCGCTGGCGCTGGGCGTGGTCAACGGGCTGGATCCAAAAGTGCTGTCCGACATCATGAGCAAGAGCTCAGGCCGCAACTGGGCACTGGAGCTGTACAACCCGTGGCCAGGGGTGATGGATACCGCCCCGGCCAGCCGCGGCTATAGCGGCGGCTTTGGCAGCGACCTGATGTTGAAAGACCTGGGCCTGGCCGAAGAAGCCGCGCTACAAGCCCGCGCCGCCACCCCGCTGGGCGCGGTTGCCCGCAATCTGTACCAGCTGCATAGCCAGAACGGCCAGGGTGGGCTGGATTTTTCCAGCATTGTGCAAATGCTCAGCGCCAAGGCGCGTCATTAACCGTTTGATCCGTTGAACTTCCACGGCTGATGGCCTTGCGTGGCAGAAGGCACGACGCACACTGATGCGTGCGTCATCCGTTGGAATGTGACCCGGCAGTCGACCAGAGGGGGGGACTGCCGGTTTTTTTTGCGCGTTTCCGGCCAGTCGGGGATATCCAGGCCGGTATAGCCAGTGTGGGGGGGATTGGCAGGGGATCAGTTCAGATAGCCAGTTGCTCACTCCAGGCAACATGGTCCAGGCAACATGGCCTTTTCACTGCATACCACCCTATGTTCACCCGACGATAAGCTCCTTTGTGGGATGCTGGCAAACCCGCCTGATGTGATAGGAAGCGTTCAGGGCATGCTCGAAGTGAGTTAAGCCAGATTCACAAAATACCTACTCGACAATCTGCTCTGCCGGCGCATGTTCAAACACATCGGACAAATGTGGCAGCGCCAGATAGGCGGTGGACTGCATTTCCGTCAGCCGGCTGGCGGTGCGGAAAAACTCGCTGGACTGAATCCCGTCGGTGTAAATCTGCTCGGCTTCCACCTCTGCCGACAAAATCAGCTTTACCCGATGGTCGTAGAACACATCCACCAACCAGGTAAACCGGCGCGCTTCGCTGGAATGGTGTGCGGCCAGTTTGGGGATGTTGGACACAAACACGGTCTGGTATTCGCGGGCAATTTCCAGGTAATCCGTTTGCGCGCGCGGGCCGCCGCAGATTTCCATGAAATCAAACCAGATCACCCCCGGCGAATGGCGCACGGCGCGGATTTTGCGCTCAAACACCACCAGCTCGTGCTTGAGCTCCTTGCCGGTGCCTGATGACAAGCGCTCGTACAGCACGTCCAGCTTGTCGCGGCTGCCCTTGAGCGGGCACAGATACAGCGGCTCGCGGGTCAGTTCGCGCAGGCGGTAGTCATTGCCGCCGTCCACATTCAGCACGGTCAGCCATTGTTTGAGCAGGGCAATCGCCGGCAAGAAATTCAGCCGCTGCAGGCCATTCGGGTACAGCTCGTCTGGCGGATAATTGGAGGTGAGCACGCAGATCACCCCGCGCTCAAACAATTCTTTCATCAGCCGGCCCAGAATCATCGCATCGGCAATGTCCGAGACATGAAACTCGTCAAAGCACAGCAGACGCACCTTGTGGGCAATGCGGTCGGCCACGGTAATCAGGGGGTCGGTTTCATTGGTCAGGGTTTTCAGCTCGTTGTGGACTTCCATCATGAAGTGATGAAAGTGGATGCGCCGTTTGCGCCGGTAAGGCACGCAGGCATAAAACGCATCCATCAAGAAGCTTTTGCCACGCCCCACGCCACCCCAGAAGTACACGCCTTTGGGAATGGTGGGCTTGCGCAGGCTTTTGCCCAGAAAGGCCCCACGTTTTTTCTTGAACACCAGCAGTTCGTGGTACAGCGTTTCCAGATGGCCAATGGCGCTGGCCTGGGCGGCGTCACGGATGAAACCGGGCTTTTGTGCGGCGGCATCGTACCATTGCTGGGGCGAAAGCGTGGTGTGCTTGTCGGGGGAAAAGGCGTGCTGGGACATGGTGAAAAACACCCGAAAAACGGCGAAAGGCAGACTTTACCATAAGCCGGCGGGCTTGCCGGCGTGGGCGCTGGGTTTAAACCGGGCAATAGGGTGAATCTACGCTGGAAACCCCTGCTGCCGGGCGGTGGCATTCCTACTCACAGGAACGCACGCCCGCGCTGGCGGCAATGCCGCGCTCAGCCCAGCCGCGCACTCGGGCGGGCCAGATAAAACCATTCCTGGCCCACCTGGGCATTGGGGTTGGGGAACACAATGCAGCCGTCGGCGCTGGCCAGCACCGGTGCGCCATCGTGACGCACGCCGATGGGTTCGCCCTGGCGTACCGCGTCGAAACTGGCGAAGGGGCGGACGAAGTGATCGTCAGCATGCATCTTGTCGATCACTTCGTATAGCGCCAGCATCTCGCACGCGCTGGCCGGCAGTGCCTCAGGCGCGGGCGCGTCGCTCAGGCCCAGATGCGCCAGGGTATTGCAAATGGCCGCATACGCCACGTCCGGCGCGTGTGGGTCGGCGTGCTGGCCGCATTCCAGCGTCAGCGCCCAGCCGCCGTGCGCGCGCATGTATTCGGTGGTGCCCACGCCGTAGCGGGTGTCGGTGTTCAACTGGGTGGCGCGGTCGTTGTACTGGCCAAACACCTTGACCCGCCGCTCGACGCCCAGCGCATAAGTGGACAGCCAGCCTTCCACAAAGCGGTTCACCCCCAGCCGTACCGCCAGCGCCTGTTCCTGTTCGGCAAAGGCAAATGGCTCCAGCGGGCCATCGTTATTGCGCGGGCCAAGAAAGGCAAACGGGACGCCCGGTGCCTGAAAGGAGTGCAGGTCCAGCAGCACGTCGTGCGCCGCCAGCTGCGGGCACAGCCAGTTGGCGATATGGTCTTCGAATTCCTGTGGTGCGTCGGTGGGGGCCAGGTTGCGGTTCAGGTTGCGGTCGCCGGCGCGCTGTACCTTGTTGTACGCCAGCGGATTGGTGATTGGCACCAGGGTGACGCTGCCGCGCTGCAGGGTCAGGCGTTGCTGGTTCAGATCTTCAATCACCCGCAAAATGCCGCGCTGGCCGCAGGTTTCGTTGCCATGCACCGCGCCCAGCACAATCAGGCGCGGGCCGGGCTGCACGGCAGCGTAGTGAACAGAATGGAAATGCAGGGGAACCGTCATGGCGCACTCAGTTTGAACAGGGTAAACAGAGGCGGATTGTGCCGCGACTGGGGGTGACGATGCAAACGGCAGGGCAAGCCTGCATGGCCTGCCGGCAGACGTCCAGTCAGCCATGCGCCAGCGGGTCGTGCCCTGCCGGCAGGCTGGCACATACCTGATTGCGGCCATTCTGCTTGGCGTAATACATGCGATGGTCGGCCAGTTCCACCAGCGCGCGCCAGTCTTCGGTGGCATCGCCCATGCGTTCGGCCACGCCAATGCTGGCAGTCACCGGTGCACCGTCCGGGCGCAGGCCCAGCCCGTGTTCGCGCAAGCGCTCCAGCGCCTGGATGGCTTGTTCCAGGTCGGTATTGGGCATGATCAGCAGAAATTCTTCACCGCCCCAGCGGGTGAGCATGTCGCCACGGCGCAGGCAGGCCTGAATATGCCGGGTCATGATGATCAGCACCTTGTCGCCGGCTTCGTGGCCGTACTGGTCGTTGATGCTCTTGAAATGGTCCAGATCGATAAACGCCACCGCCAGCGGCGCGCCGCTGCGGTTGGCCAGAATCAGTTGCAGCTCAAGCATTTCTTCGCCGCTGTTGCGGGAGAACATGCCGGTGAGCGGGTCACGGGTGGCCTGGCGCACCAGGGCAATCATGAACGCCAGCTGGCTCATCCCGGCCAGCGCCGACACGCCGGTAATCAGCACCAGTAACCAGAACGTGCCGAGAAACGCCGGCAGGTCCAGATGCGGCCAGCGCAGCGCAGCCGCCACCAGCTGGGCAATCAGGATCGGGCTGGCCAGAATCAGGTTTTCAATCAGCGTCAGCGGAAAAATCGACAAGCCGGCCAGCAGCACAAATGGCAGAAACGCATAGCCGGAACTGACCGCTGCCGACAGCCCGGTGAGTTCGTGGCTGCCCAGCACCGAGTAAGACGCGATGTAAAACAGCGTGGGGATGGCAAACAGCAGCGCCATGGCCCGGTAGGCGTCGAGCAGATTGCCGCGTGGCCGGTAAAACAGCACCAGACAGGTAAACGCCGCGCTGGCCCCCAGCCGCATCAGCGCCAGCTGCCACCACAGGGGCGGCTTGAACACCAGAAAGTCCACCAGGATCCACATGGGCGTGAGCACGGCAAACAGAAAGGCGAACAGGCGCACCCGGTTGACAATCATGGTGGCGCGCCGGCTGGTCAGCAGCGATAGCTGCTGGAAGGGCGTGGCCAGCCAGGGCAACTCGGTCTTTTTCAGCTCACCGGGCATCAGTCCGGTCAGGCGCTGCCAAATGATTTCTGCCAACTGATTCATGTCTGTTTCACATCCTGAAGGTGGGGTCCGAGTGCGCCCTGCAACGTAAGGGAATCCGGGCAAAACGGCAAGTGAATCCTGTGCCGGGTTTGACTTGACCCATAGGCCATGGGTTTGCCTGGACGCCAAGCCTGAACAAAGGGCGCATGGCAACGGATGGCGGGTCTGGCCAGGGTGTGTGCCACGGGGCTGATCAATGGGTTGACGAAGGCAGACTGGGCGGAGATTTCCTGGCCGAATCGTGTGCGTCACCATGACAATGGTTATTTGTAATTCATAAGGCATTCAATGACAAATCAAATGGCTCGCGCGCTCAGGCATGTTTAACCACCAGTAAAAGCGGTGCCAACAAGAATCGTATATTTACTTAAGTAATTATACCTAGAATGAATAAGTTGCCTGTAATAAGCAGTCATGACATCATAAATATAGCTGCGCTACCTTCGTTTTGGTTTTGTTATTAGGCTTAAAGTTAGATGTCAATTCTGGTTATAAAGCAGGTATTCGCCACAAAACAGCAAGTAGCATAAGCCATTGATGAACATTATATTTTTAACCTCCATCGGTGCCTGCCCGGCAAGGCGCTACCCCCTGTATGCGGGTGGGCGCGTTCCAGGGTTCAGCTGCCGACTGTGCCACAGAAAGGCCTGAGCACATGTTAATGATTGATGCAGAACAACACTTTGCCCACCCGGTAATTGACGATCTGTGCCGCCTGATTCACCAGCACCAATGGGAAGCCCGCTTTGAGCAGGCATTTGCTGCAGTGCGGCGCTACCAAATAGCCGGCTTTCCTGATCTGTGCTCGCTGAACGATTATTTCAGCTGGCTGGTTGGGCTGCTGGAATGGACTCCCTGCGAAAACAGCCAGGGTCGGGAAATCTACAACCGCATCTGTGAGTTTTACTTTGTGCTCGACCAGCCCAGCCTGCGCGAGCTGCAAAGCCCGCAAGCGCCGTGCGTGCCCGCTCCGCCGCTGACGCCGCTGTCGGCCTGGATGGTGGATTTTGCCCGTGCCTGGGGCAGTTTCCTGGATACGCCGGCGTCGCTGACCGCGCAGTCCTTGCAAAGCTTTTACCAGTCGCCAGCCTACAATATGGGCGAATACATTGCCGATCCGGGCGGCTGGAAAAGTTTCAACCAGTTCTTTGCCCGTCATGTCAAACCCGGCTACCGGCCCGTGGCTGCGCCGCTGGACGACCAGGTGCTGGTGTCGCCAGCGGATTCCACCTTTGTGGGGGCCTGGGCCATCAGCGCCGATTCGCATATCACGGTGAAAAGCCTGCGCTGGTCGCTGGACGAACTGCTGGCCGACAGCCCATTTCGTGATCGCTTTCGCAGCGGCATTTTCATGCACAGCTTTCTGAACACCACCGACTATCATCGGCTGCATACCCCGGTGTCCGGGCGGGTGCTGGAATCCCGGGTGATTCACGGCCAGGTTTACCTGGATGTGATTGCCAAACCCACCAGCGACGACGATGACGCCCACCAGCTGACGCGTGAACCGGTACTGCACGCCCAGGATGGCACCGGTTATCAGTTTTCTCAGGCGCGCGGGCTGTTGGTGCTGGAGTCCAGCATTGGTCTGGTGGCGGTACTGCCGGTGGGCATGTGTCAGGTGTCATCGGTGGTGATGACTGCCGATGTGGGGGTGAAGTTGCGCAAGGGCGAAGAGTTTTCTTACTTCCAGTTTGGCGGGTCGGATGTGGTGATGCTGTTTGAAGCCAGCGCCAATGTCAGCCTGATCATGCAGCCTGGCGTGCATTACAAGCAGGGAAACTGGATTGGCCAGTCTTTTCCGGTGTAGAGGTGTTGTGGTTTTGCCATCGGGATGCCATCAGGCACACACATACCGATGGTTATTTCCGGTGTTGTAGTCAATTCTGATAGGCGTAACCGATACTGGGTGTTGTATTTTTATGTCAATGGCGAAACAAGCGCTGGCTTCATGCTGGCGCTTGTGCCAGACTCTCGATCTGACATCTATCGGCTTGGCAAGAAAAAAATAAATCAGGCAGAACGCCACACGTAAAACTTGTCAAGGAAAATTATCCTAATGTTCTACAACGATCTTAACCATGCCCCTCTTTGCTCATTCCATTCGTTATCGCATCACCTTTCTGGCTGTCATCATCGCCTCGTGCATTTTTGCCCTGTCCATGCTGGTAGGTACCCTGGATAGCCACGACGCCGCCCTCAATGCCGCCCAAAACAATGCCAGATTACTGGCCGAACGCGAAGCCGCCCGGCTGGAAGGCGAGCTTAAGCAAGCCTTCAGCAGCGCCCACACCCTGGCTTGGGTATTGCAGGGCATGAAGGAAGGCGGTCAGGCCCCCAGCCGCGAGCAAATCGACCTGGCCATGCGTGAAATGCTCAAGCAAAACCCCAGTGTGCTGGCTTACGGCAGCCTGTGGGAGCCCAATGCGCTGGACGGACGCGACAGCGAATTTGTCAATCGGGCCCCCAGCCACGACAAAACCGGACGCTATCTGCCTTACTGGAACCGCGCCTCTGGACAAATAGCCGTTGAACCGCTGGTGGATTACGACAAACCCGGTGCCAACGACTGGTATCTGACACCACAAAAAACCCTGAAAGCCATCTTTACCGACCCCTATCCCTACAAGGTGGCCGGACGTGAAGTGCTGGTGGCGACTGTGTCCACGCCGGTGCTGGTGGCCGGCAAGTTTGCCGGCGTCGTGGCGCTGGACTATCCGCTGGAAGGGCTGCAAAAATCGCTGGCCGAGGTGCGTCCTTTCCAGGCTGGCTACGCCGCGCTGATTTCCAATGGCGGGTTTTACGCCAGCCACCCCAACTCCAGCCTGTTGGGTAAAAAAGCCGACACCCTGTCGCCCGCTGCACTGGAGGCCATTGCCCAGGGCAAGCCTTACCAGTTTGAAGCCGCTGGGCAGATGTATGTGTTTGCCCCGCTGACGCTGGGCCATGGCGCTGCGCCGTGGTCGCTGATGGTGAGCTTCCCGATGGCGGTGGTGCTGGCCGACGCCAACCAGCTGGTGTGGAAAATGGCCATTTCTGCCCTGGTGGGCATTGGCGTGATGGTGCTGGTGCTGGCCTTTAGCATCCGCAAAATGATTCGTCCGCTGGAAAAACTCTCGCATACCGTCAGCGAACTGCAAGGCGACCTGACCGTGCGCCTGCCCATTGGCCGCAAGGATGAGATTGGCCAGATTGCTCAGGCATTCAACGATTTCATGGGGCGTTTGCACCCGGTGGTGCGCGATATTCGCCAGCAAAGCGAAGCCGTGGATCAAACCGGCCAGGAACTGGCACAACTGACGCAAACCGTGGCCGGGCGCTCACACCAGCAAAGCCAGGCTTCGCAATCCACCGCCAGCGCCATGGAGGAAATTGCCACCGGCATCAGCCATGTGGCCAGTTCGGCACATCAGGCTGGGATGGAAGCGGAAGAAACCGAAAAATTCATCAACAACGCCACCGCCAGTATTCAGCGCATGGCCAGTGAAATCCGCGCGGTCAACAGCACCATCGGCGAGGTGAAAAGCCGGGTGTCGCAGCTGGACGTGAACGCCAGCAAAATTGACCGGATTGCCCAGACCATCCAGGACATTGCCGAGCAGACCAATTTGCTGGCGCTCAATGCCGCCATTGAGGCCGCCCGAGCCGGCGAACAGGGGCGCGGCTTTGCCGTGGTAGCCGACGAAGTACGCAAGCTGGCCGAGCGCACCACCCAGGCCACGCTGGAAATTTCCCGCCTGCTGCAAACCATCCAGAAAGAAACCGGCCAGGTGGTTGATGTGGTGGAAGACGCCGCCCATCGCATTGACGAAGGGGCCACCCAGTCGGATGACACGGTGAAGCTGATCAGCCATATCCATCAGCGGGTACAAAGCATGGCCGCGCAAACCACCTCGATTGCCCAGGCCAGCGCCCAGCAGGCACAGGCGTGCGGTGAAGTGGCCATGCATGTGGAAACCATCAGCACCGCCGCCCAGGAAAACGACCAAACGATGACCGAAGCAGAAGCAGCCGTGCGCAATATGTGCCAGAAGGTCAGCGCACTGGGTGAAAAGGTGGGGGTGTTCCGGGTGTAAGCGTTTTCTTTCGCACGGCCCTGCTCCCAGGGCCGTTGCTTCCATGATGCGTATCAAAAAATAGACTGTCGGGCAGCCATTTCAAGGATCGCGCTGATTGATTCAGAAAAATCGTGTTTGCCAAAAGCAAAACCCAGCAAAAATCAACACACTGGATTCCCGCCTTCGCGGGAATGACGATTTTTTCAGTGTTTCCCAAGCAGAACAGCAAGGCATGGACCCGCCTCAGACCATGTGGCTGCCATCTGATTGAATGGATTGGGCTGGATAGCTGTGGCACTGACTTGTTGAACCTGCTTCTGCCCGGCAAAAAATGACGTTATTTTTCATCCCAGTGGAGATCGGTAAGCAAATGGCCAATAATACGATTCGCACCTCCTTAAGCCCCATCGCAGGACTCGGAATTCAAACAACCCGGTTGGCAGACAACATCATCTCACTCACCCGTGCCAGAGATATGTTGATGTCGGCAGTGCAAACCATCCAAACAGCGCCTCCAGACTCACAGCAAATACTGGCTCCTCTCCTGGCTCAGAGTGTCAATCCACTCCTGGTCATGGGGCAAATGCTTGAGGCCGATCTCTATGATGTGGCGGAGCAGATGAGGGCGTATATTGCCGAGATGGCAAATGCCTTCCCGATGATCAAGGCCGTGCCGGTTCCTGGTGTGCTCAAGAGCGTCATCACCATCCTATTGGTACGGGCAACCGCTACCAAAGCTGCTGCTGCCAATGCCAGCCAGATGCTGACCAATTACCAGGGCACGGCAAACAGGGCTGCTGCCGCATTGAATAGCGCCTGCATGGAACTAGATCGGGAAAATCAGGATCTTCAGCGACAGGCTGAATCCCTGAAGCAACAGATGCACGATATGACCAGCGGCAATTGCTGCGAGCAGATTGGGCATGCCTTCGAAATGGCTTTTGGTCATCTTAGCGACGATTTGGCCGCAGATGAACGGAAAATTCGGCGGATCGAATACGTTTACGCCATCAACTTGAACGCAATTGATGGTGTTAATCAGTTGGTTCGCAAGATGGGCGATATTGCCGCCATCTCCTCCTCACTAGAAGTGTCCTGGCGCAGCCAAGCCGACAATCTTGGCACCCTGCATGACGACCTGGCCTCAGTGCTGGCAGACACTTCCCCCGCCGATATCCAGTCAGACATGGAGTATGTCCAATCTGACTGGCAAACTATTTCCAACACGCTCAGCAAAATCAGCTGATGTGCTTGAATCATCACGTACGGCCAAACTTCACTCACTGACACAAAGGAAATCGCGATGGCAACCACCAGCAATACTTCAGCAGTCAATCAAAAACTGGGCACTGGCGCGCTGAAAGCCAATGTAGGCAACCTGGGGGCTTATCAGCAGATCATGCAGGCTTTTGTCAATTACATCACGTCAGTGGGTAGCCCGCCTAGCCTGCCGGCCAATGACAATGTCTCTGCCACCGTCACCAATGCCGCCAACCAGGCGCTCACCCAGATGGGCAATGATTTCCGGGCGGCACAAGCCACCGCCAGTGGTTTGGTCACGCAAATCAATGCCATCACAGATGTGATCACTGCTGCCAACACTTACACCCGGCATAGTGAAATCACCATAGGCAATATGTTAACCGCGATTATCGCCTACAAGAAAGGCGGCACACTGGATCGCGACAACTTGGTCTCGCAGCTTCGCCGCATGGTGCAAAATGCTGAGCGTCTGGAGGCACAAGTTGGCACGGCACATGTCGATACTGATAAGGCAGTGCGCTCCCTGCAGTTATGGGAAGCCAGTTTAAATACCGATCTTCAGGCCTTGCAAACGGCTATCCCGCCCGCTGATGGCAAGGTGCTGAACCTGAATACCCTGACCGAACCGGCGGCGGCCAAACAGCTGGCTGACCAAGTTTCCTCATTGAATAATGAAATCAGTTCGCTGCAGACAGAGATCAACTGGCTGACGTTTGGCGAAGTTTCGGTAGGTGTGGTAGGGGGGCTGATTGCCATTACCAACTTCTGGAACCCGATTGGCTGGGTTGCCGCCGGTTTAACCGCCTATGGCGAGGTGGAAATGGTGGGCAAAAAAGCGCAAGACATTGCGCAAAAAAACACTGACCTACAAAACCTGGCTGTGACCCAGGACGAGCAGGCTATTTTGCACCCGCTCTACTCCATCAAAAATGCAGTCAGCCAACTCAGTTCTGGGGTCTCTGCGGCAGAGGAAATCTCGAAGGAATTGCTCTCAATGAAAGATGACTTCCAGGCCGCCATTGATGACATTGATACCTTTATCAATGATTTGACCAAGGGTGTTGATGCTGATGATCTGGAAAGTGATGCCGAATACGTGAAATCCGACTATGACACGTTGCAAAAACTGTGCAACACGCTGCTCACACCGGTGCCGACCGCCGTCGTTAGCCAGAGCCAGATGGCCAAGGTGGTGGAGGCGAAGTCCGCCTGAGCGCAGCCACATCAAAACGCACCAAGGATGCGCTGAAAAAATTGTCATTCCCGCGAAGGCGGTAATCCAGAATATTGGTTCTGCTGGATTTTGCTTTTGGCAAACACGATTTTTCTGAATCAATCAGCGCCTCCCTGGCCGGGGTCTTCAAGGCCTCGGCTAACCTTTGAATTCATACACAGAGACAGACATGCCCAGCAATATCTTCGATGTACCCGATGCATTGATTGCACATGTGGTTCAAGCCACAGCCTATGGCCAAAACACACAGACGGCCAACCAGCTCCTCGGCATGGCCAGGCCGACGGCTCCACCTGCAAACTCCACACTGAGTCAGCCGCAGATCGACCTGATCATGGTAGCCATCGACAAACACTTTGATAATGCCAAAAATCTGGCTACGCAGTGGGAATCCGGCACCCCTCTGCTTGAGGCAAATCCAATTAAAGACCAGGTAACCGGTGTGTTTTTGGGGTTCCAGCGCTTCGCCAGACACATGGATGTCGAGTATAAAATCTTAATCGAGGCCGCTTATGCCAATGATAATAGCCACATTGCCGACAAGCTGAGGCGATTAAAAGGCACGCTGGAAATCTTGCTTGCCGAGAGCAAGGGGGCAAAAACCTCCGTGGCAGAGTATCAATCCCAATTGGCTGATGCACTGTCTGCTTTTGAAAAGGATTACCAGAACGTTCTCAGCGAGCTTGGCACGGTTTCGGGCGCAATCAGCGGGTTAAAGGCAAAGATTGAGAGCCTGCAAAACAATATCGCTGAAAATAACGCTGAGGTGCTCAGCAGCTTTCTGGATACCGCAGGAACTGAGATCGAACAGGGCGTCGCGCTAGCGGGGGCCGTGGCCGAAGAAAATCCGGGTGAAGCTGTGTCAGCTGGCGTTCAAATGGGGGTGGCGTCTATCAAGGGCTTGGTCAAAATCATTGAGCTCAACGATAAGACACTCAACGATTTACTGGCAATTCGGGAATTAAGAAAACAGATTAACGAAGATGAAGTTATTTTAGTGGTATTGTTGAATATTGGCACAATGCTCGCCTCGCTGGGCGCAACACGTGGCCTGCCACTCAATATTGTGGGTGACATCATCGACTATTGGGCGCAACTAGACGATCACATCACCTTGCTACTCCAGCAGCATCCGAATGATCTGGTGGCACAGATTGATATAACCAACTTCTCACCCGCGACCGAAGACGACAAAAACCCTGCCTTCCCTCCGTGGAATATCCTGCAACCGCTGGACCGGGCCGCACGGGTATTCAACAAGATTCTGGCATTGCAGCCCACCATCTTTGGGGATAACACACAGTTTACCAAGTTGGAGGCAAGTTAGGGATACGCTGAAAAAATCGTCATTCCCGCGAAGGCGGGAATCCAGGGCTTTGATTTTGCTGGGTTTTGCTTTTGGCAAAAACGGTTTTTCTGAATAAATCAGTGTGTCCTTAGAGTCGCCTACACCCCCCCCTCCTGTGTGAGCCATTGCCCACCACCTGGATTTTCGTTGCCTGCCAGCGGATTCGCTGCCAGGCGGCATTACCAGGCAATGCGGCACATGGGGGTGGGTGTCATCCGCTGGATGGGAGGGTCTGGCCGCGCAATCCGGTTGAATCCCGCCCAGCCCAGGCGGATAATAGCCGCAGGGCCGCACTGTCTGGCCTGGACAGGCCCCGGAATGCCGGGGCCATCTTTATGGCTTGTTCGGTTGCAGCGCCCAAGCTGCTGCCCAAGGTGGACGTTTTGCCCATGACGCTGGATTTCAGCCACTACCTGTTGATTCTGGTCGGCACGGTGCTGGTCAATAACGTGGTGCTGGTGCGCATCCTCGGGCTGTGCCCGTTCATGGGCGTGTCGAAAAAACTTGAAGCCGCCATCGGCATGGGCGCGGCCACCGCCTTTGTGCTCACGCTGGCCTCGGGTGCCAGCCATGTGCTCAATCAGCTGCTGGTCTGGCTGGCGCTGGATTACCTGCGCACCATCGCCTTCATTGTGGTGATTGCCGCCATTGTGCAGCTGACCGAAATGATCATCCGCAAAACCAGCCCGGTGCTCTACCAGGTGCTGGGCATTTATCTCCCGCTGATTACCACCAACTGCGCCGTGCTGGGCGTGCCGCTGCTCAATGCCCAGCAGGGCCACAGCTTTATTGAAGCGCTGCTGTTTGGCCTGGGCAGCGCGCTGGGGTTCTCGCTGGTGCTGGTGCTGTTTGCCGCGCTACGGGAAAAGCTGGAGGGCGCTGATATTCCCGCGCCCTTTCGCGGCACGCCAATTGCGCTGGTGACTGCCGGGCTGATGAGTCTGGCGTTCAGCGGGTTTTCCGGGCTGGTGAAATGAGCGCGCTGCTGACCCTGGCTTTGCTGGTGGGGCTGGCGCTGCTGCTGGGCGGCTTGCTGGGTTTTGCCTCGGTGCGCTTCAAGGTGGACGGCGATCCGCTGGTGGACAAAATCGACGCCATCTTGCCGCAAACCCAGTGCGGCCAGTGCGGCCACCCTGGCTGCCGGCCCTACGCCACCGCCATTGCCGCTGGCGAAGCCGACATCAACCAATGCCCGCCCGGTGGCGAAGCCGGCATCCATAAACTGGCCGAACTGCTGGGGCGCGAATTCAAGCCATTTGCCGAAGGCGCGGCGCAGCCGAAACCTAAAGCCGTGGCGCTGATCGACGAAGCTTCCTGCATCGGCTGCACCCTGTGCATTCAGGCCTGCCCGGTGGACGCCATTGTCGGCGCATCCAAGCTGATGCACACGGTGATTGCCAGCGAATGTACTGGCTGTGAGCTGTGCCTGCCGCCCTGCCCGGTGGACTGCATCAGCATGCAGCCGCTGGCCGACACCCCACGCACCTGGAAATGGCGCTACCCGGTGATTCCCCTGACTGTTGCCCCCGGCGCTCCGCCCCAATGAGAACCCTGACTCCTTTCCATGGCGGCGTACACCCGCCCGAACATAAAACTGAATCCAGCGAAGTGCCCATCCGTCAGGCCGGGCTGCCGCCGCTGTTGCAGCTGTCGTTCAGCCAGAGCCTGGGCAACCCGGCGCGCCCGTGTGTGTCGGTGGGCCAACGGGTGAACAAGGGCCAGCGACTGGCTGAGCCCGATGGGGCCATGTCGGTGGGCGTGCATGCGCCCACCTCCGGTGTGGTGCGCGCCATCGGCCCGCTGCCGCTGGCGCACCCTTCTGGTCTGAACGGGCCTGGCCTCACCCTGGAGCCGGATGGCGACGAGCGCTGGGGCGAGCGGCACACGCTGGACTGGCAGCACGCCGACCCGCGTCAGGTACTGGACACCCTGCGCGAACGCGGTGTGGCCGGGCTGGGGGGGGCGTTGTTCCCCACCCATCTCAAGCTGGCCCGGCGCGGGCTGGACACTCTGGTGGTCAATGGTGCCGAATGCGAACCCTATATCACCTGTGACGACCGGCTGATGCGCGAACGCGCTGCCGGCATTGTGGCCGGCATTCATCTGGCCGTGCACCTGACCGATGCCCGCGAAGTGTTGATCGGCATTGAGGACAACAAGCCGCAGGCGATTGCCGCCATGCAGGCTGCCTGTGCCGGCAGCGGTTTTAGCGTGGTGGTGATTCCTACCCGCTACCCCAGCGGTGGGGCCAAGCAGCTGATTCACCTGCTGACCGGAAAATCGGTGCCAGCCGGGCGGCGCTCGACCGACTTTGGTGTGCAGTGCCTGAATGTGGCCACCCTGTACACCGCCGCCAGGGCGCTGGAATACGGCGAGCCGGTCATCAGCCGGCTGGTGACGCTGACCGGCGCGCTGGCCGAGCCCGGCAATGTCGATGCGCTGCTGGGCACCCCGGCGCACTGGCTGCTGCAACAGGCTGGCCGCCATGCCGACAGCGACCAGATCATCATGGGCGGGCCAATGATGGGCTTTGCCCTGCCCGACCCGCACGCCGGCATCAATCAGGCCAGCAACTGCCTGATTGCCGCCAGTCCGGCGCTGTTTCCGCCGCGCCCGCCGGCCATGCCGTGCATCCGCTGCGGCGACTGCGCGCAAGCCTGCCCGGCGGAATTGCAGCCGATGGATTTGTACTGGTTTGCCAAGGCGCGTCAGTTTGACAAGGCGCGTAGCGCCCATTTGTTTGACTGCATCGAGTGTGGCGCATGCAGCTATGTCTGCCCCAGCCAGATTCCGCTGGTGGACTACTATCGCTTTGCCAAAAGTGAGCTGTGGGCCAGCGACCGCGACAAGAAAGCCGCCGAACGCGCGCGTCAGCGCCATGATTTCCGTCAGTTTCGTCTGGTGCGCGACAAAACCGAAAAAGCCGCCCGCCTGGCCTCGCGCACTGCGCCGGCCAGCAGCGCGCCAACCGTCGAGGCAAGCTCGCCAGTCAGCAGCGATGACAAACGTGCGGCGATTGAGGCCGCCATGGCCCGCGCTGCTGCGCGCACGGCTGGGCAGGCCGCCAAAGCTGATAGCCCGCCCGCCGCTGCGCCTGTTACCAGTGCGGACGACGCCAAACGTGCTGCCATCGAAGCGGCCATGGCCCGCGCTGCGGCACGCAAGGCCGAACAGGCCGCTAACCAAGCCGACAGCCCGCCCGCCACTGCGCCTGCCGCCAGTGCGGACGACGCCAAACGCGCGGCGATTGAAGCGGCCATGGCCCGCGCTGCGGCACGCAAGGCCGAACAACAGGCCGCTAACCAAGCCGACAGCCCGCCCGCCGCTGCGCCTGCCGCCAGCGCGGACGATGCCAAACGCGCCGCCATCGAAGCCGCCATGGCCCGAGCCGCTGCGCGCAAAGCGGAACAGGCCGCCAAGGTGGCCGCCATGCCTTCCGACCCAGGATCCCCATGATGTCTTCCCCGTTTCTCTCTCAACCCAAAAGCGTGACCCAGGTGATGCTGTGGGTGCTGGCGGCCTTGCTGCCCGGCACCCTGCTGCTGGGCGCGCTGGCCGGGCCGGCGGTGTGGCTGCAAATCGCACTGGCCGTACTGGCCGCCTGCTTGTGCGAGGCCGGCATGCTGCGCCTGCGCGGGGTGGCGTTGCGACCGTTTCTGAGCGATGGCAGTGCCGTGCTGACCGGGGTATTGATCGGGCTGACCTTTCCGCCGCTGGGGCCTTGGTGGCTGGTGGTGCTGGGCAGCTTTTTTGCCATTGTGGTGGCCAAGCAGCTGTACGGTGGGCTGGGCAATAATGTGTTCAACCCGGCCATGGTGGCGTTTGCAGTGATGATGGTGTCGTTTCCGGCGCAGATGTCGCAATGGACGCCGCAGCCGGCGCTGGCCGGGCTGGAACAATGGCATTACATCCTCAGCCACCAGTTGCCCGCCGGCATGGCCGCCGATGCGCTGGCCGGGGCCACGCCGCTGGATGCGGTGCGTACCGGGCTGCTCAATGGCCAGTCGCTCAGCCACTTGCTGGTGGCCGGCCCCTGGCCGGTGAGTCTGGACCAGCTGTGGGTGGCGCTGGCCTGGCTGCTGGGCGGGCTGCTGCTGGGCTGGCGCGGCGTGCTGCGCTGGCAGGCGCCGCTGGCCATGCTGGCCACGCTGACCGTGCTGGCCAGCATCGCCCATCTGCTGGACGCCGAACGCTATGCCAGCCCGCTGTTTCATTTGCTGGCCGGGGCCACCCAGCTGGGGGCGTGGTTTATTGTCACCGACCCGGTATCTGCGCCCAGCAGCGTACGTGGCCGGCTGATTTTTGGCGCGGGCATTGGCTTGCTGATCTGGGTGATCCGCACCTGGGGCGGCTTTCCGGATGGCGTGGCGTTTGCCGTGCTGATCCTGAATCTGGCCGTGCCGTTTATCGACCAGTACACCCGTGCGCCAGCGTTTGGCCAGGGGGGGGCATGATGCAGTCGGCGTGGCAACGGGCGCGGGGCAGCGCCATCCGTCTGGCGCTGTTTGCCCTGGTGTGTGCGCTGCTGCTGGCCGCCACTGAAGCGCTGACCCGCGACACATTGCGCGCCAACGCCGAGGCCAGCCGTCGGGCGGTGCTGGCGCAGGTGTTGCCAGCTGGTGCGTTTGACAATGACCTGCTGGCCGATGCGCAGCCGCTGCCGGCAGCCAGTGCGGCCCGGCTGGGGCTCAAGCCGCCCGCCATGATTTACCGCGCCACGCTGGCCGGGCAGCCCAGTGGCTGGGTGGTGGAGGTGGTGGCGCCAAATGGGTATGCCGGGCCAATCCGCTTGCTGGTGGGCATGCAGGCTGATGGCCGCTTGAGTGGCGTGCGCGTGCTGGCGCATCGGGAAACGCCAGGCCTGGGCGATTATATCGACGCGGCCCGCAGCCCGTGGAGCCAGCAGTTTATCGGGCAGCGCGAGGCGCCGGGGCAACGCTGGCAGGTGAAAAAGGATGGGGGCCGGTTTGACGCCATGGCTGGCGCCACCATCAGCGCCCGTGCGGTAACGGCGGCGGTGGGGCGGGCGGCGCAGGTGTTGGCCGGGCAGGCGTCTGGGCGTTAGGCATCAAGCAGGATACCGCGTGAACGCGGTAGGGCAGTGTGCATTCCATTCAAGGAGAGGCAATGGCAGGGTTTGGCCTGACCGGGCTGGAAGCCCGGGGAATTATCCGTGATGGCCTGTGGCGGCAGAATGCCGGGCTGGTGCAGTTGCTGGGCTTGTGTCCGGTGCTGGCGGTCAGCAACAGTGTGGTCAACGGGGTCAGCCTGGGGCTGGCCACGGCGCTGGTCACCGGCTTGTCTGGGGCGCTGATTGCCAGTTTGCGCCACTGGGTGCCAAACGAGCTGCGCAATCCGGTATTCATCTTGCTGATTGCCGCGCTGGTGACGCTGGTGGAGCTGTTGATGCGCGCCGGCCTGCCCGAGCTGTACGCGGTGCTGGGGATTTTCATTCCGCTGATCACCACCAACTGCATTGTGCTGGCGCGGGCCGAGGCGTTTGCCTCGCGCAATCCCGTCGCCCATGCCGCGCTGGATGGGGTGATGATGGGGCTGGGGCTGACTGCCGTGCTGGCGGTGCTGGGCGGCTTGCGCGAGCTGCTTGGGCGCGGCACATTATTGTCCGGGCTGGAGCTGGTGCTGGGTGAGCCGGCGCGCGACTGGGTGATTCACCTGGTTCCGGCGTCGGCACATTACCAGTTTTTGCTGGCGCTATTGCCGCCGGGGGCGTTTCTGGGGCTGGCGCTGCTGGTGGCAGCCAAACAGTGGTGGGAGGCGCGGCCACAGACGCAGCCCGCTGCTGCTGCCCCCCTGGCCGGAGAACAGCCATGAATGCCGACAAGCGCCAACAGATTTACGCCCGACTGGCCCAGGCCATTACGCAGCCCACCACCGAGCTGGAGTATCAGTCGGCATTTGAATTGCTGACTGCTGTGCTGCTGTCGGCGCAGGCCACTGACGTGGGGGTGAACAAGGCCACCCGCAAGCTGTTTCCGGTGGCCAACACCCCGGCGGCGATCCACGCTCTTGGAATTGACGGCCTGGAGCCTTATATCAAGACCATTGGTCTGTACCGCAGCAAGGCGCGCCATCTGATTGAAACCTGTCGCCTGCTGCTGGAACAGCACGGCGGCGAAGTGCCGGCAGACCGCGCCGCGCTGGAGGCCTTGCCTGGCGTGGGGCGCAAAACCGCCAATGTGGTTCTGAACACCGCGTTTGGTCAGCCGACCATTGCCGTCGATACGCATATTTTCCGGGTGGCCAACCGCACCCGGCTGGCCAGTGGGGCCACGGTGCGCGAGGTGGAAGACCGGCTGGTCAAGTGGACGCCGCCGGCCTACCGGATGGACGCCCACCATTTATTGATTTTGCATGGCCGCTATGTGTGCAAGGCGCGCAAGCCGCTGTGCGAAGCCTGTGTGATTGCCGATTTGTGCGAGTATCCTGAGCGCACTTGCCGGCAGCCTCCCGGCAACCCGCTGCAGCCAGCCTGAGCCGCTGGCTGAACAGAAAGGACCCAACGTGTCATCTTCCTATGCCCGCCCATTGTTGATCTCGCTGGCGCTGATGGCCAGCCTGAGCGGCTGCGACCGTGTGCAGCAGGTTCGCGACTACTTCAGCAAGCCGCAGGGCAATGCCCCGCTGGTGCAGCCTGGCCAGGGCAACCAGATTGGCATGCTGCTGCCCGATTTTACCCAGTTGGTGGAGCGCGAAGGCCCGGCGGTGGTCAATATCAGCGCCAACCGGATGGAAGCCGAAGAAAACTCGCCGTTTCCGTTCCCGATTCCGGAAGACGACCCGTTCTTCGAGTTCTTCAAACGCTTTGTGCCACCCAATGGTCAGCAGCAACCCCAGGTCCCGCGTGAGCGGGAAAGCGTGTCGTATGGCTCCGGGTTCATTATTTCTGCTGACGGTTTTTTGCTGACCAACGCCCATGTGGTGGCCGGGGCCACCCAGGTGCAGGTCAAGCTTAACGACAAGCGCGAGTTCAAGGCGCGGCTGATTGGCGTGGACAAGCGCACCGACGTGGCGGTGCTGAAAATCGACGCCAGCGACCTGCCCACGGTGAAAATTGGCACGCCGGCCGCGCTGAAGGTGGGTGAATGGGTGGCGGCAATTGGCGCGCCATTTGGCTTTGATAACTCGGTCACCGCCGGGATTGTCTCGGCCAAGGGGCGCAGCCTGCCTGACGAAAACTATGTGCCTTTCATCCAGACCGACGTGGCGATCAACCCCGGCAATTCCGGTGGCCCGCTGTTCAACCTGCGCGGCGAAGTGGTCGGGATCAATTCGCAAATCTACAGCCGTTCGGGCGGGTTTATGGGCATTTCGTTTGCCATTCCCATCGACATCGCCATCGGCGTGGCCGAGCAGCTGAAAACCAAGGGCAAGGTCAGCCGTGGCCAGTTGGGCGTGCATATCCAGGAGCTGTCGCAGGAGCTGGCACGCTCGTTTGGCCGCCCGAATGCCGAGGGCGCGCTGATCGTCAATATCGAGCCCAATAGTGCGGCGGCCAAGGCCGGGGTGCAGGTGGGCGACATCGTGCTGGCGTTTGACGGGCGCAAGGTGGAAAGCTCGAAAGACCTGCCCATGCTGGTGGGCGCGCGTGCGCCGGGCAGCAAGGCCAAGCTGACGCTGTGGCGCAAGGGCGAAGAAAAAGTGGTGGAAGTGGTGCTCAGCGAGCTGGCCAGCACCGAGCGCGCTGCCAGCGAAAAAGCCCAGCCGCAAGCTGCCCCCAAAATGAAATACGACAAAATCGGCCTGGCCTTGAGCGAGCTCAGCCGGGAGCAGCGCGCCGAAGCCGGGCTGAACGCTGGCCTGCTGGTGGAAAACGCCAGCGGCCTGGCGGCCAAGGCCGGGCTGATCCACGGCGATGTGATTCTGGCGGTGAACCAGACTCCGGTGCTCAGCTTGAAAGCGTTTGCCGAGCTGGTGCAGGGCAATGACACCGTGGCCCTGCTGGTGCGCCGCGCCGACAGCACCCTGTTCTTGCCGCTGCGCCTGCGCGAATAAGCCGCGCCCGCAGCCGTGCGTTTTGTGTGCACGGGGTGAATACTTTCAATCACACCCACCCCGTGCATGGCCAGTTGTCCGACTCCCTCTGCAAAGGAAAAACCATGAGTTTTCAAACCACTGATTTGTGCGATGCACATAGCGACCACCTGCGCGTGGTGGCCCCGATGTTCAAACGCTTTGGCGGCCATGCCCAATTCTCTGGCCAAGTGGTGACGCTGAAACTGTTTGAAGATAATTCCCTGGTGCGCGACACCCTGGCCCAGCCGGGCGAGGGCCGCGTGCTGGTGGTCGATGGCGGCGGCTCGCTGCGCTGCGCGCTGGTGGGCGACCAGATTGCCGAACTGGCCGTGAAAAACCAGTGGGCCGGCATTGTGGTGTATGGCTGCATCCGTGATTCGGTGGCGATCAACGCCCTGCCGATTGGCGTGCGCGCGCTGGATACGCATCCGCTGAAGTCGATCAAGAAGGGCGTGGGTGACGTGGAGATTCCAGTGACGTTTGGCGGGGTGACCTTTACCCCTGGCGACTGGCTGTACGCCGATGAAGACGGCGTGATCGTCAGCGCCCAGGCGCTGGCGTGACGCATTGCGTCAGCCGCGTGCGCTGACGCAGCCCACAGGGCACGCTGTGTGTGGTGTGGTCTGAATCGCGCGCGCCCTGCCTGGCGCGCCGCGCTCAGCCAGCCAGCATTTCTTTCGCATGCCGCCGGGTGGTGGGGGTAATCTGCTCACCGCCCAGCATGCGGGCAATCTCTTCCACCCGCTCCTTGCTGTTCAATGGTCGAATGCGGCTGACCACGCTGCCGGTTTCACCCTCGCCCGATTTGGCCACCTGCCACTGCACATCGCCCCGCGCTGCCACTTGCGGCAGATGGGTGATGCACAACACCTGGTAGCGGTCGCCCAGCCGTTTCAGCAGTTTGCCCACCACTTCGGCCACCCGGCCACCAATGCCAACGTCCACTTCGTCAAAAATCAGCGTGGGCACTGCCGCCACCTCGCTGGTGACCACTTGCAAGGCCAGGCTGATGCGCGACAGCTCGCCTCCGGAGGCCACCTTGGCCAGCGGGCGCAGCGGGGTGCCGGCATTGGCGGCAACGTGGTATTCCACGCTTTCCGCGCCATAGGCATTGGGTTGCTCCAGCGTGGTCAGCACAATATCAAACTGGCTGCCCTCCATGGCCAAGCAATGCATTTCTGCGCTGATGCGGGTGGCCAGTTCGCTGGCGGCCTGCTGGCGGCGTGCGCTCAGCTGGCTGGCAATCTGGCGCAGGCTGAGCAGGGCGTCGGCCTCACGGGCAATCAGCGCGTCCATGTCGGCCACATCGTCCAGCGCGGCCAGCTGCTGCTGCCAGTCGGCCAGCCGCTGTGGCAGATCTTCCGGGCGCAGGCGGAACTTGCGGGCGGCGGCGTGCAGGGTGTCGATGCGCTTTTCCACCTGAGCCAGTTCTTGCGGATTTTGCTCAACGTCTTCCACGTAGTCACGCAGCGCATACAGGGTTTCGCGCAGCTCGGCGTCTACTGAATCCAGTAATGCGGTAATCGGGGCCAGCCGGTTGTCCATGGCGCACAGCCGGGTCAGCCGGCCTTGCAGCTGCGCCAGCGCGGAAATCAGGTTGCCATCGTCGTCGGATAGGGCATTCAGGGCAATCTGTGCTTCGCTTTGCAGTTCGGCGGCATTGGCCAGGCGCTGGTGCTGCTGGCCCAGGGTGTCCCATTCGCCGGCTTGCAGGTTCAGGTCGCTCAGTTCGCTGATTTGCCAGGTCAGCCGCTCGCGCTCCAGCGCGTAGGCGGCGGCGTGTTGTTCGGCGTCCAGTCGGGCCTGGCGTGCGCTGTGCCAGTCAGCGTGCTGCTGGCGTACCTGGCTGACCAGCGCCTCGGCCTGGGCGTAGGCGTCGAGCAGGTCACGCTGGGTGTCGGTCTTGACCAGCGATTGATGGGCGTGCTGGCCGTGGATGTCAATCAGCCATTCGCCAGCGGTTTTCAGCTGGGCCAGGGTGGCGGCGTGGCCGTTGACAAAGCAGCGCGAGCGGCCATTGGCGTCGAGCATGCGCCGCACCAGCAATTCGCCGCTGTCGTCGGCCAGCGCCTGTTCGCCCAGCCAGTTGCCCAGCGCCGGCACCCGGCTGAGGTCAAAGCGCGCCGACAGCTCGGCGCGGTCGCGCCCGCTGCGCACCAGGCTGCCATCGCCACGCCCGCCCAGCAGCAGCGACAGGGCATCGATAATAATGGATTTCCCTGCCCCGGTTTCACCGGTCAGCACGGTAAACCCGGCGGCAAAATCCAGCTCCAGGGTATCAACAATGACAAAATCACGGATGGCAAGGGACAGCAGCATAAGCGGGGTTCCGGTGGCAGCAGAAGGTCAGAGCAGGCGTTCGCCCCAGTGCAGTTTGTGGCGCAACATATCGTAGTAGTTGTAGCCAACCGGGTGCAGGATGCGCAGCGGGTTGCGGTAGCGGCGAATCACCACCCGGTCCATTTCCAGCAGGTCGCAGTGTGACTGGCCGTCAAAATGCACCCGGCTGTCGCTGCCCCGGGTGAGCATGAACTCGACCACGCTGCTGTCGTTGACGGCAATCGGGCGATTGGACAGCGATTGCGGGCAAATCGGCACCAGGGTGATGGCGGGAATGGTGGGATGCAAAATTGGCCCACCTGCCGCCAGTGAGTAGGCGGTGGAGCCGGTGGGGGTGGACACAATCAGCCCGTCGGAGCGCTGGCTGTAGACAAACTGGTTATCGATGAAAATTTCAAATTCAATCATCGAGCCAGTGGCACCGCGGCTGAACACCACATCGTTGAACGCCAGCGTACGGGTGACTTCGGCGTCTTCGCGCATCACCGTGGCGTTAAGCAGGATGCGGTCTTCCGGCACAAACTCACCGTGCAGGATGGCTTCGATGGTGCTGAACATTTCGTGCAGCGGCACATCGGTCATGAAGCCCAGCCGGCCCTGATTGATGCCGACCATCGGCACTTTGTACGGGGCCAGTAGCCGGGCGACCGACAGCATGGTGCCGTCGCCTCCGAGCACAATGGCCAGGTCGGCCAGTTTGCCCAGGTCGGCACGGTCTACCAGCGGATAGCGGCCTGCATCGGCGTGGCTGACGCTGTCGCGATCGACCAGGACGGTAATGTGCCGTTCGGCCAGAAAGTCAGCCAGCGAGATCAGCGAGGCGACAACCTGGGGTTTGCTGTGACGGGCGACCAGCGCCACGCGCTTGAACAAGGAATCCATGGGGCGAATTAAAACATTTGCCGGGGGGCGCGCCAAGTGGCTTGCATGGCTTAAGTTGACATCCTCCCCGACCAAAAAGCCGGGGTCTGCTGCGCACTGGGTCAAATCTTGCGCAGTTTGGTCGATTGGTGTGGCATCAGACAGCACAAAGCCCCCAAAACGGGGGCTTTGTGCGCAGCTGAACGGGTCAGTTGTTCATGAAGTCTGGCAGACGCGCCATCCCCGGATTGCTCGGCGCGCTGTTGGTCAGCAACGGCGACGGGGTATTGGCTGCCGGCTCGGCCAGCAGGTCTTCCATGTCCAGCACCAGCACCACCGAACCATCACCCGACAGCGTGGCACCGGCCACACCGCGCGGACGAATGTTCTGCAGCGGCTTGATCACCACGTCATCACGGCCAACAAAGGCGTCGATGGCCAGAATGAACGCACGCTCTGCCGACTGCATCAGCACGCCAAACTGGGTTTCCTGGGTGGGCTGCCAGCCCAGCAGGTCGGCCAGCGAGCGCACCGGCAGGATTTCGTCGCGCACCACGATGGTGGGACGGCCAGAGACTTCCTGGATGCTGTCGTGCTCGATCGGGATGATTTCGCGCACCATCGCCAGCGGCACGGCAAATGGCTGGTTGCACACCTTGACCACCAGCACCGGCAGGATGGCCAGGGTCAGCGGCAGCGAGATGCTGATGCGGGTGCCTTCGCCCACTTCCGAGGTGATGTCGATGCGGCCATTGAGCTTCTGGATGTTGGTACGCACCACATCCATGCCAACGCCACGACCGGACACATTGGAAATCTGGTCCTTGGTGGAGAAACCCGGCAGGAAAATCAGCTGCAGCGCCTGCTTGTCGTCCAGGCTGTTGGCGGTTTCCAGGTCGATCAGGCCCTTTTCGACAGCCTTGCGCCGCAGGGTTTCTGCGCGCATGCCCTTACCATCATCGGTAATTTCGATCAGGATATGGTCACCCACCTGCTGGGCCGACAGTTCAATCACGCTTTGCGGCTTCTTGCCGCTGGCAATCCGTTCGTCCGGGGTTTCCACGCCGTGGTCAACCGCGTTGCGCACCAGATGCACCAGCGGGTCGTTGAGGTCCTCGATCATGGTCTTGTCGAGTTCGGTTTCTTCCCCGATGATGACCAGTTCGACTTCCTTGCCCAGCTGGCGGGCCAGGTCGCGCGCCAGGCGCGGGTATTTCTGGAACAGCCGGCCAATTGGCTGCATCCGGGTTTTCATCACCGCGTTTTGCAGGTCGCCCACCAGCAGGTCGAGCTGGCTGACGGCTTCGTCCAGCGAGCGCAGGGTGTTGGTGTCGCGATTACCCTGCAGGATTTCGGTGCGCAGTGTGGTCAGGCGGTTTTTGGTCAGGCCGATTTCACCCGACAGGTTCAGCACCTGATCCAGACGCTGGGTGTCGATGCGGATGGTGTTTTCCTGCTGCACCGGGGCCATGGCGGTGGGCTTGCTGGGCTGACGGACCGGGGCGGGCGGCGGTGCCACAACGGCCGGCGGCTGGCTGGGCGCAGCGGCAACCGGTTTGGCCACCACGGGAGCCGCTGCCGGGGCCGGCGCGCTGGTCACGGCCTGAGCGGGCACCACCACGGCGTGATACAGGCTTTGCCAGTCTGGTGCTCCAGCAGGGCTTGCCGCCGGGGCTGGAGCCGGAGCCGCAGCAGGAGTCGGTGCGGCCACTGGCGGTGGGGGCGGGGGCGGGCTGAGCTGCACCACGGTAATTGGCTGATCTGCTTTCAGCGCCCGATCAAGCGCTTCCAGCAGCATCGGGTCGGCACCTTCCGGCATGCGGCCCTGACGCAGCACGTCAAACATGTCGCGCACCACGCCGGTTGCTTCCAGAATGATGTCCATGACTTCCGGGTTGAGCTGGATTTCACTGTTGCGCAACTTGTCGAACAGGTTTTCTGTTCGGTGGCACAGATTCACCAGCGGGCTGACATTCAGAAAGCCTGCCCCACCCTTGATGGTGTGAAAGCCCCGGAAAATGTCATGCAGCATGTTCTTGTCGTCTGGGCGTCGCTCCAGTTCGACCAGCTTGTTGTCTACGTCGGACAAGAGCTCGGAAGACTCGGTCAAAAAGTCCTGTAGCAGCTCGTCCATTCCGCCGAATTCACTCATCTTAATCCTCTGTCTTTTGATGCGGGCGAGCGGGGCTTAAAAACCCAGGCTTTCCAGCAAGTCGTCAACCTGTTGCTGACTGGTCACTACGTCGGTGCGCCCTTCTGCCTTGACCACCGGGCCATTGAGCAGGGTCGTGTCTTTGGATTCCACTTTCTTGTCGGAGAATTCCATCAGGAAAGCCAGCAGTTCGCTTTCCATGTGTTGCACCATCTCGACGACTTTCTTGATCACCTGTCCGGTCAGATCCTGGAAATCCTGTGCCATGATGATTTCCATCAACTGCGTGCGGGTGGCCTGGGTGTGCGTTGGCACCGAAGCCAGATAGTCGCGGGTGTGTTGCGACAAGAGCTTGAATTCGTCTACCGACAACTGGCCGGCGTACAGCTTGTCCCAGCCCACCGACAGCGCCACCGCACCTTTTTCCATGGTGTCCTGGTGCGGACCGGCATGGTCGGTGGCGTTGAGCGCGCGCATGGCCGCGTTTTCGGTCAGCGAGGCAATATAGGCCAGCCGGTCTTTGGCATCCGGGATGGTGGACGCCGCGCGTTCCAGCGACTTGTCGTAACCGAGTTCGTGCAATGCATCGTGCAGCTTGCGCGTCATCTGCCCGACACGGGTATACATTTCCAGCACCTGGGGATCCGGCTTGGGGATCTCGGGCAGGGGCGGAGGCGGATTATCCGGCTCAGGCGGATGAGCTGCCGCCAGGCTGTCAAACAGGGCTTGTAACTCGTCGGAATCGCCATTGTCGCCGTAGGGCTTGGCGGTGACCGGCGGGGTTTCCAGCGAAGCGGTGCGTGCGACACTTTCAAACAGGGCTTCCAGCTCTGGCGAATCGCCAGCATCACTGCCAATCGGCGCTACCGGGGGGGGCGGCGGTGTTTTGGCTGTATGGGCTGCGTTTTCAAACAACGCTTCCAGCTCCGGCGAATCGCCACTTTCCAGAACGTGGTCAGACACGTGGATTCTCCCGCTGCGATTACTTGCTGTGATTCACGAAGATTTTGGACAGCTTTTCTTCCAGGGTTGCCGCCGTGAAAGGTTTCACGATGTAGCCCGATGCACCGGCAGAGGCTGCTTCAATGATGTTTTCACGCTTGGCTTCCGCAGTAATCATCAGGAAGGGCAAGTGTTTGAGGTTGTTGTCGGCGCGTACGGCTTTCAGCAGTTCGATGCCGGTCATGTTCGGCATGTTCCAGTCCGACACGACGAATTCAAAATGGGAGGTGCGCAACTTGTGCAAGGCGGCCTGGCCGTCTTCAGCTTCGTCCACATTGGTGAAACCAAGCTCCTTGAGCAAGTTGCGGAGGATGCGGCGCATCGTGGAGAAGTCGTCCACGATCAAGAACCGGGTATTTTTGTCTGCTTCTACCATGCTTGTAGATGTCCTGAGGAACCGATGTTGTTAAGTTGAAAGCCGTGATTCTAAATCAGCTCACATGGAATTATCGTTGCAAAAATGGCAGCATGGTCTCTGCCAGAAGTGCCGGCTCGAATTTGGCGACATAGGCGTCCACTCCGACACTGGTGCCCATCGCCCGGTTGGCATTGGACGACAGGGAAGAATGCATGACGACCGGGATGTCGGCAAAACGGGGGTCGTTCTTGATCAGCCGGGTCAGCACATAGCCGTCCATTTCCGGCATTTCGGCGTCCACCAGAATCAGCTTGAGGGTGTCGTGCAGACTGTCGTTGTCGCCCCACGGGCGATTGGCGAACGCCTGCAGGCGGTCCCAGGCTTCACGGCCATTATTGGCCTGATGGTACTTCACGCCCATTTTATCAAGAACGCCGGTGATTTCCTTGCGTGCCACCACGGAATCATCGCAGAAGAAGATGAACTGGTCAGCATCCAGATTGGCTTTGGGAATGTCCGGGATGCGGGTTTCGCCAATCACGCTGGCCAGAATCTGTTCCACGTCGAGAATCGACACCAGTTTGCCGTCTTCCAGCTCGGTGACGGCAGTGATCATGGCCTGCTGACTGGCGGACACCATGTTTTCCGGCGCACGCACCTTGTCCCAGTCCACCCGGATGATCCGGTCCACTTCCCCAACCAGAAAGGCCTGGGTGCTTTTGTTGAACTCGGTGACGATCATCGAGGCATAGGTATTGTCCGGCTTGCTGCGCCCGATGAACTTGTCCAGCGCAATCACCGGGATAATGTTGCCGCGCAACGAGATCACCCCCTGTACGCCCATCGGCATATTGGGGGTTTTGGTGATCTCGGGGGTCTGTGAAACTTCACGGACCTTGAACACGTTGATCCCGAAGATCTCGCGGGTTCCCAGCGTAAACAGCAGGATCTCCATTTTGTTGGAGCCGGCCAGCTTGGTGCGGGCATCAATGTTGGCAAGTAGCGAAGCGTCGGAAGAGGTCATCTCTAAACCTATTTTCAGGTAAAGGGGTATCGGGCGCCCCGGATCAGTTGTCCAGCTTGAGCAACTGGCGAATCTTCTGTGCGAGTTTGTGCGGTTCAAATTTCGACACATACTCGTCCACGCCGACCGACTGCCCCAGTTTCTGGTTGGAGTGTCCGGACAGCGAGGAATGCATCAGCACCGGAATGCCGGCAAAGCGGGCGTCGGTCTTGATCATCTTGGTGAGGATATAGCCGTCCATTTCCGGCATTTCCACATCGGTCAGCACCAGGTGCAGCATTTCGTTCAGCGGACGGTGAGCGCTTTCCGCCTGCACCGCCAGCCGTTGCAGTTCTTCCCAGGCCTGGCGACCGTTGATCGCACCGGCATGACGGATGCCCATGGCGTCCAGCGTGCGTTCGATCTGCTTGCGTGCCACGGCGGAGTCGTCGGCGTAGAACACCATGCGTGGGACCGACACCGGCTCGATGTTGACGAACTGGTAGGAGTCGTCGATCTGGGTGGTTTCCGCCAGCACTTTTTCCACGTCGATCATCATCACCAGCGTCTGGTCGTTCAGTTCGGTCACTGCCGTGACCAGACCCCCCATCCGGTTGGAGATCATTTCCGGCGGTACCCGCATCAGCGACCAGTCCAGGCGCAGGATGGTGTCCACCGCTTCCACCAGAAAGCCCTGAGTGTGGCCGTTGTATTCGGTCACGATCATGATTTCCGGTTTGGTTTCGGTGATGATTCCGGTGTATTTGGCCAGGTCGATGACCGGGACCAGTTGTCCGCGCAAGCTGACCATACCTTCAACTGAGGCTGTCATTTCCGGGGCCGCCGTGATTTCCGGGGTGCGCATGACTTCACGCACCTTGAACACGTTGATCCCGAAAGTCTCGCGGCGACCGGTGCGTTGGTCTGTGCCCAGCGAGAACAGCAATATCTCAAGCTTGTTGGTGCCGGCGAGCTTGGTTCGCGCATCAATTTTTTTCAGAAGTTCAGACACAGTCTGCTCCGCAAGACGCTGTTTTGTGTAACTGTATCGGACATGTCGCCACTTTCTTGACTGTTGGCACCTTTGGTGGGCGCGCACCGGACAAGTCAGGGGCAGTCTGATACGATTTTTCGTTCATTGTAATCAAAAAAGCGTGCTAAACGTCATAAATAAATATGCGATCTCATGATACCCCAGCGGACCCTCCGCAAACTGCCGGATTGGAACACGCCTTCGACCGCTTTACCCAGGTTTCCGGTCAGCTGATCGACGCTTATCTGGCGATTCAGCAACAGGTGTCCCATCTTTCTGAACAACTGGCCTTGGCCAATGAGCAACTTTCGCGCCGGGTGGCCGAAAACACTGCATTATTAGGGCGTTTATCCCTTTTACTCAACATGCTTCCGGCAGGCGTGATCGAAATCGACGCCAGCGAGCAGGTGATCCGCCAGAATCCGGCGGCCACCCAGTTGCTGGACGACGATCTGACCGGCCAGCCATGGCAAGTGTGTGCCGCACGCTTTTCCAGTCACCATCCGGACGATGAGCATACTACGTATCGCCAGCCAGGCGGTGAACTTCGCCAGGTGCTGATCCAGCGCCAGGCACTGCCAGACAACGGTGGGGCCATTATCCTGGTGCAAGATGTCAGTCGTGCGCTGGAGATGCAGCAGCAACTGGCCCAGCAGGAGCGCTTTGTCTCCATGGGCCGGATGGCGGCATCCCTGGCGCATCAGCTGCGCACGCCACTGGCTACCGCCATGCTGTACACCTCGCACCTGAACCGACCGGCACTCGATGAAGCCGACCGGCTGAAATTTGCCGGCAAGGCCCTGACCCGCCTGCGGGCGCTGGAAGGCCTGGTGGGCGATATGCTCGGGTTTGTCCGGGGCCATGTGCAGGCGCGCGAATGGGTGGCACTGCCCCGCTTGCTGGCTGACGCCGAGCAGATATTTGCCCCACAGGCCCAGGCACGAGACATCGCCCTGGACTGGCCAGGTGAGCCGCCACAGCTTGAATTGTACAGCGACAGCAAGGCCTTGTTGGGGGCGATTGTCAATCTGCTGGAAAACGCCCTGGTTTTTTCGCCGCCCAACGGCAGGATCCGGCTGAGCCTGATGCGTAACGACACGGTATTGCAGCTAAGTGTACAAGATGATGGCCCCGGTGTGGCAGCCGACGTGGCGCAACGCATTTTTGATCCTTTCTTTACCACCCGCGCCGATGGCACCGGTTTGGGGTTGGCCATTGCCCGTGGTGTAGCGGAAGCCTCTGCTGGCGAATTAACCCTGCAACCGTCGTTGCGCGGGGCCTGTTTCCGCCTGCAATTGCCTTATCGACCGATTGTTCACACGACTGGCTGAGAGAAAATATCCCAACATCCACGATATTGACATGAAAAAAAATTGAGAGAATTCTATACTGTCGGCATGTCCGTGCTATGCATCCAGAATGCCTGTTCTGGCACGGCGGCGCGCCAGCCCAACTTCCAGTCAGTGGCGGCGTGAGTCTCCATAACATAACTGATTGAAAGTGTTGGATAAACGTGCCATCAGCAAGAATAGGTCCGATCAGCATCCTTCTGGTGGATGACTCGGTATGTCATCTCCAGACCACTGGCTTTGCCCTGCGCCGCGCGGGCTATCTGGTGCGCGAAGCCTGTCATGCCCAGGCGGCCCGAGCGGATCTGGACCGCAACGGGCCGCCTGCGGTGTGTGTGATTGATCACATCATGGCGGGTACCGACGGTGTCCAGCTGATTCAGCAGTTGCGCAAACGCCGGGACACCCGGCAGGTGCCCATGGTGCTGATGTCTACTGCGCCTGCCCTGCATATCCGCGACATGGCGCAGAAAGCCGGTGCTCAGGCCTGGCTGGCCAAGCCGTTTGCGCCCGAGCAACTGCTGGCCATTCTCAGCATCGTATTAAGTCGTTAACCCCGTGGCGATGCCGTCACGGGGCTCCACCCCGCCGGCATCGTCTCATTTGCGCCCGCGCTGGCGCAGAAATTGAATCGGCAATGATGTCTTCTCAATCTCCTTTTTTTAACCAGACCCAGCCGCCCCGCGAGCTGTATTTTGACCGGCATTTCGGCCTGGAGGCCACCAAGCTGTGGCCAGGCGAGATGCTGGCCACCGGCGAAGACTGGCTGCTGGTGACCGTAACCGGAAGCTGTGTGGTGATCTGTCTGCACGACCCGGTGGCAGAAGTGGGTGGCATGGCGCACTTCATGTTGCCCGATCTGGATGCGCAGAATCCCGACATGCACGCGCCCGCCCGTTATGGCAGCCATATGCTGGAATCGCTGATTGACGCCTTGCTGCTGCAGGGCGCGCGCCGCGAGCGGCTGATGGCGTTCTTGTATGGCGGGGCCAATATCCTCAAAGGCCTGTATCTGGGTGCACCGGGGGAGCGCAATATCCTGTTTACCCGCAACTACCTGGCCACCGAAGGCATTCCGGTGCACGAAGAAGCTGTGCTGGAAGTCTTGCCGCGCAAAATATATTTTCAGGCGCGTCGTGGCCGGGCCAAGATTCGAGGCATCCGGGCGGTGCATAACCGCACCATTTTCGAGCGTGAACTGGAATACCGCCACCGTTTGCGAGCCGAAGTCCAGCCGACCGACGGTGAGGTGTTTTAGTCCGGTGCCGCAGAGCACGGGTGCCATCACCGCCTTCAGCCTTCGCCCCGGTCCAGCGCGTCCCGCTTGTGGCTGACGTCTTTCCAGTCGGCGTGATCCGGCAGCGGAGCCTTGACGTTGACAATCGGCAGCCAGGCCGGGTGCTTGGCCAGGGTGGCATTCAGTTCGATAAACTCCTGCTGGTCAGCCGGCACGTCGTCTTCGGCGTAAATGGCATTGACTGGGCACTCGGGCACGCACAAGGTGCAGTCGATGCACTCATCCGGGTCAATCACCAGAAAATTTGGCCCTTCCCGGAAGCAGTCCACCGGGCATACCGCCACGCAGTCGGTGTATTTGCAGCGAATGCAGGCTTCGGTTACCACATAGGCCATGAGGGTTCTCCTGAGGCAGGGGTTTCTTGTATCGTAGCGTGCTTCTACCCTGTTTGCCGACGATTGCACCATGTCCTGCCCAATGCCTCCTGCCCAGCCCTATCGCGGGCGCTTTGCCCCCAGCCCCACCGGCCTGCTGCACGCCGGCTCGCTGACCACTGCGGTGGGCAGCTATCTGCAGGCGCGCAGTCAGGGCGGCGAGTGGTTGCTGCGGATGGAAGACCTTGACCCGCCCAGAGAAATGCCCGGTGCCAGCGCGGCCATCTTGCGCACGCTGGAAGCGTTGGGTTTTGCCTGGGATGGGCCGGTGGTATACCAAAGCCAGCGTCTGGACGCTTATCAGCAGGCGCTGGATCATCTGGTTGCCCAGCAGCGCGCCTACCCCTGCGCTTGCACCCGGCGGGAAATCGCCCTGGCTGGTCAGGCCGGGCTGGATGGCGTGGTCTATCCGGGCACGTGCCGTGCCGGCCTGGCAGCTGGCCGGACAGGCCGCGCCTGGCGGCTACGCGTGCCGGCAGGGCTGACCCGTGTGGTGGATGGCCTGCATGGGCCGATCGAACAGGATGTGTTGGCGTGTGTGGGGGATTATGTGCTCAAACGCGCCGATGGGCTGTTTGCCTATCAGCTGGCCGTGGTGGTGGACGATGCCTGGCAGGGGGTCAATGCGGTGGTGCGCGGGGCTGACCTGCTGGATTCCACCACGCGCCAGATCGTGCTGCAGCAGGCGCTGGGTGTGGCAACGCCCCGTTATGTCCATTTGCCGGTACTGGTCAATGCCGCCGGGGAGAAGCTTAGCAAGCAAACGCTGGCCCCGGCGATCCGGCCCGACGCCGCCGCTGCCGAGCTGCGCCTGGCGCTGACTCGTCTGGGCCATCCGCCGCCCGCTGATTGCGGCGGGTTGGCCGAGCTATGGGCGTGGGCATTGGCGCACTGGGCGTTGTCACGCGTGTCGGCGGCACCGGTGGTGGTACAGGAGGCTTGAACGCGCACCCAGGCAACCCGGCCAGGACAAGCCGCTACGTGCGGCGGCCTGACGCGTCGAACGCCGCCTCGGGCAGCGGACAGAGCGCGCTGGTGTGCGGCATGCTGTGCAGGTAGAGCGCCATATCCTGTGCCGGCAGTGGCCGGCTGAACAAGAAGCCCTGCAGCACATCACAGCCGTGCTGCCATAGCCAGTTGGCCTGCTCCAGGGTTTCCACCCCTTCGGCCACCACGCCCAGCTGCAGATTGTGGCTCAGCCCGAGCAGGGCGGCAACGATCAGCTCGCTATGGGTGTCCAGGCCGATATGGCTGATGAAGCTGCGGTCGATCTTGATATGGTCGGGACGGTAGCGGTACAGGTGCTGCAAATTGGCGTAGCCGGTGCCAAAATCGTCCAGTGCAATGCAAATGCCCATATCGGCCAGCGCATCCAGCGTGCGGGTAATTGGCGTCAGCCCGGCCTGGGCCAGCGCCGTTTCGGTGATTTCCAGCTGCAGCATGCTGGCCGGCACCTGATGGCGCGCCAGCAACTGGGCAATATCGTCGTGCAAATCCACCTTGCACAGCTGGCGGGCTGACAGGTTGACCGAGATCGGCACCGCTGGCAGGCCAGCCTGTTGCCAGGTTTTCCATTGGCGCAGCGCGGTGTCCAGCAGGCGATGGCCCAGGGCGATGATCAGCGAGCTTTCCTCGGCAATCGGGATAAAGCGCTCCGGACTGACCATGCCCAGCCGGGGATGATGCCAGCGCGCCAGCGCTTCCATGCTGACCACCTGGCCAGTACGGAAATTGATGATGGGCTGGTAGTGCAGGTGCATTTCGTCTGGCCGGCCCAGCGCCAGACGCAGGTCGTTTTCCAGCGCTTCGCGCGCCTGATGCGCCGGGGTGTGCTCCGGGCAATAGCGTGCCCAGCTGTTGCCGCCGGCCTGACGGGCGGTGGTGACCGCCTGGCGGGCGTGCAGCAGCAGGATTTCACCGTCGTCGCCATCCTGCGGAAACTGGCTGATGCCAATGCTGGCGGACAAGGCAAAGCGTTCGCCCTCCACACGCAGCTCGACCCCCACCCGTTGCAACACCCGCCGCGCCGCATGCAGCGCGGCGTCATCGACATGCGGGCTGAGAATGGCAAACTCGTCCTGGCCCAGATGAATCACCTGGTCGTGTGATCCCGCGCTGAGCAGACGCTGGCCCAGCTGGGTGAGCAGGCGCTCGGCCAGCACGTTGCCGTGGCGCAGGCGCAGCGCGGCAAAGTGGTCCAGGCTGCAGCATAAAATCGAGAACGGCTGCCCTTGCGCCAGCCGGTCTGGCAGCAAAATGGCCAGGTCGGCGGCGCTGTACGGCGTGTCGCGCTGCTTGCTCAGGCTGGGATTGCCGGGCTGGCGCTGCAGCCAGTGCTCCAGGCCGCCGGCCAGCTCGTCGGGGCTGACACCACCTTGCCAGTCTGGCGAACGCGCGCGCAGGCGCGCCACCGCCGCGCTCAGACGAGCGAGGGTGGCCCGACTCTGGTTGAGTTCGGTTTCCATGGCGTTGAAGGCGGCGTGCAGTTCTGGCTGACATTCGCCCGGATGACCGGGGCAGGCGCGGTGTGGCGCAAAACCCGGCAGGGTGACTTCGTCGTCACGCAGTTGGGCAATCAGGCGCACCACGGCAGAACTGACTTCTGCCGGGCTGGCTTGGTGGCAATACTGCACAATACCGGCCAGTTCGGCAGAACCGAAGGCCCGCCGCAACGTATCGTGGAAGGGATCTGGCTGTGTCATGATTACCCCATCCGGCGGCTTGCAATAGTCTTATCATAAGGGAGCAGCAGGCCAGGCACCAGCGGGATTGATCATGCGTTGCAGCATCCGGCGCGGCTTAATACAGCAAACGGCAGCGCAGGGTGCCATCAATGGCCTGCAGCATGGCCTGGGCGGCTGCCGGGGCGGCGCTGTCGGTGTCAATCACCACATAGCCGATATCGCCGCTGGTTTGCAGGTATTGTGCGCAGATATTGATGTTTTGTCCGGAGAACAACGCATTGATCCGCGCCAGCATGCCTGGCTGGTTGCGGTGGATATGCAGCAACCGCCCCTTGCCGGGGTGCGCCGGCAACGACACTTCCGGAAAATTCACTGCCGACAGTGTCGAACCATTATCCGAGTAGCGAATCAGCTTGCTGGCCACTTCTGCGCCAATATTGGCCTGGGCTTCCTGGGTAGAACCGCCGATATGCGGGGTGAGCAGCACATTGTCCAGCCCGCGCAGCGGCGACAGAAACTCGTCGCCATTGGCCTGCGGCTCGTGCGGAAACACATCAATCGCCGCACCATGCAGATGCTTGCTGTGCAATGCCTCAGCCAGCGCGTCGATATCCACCACCGTGCCGCGCGAGGCGTTGATCAGATGGCTGCCCGGTTTCATTGTGGCCAGTTGGGCTGCGCCAATCATATTGCGCGTCTGTTCGGTTTCCGGCACATGCAGGGTGACCACGTCGGCGCAGGCCAGCACGGCGTCCAGGTGGGTGAGCTGGCGGGCGTTGCCCAGCGGCAGCCGGGTTTCAATATCGTAAAACACCACCTGCATGCCCAGGCCTTCGGCCAGAATGCCAATCTGGGTACCGATATGGCCGTAACCGACAATGCCCAGGGTTTTGCCGCGCACCTCGTAGGCATGGTCGGCTGACTTCATCCAGCCGCCACGATGCGCCAGTGCATTGCGTTGCGGGATGCCGCGCATCAGCAGGATGGCTTCGGCCAATACCAGCTCGGCCACCGAGCGGGTATTGGAAAACGGGGCATTGAACACCGGAATCCCGCGCCGGGCGGCTGCGGCCAGGTCCACCTGGTTGGTGCCGATGCAAAAGCAGCCAATCGCCATCAGCTTGCGCGCCGCTTCCAGCACCGTGTCGGTCAGCTGGGTGCGCGAGCGGATGCCCACAATGTGCGCATCGGCAATGGCCTCACACAACTGGTCTTCCGGCAGGGCTTTGGCCCGGTAATCCAGGGTGACATAGCCGCTGGCCTGAAAGGCGTCCACGGCAGTCTGGTGCACCCCTTCCAGCAGTAACACCTTGATTTTGGCTTTGTCGAGCGAATACGTCTGCATGATGGCTTCCTTTTCGGTCAATTCTTGAGTAAATTTATCAGGTATTCTGTGTTTTGCCATCCCCATCTTGTGAAAGTTGCCCATGCCTCCTGATTTGCCCACCCGGCTGGCCACCGTGATCGACCCGGCCCGCATCCGCACCGACGCTGATGCCCTCACCCAATATGGCCGCGACTGGACCCGCTATTACACCCCAGCCCCAGCGGCGGTGGTGTTTCCACGCAGCCTGGCGGAAGTGGTTGCGCTGGTGCAACTGGCCCGCCGCGAGCGCCTGGCGCTGGTGCCGTCCGGCGGACGCACCGGCCTGTCTGGCGGCGCGTGCGCGATGGCTGGCGAAGTGGTGGTGTCGCTGGAGCAGATGCGCCAGATCAGCGGTTTTGACCCGGTGGCCGGCACCGTGCGCTGCCAGGCCGGGGTGATTACCGAAACCCTGCAGCAGTACGCCAGCAGCCAGGGCTGGTATTTTCCGGTGGATTTTGCTTCGCGCGGTTCATCGTGCATTGGCGGCAATATCGCCACCAACGCAGGCGGCATCAAGGTGGTGCGCTACGGCATGTTCCGCGACTGGGTGGCCGGGCTGACGGTGGTGACTGGCGCAGGTGAGGTGCTGGAACTGAACCAGGGGCTGATCAAGAACAACACCGGCTACGATCTGCGTCATTTGTTCATTGGCAGCGAAGGCACTCTTGGCCTGATTGTGGATGCCACCCTGCGTCTGACCCGTCCGCCCGCACCGGCCAGGGTGATGGTGTGTGCGGTGCCGTCGCTGGACGGCATCATGCGGCTGTTCCACGCTTTCCGCAGCGAACTGACATTAAACGCATTTGAATTTTTCTCCGAAGCGGCGCTGCAGGCGGTGCTGGCACGTGGCCATGTGCGCCGGCCACTGGATACCGTCACCCCCTACTACGTGCTGCTGGAGCTGGACTGCGCTGCGCCGGACAGCGAAGCCAGGGCGCTGGCGGTGTTTGAGCAGTGCGCCAGCGCTGGCTGGCTCAGCGACGGCGTGCTTAGCCAGTCGGTGGCTCAGGCCAGCGAGCTGTGGCGGCTGCGTGAGGACATCAGCGAGTCGATCACCCCGCGCACGCCGTATAAAAACGATATTTCCGTGGTGATTTCCCAGGTACCGGCGTTTATTGCCGAACTTGACGCGTTGCTGGCGCGCGAATACCCGACATTTGAGGTGGTGTGGTTTGGCCATATTGGCGATGGCAATCTGCACATCAATGTGCTGTGTCCGCTGGACATGGACATCGACACCTTCCGTGGCCACTGCGAACGGGTGAACACCCTGGTGTTTGACGTATTGGCCCGCTATCACGGCAGCATGTCGGCAGAACACGGTGTGGGCCTGCTCAAGCGCGACTATCTGTCGGTGACCCGCAGCCCAGCCGAGATTGGCTATCTGCAGGGAATCCGCCAGGTGTTTGATCCGGATGGCGTGTTGAATCCGGGTAAACTGCTGCCTAAAAAGTAGGCGACGGTAAAAATAACTTAATAATCAGCAGGCTGGCACATGTATCCACAGCCCATGCACATGACTTTCCCGCCTGGGTGTGGATGGTGTGCATAAAGACAGAAACCGTTGCCCAAAAATTGGGCAACGGTAGAAAATCCAGAAAAATCAGCGAATTGACTGGCTTGTCCACAGCCGGTGCACATGGCTGTCCCACCGGGGTGTGGACAGCCAAGGCAGGTTCAGGCAGAACGTGCGCCCGTGTGAACAATGGTGCCCACATGCTCGCCGCGCAAGGCGGCAGTCAGCCGGCCCGGCACCAGGCCGTTGACCACTTGCACGCGCTCGATATGGCGGGCGGTGGCCATCACCTCCAGCAGCGCGCGGTCGAACGGCAGCGAGCCGGGCTGCTTGGCCAGATCCGTATGGTGGATTTCGGCCAGGAACTGCGCCTGTTGGCCATCCGGGCCATTCGGATCGGTGCTGTACACCCCATCCACATCTTCGACAATGGTCAGCCCGGCAGCGCCCAGCGCGTCGGCCAGCAGGAAAGCCCCGGTATCGGCGCGGTGCATCGGGATGCGTGAGTCGGGAAACTCATGGTGATGGTAGGGCGGAAAGGCGCTGCCAACCACGGCGCGCGCAGCGGCCAGGTGGATGGCCAGCTGGCTGGCGATGGTCGGATGCTCGACGTAGGACACGCCTTCCGGGGCCAGCAGCGACGCCAGGATGTGGCCATTCTGGCCGGCTTCGCTGGCCGCCAGCGGGGCCAGCGAGCCGACCGGCAGGCCCAGATCCAGGCCCACGCTGAACACATGGCGGGCGCGCAGGCCAGCACCGGTGAGAATCAGCAGCCGGTGTTCCGGCAGCAGTTTGCGCAGTTCGTCAACCATCGGCAGGATGGCATCCGCGCCACGGTCCATCAGGCGGCCGCCAATCTTGATCACTTGCAGCCAGGGCAGCAGGCGGATGGGGCGCACACCGGCCACCGGACGGGTGAGCGTCCCATCCTGCAGGGTTTGACGGGCCAGCGGCGAGGCCATGTGTTTGATGGTATTGGAAGTGTCTGTCATGGTGTTCTGCCTCAGCTCGCGGTGATGATGGTGCCGACGTGTTCGCCAGCCAGGGCACGGGTCAGGTTGCCGGGAACCAGGCCGTTGATGACCTGTACCTGGCGGATGTGGCGGGCGGATTTCAGCAGATCCAGCACCGGGAATTCCAGGATGGAGTCGTGCAGGCCCTGGGCCTTCATGTCGTCCACCGAAATTTTGGGGATGAACGTGGCGTGCGGGTCGGTTTTCGGGTTGCCGGTGTACAGGCCGTTTTCGTCCTTCACGTAGATCATCGCCTTGCAGCCAAACTGCTCGGCCAGCAAGAAGCAGCCGGCATCGGTGCGGTAGGGCGGAATCACGCCTTCAGCCGCCGGGCGCATCCACAGCTTGTACGGCGGCATGCCGCTGAAAATCACCGCATTCACTTCGGCAATCGACAGCGGCACGGTGGACATGCCGGCGTCGCCCACCACCGGAATGCCATGCTTGGCCAGCAGCTGGCCCAGCATGGCAGCGTTCTGGTCGGCCACCGACGCGCCCAGTTGCGCCAGCACGCCGGCTGGCAGGTTCAGCCCGGCGGCAATTGAATACAGATGGCGGGCACGGGTGCCTGCCCCGGTGCCAATCATCAGCTTGTGTTGTTGCCGGGCGGCGACGATTTCGTCCACCAGCGGATACAGACCGGCGCGGCCGCGGTCGATCACGCTCTGGCCGCCGATCTTCAGCACCGTGGCGTCGGGCAGGATGCGGAAATCCGCCGATGCCTCGGCGGCCTCCAGCAGCTGCGCATCGGTCAGCGAGCGCTGCATCAGGAGCTGTTCAAGCTCCACTGTGGTGTGGGTCATGGGGTTCCTTTCGTCATTTCGATACACGGCAGCCCGTCTTGACGGGCTGGTGCGCACCCGGTCATGGAGGGGCGGGCGTGTGTTCAGCGATGGTTGAGCGTGCCTGTCGTCAACGCATCATGAAACGATCGTAGGGGATCACGCTGTATAAATTCAACCACAGGCCAGAATAGCGCTGGCGGGAAAATCGGGGAAAGCTGACTGGCCACGGTGTGCCGGGCAGCATAAGAAAAACAAGACAAAATAGTCCTGTCAGAGGAAAGGGGGGCCACCCTGGCTGCAGCAGAAAACCGGTGACGATGCGTGTGCAGGAAGCACTGCTTTTAGGATAAACCGTGGGATAAGCGATATATACGCGAAGGGTGCAAAGAGGGATTCACCCGTTTGCCCAGGCTGAAACGGCCAGACCATGGTGTGGCCGTTTATGTCTTGTATGGCCAGCGGGCAGTGCATCCGGCCACCCGCTGGCTGGCCCGGATTATTTCAGTGCATAAATGGCCGGCAGATTGCGCCAGGCACCGCGCACGTCCATGCCATAGCCAAACACATAGCGGTCAGGCACATCAATACCAACAAAATCGGCGGCAATCGGCTTGGCCTTGCTGATCAGTTTATTGGCAAATACCCCGCTGTAAAATGCCTTGGCCCCCATGGCCATCACCTTGTCGCGAATGGCCGCCATGGTTTCGCCTTCGTCCAGAATATCGTCGAGCACCAGCACCACGCGGTCGCGCACGTCTTCTTTTGGTGCCTGCCGCCACACCAGCTCGCCGCCACGGGTCTTGTCGCCATAGCGCGACACATGCACATAGTCAAAATCCAGCGGAAAGGCCAGGCGCGGCAGCAACTGGCCGGTAAACACCACCGCGCCGCCCATCACCGACAGCACCAGCGGGTAGCTGTCGCCCAGCTTGGCGGTGATGTCTGTGGCCATCTGGTCAACGGCGGCTGTCACCTGTTCGGCAGTAAACAATACGTCGGCGCTGTTGAGCAGGCCACGGGCTTCGGCAACATTGGGCATGAGCATCTCTCTTGCTTGGTTCAAATGAATCAGCCCACCGGGGGCAGGATGGCTGCCGGAGGTGGGCCTGGGGTCTGGGTGGGGATCCACCGGGGCAAAACTGTCTGGCTTAGCGCGCCGGGTGGGTGCGCAGCCAGTTGGCAAAATCCTGGCCAACTTCATGGTGTTTCAGCGCGTAATCCACGCTGGCTTTCAGATAGCCCAGCTTGGAGCCGCAATCATAGCGCACGCCGGGCAGGGTCAGCGCATGCACCGGGTGTTCCTTGAGCAGGGCAGCAATGCCGTCGGTCAGCTGGATTTCGCCACCCGCGCCAGGGCGCACCTCCAGCAGCTTGTCAAAAATGCTGCCGGGCAGGATGTAGCGGCCCACTACCGCCAGGGTGGACGGGGCGAGCTCCGGCTTGGGTTTTTCCACCATGCTCACCACCCGGCTGTGGCCGTGGTCGTCAACAATCTGCACAATGCCGTAGTTGGCGGTTTCTTCGCGGGCAACGGTTTCCACCCCCAGCACCGATGCGCCGGTGGCCTGATGGTGCGCTACCATGTGCTGCAGCGCGCCGGGCTGGCTGTCGATCAGGTCATCGGCCAGCAGCACGGCAAATGGCTCGTTGCCAATTGCCGGGCGGGCGCACAGCACGGCGTGGCCCAGGCCCAGCGCTTCTGGCTGACGGATGTAAATGCACGAGGCCCACTTGGGCAGAATGCCCTGCACGGCTTCCAGCAGTTTTTCCTTGTTGCGGATTTCCAGTTCGTTTTCCAGCTCGTAGGCCTTGTCGAAATGGTCTTCAATCGCCCGTTTATTGCGTCCGGTGATGAAGATCAGGTCGGTCATGCCGGCTTCCAGCGCTTCTTCCACCGCGTACTGGATCAGCGGCTTGTCGACAATCGGCAGCATTTCCTTCGGGCTGGCCTTGGTGGCGGGCAAAAAACGGGTGCCCATGCCGGCAACGGGAAATACGGCTTTACGAATGGCTTGCATGAGAGGGCTTCTCCGGGAAACTGCGTGGCGCAACAAAAAAATCATGCCAAGGGCAAACGTTTGCTGGGGGATGCCTGTGCAGGCCGTCCACCCAACACCACAACGGTGCCATGGCGTAGGGGTTATTCCAGGGCGGTGCCGGCCAGCAAGGCCAGCAGGGCGGTTTCGTCCAGCACGGGCACGCCCAGGCTCAGGGCTTTGTCCAGCTTGCTGCCAGCTTCTGCGCCCGCCACCACAAAATCGGTTTTTTTCGATACGCTACCGCTGACCTTGCCGCCGGCGGCCTCCACCCGTGCCTTGGCGGCGTCGCGGCTGAGGGTGGGCAAGGTGCCGGTCAGCACCACGGTCTTGCCGGCCAGCGGCAGCGCGAGCGCATCAGCGCTGTCTTCAGGAATGGCCGGCCATAGCGCGGCCAGATAGTCCAGCAGCTGGGTCAGCGTGGCGCGGTGTTCGGGTTGGTCCAGCCAGTCGGCCAGCGCATTCACCCCTTCGGCGGGCAGGTCCAGTGCAATGACTTCGCGCCGGCTCAAGCTGGCCAGCGCCGCCAGGTCGGGCAGTTGTGCCAGCAATTGTGTGGCGCGCAGCTCGGTCAGCCGGGGTATCGCCAGCTTGACCAGCAGGGTCACCGGGTTAAGCAATTGGCGCAATTGCGCCGCCGGGTGGGCAGCCTGTTGTGGCGTCACCCCGGCGGCCAGCAGCGCGTCCAGCTCGGCCTGGTTGCCCGCTTCGGCAAAAAATTCGGCAATTGATTCGGCCACCACGCCGCCAATATCCGGCAGTGCCGCCAGCACCACCACCGGCGCACGGCGCACCCAGTCCAGCTGCCCCAGGCAGTCGGCCAGGGTTTTGGCGGTGGATTCGCCCACATGGCGGATGCCCAGGGCAAACAGAAAGCGCGCCAGCGGCGGGGTTTTGCTGGCGGCAATCGCAGTCAGCAGGTTTTCGGCCCACTTGGTGGCAATTTTGCCGGCCTTGACCGTGTCTGGCACGCTGCCGTCGCGCTCGTCGGCGCGGCGCTTCATGTCCAGCAGGTCGGTCAGCGTCAGCTGGTACAGGTCGGCCACCCGGTGCACCAGGTCGAATTCCACCAGGGTGTCGATATAGCGTTCACCCAGTCCGTCGATATCCATCATCCGCCGGCCAGCAAAATGCTGAATCGCCTGGCTGCGCTGGGCGCGGCAGCTCAGCCCGCCCGCGCAGCGGGTAATCGCCTCGCCGGCTTCGCGCCGCACATGGCTGCCGCACACCGGGCAGTGGTCGGGCAGGCGGTAGGGCGGATGCAGCGGTTCGCTGTCGCCGTCGCTGAACAGGTCTGCGCCGGGCAGCTGGCGCATGGGCCGCTGCGCCAGCACCACGCTGACCACTTCCGGAATCACATCGCCCGCGCGGCGCACGCTGACCGTATCACCCACCCGCACGTCCTTGCGCAGCACTTCGTCTTCGTTGTGCAGGGTGGCGTTGGTCACCGTCACACCACCAACAAACACCGGCTGCAAACGCGCCACCGGGGTGAGCGCACCGGTGCGGCCCACCTGCACGTCGATGGCTTCCACCACGGTCAGCGCTTCCTGCGCCGGGTATTTGTGTGCCACTGCCCAGCGCGGTTCACGGGTGCGAAAGCCCAACTGCTGTTGCAGTGCCAGGCGGTTGACCTTGTACACCACGCCATCGATATCAAACGGCAGGCTGTCGCGTAGCGCCGCCACTTTGGCGTGAAACGCTGCCAGCCCGGCACCGCCAGTGACTACCTCGCGCACGCTGCATACCGGAAACCCCAGTTCGGCCAGCGCATCAAGCAGCGCGCTATGCCGGTCAGGCGCGTTTGGCCAGTCTTCCACCTGGCCCAGCCCGTAGGCAAAAAACGACAGCGGGCGCTGGGCGGCAATGCCGGGGTCGAGCTGGCGCACTGCGCCGGCGGCGGTGTTGCGCGGGTTGACAAAGGTTTTGTCGCCCAGGGCCTGCTGGCGGGCATTCAGCTGCTCGAAGTCGTCGCGGCGCATGTACACCTCGCCGCGTACCTCCAGCACCGCCGGCGGCGCATCGCTGCGCAGACGCAGCGGAATCTGGCCGATGGTGCGGATATTCTGGGTGACATCCTCGCCAGTGGCACCGTCGCCACGGGTGGCGGCCTGGGTGAGCACGCCATGTTCGTAACGCAGGCTGAGCGCCAGGCCATCAAACTTCAGCTCGGCGGCGTACTCCACCGGCGCATCCAGCGGCAGCAGGTCGAGTTCGCGGCGCACACTGGCGTCGAATGCCTCTGCGCCAGCGGCGGTGACATCGGTTTCGGTGCGAATCGACAGCATGGGCACCAGGTGGCGTACCGGGGCAAACGCCGCCAGAGGCGCACCACCCACCCGCTGGGTGGGCGAATCCGCCGTGCGCAGCGCCGGGTGGGCGTGTTCCAGCGCCTGCAGTTCGTCAAACAGCCGGTCGTACTCGGCGTCGGGCACGCTGGGTGCGTCGAGCACATAGTATTCATGGCTGTAGTGCAAAAGCCGAGCGCGCAGCTGGGCTGCGCGCTCGGCGAGAACGTCGGGAGAAACCATCATGCAAACAGGCGAAGTGCGGCCACGCTGCCCGGTGCAATGCCGCGATCATCCATGCGGCTGTACAGTTGCTGGAGCTGGTGGCGAATGGTGTTGATGCCGCTTTCGGTCAGTTGGCGCTGGTTGTCGTCGATCAGGTCGGCGTCGAGCTCGTCGGCCAGCTGGCGCGCCAGCAGCACGGCGCGGTCGAACACTGAAATGCCACCCGCCACCCTGGGCACGTCAAACAGCAGGGTGAGGGTCTTGAATTCACCGTCGTTCAGGCTATCGGCGTTGAACGGCGTGCCTTCGGCGTTGGACAGCATGTACAGCACATTGCCGGAGTCAGACAGGTAATGGAAGTTGCCGTCGGCCTCCAGCTGCATGCCGGCTTCTTCGGCCAGCGCACGCAGGCGGGCACCGTCAAATGGCGCAGCCGCCAGCAGGTTCAGGCCGATCATCACATCCACCCCGGCGCAGAACTGGTCCAGCTCGCGGGCGGCGGTCAGCCGGGTTTGCCGCAGCGGGAAGCTGGCGTTGGAGCCATGCTGTTCGGCAAACTCCTGCACCTGCGAGCAGAAGGTGTTCAGCTCGGTTTCCCCCAGCGGGCCACGGCGGTCAACCATTTGCACGCCAATGTTCAGCTGGGCATACGTGCGCCGCGCACGGGCGCGCTCCCAGCCGCCATCCGGGGTGTTACCGAGCATTTCCACCCGTTTTTCGGTGGCAAAGCCTGGCAGGGTGGTCAGTTCTGCCGGCTGCTCGAAGCGGATTTCAGCAATGAAATCCAGCATGGGGTCGAGCAGGGTGGCGATCAGCAGCTGCTGTTCGATGGAGGACAGCGCCGGCTCGTCATCCAGCGCCTCGCTGCTGCCCTGCGCCTCTGCCGGGGCCGGGTTGGCCTGGGCATAGCGGATCAGCGTGTCTGCCTGGGTGGAGCCGGCCTCTTCGTTTTGCACCGGATCCAGCGGATTGGTCATGCTGTCGTCGTCCAGCGCCGGCTCCAGCCGGGCCACGCCGCGACTGTCGCGCATCTGGCTGGCAGGCACGTCAAGCAGCACATCCGGATGCTCGCGCTCGAATGCCGTTTTTGTCTGTTGGCGAAACCGCCGCTCCTGGAACCAGTTGTAACCGAATACCGCGCCAATCACCACTGCGCCCAGCGCAAGGATGCCGAGTTGGAAATCACTCATTCGCCGCTACCGACCCTGAATAGGGTTATGTTGTTATCGCCGCCATTATAACCAATGCATCCATCGTGCGTAGACCTTGCATGAACAATCCGGCCAGTTAAATGGATAAAAAAGCGTCTTTCAGGGGGGATTGCCGGGTGTTTTACGAAAAATTGGTCAGGCCAATCCATGTTCCACGGCAAATACCGCCGCCTGCACCCGGCTGCTCAGGTTGAGTTTTTTCAGGATGTTCTGCACATGAATCTTCACCGTGCTCTCGGCCAGCGCCAGGCTGCGGGCAATTTCCTTGTTGCTGTCGCCCCTGGCCAGAAAGCTGAGGATTTCGCGCTCACGCGGGGTCAGGCGGTCGCCTTCTGACGGCGGTGCCACCGCGGGCGAGCCCCCCAGACGAAACTGTTCCATCAGCTTGGTGGTCATTGCCTCGCTCATCACCGATTCGCCGGCGGCGGCGCGGCCAATCGCCTGGATCAGGAATTCGGCGTTGATGTTTTTCAGCAAATAACCGCGCGCGCCCGCGCGCAGCGCCTGGGCCAGGTCGTGGGCGTCTTCCGAGACGGTGAGCATCACCACGGCCAGCCCGGCACAGTCCTGCAGCAGCAGGTGCAGGGTTTCCACGCCGGACAAGCCGGGCATGTTCAGGTCCAGCAGCACCACATCCGGGCGCAGCGCAGTGGCCAGCTTGATGCCTTCATGGCCATTGTCCGCCTCGCCCACCACGTCGATATCGGCCTGGCGGGCCAGCAGCGCGCGCACGCCGCTACGAAACAGGGTGTGGTCGTCGATCAATAACACGCGGATGGGGGCAGAGGTCACCGGGATTCCTTTTATCTATCTGTTTGCTTATCTATCACAATCCGCTCCGCTCAGGCGGTCAGGCGGTGCTGGTGGGGTAAATGCAGGCACACCAGGGTGCCATGCGGCACCACTGGCTCGATCGACAGTGCTGCGCCAGCGCGCTGGGCGCGTTCGCGCATGATGGCCAGGCCAAAATGGCCGCTGGGACGCGCCGCCACTTCCTGCGCATCAAAGCCCACGCCATCGTCGCGAATGATCAGGCGCACGTCGCGGTCGTCCTCGATGCGCACCACCACCCGACTGGCGCGGGCGTGCTTGCGCACATTGGACAGCGACTCCTGCAAAATGAACAACAACTGCAATTGCTGCTCGGGCAAGAGCGGCGCGCCGCCGCCCTCGCGTTGTACTTCCACCCGCAAGCCGGTCTGGCGGCGAAAGCGTTCGAGGATGGCATCCACTGCGGCGAACAAATCCACTGCTGCCAAGCTGGTGCGGAAGTTGGTCAGCAGCTCGCGCACATCGTCGTAGCTTTCCTGCACGCCGGCCTGAATCTGCGCCAGGCTGTCGCCCATGGCGGCGCGGTCGTCGCGGCGCAGCGCGTCGTCGAGCATTTGCGCCTGCAGGTTTAAAAACGACAAACCCTGAGCAATGCTGTCATGCAGGCCTTGCGCCACCAGATTACGCTCTTCCAGCACCGCCAGCTCGCGTGCCTTGGCCGCCAGCCGCTGGTTATCCAGCGCCACTGCCAGGTTTTGCCCCAGGGTTTCCAGCAATTGCTGTTGCTGCCGGGTAAAAATCCGCGGCTGGCGAAAGTGCAGATTGAACACCCCAAGCAGGCGCGACTGGGTGCTGATGGCAAACGACGACACCACGGCAAAGCCGGCGCGCTGGCAGTCGTAGCGCCCGGCGTCGTCAAGCAGATGCAGCTGTTCAATGCGCACGGCACCGCTGGCGGCGGCCTCGCCGCAAATGCACTCGCCAATCGGCAGGCAGTGCTCACGCTGGCGCAGTCCGTCGGGCAGCCCGCTTTCCGCCACCAGAAACAGCATGCCGTGCGGGGTGTCGCTGAGCCGCACCGCGCCGCCATCGGCGGCAAAGGCGCGCAGCACCCGGTTGAGAAAGCCCTGGCTGAGCTCCTCCAGCGTGGCGGGCTGGTTCAGAAAGGCGGCAATTTCGTAAAGCAGCGACAGCTCGCGGTTTTTTTCGGTGAGCTTGGCGGTTTTGGCTTCTACCTGAAACTCCAGCGTGGCATTGGCCTCGGCCAGCCGGCGGGCCATGTCATTGAAACCGCTGGCCACTTCGCCAAATTCATCCTGGGTTTCCACCGGCACCCGGCTGGAAAAATCGCCCTTGGCCAGGCGCTGAATACCCAGGTGCAGCCGCTCCAGTGGGCGGATCACCAGCAGGAACATCAGATAAATCAGCGCCACCGTGCCCAGTACGGCCAAAGTGGCCAGCAGAGTCTGGCACAGCCGCAGCCATTCGGTCTTGCGCGCATTGTGCTGTTCGATATCGCCGACCAAGAGGTCGATCTTGCTGACAAATGGCTCGATTTCACGGTCAAACGCGCTCACCTGCACCGCGCTGCCCTGCGCCTGACTGGCGGCGGCCAGCAGGATCGGGCGCATCCGCGTGTTCCAGTGGCGGCGCACCTGGTCCAGCTCGGCCAGAATATCTGGCCGGCGTGGCACCAGCAGCGGGCGGGCGGGATCGCCCTGCTCCAGTCGTTGCAGGGTTTGTTCAAAGCGGCCAATCCGCTCGGTCAGCTGCACCACACTGGCCGGCTGGCGGGCCACCTGGTCCAGCTCTCGCGCCAGCTGAAAAGTGCGCATGCGCAGGCTGCCGGCGTCGTTGATGGCCGCTGCGCCGCCTTCCAGCTGCCAGGACAGCAGCAGGGTGGCACCAATTGCCGTCAGCGCCAGCAGCAAGAACGAGATAAAGCTGAACAGGATTTTCACTGTCAGCTGGCGCGACAGCGGCAGCCCGCCGGTCAGCGGGGTATCCTGCTCGTCAGGCGGGTCAGCCTTGACGGTCATTTGGGCTCCAGCGGGCACACCAGCGGCAAAAAGCGCCGGCTGGTGGTGTCAAAGCCATACAGCGCGCCTTCCTGAATATCAAAATACCAGCCCAGCAGCTGCAGCTTGCCGGCGTCCACCCGGTTGCGTACCCAGGGGAAGCTCAGCAGATTGTCCAGGCTGACCAGAATCGACATGCGTTCGGCCATGGCCAGCTGCGCCGCCGGATCAAGATCTGCGTGGCGGGCCAGCACAAACTCCCGTGCCGGTTCGGCAATGCTCAGCCACTTGGCCAGAAACCCGCCATGCTGATCTTCGTGGGTCACCCCCTGCATCAGCGCGCGAATGCCGCCACAGCCAGCGTGGCCCAGCACGATGATCCGCTCCACCTGCAGCGAAATCACCGCAAATTCCAGCGCCGCCGACACGCCGTGGTAATGGCTGTCGTTCTCGCATGGCGGCACCAGATTGGCCACATTGCGCACAATGAACAGCTCGCCCGGCTCGCTGCCGGTCAGCATCAGCGGGTCCACCCGCGAATCACAGCAGCCCACCACCAGGGTGGAGGGATGCTGGCCGTGCTTGAGGTTGGCAAACAGGGTGTCGTTGTCCAGGTAGTACTGCTGCTGAAAACGTCGGAAGCCGGAAAGAAATTGTTCGATAGAGGGCATGGGTCACCATCAGGAAATCAGTCGGAAACAGCATAGAGCATTTGCGCCCCACCTTCAGCCACCGGTTTTGGCCATGATGCGCACGATCTGGCTTGGCGCTTCGGTAAACACATGGCGTTCGGGCTTGCGTTCGATGGCCTCGCGGATGACGGCTTCCAGCCCGGCATCGCTGATGCCCTGACGCAGCAGCGGACGTAAAGGGACACTGGCCTCCTGACCCAGGCACAGGTACAAGGTTCCTTCCACCGACAGCCGCACCCGGTTGCAGGTGGCGCAAAAATGCTGGGAAATCGGGGTAATCACCCCGAGGGTGAAGCGGCCATCGGCGGTGCCCCAGTAATTGGCCGGCCCGCCGCCCAGTGTGGCGGTGTGCGCTTGCAGGCCAAAGCGCCGGCGCAGGCCGGCCAGCACGGGCTGTAAATCCAGATACGCCGCGCTACGCCCGCTGTCGCCCATCGGCATGGCTTCAATCAGGCGCAGAATGAACTGGTGTTCGATACAAAATGCCACCATGGATTCAATATCGTCGGCATTCACCCCGTTCATCGCCACCATATTGATCTTGATCGGCGTCAGTCCGGCCTGCTTGGCTGCCATCAGCCCGGCCAGCACCTGTGGCAGGCTGTCGCGCCCGGTGACCTCGGCCATGCAGTCGCGGCGCAAGGAATCCAGGCTGACATTCAGCCGCGCTACCCCTGCTGCCTTCAAGCGCCCGGCGTACTGCGCCAGCTGGGTGCCGTTGGTGGACAGGGATAAGTCGGTCAGCCCCGGCAAGGCCGCCAGCCGCCCGGCCAGCTCAATCACCCCGCGCCGCAACAGCGGCTCTCCCCCGGTCAGTCGTACCCGCCGGGTGCCCAGGCGGACAAACACCGCCATCACCCGCTCGATTTCATCAAAGGTCAGCCAGTCGTCCGGCTCGGCAAAATCCTTGAAACCCTTGGGGATACAGTAGCTGCAGCGCAGATCACAGCGGTCGGTTACCGACAGCCGCACATAATCCACGCGCCGGCCAAAACGGTCTTGTAGCATCGCCCCTTACTCCTGCATGGACACCGGATGGCAACGGCTGTTGCCCCCCGCCACCATCATAGCCATGCGTGGGGGCGGGCACAGCTGGCCATCCGGGGAGGGCAGGACTGGCCATTTGGACTAGTAGCCAGTCACGTTGAAACACGATGGCTCACGTTCCACGACGAACCACCCACCGCACCCCACCGCGTCATTCCCGCGCAGGCGGGAATCCAGGCGTGTCCACAGCGCACAGCGGGGTGAGTTCTCACGAGCGCTTACCTGCGCCATGCCCACCGCGCACACTGTGGTGCGGTCTGGGTTCCCGCCTGCGCGGGAACGACACCTGAGGTGAAACTCATGCCGAAAGCGCTCTAATCGCCTGTCAGTCGATTCAGATCATGGTGACTGGCTACTAGTGCCGCCTGAGCGGATGCATGGCAAGCCTCGGCCTTCAGGCAGGGAACGCAAGCGTGGACGGCCTCGCCGTTCGGGAGGGTTTGAAGGGCGCGCATCGGTGGGTTGGCGGCACCCACCAAGCGGCTCAGGGGCGGCGCAATGCCGCCCCTGAGCGCCAATCCCCTAGGCCGGGGAGGATGTCAAGCGAGGGAAAAGGTCTGGAAAAACGGTTATTTGGCGGCGGGTTTCATGTCTTTGGACAAAAAGAACGCATCCGAATAAAACGCCTCTGCCGGCAGCTGGCGCTCGGCAATAAAGCTGGTGTGCGCCGCTTCCACCATCACTGGTGCGCCGCAGGCGTACACTTCCCAGCCAGACAGGTCGGCAAAGTCGTCCAGCACCGCCTGGTGAACCAGACCGGTGCGGCCTTGCCAGTGATCGCTCTCTGCTGGCTCGGACAGCACTGGCACGCAGCTGAAATTGGGGTGGGCGGCGGCCCAGGCGGCGGGCAGCTCGGCCATGTACAGGTCGGCCTGCTGACGGGCACCCCAGTACAGCACCATCTTGCGGCTGACGCCAAGGTGGAAGGCATGTTCCAGAATGGCCTTCACTGGCGCAAAGCCAGTGCCGCTGGCCAGAAAGACAATCGGCTTGTCCGAGTCTTCATTGAGGAAGAACGAGCCCAGCGGGCCCTGGAAACGCATGATTTCCTTTTCCTTCATCTGGTGAAACACATACTCGGAAAAACTGCCGCCTGGCATGTGGCGGATATGCAGCTCCAGCGCGCTGTCGTCGTGCGGGGCGTTGGCCAGCGAGAAGCTGCGGCGCTTGCCGTCCTTCATCAGGATATCAATATACTGGCCGGCCATGAATTGCAGGCGCTCGGAGACGGGCAGCTTGAGTTTGAGCACCGCCACATCGTGCACGCGCTGGATGCTTTCCACCCGGCACGGCAGGGTTTTGACCTGAATGTCACCGCTGGTTTTCACTTCGCGCACTTCCACGGTCAGGTCGCCCTGGGTTTCTGCGCAGCACAGCAGTGCCATGCCTTGCGCCTGTTCGGCCTCGGTCAGTGCGTGGGGCTGAAAGTCGCGGTGGGTCACACTGCCGGCGGTGACTTTGCCCTTGCAGGCACCACAGGCACCGTTGCGGCAGCTGTGCGGCAGGGTAATGCCCTGGCGGCTGGCGGCTTCAAGGACGGTTTCGCCGGTTTCAATGGCAAAGGAGCGTTCGCTGGGAAGGAGTTTGACTTGCGCTGTCATCTGTTCGGTTCCTGCTATACCCGGCTACAATCCGGGAATGAAGCCAAGATTATTGATTGTCGGCAGTGGCGACATTGCCCGCCGGGCGCTGCCGGTGCTGCGCCACCGCTACCAAGTGTATGCCTGCTGTCGCCAGCCAGCGCAGGCGCAGGCCTGGCGTGAGGCCGGGGCCAGGGTGCTGATGCTGGAGCTGGATCAGCCTGCCAGCCTGACCCGCCTGGCCGGGCTGGCCGATGCCGTGCTGTACACCGCGCCACCGCCCGCTTTTGGGCCGCATGACCCCAGGGTGCGCCGGGTGATTGCCGCACTGCAAAATGCTTCGATGGTACCACAGCAAATCGTGTACATCAGCACCACCGGGGTGTATGGCGACTGCGCCGGTGCCTGGGTCAGCGAAACTCGCCCGCTGGCGGCCCAGTCGGAACGGGCGCTGCGCCGGGTGGATGCCGAACAGGCCTGGCGCGATTACGCCCGCCGCCACGGCGTGACGCTGAGCATTCTGCGCGCGCCGGGCATTTACGCCGCCGAGCGCCTGCCGCTGGCGCGGCTGGCCAGTGCCAGCCCGGTGGCGCTGGCCAGCGAAGATGGCTACAGCAACCATATTCATGCCGATGATCTGGCCGGACTGGTGTGCGCCGCCTTGCGCCGGCGTGGTGGCATCCGGGTGTTCAACGCAGCGGATGATCTGGCCTTGCCCACCGGCGAATGGTTTGACGCCCTGGCCGACGCTGCCGGCCTGCCGCGTCCGCCACGTCTGCCCCGTGGCCAACTGCGCGAGCAGGTGTCGCCGGCGTTGTGGTCGTTTCTGCGCGAATCGCGCCGGATTGACTGCCAGCGCGCCCGCCGCGAGCTGCGCTACCGGCTGCGCTATCCGTCGATCCGGAGCTTTTTTACCGCGCTGGCGCAGCCTGCAGCCATTCGGTAATATCGCGCCCTTGGAAATTCAGCCGGATAATCAATGGACAACCCCGCATTCAACCGCCCGATCCGCAGCTTTGTGCTCCGTCAGGGCTATATGTCGAAAGGCCAGCAGCGCGCCTACGATAGCCTGCTGCCGCAACTGGGCCTGAGCTACCAGCCCGAGGCGCAGGATCTGGACGCCGCCTTTGGCCGCTGTGCGCCCAAGGTGGTGGAAATCGGCTTTGGCATGGGGGGGGCGACGGCGGATATCGCCCAGGCCCGGCCAGACACCGATTATCTGGGCATTGAAGTCCATGGCCCCGGGGTGGGCAGCCTGCTCAAGCTGGTAGACGAGCGCCAGTTAAGCAATGTGCGGGTGATTCAGCATGATGCAGTGGAAGTGTTCACCCACATGCTGGCCCCAGCCAGCCTGGACGGCGTGCATGTGTTTTTTCCTGATCCCTGGCATAAAAAACGCCACAACAAGCGCCGGCTGATCCAGCCGCCGTTTGTGGCGCTGCTGGCCTCGCGGATCAAGCCCGGTGGTTATCTGCACCTGGCCACCGACTGGGAAGACTACGCCATCCAGATGCTGGAGGTGCTCAGCCAGGAGCCCAGCCTGGAAAACACCGCCGATGGCTACGCGCCGCGCCCGGACTACCGCCCGCTGACCAAGTTCGAGCAGCGCGGCCTGCGCCTGGGCCATGGCGTGTGGGATCTGGTGTTTGGCAAACGCGCCTGATCCCCCCGGAGAGCTGATATGTTCAACCCCTCCCGTGACGAAGCCCGCCGGTTCTTTTTTGACACCTGGCGCAAGCACAAGGCCAGCGAAACGCTGACCGACCTGGAGCGCATGACCCTGGCCATCATGCTGCTGCATCCGGAATACCATGCCATTCTGGATGCGCCCGAGCGTTATCTGGAACGGGAGTGGCTGCCGGAAGAGGGCCAGACCAACCCGTTTTTGCATCTGGCCATGCACCTGTCGATTGAAGAGCAGTTGTCCATCGACCAGCCCAGCGGCATCCGTGCCCGGATTGACGCGTTGGCCCATCAGCATGGCGACCGCCACCCGGCACTGCACGATGCCATGGACGGCCTGGCCGAGATGATCTGGCATGCCCAGCGCTACCGCACCCCACCTGACCCGGCGCGCTATCTGCACTGCCTGGACCGCAAGCTGGGCCGCGACCCGGACCCCACCGTGGCACCGCTGCCGGCTGACGACGGGCCGGGTTTGATTTTGCCGCCGCGTTAAAAATGCGCAGGCTGATTGATGGTACTCATGGCGGCAACACACAAAGTCTATAAAAAACAATAGCCTGTCACCCGCTCTTGGCGGGCATGACGATTTGCTCAGCGTTTCTCCACTGCGCGACGCCGGTCGGCAAAAAACGCCGACAGTTCACCGTCGGGAATCTGCTGGCTGGCGTAGGCAAAGCTGCCATGCTGCTGCATCTCTTCGGCGGCACGGCGCACCAGGCCCAGGCAGGCGCGGGCCAGGCTGCCGCCAATGCTGATGCGGCGCACTCCCAGCGCTGCCAGCTGCGCCACCGTCAGCGGTGACCCCGCCAGACCCATCACCACACTCAGCGGGCCGTCTACGCCCTGGACCAGCGCAGCCAGGGTGGCGGCATCCGTCGGGCCGGGCACAAACAGGCAGTCAGCGCCAGCGGCGCGGTAAGCCTGACAGCGGGCAATCGCCTCGCTCAGTGGATCGGCCACATTGTGCAAAAACGCATCACACCGTGCCGTCAGCACAAACGGCACACCGCTGGCGTCTGCCGCCTGCCGGGCAGCGGCAATCCGCGCACAGGCGTCAGCCCGGCTGAACAGCCCGGCCTGATCGGGGCGCGCGTCTTCCAGATTGGCCCCCACTGCACCAACGGCAATCAGCTGGCTCAGGCTGTCGGCCACCGCCGCAGGGGTGTCGCCATAGCCGGACTGCAAATCAGCACTGACCGGCACCTCCACCGCCGCCGCGATCTCGGCAATGCGCGCCAGCATGCGCGAAAACGGCACGGCGCTTTCCTGATCTGGCTGACCCAGGGAAAAGGCAATGCCGGCGCTGGTGGTGCCAATGGCGGCAAAGCCCTGCGCCGCCAGCAGCATGGCGCTGCCGGCGTCCCAGGCGTTGGGCATCAGCAAGGGCTGCGCTTGCCGGTGCAGGGCGTGCAATTGCTGGCCATGGCGCAGTGAGCGGGCAGACAGGGTGGGCATGGCAGGGGCCTTTCGGTGATTGGTCAACACAGGGCCAGTGGGCTGGCCGCATCATGCATCATGGCGCAAACCGGCAGGGGCTTACCAAATCTCGCGCACCCGCTCCGGTGGCCGACCAATCACCGCCTGGTCGCCATGCACCAGAATTGGCCGCTCAATCAGGCGTGGATGGGCCTGCATGGCGGCAATCAGCGCATCCTGGCTCAGTGTCGGGTCGGCCAGGTTCAGCGCCTGATATTCGGCCTCGCCCTGGCGCATCAAGGCACGGGCATCATGCATGCCAAGCTTGGCCAGCAGGCTGCGCAAGGTGGCGGCATCGGGCGGGGTGTCGAGGTAGGCCACAATGGTGGGAGAAATGCCCTGCGCCTGGAGCAGGGCCAGGGTGTCGCGGGATTTGGAGCAGTGCGGGTTGTGGTACAGGATGTGCGTCATCGCCAGACACCGTTTCAGCGGAGAAAGGCGGGAATTGTCGCCTGATTGCGCCAAGCGTGCAAAGTGGCTGAGCACGCGGCGTAACCGATGCCGGAAATTGCGCAGAGGGGCATCTCCCCGGCAAAGCAAACCGCCGCGACGCCCCCCAGCCCAAGCCCGTTCAGCAAGACACTTCAGCATGCTTGCGCGCGTAATACCAGCCATTGATCAGCAGGCAGCTCACGTAAAAGGCAATGAAGGCGTACAGCGCAGCGTCCACGCCGCCGGTCAGCGCAATCGAGGTGCCATAGCTCTTGGGGATGAAAAACCCGCCATACGCACCAATTGCGCCAGAAAAACCCAGCACGGCAGCGGCTTCTTTGGTGGCGTCGGCAGCCGCTTGTTTTTGCGCGGCTTCGCCCGGCTTGGCCATGCGCTTGTGCAGGGTCAGGAAGATGGCCGGCACTTGCATGAAGGTTGAGCCATTGCCGATGCCGGTCAGCGCGAACAGGCACAGAAACATGGCGAAAAAGCCCTGGAAGTTGCCATCCTGGCCGCCATGCGGCAAAAACTGCAACACGCCAAACACCGCTGCCACCATCAGGAAGAACACCGTCTGCGTCACCTTGGCACCGCCGATTTTATCGGACAGCCAGCCGCCAATTGGTCGGGCCAGTGCGCCCACCAGCGGGCCAAAGAACACATACTTGCTTGGGTCAATCTGCGGGAACTGACCTTTCACCAGCAGCGGAAAACCGGCGGCAAAGCCAATAAACGAGCCAAAGGTGCCAATGTACAGCCAGCACATCAGCCAGTTGTGCTTGCGCTTGAAAATCACCGCCTGATCGGCAAACGAGGCCTTGGCCGAGGCCAGGTCGTTCATGCCAAACCAGGCGGCCAGGGTAGACAGCACAATAAACGGCACCCAGACAAAGCCGGCGTTTTGCAGCCACATTTGCTTGGTGACCGCACCCTTTACCCAGGTTTGCGGCTCGCCGCCCAGCGCGCCGAACACGCCCAGGGTGATGACGATGGGCACGACAAACTGCACCACCGACACGCCCAGATTGCCCAGGCCGGCATTCAGGCCCAGTGCGGTGCCTTTTTCGGCTTTGGGGAAGAAAAAGCTGATATTGGCCATCGACGAGCTGAAATTGCCGCCGCCAAAGCCGCACAGCAGCGCCAGGCCGGCCATGGTGGCGTAGCTGGTGTTGGGGTCTTGTACGGCAAAACCGATGCCGATGGCCGGAATCAGCAGGCTGGCGGTGGACAGCGCGGTCCATTTGCGTCCGCCAAAAATCGGCACCATGAATGAGTAAAAAATCCGCAGCGTCGCCCCCGACAAGGCTGGCAGCGCTGCCAGCCAGAACAGCTGATTCTCGCTGTAGCGAAAGCCGATATTGGGCATGTTCAGCACCGCCACGCTCCATACCTGCCAGATGATAAAGGCCAGGGTGAGCGCCGGGATGGAAATCCACAGATTGCGCCGGGCAATGGCCTTGCCTTGCTGTTGCCAGAAGTCCGGGTTTTCCGGCTCCCAGCGGGTAATGACACGACTGGACATGAATGTCTCCACACAAAGGGCAGGGCGCGCACTGCGCCCCGCATCAGGGTCAGGCAGTGCGCAGCGCCTGTGCTTCGCGCTGGCGTTGCGCCGGGGTAAACGAGTAGTGCATCCACACCAGGCTGACGCAGACCGTGCCGTACAGCAGCATGAAGCAGCTGGTGCGCACGCCGGTCAGGTCCAGCAGCGCGCCAAACATGATCGGCAGGATGAAGCCGCCCAGGCCACCGGCCAGGCCCACCACGCCGGATACCGCGCCAATATTGTCGGTAAAGTCATCGGAGATAAACTTGAACACGCTGGCCTTGCCCACCGCCATGGCCACCCCGGCCACCGCCATCACCGTGGTGAACATCCACGGCGACAGGCCGATATGCAGGCTCAACGGACCGTTGACGGTTTGAATCACCAGCGCGGTTTGCGGGTAGGACAGCAGGAAAAAGCACACCCACAGCACCCACATCACCCACCAGGTGGTCTGGTAGGCACCAAACTTGTCTGACATCCAGCCGCCCAGCGCGCGCAGCACGCCGCCGGGCAGCGAGAAACAGGCGGCCAGAAACGCTGCCAGCTTGATATCGAAACCGTATTCGCCCACGTAATATTTGGTCATCCACAGCGCCAGGCCAACATAGCCGCCAAACACCACCGAGTAATACTGGCTGTAGCGCCACACCCGACGGTCGGCCATCACCTTGAGCTGGTCGGCAAAACGCACGCTCTTGCCCACCGCGTGTTTCGGGTCGTGGGCACTGCACAGCCAGAACAGCATGGCCGTGACCAGCATCACCCCGGCGTACACCTGCGGCACCAGGGTCCAGCCTCCTGCGGCAATCAGCGCCGGCGCGGCAAACTTGTTGACCGCCGCGCCCGAGTTACCCGCGCCAAACACCCCCATCGCCAGACCCTGCTGGTCCTTGCGAAACCAGCGCGCCACATATGGGGTACCCACCGAAAACGAGCCGCCCGCCAGGCCGATGAACAGGCCGATCACCAGAAAATGCCAGTAAGCAGTGGCGTATTCCATCAGGTAAATCGGCAACACCGTGATCAGCATCAGCACAAAAAACACAATGCGTCCGCCAAAGCGGTCGGTCCAGATGCCCAGCGGCACCCGCACCAGCGAGCCGGTGAGCACCGGCATGGCGGCCAGCACGCCAAATTCGGTTTCGTTCAGCCCCAGCTGCTGCTTGAGCGGAATGCCCACCACGCCCAGCATCATCCACACCATGAAACACACGGTAAACGCCAGCGTGCTGGACGCCAGCACCGACCATTGCCGCGTGCGATTTTTCAGCTCTGAGGCCATTGCTTCCCCCTTCCGGGCAATACATGACAAATTGACCTTGAGCTTACGGGCAGACACCCTGCCGGCCCATTGGCCGGATAGCCAGACGCGGCGGTTTTTTCGAACTAGCCGGGCTACGCCTTTTGGCTGAGAAGCGCGCACAAAAAGCAGCGAAGCGGTTCTGGCAAGGCGTGTGGCCAGGCAGGACAAGCACCACACCGCCAGGCGCATGGTGTGAGCCGCTCTTGATTGGGGGGGGCGTCACAGCCCGGTTGCCCTGGCGTTCTGGCTGAACAGGCAGGGCACATGACGGTCAGGGGGTGAAATGAAACGATGGATACAGAGAGCGGCAGCCAGCAGCGTGCTGCTTGGCCTGCCAGCGCAGGCGGTGGCATTGCCCGCCATCCAGGCACGCGGCGAGGCAGCGCTATGGCCGGTGGTGCAACAGGCGGCAGAGCGCTATATGCAGCACACGCCCGGTGCCACGGTGACCGTCGTGCGCGGCAACACGCTTTTTGCGATGAAGTCCCTGCTGCAGGGCAGCGCCGACATCGCCATGGTGCAAGGCAATATTCCCGGTGATATCCGTCAGGAAATTCAGGTGCGCCAGCTGAAATTGCGGCATGTGGTGATTGACTATCAGCGCATGACCCCAGTGGTACATCCCAGCAACCCGCTAAACAGCATCCGCCTGGACCACCTGCAGGCGGTGTTTGCCGGCAGTATCGACAACTGGCGCATGCTTGGCGGTCGCGCTGGCCCGATTGTGCTGCTGGTGGAATCGCCCGCCCAGGGGCTGGGCCAGGCCTGGAAGGAAGCCATGGTGGGCGAGTCTGGCCGGCTGGCGCGCTACGCCCGGATGGTTAGCGCCCAGGACAAGCTGGCCCTGCTGACAAAACATGTTAACGGCATCAGTTTTGTGCTGCACGATCAACTCAGCCCGGCAGTCAAAGCCTTGCAGGTCACCCAGATTGGCACCGAACCACACACCAGCACCTCCGTGCGCGACACACTGCGCATGCCAATCAGTTTATGGGTGGAGGAACCTGCGTCTCCCACGGTGAATGACTTTATCCAGCGCGTGCCGCGTGGGCCCATTGCCCTTCAGCCAGGAGTCCGGCCATGAACCGCGTGCGTAGGTCTGCTTTGGTCTGGCTGCTGCGTCATTGGCGGCGCAGTGGGCTTATTGGCATCTGCCTGCTGGCCATCATCTTGGTCGTGCTCTGGCATCAGGGTCGCACACCGATGCGTACGCCGGTGGTCATTGCCGGTTCCAGCCTGATGCAGCCGCTGATTCAGGCGCTGGCGCAGTCATTTGATCACACCCGCTACGACGTGCAGGTGGAATCCGGTGGCTCGGTGGCCGGGGTGCTGGCCGTGCGCCACGGTGCCATTGATCTGGCCATGGTCAGCCATCCGGTGCCGGGCCTGTTTGCCGACGCCCAAACCCGCCAATACTTACTGGCGCGCAATAGCATTGCGTTTATTGTTCACCCCCACGGCCCGGTGCGGGCCTTGTCGCAGGCACATATTCGCCAGATCTTCACCGGAGAGATCCGCAACTGGCAGGCGCTGGGTGGCCCGGATGCGCCCATTCAGGTGGTGGCGCAACGCCCGCCTTCAGTCAGCACCCAGTTTATTGAAAGAGTGGTGCTGGGGTATCAGCCCATCACCCACCATGCCCAGCAGGTGAATCAGGCCAAAGACATGGTGGCGGCCATTGAGGGCAATCCCTACGCCATCGGCTATGTGTCCTGGCCAGACAGCCTGGCCAAATCGTCTTTCGTCCGGCTGGCAATCGAGGGCGTGCCATTTTCGCGGGCCACCCTCTTGTCTGGCCGTTATCCGTATATCCAGGATTTATATCTGGTGGGATATGGCAAAGCGAGCCCGGCAGAACAGGATTTTTTGCAATTTATCCGTAGCTCCCAGGCGCAGGAAATCATTGCGCGGCATCACCTGGTATCGGTGTATTGAGGATACGCTGAAAAAATCGTCATTTCTGTGAGGGCGGGAATCCAGGTTTTTGATTTTACTGGGTTTGTTTTTGACAAAAACGGTTTTTCTGAATCAATTCAGTGCGTCCTTAAGCGGGGTGGTGGTGCCATATCCCGTCTTTTCCCAAGCCTGGCACCTGTGGCTGTCAGCAGGATGGTCCACCACACCACGCTCGGCCAGCTTTTCGGTGCGGGTGACGGGTGATCACGACAAGCGAGCGAATCATGTCAAAAGAATTTAATGCCCTGCTGTATCAACTGCTGGGCAAGCTCCAGCGCTACCACCGCCTGCGCCATGCGCTGGCCATCTTGTGTGTCTGTGGCCTGATTGGCCTGGCACTGAATTTTTTATATCAGATGCTGCCCCGGCAATTTTCCCTGAGCATTGCGGGCAGTGATGTGGTCAGCAATCGCTATGACCTGACCAAAGCCCTGCAAACCGAAAGCCTGAACCAGGGCATTTATTTGCGCATCCAGCCCACGGCAGATATCACCGAGCTGATGGCCAGGCTGGACCGGCATGAACTTGATCTGGCCCTGGTGCAGGAAGCCGATGCCGAGCGCTATCCCAATATTGTCCAGATTGCCACCCTCCCGCCCGAAGCACTGCATGTGCTGGTTCGGCCAGGCATTGGCCAATTGACTGACTTGCAGGGGCGGCAGATCAATCTGGGGCTCAAGCATGAAGAATGGCACCAGCACGCCATGGCCTTGCTGGCGTTTGCCGGCCTGCGGCTGGATCGCGATTATCTGGAAGCCAATTTAAGCCAGGAAGTGTTGATGAGCTTGCCCGCGTCGATGCTGCCCGACGCGATTGTCACCTCGTCGTTCATCCCGTCCACCCTGGCGGAATTCCTGATTCAGCAACGCGGTTACCGATTGCTGGATTTTCCGTTTCCACATACTCCGCCCACTCAGCTGGGCTGGGCACGAGCCAGCCAGATCCCTGCATTTGTCTATGGCGCGGCACCGGCCATGCCTCCCCACCCACTGCCCACAGCAGGCATCCATCTGCATTTGGTCGGGCATAAGGCGGTAGACGCCAAAGCGGTGTATGCGCTGCTTGACACCTTATACAGCCCGGCAATGCGTGCCCGAACCGGTTTGCCGTTTGATGAGCAGCAGATTTCCAGCGCAGCGGGCTACCCGCTGGCAGAAGGTTCAAGGCGGTTCCTGTCGCGCAACACCCCGCTGATCTCCACCGAAAACTTTGAAAAACTCAAGTCCATGCTTGGCTTGTGCGCGTCCATTGTCTCGGCCCTGCTGGTTGCCCTGCGCTGGTTCCGGGGAGAGCCGCTGTCAGCCAGTTAAGCCCGGCGGCGCGGGCTTTCTGGCCCGTTTTCCTGGTGTGGCGGCGGATGGGTTTCCTGCTGGATTTCCCCACTGCCACTTTTGCCAACAGGTTCTCCCTGCCGTTCAAACCGGATTTTCTGCTACTCAGCCTGCTCTCCACTGGACATCTGCGTTCCCCCTGCCAATAATGGTCCGCTTAATTCACTGGTAAGCCTTATGTCCACCGAGCATTCCCCTGACAGCCTTCTTCCCGATACTCCCCCGACCGACCCGTTTGCTGAACCCCTGCAACAGGCAATGGCCTGTCATCAAGCAGGCCAACTGCCCGAAGCCGAACAGGGCTACCGCGCCATTCTGGCCCAACAGCCCGGCCACCCGGACGCCCTGCACAATCTGGGCATTCTGGCCCTGCAGGTGGGTGAAATGGCCGTGGCGCTGAATCTGCTGAAAACCGTGCTGGAACACTATCCGCAGCATGCTCAGTTCTGGCTCAGCTATCTGCAGGCGTTGATTCAGGCAGACCAGATCGACACCGCCCGTCAGGTGCTGGCACAGGGCCGGGAACTGGGCTTGCAGGGCGAGGCGGTGGACGCGCTGGCCGCGCAGCTGGCTGTGAGTGAAGAAGTGGCCATTGCCGCCGCCGAAGCCGAGGCGCTGAACGATGTCCCGGCTGACGAAACAATGGCAGCCGCTGCCAACCTGACCCAAACCGAGGCGGCACCAGCCGGGGACGGGCCAGAACCAGCCGATGTGCCGGCAGACAGCCCGGACCACGCCGTTTTGCTGCCAGAGCAGGCTGGCGCTGAGCCTGAAGCCATCTCTGACGCAGACCTGGCCACGCCCGATACACAAGATAGCGCGCAGGCAGATCACGACCACGCCGACGCCCTGGCCGCTGCGCCGAACCGCGTTGCCGACCCCGACCCGGCATCAGCGTCAGGCTGGACATTCACCCCGCTGCCCGATAGCCACGCCGAGCTTGCGGCATGCCACGACGAACAGGCGCTGGCCGACAGCCCACCGCCGTCAGCAGACGATGGCCCCGGCCATCTGGCCCAAGGCGAAGCCGCGCTCACCCGCCAGCATTACACCGACGCCTGGCGGGCATTGCAGCAGGCGTGCCGCTGCCTGCCCGGCCATGCCCCAGCCTGGTTGCGTCTGGCCCAGGCCAGCTACGGGCTGGGCCGGCTGGACGAAGCAGAACGGCATTTCCGTCAGGCACTGGCGCTGGACGCCGGACTGACTGCCGCCCATTCCGGCTTGCTGCTGCTGGGCCAGCACCACAGCAGCCTGAACGCTGACAGCGCCGCCCAGCAGCATCGGGCGCTGGGCGAAGCACTGGAACAGCGCTGGCCCAGCGCTGTCACCCAAGCCGCTACGCCACAACCAGGCCGTGGCCTGCGCGTGGGCTTTGTGGCCGCCAGTCTGTACGACCACCCGCACGCCCATGTGCTGCTGCCACTGTGGCAGGCGCTGGCCAGTGGCTCGCTGGAAGTGCTGGCATATAACGACTCACCAGTACAGGACGCCATCACCACCCGTCTGCGCGCGGCCTGTGCTGGCTGGCGCGACATCTACGGCCAGGATGACGACAGCCTGCTGGCGCAGATTCAGGCTGACCAGGTGGATATTCTGATTGATCTGTCTGGCCACCTGCCCGGCAACCGGCTGGAAGTGTTTGCCCGCCAGGCCGCGCCCTTGCAGGTCAGCTGGCTGGGCTACCCAGACAGCAGCGGCCTGTCGCGGATGCACTGGCGGCTGACCGACGCCTTCATCGACCCGCCAGGCGTGGAAACGCGCTACAGCGAACAACTGTGGCGACTGCCCGACAGCGCCTGGTGCTACCAGCCGCTGTGGCATGTGCTGCAACAGCGCCCGTCCAGCGACTACGCCGTATGCGCCACCCCGGCGCTGCATCGCGGCTATGTCACGTTTGGTGCCAGCCAGCACGCCGCCTGTCTGGGGCCAGAAGTGATTGCGCTGTGGGCGCAAGTGCTGCACGCGGTGCCGGATTCGCGCCTGCTGCTGGAGCTGGATGGCCTGGAAGCCGGCGATGGCCCATTGCATGTGGCGCTGACCACCCAGTTTGTCGAACGCGGCATTGGTGCCCATCGCCTGCAGCTGGTGGCCCGCACGCCGGGCCGCCAGGCGGTGCGCGCCCACGATATGGACATTGCGCTGGATAGCTTTCCGGTCAGCGCCGGGCTGGCCAGCTGCGAACTGCTGTGGATGGGCGTGCCGCTGGTTACCCTGCCCGGCCCCCGCGCTGCCTCGCGCAGCGGTGCCAGCCTGCTGAGCACGCTGGGCTATCCGCAATGGATTGCCCACAGCAAGGTGGATTACGTGCGGATTGCCAAAACCCTGGCCAGCGACCTGGCCCGCTTGAACCGCATCCGCCTGGGCCTGCGGGTGGAAATGGAAAGCAGCCCGCTGCGTCAGGCGCAGCGTTTTGCCGAGCAGATGGAAACTGCGCTGCATAGCATGTGGGATGGGCGGCAGACGGGGTAAAACAGGCCGCTGGATAGCCCCTGCGGGGGCTGCGCTGTTGAGTCAGCGTATCCGCTTTTTCAACTGAAAAGGGATACGCTGAATAAATCGGCATTCCCGCGAAGGCGGGAATCCAGAGTGTTGATTTTGCTGGATTTTGCTTTTGGCAAACACGATTTTTCTGAATCAATCAGCGCCTCCCAAGCGCTGGTTCAGGTGTTTACCTCAAACCGCAAGAAATCAGTCAGCCGTTTCGATTCAGCAATATCATCATGCGGCACCAACAGGTAGCGCCAAGGCTTGCCGCCCACTGAGGCCGCATGGCCTGATGCGTGTTTGCACCAGCGCGCGGCGGCTACCGCTTTGGCCTGCACTTCTTGCATGTTGATATCAGCCCGAGCTTTGGTCTCGACCATGAAGACCATGGTGTCAGTCTCGACCACGAAATCGGGGATGTACTCTGGCTGTTCGCTCCCCAGCTTGTAGTAAATCTGGAACTGCCCCTTGGCAGGTTTGAACCACTTCAAGGCATCGCGCTCCAGGATCACCGCAAAGCGCCGCTCGGTGTCCGAGTCGAATTTTTGCAGCGGGTACAGGCAGCGCGAAAAGCCACCAAACAAGCTCTGCCTGATCTTGCCCAGCTCCGTGACCGTCTCCCGAAAGTGGTGCGCTGTTTGCCCGGCCACCGCCGTATAGTTGCACGGTTTTAGCTCCGTGAAGCCCCGGCTGACCTGAACCTCATACTCGGTGGCCGCTTCCCAGAAGTGGGCCATCATCTCGGCCCGAATCAAGCGGGCAAGCTCTGTGCCATAGGTGTCGAATATCTCGTGCAGCGCGTTCTCGGAGTAGTTCTGTGCCTGGTAGCGGGCAACCGCCTGACCCGCCAGGTCATACAGCAACTCAGCCTGCGTAAAGTAGTCGATGTCGTCAAAGTTGATCAACTTCTTGACGAGGTAGTCCTCAAAGCGCTGTTCTCTGGTACCAGCCTCCCGGCTCATGGTGAACTGATGGTTGGTGCGCAGTTCCTGCCCCACGATCTCACGTTGACCCGGCTGGAAATTGGGCAGCGAGCCCAGCTTGAACGGGTGAAAGCCAGTCGTGACTTCACCGGTAGGCACCACTGTAATTCGCGGAATATCAATGGTTTGTTGAACCACGATTTCGGTGGTTTTGGACACCACGGCCAACAGATCAAGCGCCGGTGCGCCATCGTCCGCCCCCGTCAGCAGCTCACCCTGGACAGGCTTCAGCCGCTCGGTCACTTCAGCCAGGATGGCCGATTGCACTGTTGGGGTCAGCAGCGCCTGGCTGCTGGGTACAAGCTCACGCCTGACTTCGTACTGGCCAATAATCTCCATCACCACGCGCGCCGCCTGGCGCTCGCGCTCGGTTGTGAATACTGGCGCAGGTACTGCACGCTCCGGGGCTGCTCCAGCACTGGCTGCATCGGTTGGGAGAGTGGGTGCTTCGGTCAGCCCAAGGCGTGTCATCGCACCCGATCCTACCTGTACGCTGACTTTCTTGTCGTCAGCGCTTGGGGCCTCCAGGATCACCTGCTTGAGCCGGATTGGTGAGTCGCCCCGATTGGCTTCGTCGATGATTTCCTGAAACTTGTCGTGTGCGATGATGTTGAGGCGGTCCACTGCCGCCACCCCCGTGCGCTTGCCGTAAGGTAGCCGCAGGCCGCGCCCGATGCTCTGCTCAATCAGCGTGCGCGCGTTAGCCGCCCGCAGCGGCACGATGGTGTAGAGGTTGGTCACGTCCCAGCCCTCTTTGAGCATATTGACGTGGATGACGATCTCAGTGGGTTCGTCCACGCTCTCCACCGCCAGGAGCTTGGCGATCATCGCTTCCTCTTCGGCCCCGGTGCGGCTGGAGTCCACCTGAATCACCTTGTCCGCGTAGCGCCCGTCAAAGAAGGACAATGACTCTATCAGCGTTTTAAGCTGCGAGGCATGGGTGGTGTCGCGTGCAATCACCAGCATAAAGGGCTTCACCGCCTTCACACTGTTTTCGCGGGCGTAGGTCAGCAGCTCCACTTTGGTGGTTTCGTGCAGGCGCACACCGTCTTCCAGCTTGATTTTTTCGATCTCCTCGGCTGAATGCGCCTTGGCGTCGAAGTTGCGCTGGGTTACGGCGGCAGGCTCTTTGACAAAGCCGTCTTCCATTGCCCGTGCCAGCGGGTAGTCCATCACCACGTTTTTGAACGGCACCGGGCCGCGTGTGGATTCCACAAACGGCGTGGCGGTCACTTCCAGGCCAAACAGGGGTTTCAGCTCATTGATGGAGCGCACCCCGGCGCTGGCGCGGTAGCGGTGTGATTCATCCATCAACAGCACGAGGTCAGGGAGATTGGCCAAATGGTTGAAATAGCTGTCGCCCAGTACCTCTTTCATCCGCTTGATGCGTGGCTCCTTGCCGCCGCGCACTTCGGCGTTGATTTTTGAAATATTGAAAATATTGATGCGCACATCATGGGCAAAGCCCATCGTCTGATCCTGAACCACCGCACCCGTCTGGTCGTAGTTGTCGCCCGTGATGATCAACGGAGGCTGTTGGGCAAACTCGGCAATACCCTTGAACACATATTTGGGCGTGTTGGGGGTAAAGTCAGCGATCAGCTTGTTGTAAATGGTCAGATTGGGTGCCAGCACAAAGAAGTTGTTGATGCCGTGCGCCAAGTGCAGGTAGGCGATGAACGCCCCCATCAGCCGCGTTTTGCCCACACCGGTGGCCAGCGAGAAGCACAGCGAAGGAAACTCACGTTCAAAGTCTTCCAGCGTCGGGAATTCAGCCTTCACGGTGGCTAGGATGGCTGACGCCTCTTGGTCATGACCCAGCAACTCTGGTGCGGCTTCGATGGTACGCGCAAGCCTGGCGAGGGATTCCGCTTGCGGCGGGCGCAGCGACAGGCGGCCCGCAACATGGTGTTGAATCCGGGCGCTCATGCGGGCTTGTCCTGTTGTGCAAGCGTACGGGCCGACAGGCGCACAATCTGCTGGTTTTCCACAATCACGATGTCAGTGCCGGTTTGCACCGCCGTCTTGCGCGCTAGTTCGGCGGCACGCTGCATGGCCTGGAAGGAGGCGCGCAGATCTGGATCCTTGGCTTGCGACAGTTCTTGGTATGTCATTCGTTTTCTCCCCATTCCAGCAAGGCTGGCGCAGCGCCGCTGTTGTCGTACAGCGCCCAGGCATGCACGAGCGAGTGGTAATGATGATCAAAATGGTGTCGCCCGGCAGCAAAACGACGGCGTATCACGTCTTCTGGAATATGATGCCCGCCCTGTTTGACGCGCTCGGCCACGCGGGCCACCGCCACATCGGCAGACGGCAGCGCCAGAAAAAACAGGCTGACGTGGTAGCCCTGCTGTCGCCATTGGCGGATATGGCGCAGATACGCCAGGCCCGACAGCGTGGTTTCCACGGCAAAGCTGTCGCCGCGTGCAGTGCATTCCGCCATTTCGGCCAGCATCAACCGCCCAGCCTTGACGGCAGCCGTTTCCGGCGCAAAAGGTGCCAGCCCGGCAGCAATCAGGTCAGCATTGATAAAGCGCGGGCAATGCGCTTCGCCAGGCAAAAAGGAGCGGGCAAAGGTGGTTTTCCCCGCGCCATTTGGCCCGGCGATGATGATGACCTTCTTGCTCACGATTCAGCCTCAAACAGCCCGCCTTGCCCAGGGCTCGCGGCGGATTTCTTGGTTTTGCGTGTGGCGGTGCGGGCTGCCGGCGCGTTGCCCGGCTCTGTTTTTTCGGCCATCGGCAAATTGGCGACATTCAGGCTGTAGTCGTCGTGGCCCCATTCGCAACGCGCCAGCACCATCTTGGGAATCTTTTTCAGCGTCAGGTTTGGCCAGCGTTCGGATGCCTGGGTTGCCGTAGCACCGTGGAAGGCCGAGCAGCACACCAGCAAGCTCTGATCGCCGCCGACCTCATCCGCCAGCGCTTGCAGTTGCTCCACCGACAGGTTTTGGGTGGTGACGTAAATAAAATCCCGCTCGCTGGAATGCCCATGCCGCCACCATTGCGCCTCTGATGGGGCGTAGGTGAAGCCTTCCAGCTTGGCCAGCGCCTCGGCCAGCATGGCGGCGTTGTAGTCGGGGTTAATGATCGGCATGCCCCAGCGGTCGTTGACGATCAGGCTGGGTGCGAGTGTGTAATAGCGAAAGCCGCCGCCGCCTTGCCATCCCGTCGCCTCGGTTACGCCGCCCTTGTCCTCGCCGTCGATCACTTTTTTCAGGCGCGGGATGATGTGGGTGTGGCAATGCTCGCCCAGCTCGACCATGATCCAGCGGCGGCCCATTTTGTGGGCGACTGCGCCGGTGGTGCCGGAACCGGCGAAGGAGTCGAGGACGAGGTCGCCGGGGCGTGTACAACTTTCCAGTAATAGTTCAATAAGCCCTTCCGGCTTAGGAAATGAAAACTTGTTTTCTTGGCCAAATAAGGCAACGCTTTCATTTGTACCATGCTGTGTGTAATGCCCCGTAATGATTGAGACAGGTTTTCTACCACGCTCTTCGCCAGCCGTATCACGCAAGTACTGTTTGTAAGAAACGGTTGTCTTTCCAGATTTCTCAGTAAAAACAATTTCGTTATTTACCAATGCGTGAGCAACACGTTCACGAGACCATTGCCACTGCTTTTCTGGCCATACTTCACGGCCATCAGGCATCGTAATCGAATACCTCAAATTTGGGCGTGCATCCATACTCGTAGTTGCGAGTGGTTGCAATCGATATGGTCCACGCTCACGGATTTTTTCGTCTGAATATTTATAGTATTTTTTGACTGCCTCCGGGTCCGGAGGAAGCCACATGTCAGGAAGTTTGGAAATGTCTTTTGCAAAACAAAGAACGTGCTCATGTAGTCCAACAAACCACCGTGCTTTTGATCCTCCTCCATAGCTTTTTTGCCAGACAAAATTGGTTAAAAAATTTGCCCGACCAAACACTTCATCGCACAAAACTTTCAAGTAATGGGCTTCGTTGTCATCAATGGTGATCCATAGCGAGCCGTCTTCCGACAACAGGCGACGGATGATTTCCAACCGGTCGCGCATCAGTCCCAGCCAGATTGAGTGTTCCAAACCATCGTTATAGTGTGTGAACGCGCTGCCTGTGTTGTAAGGCGGATCAATGAACACACACTTCACCTTACCGGTAAACTCGGTTTCCAGCGCCTTCAGCGCCAGCAGGTTATCCCCGAAGATCAGCCGGTTGTCGAAAATGTCGTTCTCAGCCACGCGCTGCTTGGCGTGATAAGACTTATCTGGGGCTTCCAGCAGAATGCGCGGCTCCAGCTTGGGGCGCTTTTCCTTGCCGATCCAGGTGAGTTCTAGTTTTTGCTTTGGCGTGCTCATCAATCTTTCCTGTTCGGTAATGGTCAGCCAACGGCTTTTGCTTGTGAGATGACTTCATCAGGCACCATAACATTTCGGCTGAAGAACATCACTTCATTGCCCACGTACCGTCTTTGTGCGGTGTAGTTCAACCCGTAACTCAGCGATTGGCTCATCTGGTACATGGCACAGATTTCCTCGACTTTGTCGTAGGACACCACCCACGGCCACTTGAAAATTTTTTGTTGAAGTTTTTTTGCTATCGCAACGTGGTCGTTATGCTCGTAGTAGTTGCGATACAAACCCTTGCCTTTGACGTAATAAGGTGGATCAAGATAAATCAGGGACTGCATTGGCAAGAATTCGGCACATCGATTCAGGAGTTGCAACGAATCTTCGCAATACACGGAGATGTTACGTGCATGTTTTGCGATAGCTTCAATCCTTGCGGCCACGACATCCTTCTTGAAGCGCGCATCCAGCTTGTAATCACCGTTCTGATTTTTCCCTCCGATCACGCCCGCTTTCAGAATTCCAGACCGGTTAGTTCGGTTCAAAAATAGCGTTGCGAAGCCCTTTTCAACCAAGCTTGCTTTGCTTTCTTCGCGTAGCACCAAACGCCAGCGAAACCACTCTTCTATTGTGATCGACGTGGATTCCAGCAGTGCAAGCAATTCGTCTGAATGCTTCGTTACAGACACCCAAAAAGCATAAATAGCAGGGTCGGCATCGTTGATGTGTATATGGCTGGCTTGGCCTTCGATCAATAGTTCCAACGCGACGCCTGCACCGCCTGCATAAGGCTCTAGGTAGTGTCCGCCGATGAGGCCGTTTTTCTCCATCACTTTCGCAATGAAGGGGGCAAACGGTGCCTTCCCACCTGGATATCGCAATGGGCTATACAACTTGTTGGAATACATAATCAAGCCCTCTTTAAATTCACTTTCAATGCAGCCAGCTTTTTGGCATCAACTGCATAGCCTCCTGCCATCACGCTACGAATGGCATGTTCGAACTTCTGCAAAAAATCGTTGCTAGCTTCAAGATTATTTTCAATCCAATGTTTCCACGGATTCGGTGATCTGGTCACCGATGCCAAGATTTTCTGGAACTCAGCCTCTTTGTAAAACCGTTTGAAAACTTCCCGTGGCTTCTTGTTGCCTGTATATGCTGCCAAGGATGCCTTCACATCGACGTGATCGCCCCTGATGGAGAATTCGCGGATGACCTCAGCTGCCACATTAGTGAATACATCTCTCGTGAACTGCAAGCCGTTCTGCCAGAAACTGTCATTTGCCTGAAGGTTGTATAGATGCTCGAAGATCAATTGGTCTGGAGGCAGACTGCCAGGCAGTAATACTACCGTTTTTAGCTTCTTCCTACCAATCTGCTGTGCCGTATCAGAGTCTAGGCAGATAATGCTTCGTTCTGAGAATTCAGATACACTTTTATCAATCAGTTGCAGATAGTTGGAACAGCCAAGTGTTATGTCAGGCAATGGTGCTGTAAATTTCTTGACTGGCTGTCGATTCATCAAAGCCATATAAAAATCGGCAGCTTCCCTGTCCTCAAAGTAAACATGGACCTTGGGAAGCCTTTCGTCCGCTTCTGCCACGACTGTTGTGGTGTTTATGTCTGCGCTGATTTTTGCCCAAGACCAATCCTGCATCACTTGGACGCCACCAAATGTGTTGCTCAGATAAACGGTTTTGTATTTTCTACGGTATTTCTGACTTTGCTCATAGGCGTACTCGATCAATGTCGGTGAGTGCGAAGTCATGACTACCTGAAGATTCAGGCTCTTGCATTCCCGGTCAAGGATTTTCAATAGGTTAATTTGTGCGGTCGGGAACAATCCTGCATCTGCCTCATCAATCAGCAGCAAGCCACCTTTGTAGTCCGCATATTCTTCTTTTAGCTTGCGGAACGACATCAGCGCTAGAATGATTTGTCCAGCATTATCTTCACCTGCCGAAACTGATTCTTGGTCGTAGTTATCTCCATGTGCCACAGCGGAACTTATGGTGCCATTCGTACCCGTAGCTAAAGAAGACTGGCGATTGAGCAGTTCATTGGTCAGCCCAATGAATTCTTGCTTGTGATGCTTCAGATAGTCAAAATCAAAAACCTTGTAGTCCCGATCAGCAATTGGATACAACCGTTTCAAACTCAAAAAAATCACAGGGTGCGTAAAATTACGACTTGTATTTTCGCCCTTCTTGACAGCACTATTGTTTCTAACAACAGGTCTTGGATGATCTCCTCGCTTCATCAACTCAAGTTTTGCTGTTGCAGCTTTATTCGTATATCCATCGTCTAGCTCGATATTAACCACCATCGATCCGGGCTGATCGAATTTTTGGGAAATTCTGAAGTGTTCGCTGTATTGAGATTTGAAGGTACTTCCAGTGATCTGACGGAATACGATGTCTTGGCTTGACTCATAATCTTTCTCAAAGTTAAAGATCTGGGCGACAGCGCCAAGAATCGATGATTTTGAAGTGCCATTTTTCCCACATACAACTGTGATAAAATCACCAAATTCAATTTCTACATTATTTAGTGCGCGGAATTTTTCAATGCGCAGTTTTTTAATTTGAGTTTGTGACATTTTTCCTCCTGAAGTTATTTGAATTCCCACTCAAGTATAAACAGTGTCTGCTCTTGCACGTCTTGTTGTAATTTAAATTCCAATTGATTGACCAGCTCATTGCGTTCAGACTAAATTGCATCTTGACGATTGAAAAGCTCACACCGGAGCTTCGTGCGCTTGGTTTCCAGCTCCCTTTGCTGCTTCTGCTAGGTGTCAAGTCCCGCCTGGTTATAAATGCGCTTCTTGAACAATTCAGGTTTTTTCTTCTGCCATTCTTTCAGCGCCTGAATGGGCGAAAGATGGTTGAGCGCACGCTGCGGAATCTGCTGGTTGTAAGT